>Ga0233425_10000159_pt1 | contig 173123 bp, 161 predicted proteins | sample Watercolumn_Towu_2_FD_181712 | JGI IMG/M metagenome (GOLD analysis project Ga0233425, IMG submission 181712) | Freshwater microbial communities from Lake Towuti, South Sulawesi, Indonesia - Watercolumn_Towuti2014_140_MG | ecosystem: Environmental > Aquatic > Freshwater > Lake | place...
ACCTGTACGACGCGGCGGTGCGCGTGACCTTCGCGGCGTTCCTGCGCGGGGAACGCAAGTTCGACGGCGTGGCGTCGCTCGCGGCGCAACTCAAGCTCGACGTGGACCACGCGCGCACGTTGCTCGCGCGCTGACGCGCGCGTCGCACGCTGCGATCGCGCACGAATGCGGGCGAAACCGCACAACCATGCGGGGTTGGGGGGTGGGGTAGGCTGGGGGTGTGCGCATCGAGCGCACGGAAACCTCGGACAACTCCTCGTGACGAACATCCTGGTGATCGGAGCCGGCGGCGTGGGCTCCAGCATGGCGTCCATCGGGGAGACGCGCACCTTCTTCGATTCCTTCGTGCTGGCCGACATCAACCTCGCGCGGGCGGAGCAGGTGTTGGCCGACCTCGACGATCGGGCCCGCTTCCGGGCCGCGCGGGTGGACGCCGCCGACCGACGGGGCATCGTGGAGCTGGCCCGCAGCATGAAGGCCGACGTGATCGTCAACGCCTGCGACCCGCGCTTCAACGAGCCGATCTTCGGCGCGGCGTTCGAGGCCGGATGCTCCTACGTCGACATGGCGATGAACCTCAGCCGTCCCCATCCCACGCAGCCCTACTCCGAGGTGGGCGTGCCCCTGGGGGAGGCGCAGCTCGCCGCCGACCAGGCCTGGCGCGACAAGGGCATCCTCGCCCTCGTGGGCATGGGCGTGGAGCCCGGGCTCAGCAACGTCTTTGCCCGCTACGCCGCCGACCACCTCTTCGACGCGATCGACGAGATCGGGGTGCGGGACGGGTCCAACCTGTCGATCGACGGCTTCGAGTTCGCCCCCACCTTCTCGATCTGGACCACGATCGAGGAGACCCTCAACCCGCCGGTGGTCTGGGAGCGGGAGCATGGCCTCTTCACCACCGAGTGCTTCAGCGAGCCCGAGATCTTCCACTTCCCGGCCGGCATCGGCGCCTATGAGTGCGTCAACGTGGAGCACGAGGAGGTCGTGCTCATCCCGCGCGAGATCGAGTGCAACCGCGTCACCTTCAAGTACTCCCTCGGTGCGGAGTTCATCGACTGGCTCAAGACCTTCGCCTACCTGGGCCTCGACAGCACCGAGAAGATCCGCGTCGGGGACGCCTCCGTGGCCCCCCGCGACGTGCTCGCCGCCGTGCTGCCCAACCCGGCCCAGCTCGGCCACCTGATGCACGGGCGCACCTGCGCCGGCACCTGGGTGAAGGGCACCTACGACGGCCGCCCGCGCGAGGTGTACCTGTACCACGTGGCCGACAACGAGACGACGATGCGCGAGTGGGGCGCCCAGGCGGTGCTGTGGCAGACCGCGGTGTGCCCGGTGGTGGCGCTCGAGCTGCTCGCCACCGGCGCGTGGAAGGGCGTGGGCGTGCGCGGCCCCGACGCATTCGACGCGGTGCCCTTCCTCAACCTGCTGGGTGCGTACAACACGCACCACGGGATGGTCGAGATGGGTCCCGGGCTCTGGCCGAGCCCGCGCCCGACCGGCCAGCCGGGTTGGGACCGCCCGGTGCGCCGCGCGATCGTGCTGGCGTCCTGATCGCGACCTGCCGACGCACGCACGCATGACGGACGGGGCGGAGCGTCGCCGCGACGGCGAGTACCTCGTGAGCGACGCGGAGGTCGCCGACTTCCGCCGCGACGGCTGGGTGCACCTGCGGGGCGTGATGGACGCCGCGGAGATGGACGCGATCGAGCGCGTGTACGACGACTTCATGAGCGGCCGCATCGCCGTGCGCCAGCGCGACTTCAACGACATGACGACGGGGGAGTTCGGCGGCGACCCGACGGGATACGCGATCGTCAACGTCATGCTGCCCCGTACGTACCTGCCGTCCTGGCAGGGCAACGCATTCGAACGGCGCGCCGCCTCGATCGCCCGCCAACTGTGCGGCGACGGCATGGTGATCGACTTCGACCAGCTGCTCGCCAAGCAGCCCTTTCGCGAGGACGCCGTGTTCGCGTGGCACCAGGATCAGGCGTACTGGATCGACACGAGCGACCGGCGCACCGCGACGTGCTGGCTGGCCGTGGACGACTCCACCGTGGACAACGGCTGCCTGCGTTTCCTCGGCGGCTCGCACCGCGAGCCCGTGCGCCCGCACCGCCCGCTGCACGGGGACCGCGACGCGAGCCACACGCTGGTGACCGACCTGCGGCCCGGGGAGACCCCGACCCCGGTCGAGATCCGCCGCGGCGACATCACCGTGCACTGCGAGGGTGTGCTGCACGGCTCGGGCGGCAACCGCACGGCGTCGCGGCGCCGCGCCTACATCGTGGCGTTCCGCACGCTCGACACGGTGCGCGAGGAGCGGCGCCGCGGTTTCACCCACAGCCACAACGACCGCGAGGACGTGAAGAACGCCGTCGACGGCCTGCGGGCGGGTTGACGGGCACGTCGGCCTGCGGGCCGGCTGACGGCCTGACGGCGGCCGCCTCACGCCTGACGGCCTCAGGTGCCGGCGAGCCGGGCCACCACCGGGGCGAAGGATTCCACGTCGTCGCCGCCCACGATCACGTACGACAGCCCCCACCGCTCGCGGCGGGCGAGCAGGTCTTCGACGAGCTTCTCGGGCGGCCCGATGAGCCCGAAGGGGGAGTCGGCGACGAGTGCGGGATCCACCCCGAGCATCTTGGAGGTGCCCGCGAGGGCCGCATCGGCGTCGGGCCGGATGTTGACGAGGAACGTGCGGATGTTCAGCTCCAGGTGCGACATGCGCGCCCCCGCGGCCGCCTGCACGATCCGGATCTTGTCGTCCACCGACGCCGCGCTCATCCCGAGGATCGTCTCGGGGGTGATCGCCCCGTGGTGGAGGCTCGGATTGACGCCGACGATGTCGGCCTCGCGCGCGGCGATACCCAGCACGCGCCGACCGCCGCCGCCGATCAGGATCGGCGGGCAGGGCCGCTGCACCGGCTTGGGCGTGCCGTCGTGCGCGGTGATGCGGTAGTGCGCGCCCTCGAACGAGAACGGTCCGTCCGCCATCAGCCCGCGGATCACGGCGAGGCCCTCGGCGAAGCGATCCACGCGCACGCCCGGCGGGTCGTACTGCATGCCGGCGGCGTCGTAGTCGGTGCGCATCCAGCCCGCGCCGAGACCTATCTCCACGCGGCCGTCGCTCAGCACGTCCATCGTGGCGAGCTCCTTGGCCAGCACGAGCGGGTGCTTGTAGTCGTTGTCGAACACGAGCGCCCCGACCCGCAGCGTCGTGGTGGCGTCGGCCGCGGCCATGAGCGCGGGCATCGGTGCGAGCTGGTCGTTGAAGTGGTCGGGCATCGTGAGGCATGCGTAGCCGAGCGACTCCGCCGAGCGCGCGAGGCGCACCCACTCGGTCCGCGACGCCGCGCCCGAGGCCTGCACGCCGAACCGGAACGGTCGGGGGTGGGCCACGCGCGCACGCTAGTGCGAGGTGCGTCGTGCGTCACGCGCCGGTCCCCGCGCGGGCGAGCCTCGTAGCATCGAGGGCGTCGTGATCCGCGATCGGCTGATCCGCCTCGCGCTCGTCGTCGCCGCGTCCGGCCTCTTCGTCGCGGCCACGCTCGTCGCGATGGCGCCGCGCGTGTGGGCCGCGCTCAACGCCCACGACCAGCGTCCCGTGGACCTCTCCGCGTTCTCCGGGCTGGCGCAGCGCAGCACCGTCGTGGACGTGCTCGGTCGTCAGATCGGGGTGTACCAGCTCGAGAACAGCCAGCCACTCGACATCGACGAGGTGCCCGAGCCGGTGCTGGACGCGTTCCTCGCGGTCGAGGATGCGGGCTTCTACGCGCACCGCGGCACCAACCTGCGGGCCTTCGCGCGTGCCGTGCTGTCCAATGCGGGAGGCACGGGACGCCAGGGCGCCTCCACCATCACCATGCAGGTCGTGAAGAACGAGTTCCTCGGCGACCTGCCGCGCGACGGGCGCTACAAGGTGCTGCAGGCCCGGTACGCCACGATGCTCGAGAAGCAGCTCGACAAGCGCGAGATCCTCGAGCGATACCTGACGACGATCTACTTCGGCAACAACGCATACGGCCTGCCCGCCGCCGCCGAGACCTACTTCGGGGTGCCGCCGTCGGGGCTCACGCTCGAGAAGGGCGCGTTCCTCGCCGGTCTCGTGCAGGCGCCGTCCACCTACGACCCGATCCAGAACCCCGAGGCCTCGCGCCGCCGCTACGCCGAGGTGCTGGAGCGGCTCGTGGCCGAGGGGTTGCTCGACGAGGCGGGCCGGGCGGCGCTCGGCACGGCGCCGCGGGGAGCGGACCTCGAGATCCCCCGCACGCTGCGCGCGATCGAGCGGCGCTCGGTCGCGCGCTCGTACTTCACCGAGGCGGTGAAGGACGAGCTGCTCAACCGCTCCGATGCCCTCGGCGCGACCTACCAGGAGCGTTACGCGGCGCTGTTCCGCGGGGGCCTGCGCATCTTCACCACGCTGGATGCCCGCGCGCAGCGCGACGCCGAGCGCGCCGTGTCCGACCAACTGCCCGACAACGCCGCCGGCATCACCGCGGCCCTCGTGTCGCTGGACGCGCGCACGGGCGCCGTGCGGGCGATGGTGGGCGGCCCGGGGTTCGCCCCCGGCCAGGACGAGGTCAACCTCGCGCTGCGTCGCCGCCAGACCGGCTCGAGCGTCAAGATCTTCATCCTCGCCGCGGCGCTGGAGGCGGGGGTGCGGCCCGACGACGTCATCGACGGCACGCTGCCCTGCACGCTGCCCAACCCGGGAAAGCCCGAGGAGCCCTTCGAGATCGCCGAGGGGGTGAGCGAGCCGCCGGGCACGCTGCGGCGCATGACCTGGCTGTCGATCAACTGCGCCTACGCCAAGCTCTCCCAGATCGTCGGGCTGGAGCGGGTGGTGGAGCGCACCTACGACATGACGGCCTCGCCGTGGCTGAGCCGCGCGAGCCACAAGATCTGGCCGTATGCGTCGCTCGCCACCGGCGGCAACGAACTCAGCACGATGGACATGGCGGCGGGAGCCCAGACGCTCGCCAACGGGGGGCTCCACGTCGCGCCGTACCTCGTGGAGCGCATCGAGGGACCGACGGGCAACGTGGTCTGGACCCGGGCCGATACCGAGCCCGTGCGTGCGCTCGGGGCGCGCGCCGCGTGGGACGCCACCGACGTGCTGCGCGGAGTGCTGACGCGCGGCACCGCACGGCGCACGCCGCTCGCCGGCGACCGGCCCGCCGCGGGCAAGACCGGTACGCAGGACAACAACACGAACGCGTGGTTCGTGGGCTACACGCCGCAACTCGCGACCGCGGTGTGGGTCGGGGACCCGAAGGCCTACACCAAGATGCGCAACATCCCCGAGTTCGTGGCCGACCCGCGCGGCTCGGTGCCGCGGGTGCAGGGTGCCACCTATCCTGCGCGCATCTGGAAGCACTTCATGGACGCCGCCCACGAGGCGCTGCCCGTCGAGGACTTCGGCCCTCCGCCCAGGGAGGTCGCGGGCACGACCACCTCGGTGCGCCCGCCGGCGCGGTTGTACCTGCCCGGCGTGGAGTGCGTGGCGCGCATCGTCGCGGGCACGATCCCGACGCCGAGCACGACCGTCCCCGCGGGACGCCGCACGACGACGACCGTCACGACGATCGCGACCGACGCGACCGACGCCGCGCCGAGCGACACGGTCGTCGTGCGCGCACTCGAGTCGGGCACGACCATCTCGCCCACGAACACCAACCCGTTCGAGCCCGTGCCGAGCACCGACGCCGAGGTGTACGTACGGGACTGCGCGAAGCCGCCGCCGCGCTGGCTCCGGTACGCCGAGACGCAGTAGGCAAGGGCCGGTGACGGATCTCGTGCCCCGGGCCACCGACGGGCTGCTCGCGCTCGCGGCCGCCGACGCCCAGGTGCGCGTGCTCGCGGTGCGCCGCGACCGCCTCGCCGAGCGCGAGGCGGCGACGCAGGCCGTGACCCGCCTCGCCGAGGTGCGCGCGGAGTCAGACCGCCTGGCGGCCCGTGCGGCCGAGGTGCGCGCGGCGATCGCCGCGCTGGATCGGGAGGGCGACACGATCGACGCGACGCTGGCGCGCCTGCGGGCCCAGCTGCGCACCGTCATCGCACCGCGCGAGGCCGAGGCGTTGCAGCGCGAGATCGCCACGGGCGTGGCGCGCCGCTCCTCGCACGACGACGCCGAGCTCGCGCTCATGGAGGAGTCCGAGGCGCTGGAGCGTTCGGGTGCCGCGGCGGCGGAGTCGCTGGAGGAGCGCAGCAAGGCGGCCGACGCCGCGCGCGGTGCGCTCGGCGCGGCCGAGGCCGCGCTCGACGCCGAGGCCGCCACCGTGCGCGCGACCCGCGAGGCCGCGGCCGCGGCGTTGGCCCCCGCCACGCTGCGCGCCTACGAGGCGCGGCGCGCCCGCATGACGACCCCCGCGGCCGCGGCGCTCGAGGGCGCCGCCTGCGGCGGCTGTCACCTGGATGTCTCGGCGCGCGAGCTCGCGGCGCTGCGTGCGCTCGCACCCGGGGAGTTGCCCGAGTGTCCGAACTGCGGGTGCATCCTGGTGGTTGCGTGATCCTCTGGTTCGTCGGCGGCAGCATGGCGATCGTGTGGGCCTTCTTTCGCGACCCGCGCTTCGACATGCGCCTGCTCGTCGTGGGTGCCCTCGCCCCCGACGCCGTGGACCTCGCGTTCGGTCGGGCGGGCCCCGCACACTCGGTGCTCGCACCCGTGGCGGTGCTCGGCGTCGTGATGGTGGCGACCTACGGGCGCCGCCCGGCGCGGTCGCGACTGCTCGCGCTGCCGATCGGCATGTTCCTGCACCTCGTGCTGGACGGCGCGTTCACGCAGGGCGCGGGCTTCTGGTGGCCGCTCACGGGCCTCGCGCTCGGGGACGAGCCATTGCCGAGCGTGGCGCGCGGCTGGTGGAACCTGCCGCTCGAGCTGGTGGGCCTCGTGCTGATGCGGCGGGTGCTGCGCGCCCGGCGCGCCGCCACCCTCTGACGCCCGGCCGGGATGGCGGCGCACCTCGCGCCCCGCGGGGGCGGTGAGTCGGTCTGTAAGCGGGATTCTGTCGCGGCCCCGGTTTCCCGTGGCCGCTGACGACCATCCATCTGTGCGACCTACCCGAGGGTTGCCGTGAGGCGGACGGACCGTCCGTGCCCTCTGCGTGGTCTTGCTTCGGGTGTCGTGCCACGCGACGCCGTCGCCGACGCCGCGGGTGCGCTCTTACCGCACCGTTTCAACCTTGCCTGATCGGGACCTTGCGGTCCCGCCATCGGCGGTCTGTTCTCTGTTGCACGCACATGTCAGGTCACCCCGACCTGGCTCGCGCCAGCACCCCGTCCTGTGAAGTCCCGACTTTCCTCGACGCTCGCGCGCCGCGGTCGTCCGACCGACTCACCGTTGGCGACAGGCTACCGCCGCGTGCGGACGCCGGGCCCGCGTCCGCGCCGCGCGCTCAGGCGCAGGCGACGAAGGCGTAGGCGAGCGAGTTGAGGCTCGGCGTGTCCAGCGCGAGCGTCGTACCTGCGCCCGCGTCGTCGCGGCCGAGCGTCACCTGCAGGGCCGAGAGTGAACCGAATGCCGCGGGCACCGCGGCGAGCCTCGGCTTTCCCGTGCCGGGGTCCAGCGTGGTGCCGATCGTCTCGAGCGCGGGGCTGATGGCGCGCGCCAGGAGCGCGGCGTGGCGCGACTCGTCGGCCCCGATGCGCAGGGCCGCGGCGCGCAGCGCGGGGTCGCCGAGCGCGGCCACCACCCCTTGGTAGGTCTGGGTCGCGAGTTGCTCGAGCGCATGCGCGAGCAGCGCCACCTCGGCGGCGGGGTCCGCCGTCTCGTCCGCCGTGATCAGCGCGAGCGCGGGAGCGAGGTACGACTCGGTGAGCCGCGTGTTGGCGCACTCGAACGGCTCGGCGCCGAGGCCCTTGACCAGGGCGTTGACCGCATCGGCGTGTCCACGGTGGTCGTCGCGAAAGCGCCGCGCGAGCGCGGCGACCCCCGCGTAGGGGCCCACCAGCACGCCCAGGTCGAGGGCCGCGTCGTAGGCGTCGATCGCGAGGTATTCGAGCGACGCCGCGGTGCGCAGGAGCACGGCGTCGGTCACCTCGGCCGGCGGCAGTGCGGTCGTGGTGGGTGCCACGCCGAGCGACGGCACGTTGGGGCTCTCCTCGACGCCGGCTTGCGGACCGCAGGCGGCGAGTACGCCGCCGGTGCCGAGCGACAGCGCGCCGAGGCGCAGGAGGTCGCGGCGGGAGATCGTCACGGCGCGAGCGGCTCCGCGGAGGCGTCGAGCGCGGCATCCAGTCCGGCGTTCGCGAGGCCGGCCAGCACGGCCGCGTGACGGGCCTCGGTGGTGACGATGCTGGCCACCAGCGCGGCGGCGTCGACCGACTCCAGGCGGCCCACGAGCGCCGTGTGCGTCGCGGCCAGCACGTTCTCGAGCTCGCGTAGCGCGAGGAGCGCGTCGGCGGGGTCGGTGACGCGCGATGCGAAGGCGGCGACGACGGCAGCGCTGCGGTCGGTCGGGGCCCCCTCGCCGTAGAGGCCGTTGAGCGCCTGGACGTACGCGCGGTGGTGATCGCGCATGAGCGCGAGGGCCGGTCCCGTCTCGCCCGCGCCGACCGTCGAGGCGGCGGCCGATTCGTAGAGCGAATGTGCGGCGGTCTCGGCCCCGAGGGCGAAGCCAAGGAGCGCGCCGTCCGCGTCGGAGAATTGCGGCACGGGGTTCAAATCTAGACGCGGCGGCACGGGGCGTCGTCTAGAAGTCCAGCGCCGAGAGCGCGGGGATCCAGCCGCGCGAACGACGCACCGCTTCGTGCCATTGTGAGCGGTCCAGCGGGCGCGCCGGGTGCGCGACGCGTCGCGCGCGGCGCGTGGCCGCGGCTGCTTCGACGCTCGGCCAGACGCCGACGGCGGCCCCCGCGAGGTACGCGGCGCCGAGCGTCGTCGCCTCGGTGACCGCCGAGGCTTCGACGGGCAGCCCCGTGGCGTCGGCGAGCGCCTGGACGAAGGTGTCGTTGCGGCTCATCCCACCGTCGATGCGCAGCGCCGCGGGGGCCAGTCCCGTGTCGGCGCGCGCGGCGTCGAGCAGGTCGGCGCCGCGATGCGCGACACCCTCGAGGACGGCCCGCACCACGTGGGCCCGCGTCGCGCCCCGCGTGAGGCCGAGCAGCGTGCCGCGTGCGCCGTAGTCCCAGTGCGGCGTGCCGATGCCGAGCAGCGCGGGCACGTACGTCACGCCGCCCGCGTCGGGCACGCTCGCGGCGAGCGCGTCGGTCTCCTCCGCGGACGCCACGAGGCCCATGTCCTCGCGGAGCCACTCGACGTTGGAGCCGGCCGAGATGCAGATCGCCTCGCGCGCCCACACGGTGCGCGTCGGGGATGCGGAGGCGCCCGACGAGCGCGGCTCGCCCGCCGCGCCGGGGCCGTAGGCGACGAGCGGGTAGGTGCCGTGCGCGGAGCGCGCGAGCACCGCGGGGCGCTCGTGGCCGGTGCACACGTCGAGCATGCCGCCGGTACCGAAGGTGATCTTGGCGTCACCGGCCCGCACGCATCCCTGCCCGACGAGCGACGACTGCTGGTCGCCGACGAGCGCGGCGATCGGCGGTGCGCCGGGCAGTGCGCGGGCCGCCGCGATCGGGCCGTGGCTCCCGACGACGCGCGGCATGCACTCGGGGGGCACGCCGAGCAGCCCGAGCACGCGCGCGTCCCAGGTCGCGGCGTCCACGTCGTATGCGCCGCTCACGCAGGCGTGGCTCGGGTCGGTCACGTGGGCGTCCCCGCCCGTCAGGGCGCGCACGATCCAGGCGTCGATCGTCCCGATGCAGACGTCGTCGAGCGGCGCGTCGCCGAGGCCGTGGTGCACGAGCCACGCGGCCTTGGTGCCCGTCTGGTTGGGTGCGAAGACGAGCCCGTGCGTGGTGCGCAACGAGATGCAGTCGCCGACGGTGCGCAGGTCCTGCCATCCGATCCCGGGCCCGAGTGGCTCGCCCGTGGAGCGCCGCCACGCGAGCGTGCTCGCCCGCTGCGCGGTGACGCCGACCGCGCGCACGGGGCCGGTATCGGCGAGCAGCGCCTCGCACGCGGCGAGCGCGAGCCGTGCCATCGCGCCCGGGTCGAACTCGACCAGTCCCGGCGCCGGCGCCGACGGCGGGCAGGGGGAGTGGTGCATCGCGGCGATGGTGCCGTCGTCGCGCACGATCGCGGCGCGCAGGCCCGTGGTGCCGACGTCGACGACGAGGACGCTCACGGCGCGCCATCCGGGATCCACTTCCCGGGATTGAGGATGCCGTGCGGGTCGAGCGCGCGTTTGATCGCGGCGAGCACGCCGAGCGACGGGCCGAGGGCCTCGGCCGCCCAGCGCGCACGGTGCAGCCCGATGCCGTGGTGGTGCGAGAGCGTCGCGCCCGCCCGCAGCGCCGCGCCTTGGCCCGCCTCCCAGAGTGCGGCGTGCAGCGCCTCCAGCGCCGACAGGTCCTCGGCGCCGGATGGCGTCGCGCCGCGCCCCGCGGGCTCCCCCGTGAACGTGAAGTACGCGCACGCCCCGTCGACGTACGAGTGCGAGACGTGCACGCTCGCGCTGCGCGCCCCGGGCACGGCGATGATCGCCGCGCGCACCTCGTCGGCCACCGACGCGAGCCGCGCCCACGGCGCCGCCACCTCCATCGTGTCGATCACGTAGCCGCGCTCGGTGAGCGCATGCAGGCCCGAGACGTCGTCGCGGTGGGCGAACCATGCCTCGACGAGCCGCGGGTCGACGGGCTCGGCGCCGTGGGCCCGTGCGCAGCGCGCCACGACGGCGAGGGTGGCGTCGACGATCTCGGGGGCGGCCTCGTCGTGGGCGAGCAGCGCACACCAGGTGCCGTCGCCGCCGTGGGCGCGTCGCGTCTCGCGTTCGTCGTAGAGACGCAGCACCGCCGGGGTCGCTCCCGCGCGCAGCGCATCGCGCATCGCGCCGATGCCGGTCGCCAGCGAGGGCAGCCGCCAGGCGGCACCCGCGCGGGCCTGCGCCGTCGGGCGCGCGCGCAGCCACGCGCGCGTCACGATGCCGAGCGCGCCCTCCGAGCCGACGAAGAGCGCGGCCAGGTCGGGGCCGGCCGCACTTGCGGGCTCGGGGCCGAGGCGCAGCAGCGACCCGTCGGCGAGCACCACCTCGAGTCCCGCGACGAGGTCGGCGATCGTGCCGACGCGCGTCGAGTACTGCCCGGCCCCGCGCGCGCCGATCCAGCCGCCGACGGTGGCGAGCGCGAAGGACTGCGGATGGTGGCCGACGGTGAGCCCGTGGGGCACGAGTGCGTCCTCCAGCTCGGGGCCCATGGTGCCCGCGAGCGCCTCGACGAGCCCGGACTCGGCGTCGACGGACGCCACGCCGCGCAGCGCGCGCGTCGACAGCACGATCCCGCCGTGTGCCGGGATCGCCGCGCCGAGCACCCCGGACCGGCCGCCCGCGACGGTGAGCGGCACGCGGTGATCGTGGCAGAGACGCGCGACCGCGCGCACCTCGTCGGTGGACGCGGGCTCGACGACGGCGGCGGGCCGCCGCGCCGTCATGCCCCGGTGGGCCCAGGCGAGTGCGAGCGGCCACCAGTCGCGCGAGTGCGCGTCGAGGACCGCGTCGTCGAGGCGCGTGGCCGCGGCGGCGCGGAGCGCGGCGAGCAGCGCGGGCGGGACCTCCCGACTCGGGCCGGGGAGTCGCTCAGGCCGCGCGGACGTCACCGGCGCGTTCCTCGGCCTCGCACGACGCGCGGTACGCGGCGACCTGGCGACCGATCTCGGCCTCGTCCCACCCGAGGTGGGGCGCCAGCAGGCGCGCGACGGGCTCGGCGTGCGCCGCGCTCGCGCGGCGGTCCACCAGGCGGGCTCGCGTGCGGCGCGCGAACACATCGTCGAGGGTGAGGGCCCACTCGTGGGTGACGGCGTAGACGGCCTCGGCCGCACGGTACGGCAGGCCGGGCACGAGCGGTGCAGCGAGTCGCGGGTCGCGCGCCGCGAGGTCGTCGAGTGCGCCCGCGCGGTCGGCGCCGTCGAGCACGAGGCGGCGGGTGGCACAGCGGCGCCGCACCCCGAGCCGGCGACAGGCGAGGTCGACCGTGCGCTCGGCCATCTTGCGGTAGGTGGTGAGTTTGCCGCCCGTGATCGTGACGACGCCCGAGGCAGACGCGACGAGCCGATGCCGGCGCGAGAGGTCGGCCGTGCGGCCCGTCGCGGGCGCGTCGCCGTCGCGGACGAGCGGGCGTAGCCCCGACCACACGCCGGTCACCTGGGTGCGCTCGACGCGCGCGGTGACCGCGGCGTTGAGCGCGCGCAGCACGTAGTCGACGTCGTCGCCGTCGCACGGCGGATCCTCGCGCGGGCCGTCGTAGGGCGTGTCGGTCGTGCCTACGTAGGTGGAGTGCCAGGTGCCGTCGGCGTTGCGCAGCCACGGGATGACGAAGAGGCTGCGTTTGTCGCCGGGCACGGGGATGACGACCGCCACCTCGTTGCGCACGAGTGTCCAGGGCACGGTGAGGTGCACACCCTTGGCGGGGGTGACCGTGCTGGAGCGACGGCCCGCGTCCTGCGTCAGCACGTCATCCACCCAGACGCCCGTCGCATTGACCACGACGCGGGCACGCACGGCAATCTCGCGGCCCTCGGCCGTGCAGACGGTGGCGCCGGCCGCGCGCCCTTCGGCGTCCTTGGCGATCGCGGTCACCGCTGCGCGGGTGCAGACCGCCGCGCCGTGGCGCACGGCGGTGCGGGCGAGATCGACGCAGAGCCGCGCATCGTCGGCGGTCGCATCGTAGTAGAGGTATGCCGACGCCAGCCGGTCGGCCGGCATCGTCGGCAGCAGTGCGAGCGCGGCGCGGGCCCGGAGGCGGCGGTGGAACTTGCCGATCCGCCAGCCGCCGGTGAGGTCGTACATCCACAGCGCACTGCCGAGCGCGCGGGCAATGCGTCGCGAGACCACGCCGTCGCGCGTGAGCACGGGGATCATGAACGGCAGCAGCTCCACGAGGTGCGGGGCGTTGTGCTGCAGGCGCCGCCGCTCGTGGAGCGCCTCGTAGACGAGGCCGATCTCGCCCTGTTGCAGGTAGCGCAGACCCCCGTGGATGAGCTTGGAGGACTTGGAGGACGTGCCCGAGGCGAGGTCGTCGCGCTCCACCAGCGCGGTGCGAAGGCCGCGGGTCGCCGCGTCGAGGGCGACTCCGAGGCCCGTCACGCCGCCGCCGACCACGAGCACGTCCCAATCCTCGGCGCCGAGGCGCGCGAGGGCCGCCCGACGCGCGTCGGGCGAGCCCGGCGCGCGTGCGTCGACGGGGCCGCCGGTGGGCACCGCCCGAGATTACGGCCCCGACACGCCCCGCCGGCCGCCGACCCCGAGCGCGGGGTGCGGCGCACGTCACGCCTATGTGCATCACCTGAATGTCTGCACGGTTTGCAAACGAGGGTGGCCGACGCGTACGGTTCCCGTCCGTGAAGTCGCCCGCCGAGTTGATCGAGTTGTACCGCAGCGAGGGCCGCAAGATCACGCCCCAGCGCACCCTGCTCTTCGGGCTGATGCACGGCAACACCACCCACCCGACGGCCGACGCCCTCTACGAGGCCGCCTCATTGGCAATGCCCGGCATTTCGCTGCGCACCGTGTACCAGACCCTTGGCGAGCTCGCGGAGATGGGCGAGATCCGCCTCATCAACTGCGACGGCGGCGCCACCCGCTTCGACCCCAACGTCGCGGATCACCATCACGTGGTGTGCTCGCAGTGCGGCGCGATCGGCGACGTCGACGTGCGCGATGCGGCGTCGCTGCGCCCCGTCGGCGCCCGCGGTTTCGCCGTGGACGAGGTCGGAGTCGTCTTCCACGGCACGTGCGCGACCTGTCGGGGCGCGCGCAAGGGATCTCCTGCACTGCAGGCGAACAGGTAGCCGCGTCGCGGCGACCGAAGAGCGAGCAACGACAGACAGTACCCACCCACCCACCCACCCACCCACACGAAAGAGAGCATCATGGCCACGCTTCACGGCACCAAGACCCATGAGAACCTCAAGGAGGCGTTCGCTGGCGAGAGCCAGGCCAACCGGCGCTACCTGTGGTTCGCCCAGAAGGCAGACGTCGAGGGGTACCCCGACGCGTCCGCGCTGTTCCGTTCCGTCGCCGAAGGCGAGACGGGTCACGCGCACGGTCACCTCGAGTACCTCGCCGAGGTCGGCGACCCCGCAACCGGTGAGCCGATCGGCGACACCGCCGAGAACCTGAAGGCCTCCGTGGCCGGCGAGACCTACGAGTACACGCAGATGTACCCGGGTTTCGCGAAGACCGCCCGCGAGGAGGGCTTCGCCGAGATCGCCGACTGGTTCGAGACGCTCGCCCGCGCGGAGAAGAGCCACGCGGGTCGTTTCGGCGAGGGTCTGAAGTCCCTCTGACCCCTGCCTGACGGCTACGGCCCGCGCGAGCGGGCTGCGCCCGTCACGCGGCCGGGTCGATGCCCCCCATCGACCCGGCCGCGCGCCACGTCCCCCTTCGTTCGACCACCCCGAGAGGCGAGCGGCCGATGACCATCACCTACGACCCCCACCATCCCGCGTACCTCGACGAGGCCGACACGCGCTCCGAACTGACGCGGGTCTACGACCTGTGCCACGGCTGTCGTCTCTGCTTCAAGTTCTGCCCCTCCTTCCCGACGCTCTTCGACTACATCGACCGTCACGACGACCAGGACGCCGGCAAGATGACGCCCGCGCAGCAGGACCACGTCGTGGACGAGTGTTTCCAGTGCAAGCTCTGCTTCGTCAACTGTCCCTACACGCCGGGCCAGCACGAGTGGGCGCTGGACTTCCCGCGGCTCATGCTGCGCGCCGACGCCATGCGCCGCGCCAACGGCCACGTGTCGCTGCGCAGCAAGGTGACGACCTCCATGCTCGGTCACACCGACGCGCTGGGCAAGGTGGCGACCCGCGCCGCGGGACTCGCCAACGCGGTGATGGGCGCCGCGCGCGGCTCGCTGGTGCGCAAGGTCGTCGAGGTCACCGCGGGCGTCTCGAGCGTGCGGCTGCTCCCCGCGTTCGCGCGGGAGCGATTTTCCACCTGGTTCTCGCGACGGCCGCGGGTGCGCATCGAGAAGCGCCAGGGCCGCGTCACCGTGTTTCCCACCTGCCTCGTGGAGTACCAGGAGCCGGCGATCGGCCGCGACCTGGTCAAGGTGTACGAGCACAACGGCATCGAGTGCGAGCTGTCGGGTGCGGGCTGCTGCGGCGCGCCGTACCTGCACTCGGGCGACCGCGAGAAGTTCATCCAGGTGGCCCGCGACAACGTGGCGCGGCTCGCCGACGAGGTGCGCCGCGACACCGACGTGGTGGTGCCGCAACCCACCTGCGGCTACGTGCTGAAGAAGGACTACCTGGACTACGTCGGCGGACCCGACGCCCGGCTCGTGGCCGAGCACACCTACGACGCGGCCGAGTACCTGATGAAGGTGCACAAGACCGAGGGCCAGGCGCTCGACACGGAGTTCTCGGGGCGCGTGCCCGAGTCGATCACGTACCACACGCCGTGCCACCTGCGCGCGCAGAACATCGGGCTCAAGAGCCGCGACCTGATGAAGCTCACCGGCGCGAAGATCAAGCTCGTCCAGCAGTGCTCGGGCATCGACGGGATGTGGGGCCTGCGCGCGGAGAACGCCGAGCTCTCGCTGCCCATCGCCGAGAAGCTCGGCAACCTCGTGCGCCAGGCCGGCTCCGAGGTCGTGGCGGGCGACTGCCACCTCGCGAACACGGCGATCAACGAACAGACGGGCTCGGCGCCGTTGCACCCCCTGCAGGTCATGGCCCGCGCCTACGGCATCCAGGAGGAGACCCGATGAGCACCACGAGCCCCCGCTCCCGCAAGCTGCGTCCCGAGGACGTGCTGGACCTGCGCGCCTACGAGCGCGTGCGCGACGACGCCCGTCGCGCCGTGATCGAGGTGAAGCGTCGGCGACGCATCTCGCTCGGCACGGTCGTCACCGTGGCGTTCGAGAATCGCGAGACGATGCTCTCCCAGGTCCACGAGATGCTGCGTGCCGAGAAGGTCGTGGACGACGCGGGCGTGCACGAGGAACTGAAGGCCTACAACCCGATGATCCCCGAGCCGGGCCAGCTGTGCGCGACGGTGTTCGTGGAGCTCACGAGCGAGCCCCAGATGCGCGAGTGGCTGCCCAAGCTCGTCGGCATCGAGCGCGCCCTCGTGCTGCGGCTCGCCGACGGTTCCTTCGTGAGGGCGGTGGTCGACGAGCAGCATGCCGAGGGGCTCACCCGCGAGACCGTGACGGCGGCCGTGCACTACGTGCGCTTCGAGTTGTCGCCGTCGCAGGTCGAGGTCTTCGCCCGTGGTGGCGTGCGGCTGGACTGCGACCTCCCCAACTATCTCGAGTCCGCGGCCCTGCCCGACTTCACGGTGGCCGAGTTGCTCGGGGACCTGCGCGACGACGCCTGACGGTCCAATCTCCGCGCGGCGCGGGTTTGCGGGTCGGCGCGGGTGATCCGTAGCGTCTCGGCCCGATGTCGGGCGCGGACCTCTCGTGGCGGGATCGCGGCGCGTGCAACGGACTCGAGCCGGCGATCTTCTTCCCCGACCACGAGGAGGACGGTGCGGCGGCGAAAGCCATCTGTGAGGGCTGCGGTGTGCGCGTAGCGTGTCTGGACTATGCGTTGGAGGCGCGCGAACGCCAGGGCATCTGGGGCGGCGCCTCGGCCCGGGAGCGACGACGCATCGCGCGCACCCGTCGGCACAGCGCGTAGCGACCGGGGGTCGGGCGGCCGTGGCTGAGCCGGCCGCGGTCCCGTCGGCCCCGTCGGCGATCGACTGGGCGGCGCTCACGGCGGCGCTGCGCGCGGGGCACGACCTCGCGCCGACGGACGCGGGCGCTGCGATGCGCGCCATGCTCGCCGGGGGCTTCGATCCTGCGGTCGTCGAGGGGTTCCTCGTCGCGCTGCACGCCAAGGGCGAGCGCGGCGGCGAACTGCGCGCGATGCTGGAGGTCGCACTCGCGGCGTGCCGCCGGGTGCCGATCGAGGCCGGGCTCGCCGCGCGCACCATCGACGTGGTGGGTACCGGCGGCGATCGCAGTCATTCGGTCAACGTGTCGACGATGACGGCGCTCGTCGTGAGCGCCTGCGGCGTGCCCGTGTGCAAGCACGGCAGTCGCGCGGCAACCTCGCGGTGCGGCTCCGCCGACGTGCTGGAGGCCCTCGGCGTGCCCGTGGGCGTGGCCCCCGAAGAGGTGGCGCGGCGCGTGGCCGCGGCGGGTTTCGGGTTCTGCCTCGCCACGGCGCACCACCCCGCCTTCGCCGTGGTGGCACCCGTGCGCCGTCGGATCCCGACGCCCACGGTGTTCAACCTCATCGGCCCGATGGCCAACCCCGCGCCCGTCGGGGCGATGCTCCTCGGCGTGCGCGCGCCGTCGCTCGCCGAGCCGATGCTCGAGGCACTCGAGGTGCGCGACATGCGCCGCACCTGGGTGGTGCACGGCGACGGTGGACTCGACGAGGCGTCCCTCGCGGGAGAGACGCGGATCGTGTCGCGCGAGGGGGGCGTCACGCGGGCGTGGTCGGTGGTGCCCGAGGATGCGGGGCTCGCGCGCGCCACGCTGGATGCCGTGCGGGGCGGCGACCCCGCGACCAACGCGGCGGCGGTGGAGGCGCTGTGCCGCGGCGAACGCGGCCCGGTGCGCGACATCGTGCTGCTGAATGCCGCGATCGCACTGCAGGTCGCCGACGCCGCCGGCGACGTGCGCGAGGGCGTGCAGGTCGCGGCCGCGGCGATCGACGACGGCCGGCTCGCGGCGCACCTCGCGCGAGTGCGCGAGCCGCTGGACGACCGCGGGGTGCGCGACGAACGGGTCGGCGCACCATGAGCGACTGGATGGTGCGCGTGCCGGCCAGCTCGGCCAACCTCGGCCCGGGCTTCGACGTGCTCGGCCTCGCGCTCACCCTGTGGTTCGACGCGGGCGTCGGCACGCCGCCCCGTGACGCCGTCGTGCCCGACGACGCGCATCCCGCCATCGTGGCCTTCGCGCACGGCGGGGGTACGGGTGCGCTGTGGGTGCGCACGCGCATCCCGTCGGGGCGCGGGCTCGGGTTTTCGGGGGCGGCGCGGGTGGCCGGCCTCGCGGCCGCGGCGGTGAGTCGAGGTGGTGCCGCGGCGCTCGCGGCGTCGCGCGACGAGATTTATCGGGCGGCCGCCGCCCTGGAGGGTCACCCCGACAACGCGGGTGCCTCGCTCGTCGGCGGTGTCACGGCGAGCACGGCCGGGGCCGTGCGGGCACTGCCGCTCGCGCTGGGTGGGCGCATCGTCGTGTGGTATCCGCGCACCACGACCTCGACGCGCGCATCGCGCGGCGCATTGCCCGATCGGGTGACGCTCGCGGACGTGGTCGTCAACATCGCGGGTACGGCGGCCCTCGTGGCGGCCCTGGCTGCGGGTGACCCCTCGGGCCTCGCCGCCACCTCGCACGACCGGCTGCACCAGGACGCGCGGCTGGCGCGCGTGCCCGAGTCGCGGGCCGCGCTCGAGGCGATGCGTGCGGCTGGCGCGTGGGGAGCATGGTTGTCGGGCTCGGGGCCCTCCGTGGCCGGCTGGTGCGACGGCGCGCGCGCCGACGAGGTGGCGGCGCGAGTGCGCGCGGGTGGACCCGCGGACGCCACCGTGCTCGTGCTGGACGTGGACCGTCGCGGCGCGCGCGTCGAGCCCGTTGCGCCGGTCGAGCCCGTGGACGGATGACCTGCCCGACAGTCTGTGACACCCCTGTGGCACGGTGAGGTGCATGCACCGACACGAGCCGCTCGTCATCGACTGTGACACCTGCGCGATGCGCGCCACCGACGCCTGCGACGACTGCGTCATGAGTTTCCTGTGTGACGGCCCCGCCGAGGTGGGCGGCATCGTGCTCGACCTCGAGGAGCAGCGCCGACTGCGGATGCTCGCGGCGGCCGGGCTGGTGCCTACGCTTCGGCACCGTGTCGCCGGCTAGGCACCTCCTCGTCACCAACGATTTTCCGCCCAAGGTGGGCGGCATCCAGCACCTGCTCCACGAGTGGTGGCGGCGCCTGCCCCCCGACTCCTTCGCGGTGCTCACGACCCCGCACGCCGGAGCGCGGGAGTGGGACGCGCGCCAGGCCTTCGAGGTCCGCCGGGTGCGCGAGCCGTGGCTGGTCGCACACCCGCTGACCGTGCGACGCATCCGCGAGATGGCCCGCGCGCACCGTGCCGACTTCGTGGTGCTGGATCCCGCGCTGCCCCTCGGTGCCGTGGGGCCACGCCTCGGCCTGCCCTACGTCGTGCTCGTGCACGGCGCCGAGCTCGCGGTGCCCGCGCGCATCCCGGGCCTGCGGGGGCGGCTGCGGCGCGTGCTGCGCGGCGCCGAGCGGGTCGTCGCCTCCGGCACCTACCCCGCCGCCGAGGCGCGCCGCGCGGGGGGCGCCGACCTGGACGTGCGGGTCGTGTACCCGGGCGTGGACACCGCCCGCTTCCGCCCGTTGGATGCGCGTGAGCGCGAGGTCGCGCGGCGCAGCCTCGGGGTGCCGGGCGACGCCGAGCTGGTGGTCGGCGTGAGCCGCCTCGTGCCGCGCAAGGGCTTCGACGTGCTCATCGGGGCCGTCGCGCGGCTCGCGCGCTCGCGCCCGCGGCTGCGCCTGCTCGTCGGCGGCGACGGCCGCGACCGCGAGCGGCTGGCCCGCCTCGCGGCGTCGCTCGGGGCGCCCGCGCGGCTGCTCGGGCGCGTGGACGACGCCGCGCTCGCCCTGCTCTTCGGATGCGCAGACGTCGCGGCAATGCCGTGCCGCACCCGCTGGGGCGGCCTCGAACAGGAGGGATTTGGCATCGTGTTCGCCGAAGCCGCGGCGTGCGGTGTGCCGCAGGTCGCGGGTGCCAGCGGCGGTGCCGCCGAGGCGGTCGTGCACGGCGTCACCGGCGTCGTGCTGGACGACCCGGGCTCGCCCGATGCGTGCGCCGCCGCGTTGCGCGGCCTGCTGGACGACGCCGACGAGCGTGCGCGCATGGCGACCGCCTCGCGTCGGCGGGCGCTCGAGGTGCTCGATGCGTCGGTGGTGGCCGCGCACCTCGCAGATGCCCTCCCGGGCGAGGGCTAGGCTCGGCCCGTGACCGATTCCGCGAGCCAGACCGCCACTGTGGAGGCCCCGGCCTCGACCTGTTTCGGCGTCGCGGCCGACGTGGAGCGATACCCCGAGTGGGCCCACGACGTGAAGGAGGCGATCGTGCGTGAGCGCGACGCCCAGGGTCGGCCCGTGCTGGTGGAGTACCGCGCCTCGGCGCTCGGGCGCAGCACCCACTACGTGCTGCGCTACGACTACGCGCAGGCCCCCGCCCGTCTGTCCTGGCACCTGGCGGAGGGCGACATCATGCGCGCCATCGACGGCGAGTACCGCTTCGAGCCGCGCGGAGAGCGCACCAGCGTGACCTACTCGCTCTCGATCGACCTCATCGTGCCGCTGCCGGGCTTCATCAAGCGCCGTGCCGAGGGACGCATCCTCCACACGCTGAAGGACTTCAAGGCCCGCTGCGAGTCGTGACGCCCGCCGGCGTCGACATCGGGGGCACCAAGTGCCTCGGCATCCTGCTGCGCGACGGCGAGGTGGTGGCCTCGGCTCGGCGACCGACCCCGTCCGCCGAGGACCTGCCCGCGGTCATCGCCGATCTGCTCGACGAGCTCGGCCCGTGGGACACCCTCGGTGTGGGCGCACCCGGTCTCGTGACGCTCGACGGCGTGGTGCGCGCCTCGCCGAACCTCACCCACGCCGACGAGTTCCCGCTGCGCGCCCTTCTCGAGGCCCGTCTCGCGCGACCGGTGGTCGTGGCCAACGACGCGACCGTCGCGGCGCTGGCCGAGTGGCGTCACGGCGCGGGTCGCGGCACGCGCGACATGTGGATGGTCACGCTCGGCACGGGCATCGGCGGCGGGCTCGTGCAGGGTGGGCGACTGCAGTTCGGCGCGCGCGGGTACGCCGGGGAGATCGGCCACATGGTGGTGCAGCCCGACGGCATCCCGTGTCGCTGCGGCCGGCGCGGCTGCTGGGAGCGATACGCGTCGGGCTCCGGCCTTGCGAACCTCGCGGGGGGCATGCACGGCGAGGAGGTCGTGGCTCGTGCCGCGGCGGGGGAGCCGGCGGCGCTCGAGGTGGTGGCGCGCTTCGCGCGGTGGGTGGGGATCGGGCTGTCCAACCTCGCCAACATGACCGACCCCGACGCGATCGTGATCGGCGGTGGGTTGGTGGAGGCCGCCGACACGCTCATGGGGCCCATCCGTGCGGCGTTCGCAGACGCGCTGTACGCGTCCGATCACCGCGAGTTGCCCGACCTGCGGGTGGCGCAGTTGGGCGAACGCGCGGGTGCCGTCGGCGCCGCGCTGCTGCCCGCCGAACTTCGCGCCGGGATCACGGCGCCGTGACGCCGTCGCGTCCGTCGCGGGCTGCGCCCGCGCCGTGACGCTGGCACATCCGTCGCGTCCGTCGCGGGCTGCGCCCGCGCCGTAGCCTCCGACGGGTGGAGTTTCGCCGCATCGCCAACCTGCCGCCGTACGTCTTCACGATCATCAACAACCTCAAGATCGCCGCGCGCCACGACGGCGTCGACGTCGTGGACCTGGGCTTCGGCAACCCCGACATCCCGTCGCCCGCGATCGCGGTGGAGAAGCTCGCGGAAGCGGCGCACAACCCCCGCAACCACCGCTACTCGCTCTCCCGCGGCCTGCCCAAGCTGCGCGAGGCCGTCGCCGCGATGTACGAGCGCAACTGGGGGGTGCGCCTCGATCCCGAGACGCAGGTGACCAACACGATCGGCGCCAAGGAGGGGTTCAGCCACCTCATGTGGGTGCTGTTGGACCGCGGGGACGCAGCCATCGTGCCCTCGCCCAGTTATCCGATCCACATCTTCGGTCCCGTGTTCGCCGGCGCCGACCTGCGCCAGATCCCCATGCGCAGTCAGCAGCGCCCCGGAGACCCCGGGGACCTCGCCGCGTTCACGGACGAGTTCCTCGGCTCCCTGGAGCGGGCGTGGAACGTGGGCTGGCCGCGGCCGCGCGTGCTCGTGGTGAGCTTCCCGCACAACCCCACGGGTGCCACGGTGGACCTCGCGTTCCTGCAGCGCGTGGTGGACTGGTGCCGCGAGCGCGGCGTCGTGGCGGTGCACGACTTTGCCTACGCCGACGTGGGTTTCGACGGCTACACGCCGCCCTCGATACTGCAGTGCGAGGGCGCGATGGACTGCGCGGTGGAGCTCTACAGCCTCACGAAGGGCTTCTCGATGGCGGGCTGGCGGTGCGCGTTCCTCGTCGGCGCCACCGAGGTGGTGCAGGCGCTCGTGAAGATGAAGAGCTACCTGGACTACGGGTCGTTCCAGCCGATCCAGATCGCGGCCACCGTGGCGATGAACGAGGCCGCCGACTACCCCCGCGAGGTGTGCGCTGCCTACCAGGCGCGCCGCGACGCGCTCTGCGACGGCCTCGCGCGCATCGGCTGGGAGGTGCCCAAGCCGCGGGGCTCGATGTTCGTGTGGGCACCGATCCCCGAGCCGTACCGCGAGCTGCCGAGCGTGGAGTTTTGCCGCCTCCTGCTGGAGGACTGCCACGTCGCGCTGTCGCCGGGCTCGGGCTTCGGGCCGGGCGGGGAGGGCTTCGTGCGCTTCGCGCTCATCGAGAACGAGCAGCGCATCCACCAGGCCGTGCGCAACCTGCAGCACGGCCTGCCCAAGCTCTAGCCGGCCTCAGCGCACCCAGTCGCGCGAGCGGCGCACCGCCTCGAGCCAGCGGGCGTGTGCGTCGGCGCCGAACGCCCCGGACGCACCCGACGCACCCGCGGCCGGCGACCCGCCCTCGCGCCCCGCACCGCCGGGTGAAAACGTGCGGTCCAGCCGCCACGCGTCCGCCACGTCGTCGGGCGAGCCCCAGACGCCCACCGCGAGGCCGGCGAGGTACGCCGCACCCATGGCCGTGGTCTCGAGCTCGCGGGGCCGCAACACGTCCACGCCGAGCGAGTCGGCCTGCATCTCGAGCAGCAGGTCCATCACGGCCGCACCGCCGTCCACGCGCAGGTCGCGCAGCGCGACGCCGCTCGCCGCCACCATCGCGTCCACCACATCGCGCACCTGCCACGCGATCGACTCCACCACCGCGCGTGCGAGGTGTGCCCGCGTGGTGCCGCGCGTGATGCCGTACACGGCCCCGCGCGCGTAGGCGTCCCACCACGGGCTGCCGAGTCCGGCGAAGGCGGGCACGACCACCACGCCCCCCGAGTCGGGCACGCTCGCCGCGAGCGGGCCGACCTCGGCGGCGCTCGAGATGATGCCGAGCCCGTCGCGCAGCCACTGGATCGCGGCCCCCGTGACGAACACCGCGCCTTCGAACGCGTACACGGGCGCCGCATCGCCGAGCCGCCACGCGACGGTCGTCAGCATGCCCTCGGCGGGGGCCGGGCAGGTGGTCCCGACGTTCATCAATACGAAGCTGCCCGTGCCATAGGTGTTCTTGGCGCTGCCAGGGGCAACGCAGGCCTGTCCGAACAGCGCCGCCTGCTGGTCGCCCGCCACGCCCGCGATCGGCACGCCCGCGGGCAGGCCGAGCCCGTCCGCGACGCGCCCCATCGGCCCGCTCGAGGCCCGCACCTCGGGCAACGCCGTGATCGGCACTCCGAGCAGGTCGCACAATTCGCCGCTCCAATGCATCTCGCGGATGTCGAAGAGCATGGTGCGGCTCGCGTTGGAGGGATCGGTGACGAACGACGCCCCCGCGGTGAGTCGCCACACCAACCAGGTGTCGATCGTGCCGATGCGCAGGTCGGGGCCCGCGGGCACGCCCCCGTCGCGCAGCAGCCACGCGGCCTTGGTGCCCGAGAAGTACGGATCCAGCACGAGCCCCGTGCGCGCTCGCACGGTGGCGAGGTGCGGTGCGAGCTCGTCGCAGCGCTCGGCGGTGCGGCGGTCCTGCCAGACGATCGCGCGGTGAAGGGGCGCGCCCGTGCGCGCCGACCACGCCACCACGGTCTCGCGCTGGTTGGTGATGCCGATCGCGGCGATCGGCTCCGTGAGTCGGCCCACCACGTCGTGGAGCGTGGCGAGCACCGCCTGCCAGATCTCCTCGGCGTCGTGTTCCACCCACCCGGGGCGCGGGAAGTACTGCGGGAACTCCCGATAGCTCGCGACCGGATCGCGCCCGTCGGCGTACACGGCCCGCGAGCGCACGCCCGTGGTGCCCGCGTCGATCGCCACCACGACGCCGCCGGTCCCGCGCGGCGCGCTCATGCGACCGCCTCGAGCGGGAGCTCGATCACGAACCGCGCGCCGAGCCGCCCGTCGGGGCGCCGTTCGGTCCACACGCGTCCCCCGTGGAGGCGCACGTGTTCGCGCACGAGCGCGAGGCCCAGCCCGGCGCCCTCGGAGGCGGAGCGGTTGCCCGAGTTGGACCCGCGGGTGAAGCGGTCGAAGACCCGCTCGTACTCGGCGGGCGGGATGCCCTCGCCGTCGTCCTCCACGATGATCCACGCGTGCTCGCCGCCGCCCGGCGCGGCGGGGTCGCCGTCGGCCGCGCACACCTGCACGCGTGGCACGCCCCCGCTGTGCACGCGGGCGTTGTCGATGAGGTTGGCCACCACGCGCGCGAGGCGCCGCTTGTCGGCCATCACGGTCATGAGTTCGGCCTCGGGTGCGCACTTCACCGGAGTGGCGGGCAGCGAGCTGACCCCCACGGCGGCGCGCACGAACTCGCCGAGGCGCAGGGGCTCGCGCAGCAGGCGCACGGCGCCGGCGTCGTAGCGGGAGATCTCGAGCAGGTCGCTCACGAGGCCGCGGAACCGCTGCACGTCGGCATCCAGCAGGTCCAGCGCGGAACGGGACCGCTCGGAGAGCTCGTCCCGCCGCGTGCGCAGCACCTCGATCGAGTTGGTGAGCGTCGTGAGGGGGGAGCGCAGCTCGTGGCTCACGTCGGAGGCGAAGCGCGCGTCGCGCTCGACGCGCCGCTGCAGCCGGGCGACCATCTCGTTGAAGCTCTCGGAGAGCTCGCGCAGGTCGGGGTCGTCGGTGACCTCGAGTCGCGTGTCGAGACGACCGTCGGCGATGGCGCGGGCGGCTCGGGCGGCGTCGGTGAGGGGCCGGACCACCCGCTCGGCCGCGAACTGACCGAGCAGCAGGCCGACCAGGGTCGTGACCACCGCGGCCCACGTGAGCCCGGTGCGCAGCGTGCCGAGCGCCTCGTCCACCAACACGGGGTCGTCGAACTCGGCACGCAGGTTGCCCGTGGTGAACGACAGCGTCGCGAGCGCGAGCACCCCCGAGAGCACCATGGCACCGACGCCGAAGATCACCAGCACGCGGGTGCGCACGCCCACGCGACGCACGCGCAGGCGCCGCCCCAGGCGTGTCATGCGTCGAGGCGGTAGCCCATGCCCCGCACCGTCACCACGTGGCGAGGCTCGGCGGGGTCGCGCTCGATCTTGGTGCGCAGTCGTCGCACGTGCACGTCCACGAGTCGGCTGTCGCCGAAGTAGCCGTACCCCCAGACGTGTTCGAGCAGGCGCTCGCGCGACACGACGGCGCCGGGGTCCTGGGCGAGCTCGAGCAGGAGACGAAACTCGGTCTTGGTCACCGCCACCTCGCGGCCCGCGACGAGCACCTTGCCCTCGTCGGGCACGATCTCGAGGTCCCCGAAGGTGAGGCGCGGGTGGCCGGGGTTGGCCGGCCGGGCGCGCCGCAGCAGCGCGCGGATGCGGGCCGAGAGCTCCTTGGGCTCGAAGGGCTTCGTCACGTAGTCGTCGGCACCGGCCTCCAACCCCGCCACCACGTCGTGGGTGTCGCCCTTGGCCGTCACCATCACGATCGGCACGTCGCTGCCGCGTCGGATGCGTCGGCACAACTCGAAGCCGTCGATGCCGGGCAGCATCACGTCGATGAGCACGACGTCGGGGGCGGCGTCGGCCACCCGCGCTAGGGCGGCCTCGCCGTGCGCCGCCTCGTCCACCTCCCAGCCCTCGTCCTCGAGGGCGAGTTTCACCGAGCGGCGGATGCGCTCGTCGTCCTCCACGGTGAGGATGCGCGTGGCCATGCGGCCACCGTTCTACTCGCCGAGGATGAGGTGCGACAGGGCGTCGAAGATGCCGGGCGCCGCCACCAGCACCTGGGCGGGGCGCACGGGCCCGCCCGCAAAGTCGCCGAGGCGCGCGCCGGCCTCGCGCGCCACGAGCGCCCCGGCCGCGAGGTCCCACGGGTGCAGGCCCTCCTCGAAGTACGCGTCGAGGCGGCCGCACGCCACGAAGCACAGGTCGATGCTCGCCGCGCCGAGCCGGCGCATGTCGCGCAGGTGCGGGATCATGCGCGCGACGCGCGCCGCCTGCGGCCCCCGACGCTCGGGCGCGTAGCTGAACCCGGTGCACACGAGTGCCTCCGACAGCACGGTGGTCCCCGAGCAGGCGATCGGCTCGCCGTTGCGCCTCGCCCCTGCGCCCCGCAGCGCGGTGTAGGTCTCGCCGAGCGCCGGCACGTGCACCACGCCGGCGAGCGGCCCCGCGGCATCGGCCACGCCGATCGAGACCGCCCAGCCGGGCAGGTCGTAGAGGAAGTTCGTCGTGCCGTCGATCGGGTCGATGCACCACTCGAGCGGCCCCGCCCCGCGGTGCGACGCACCCTCCTCGCCCACGACCGAGTCCGCCGGGCGCAGGGCGCGGATCGTCTCGACGAGGTCGCGCTCGGTGGCGCGGTCGTGCTCGGTCACCATGTCGGTGGCCGTCGTCTTGGAGCGCACCTCCCCGAGGCCGCGGCGCCGACCGGCGAGGGCGCGGGCGCCGGCGCTCACCGCGAGGTCGCGGGCAAGGGCGAGGATCGCCGCGGGGTCGTCGGCCACGGTGCCGTCTCCCGGGTCGACGGGCAGTCTCACGCGCGGTCCCCGAGCTCTCGCCACTCGCCGAGCGCGCGCAACACGAGCACGGCGACGATCGCGGTGCCGGCGGCCACCGCGCTCGCGCCGACGAGCGTGCCGACGCCGCGCGCGACCCGGCACCCGCCACTGCACTGCACGTCCACGAGCGCCCATCCGATCACGCCGCCCGCGGCGCCGGCGACGCAGATGCTCACGAAGGCGGCGACCCGCGCGACGGGGGAGGGCAGCGCCGACATGCCCGCCACGCACCCCGAGCGTAGAGTGACGCGATGGCGCCCGTGCGCACGGTGCTGCACGTGGACATGGACATGTTCTTCGTGGCCGTGGAGCTGCGCCGTCGCCCCGATTTGCGTGGGCTCCCCGTCGTGGTCGGGGGTGACGGGCCGCGCGGCGTGGTGGCGGCGGCGTCCTACGAGGCGCGCCGCTACGGCGTGCGCTCCGCGATGAGCTCGGCCCACGCGCGGCGACTGTGCCCGGGGGCGGTGTTCCTGCCGCACGACTTCGAGGCCTACGAGGACGCGAGCCGCAGGGTGTTCGAGGTGTTCCACGACGCCAGTCCGCTCGTGGAGGGCCTCTCGCTCGACGAGGCGTTCCTCGACGTCACGGGCGCGCGGCGGCTGCTGGGGACGCCGATGGAGATCGCGCGGCGCGTGCGAGCCGAGGTGCTCGCGCGCACGCACCTCGGGTGCAGCGTCGGCATCGCGACCAACAAGTTCGTGGCGAAACTCGCGTCCGAGTCGGCCAAGCCCCGCGCCACCGCCGCGGGGGTCGAGCCGGGCCCCGGCATCCTCGAAGTCCCCCCGGGTGCGGAGCGCGATTTCGTGCGCCCCTTGCCGGTCGGGCGGCTCTGGGGCGTGGGGCCGCGCACGCTGGAGCGCCTCGTGGGCCTCGGCGTGGCGACCGTGGCCGACCTGGCGGCGCTGCCCGCGACGGCGCTCGCCGCGGCGCTGGGTGACGGCCTCGCCGCGCACCTGCGTGCGCTCGCCGACGCGCGGGACGACCGACCCGTGGAGCCCGACCGGGACGCCAAGTCGATCGGCCACGAGGAGACCTTCGCGCGGGACGTCACCACGCGGGCCGAGGCCCGCGCCCACGCGGTGCGCTTTGCCGAGGCCGTGGCTCGCCGCTGTCGCGACCAGGGTGTGGCCGCCCGCACGGTGACGCTCAAGGTGAAGTGGACCGATTATCGGTGCGTCACGCGATCCGTGACGCCCGGCGAGGCGGTGGCCACCGCGCCCGCGATCGTGCGGCTGCTCGAGCCGCTGCTGGACGCGCTGGACCCCGAGGACCTCGCGCGGGGTGCGCGGTTGATCGGCGTGAGCGCCCGAGGCCTCGTGCCCGGCGGGGCGGCCCAGCCCAGCTTGTTCGGGTCCGCGGCGGCCGACGACGCGGCGTCCGTGGAGGCCGCGTGGGCGCCCGCCTCGGCCGCGGTGGACGCGGTGCGCGGGCGCTTCGGCGAGGGTGCGATCGGGCCCGCGAGCGGGCTGCGCTCGCACGACGAGGACGCGCAGGACCTACCATGACGTCAACGGGCGGATCCGCCGCCCGCGCTCGGAGGTCGTCGGTGCCGCTGTCGGACAACGAACAACGGATCCTCGCTCAGATCGAGCAGGAGTTGCGCTCCGACGAGCGCTTCGCGCAGAACGTGTCGGCCAAGGCGCCCTACCGCGTGGCCGGCCGGCGGCTCTGGTGGGCCGGCCTCGGTGCCGTCGCCGCGCTGGGCTTCACCGTGTGGGCGCTGCGACTGCACGTGGCGCTCGCGTTCGCGGGATTCCTCGTGATGCTCGGGTGCGCCGTGCTCGTGGAGCGCCAGTTGCGCGCGATGTCGAAGGTGGGCCTCGCCGACGTGAGCGCGTCGCTCAAGGCGCAGCGGGCGCGGGCCGAGCAACAGATGCGGGAGCGCTTCCGCCGCGAGTAGGCCACGGTGACCCATCTCGCCGTCGACATCGGCGGCACCAAGATCCTCGCCGGGGTCGTGGACGACTCGGGTCGCGTGCTGGCCCACGAGCGCGTCGCCACGCCCGCGTCGGGCGCGTGGGGCGCGATCGCCGGGCTCGTGGAGCGCCAGCTCGCCGCCGCGCCCGAGCGACCGACGGCCTGCGGGGTGGGCTGCGGCGGGCCGATGACGCTCGGGGGCGAGGAGGTGTCCAACCTCCACATCGCCGAGTGGCGTGGGTTTCCGTTGCGCTCCCGCCTCGCGGACCTGACCGGGCTACCCACCTGGGTGGACAACGACGCGAAGGCGCTCGCGCTCGGGGAGGGTTGGTGCGGGGCCGCGGCGGGCGAGCGCGACTTCCTCGCGATGGTCGTCTCGACGGGCGTGGGCGGAGGCATCGTGAGCCGCGGCGAGTTGTGGGACGGTCGCGACGGCAACGCGGGCCACATCGGGCACGTGATCGTGGAGCCCGACGGCCGGGCCTGCAAGTGCGGCGCACTCGGCTGCCTCGAGGCCGTCGCGTCGGGCACCGCCATCGAGGCCGTCACGGGGCGGCCCGCAGCCGAGGCGGGGCCCGAGGTCGTCGCGCGGACGGGTCGCTACGTGGCCCGGGCCATCGCCTCGACGGGCGCGATCGCGGACCTGCGCCTCGCGGTGATCGGCGGCTCCGTGGCCCTCGGCTTCGGTGAGCCGTTCTTCGCCGCCGTGCGCGACGAGCTCACGCGCGTCGCACGCATCGCGTTCCTGCGCGACTTCGCCGTGCGACCGGTGGGCCTCGGACACCTCGCCCCGCTCGTCGGCGCCGCGGCGGTCGCCCGACGCGGCCTGCGACGTGCAGTCCCGAGCCGCGCCGCACGAACCTAGGATGACGAGGATGCGACCCGTCTACGACGCCGACGCCGAAGCGTACCGCGAGAAGGTGCAGGCCTTCCTCGCGGAGAAGTTGCCCGCCTCGTGGCGGGGCACCGGGGCGTTGGAGGGCGACGCCCACCGCGCGTGGCTGGACGAGTGGCGCGCCACGCTCGCCACGAGCGGCTACCTGGCCCCCGGCTGGCCGGTGGAGTACGGCGGCGGCGGGCGCAGCGCGCTCGAGCAGGTGATCATCGCCGAGGAATTCGCGCGCGCGGGAGTGCCGACCGGGACGCTCAACGACCAGTTCGGCATCCAGATGCTGGGCAACACGCTGCTCATCTGGGGCACCGACGAGCAGAAGCGCCGGTACCTGCCGCGCATCATCGCGCGCCGGGACGTGTGGTGCCAGGGCTACAGCGAGCCCAACGCGGGCTCCGACCTCGGCAACGTGGGCCTGCGCGCGGTGCGCGACGGGGACCAGTGGATCCTGAACGGCCAGAAGATCTGGACCTCGGGTGCGCAGGATGCCGACCACATCTTCACGCTCGCCCGCACGGATCCCGACGCGCCGAAGCACAAGGGCATCTCGTTCATGTTGGTGGACATGCGCCAGCCCGGCATCGAGGTGCGACCGATCCGCATGATGTCGGGCGAGAGCGAGTTCAACGAGGTGTTCTACACGGACGTGACCGTGCCCGTGGACGAGGTGGTGGGCGGCGTCAACAACGGTTGGGCCGTCGCGATGTCGCTGCTCGGCTTCGAGCGCGGCGAGGCCGCCGCGACCAATCCGATCCGCTTCGAGGGGGAACTGCGGCGGCTCGTGGAGCTCGCGCGCGAGCGCGGCGCGACCCACGACCCGCGCATCCGCCAGCGCCTCGCGTGGTGTCACGCGAGGGTGCAGGTGATGCGGTATCTGGGCATGCGCACGCTCACCAAGTTCGTCGGCGGCCACCACCCCGGCCCCGATGCCGCCGTGGCGAAGCTCTACTGGAGCGAGTACCACAAGGTGGTGACCGAGCTGGCGGTGGACCTGCTTGGCGCCGACGCCCTCGCGCCCGTCGGGCGTCGGCCGCTCACGAGCTTCCAGACCGACGACCCCGGGGCGCCCAACTCCTCGATGTCGTGGGCCATGACCTTCCTTACGGCACGCGCCGGCACGATCTACGCCGGGTCCTCCCAGATCCAGCGCAACATCCTCGGCGAGATGGTGCTCGGCCTGCCCAAGGAGCCAAGACCGTCGTGAGCTGGGCCGCCGTCGTCACCGCCGTCGCCGCCCGCCCCGCGCTGTGGCCCGTCGCCGTGCGCCAGGCGCTGCGCCTCGCCCCCGACGCCTGGTGGCGTCGCGCCCCCCACCTGCCCGTGCCCACTCGCGACTACCTGCGACTGCGCCATGTGACGCAGTACGGCGGGCACCTCGCGCCCGGGAGCCGCGTGCCCGCCCCGGCGGCGCACGACGTCGTGAGCTACCTGCGCTGGTGTCGGGACTGGGACCGCGGTGGCGACCTGCGCGCCGTGCGCCGCGCCCGGGGATCCCGGGGATAGGCGGCCGTTCCGTGCGCAGCGCCCTCGTGCTCAACGCAACCTTCGAGCCGCTCAGCATCGTGCCCGCGCGACGGGCCGTGTGCCTCGTGCTGGGCGCCAAGGCCGACATCGTGGAGGACGACGGCACGCAGGTGCGGGCGGCCACGCTGACGCTGCCGGGCCCGCTCGTGATCCGTCTGCGCTACCTCGTCAAGGTGCCGTACCACCGGCGCACCGCGTTGTCGCGCCGCGCCGTGTTCGCGCGCGACGACCACCGCTGCCAGTACTGCGGTCGCCCCGCCGACTCGATCGACCACGTGCTGCCCCGCTCGCGGGGCGGCATGCACGTGTGGGAAAACGTCACGGCGGCGTGTCGCGCGTGCAACTTGAAGAAGCGGGACCGCACCCCCGAGGAAGCGGGCATGGCCCTCGCCCGCTCGCCCCACACGCCGCGCGAGCTCGCCTGGATCACCGTGGCGGTGCACCGCGTGCCCGAGGCCTGGAAGCAGTACCTGGCGTTCGCCTCGTGAGCGCGGCGCCGCTGCGCGGCGCAGCCGGCGAGGTGCACACCCGCGACCTGCCCGTGCCCGACGGCCCGGGCGTGGCCGTCTGGTGGATCGAGGCGACCGCGCCGGCGCTCGTGCTCGGCTCGCGACAGGCCCGCCTCGGGACGTCGCTCGTGGACGGGACCGCCTGCGCCCGTGACGGGGTGGAGGTCGTGCGGCGGCGCAGCGGCGGCGGCACGGTGTGGCTCGCGCCCGCGGCGCACGTGTGGGTGGACCTCGTGATCGCCCGCGCAGACGCCCGATGGGACGACGACGTGACCCGCGCCTGCGCCTGGGTGGGGGAGGCCTGGCGCGTCGCGCTCGTGGCCGAGGGTCTCGCGGCGCCGCGGGACCTCGAGGTGCATCGCGCGGGGCCCACGGGGGACGCGCCCGTCTGCTTCGCCGCCGTCGGCCCGGGGGAGGTGCTGCTCGGCGGGGCCAAGCTCGTCGGGGTGTCGCAGCGGCGTTCGCGCGCGGGCGCCCGCTTCCAGTGCGTCGTGCATGCGGCCTGGGACGCCGAGGCGTACCGCCGCTACGGGCCCGGGCTGGGCGACCCGCCGACCGCGGGCACGGGTTCAGGCCGCGTCGCCGCGCTGCCCGCGCTCGCCGACCCGGCGCGGGTGCGGGCACTCGTGGAGCACCTGGCCGAGGGGGTCGGCCCGTCCTGACCGCCCCGCACCCCATCACCCCCGCGAGGGTGTCGCGTGGTGGGGAAAAGTGGATGATGGTGGTTGACAGTGGGGGCTAGTGGGGATACCCTGCCCGTGGCGTTGGGGCTTCCCAACGAGGGGCATACGGGGCAAGGAGCGGGGCAGCAGTCATGTTCGTCGGGGCGCACGAGCGCCAGTTGGATCCGAAGGGGCGCGTGGCGTTGCCCGCGCCGTTCCGGCCGCGCCTCGAACCCACGTGCTACCTCGCGCTCGGGCGCGACAAGTGCGTGGACGTGCTCACCGCGGATGCGTTCGCGGCGGTCGCACACGACGCGATGGAGCGCGTGCGCCGCGGCGAGATGACGCGCACGGAGCAGCGCGCGCTCTCGTCGAACATCCTCGAGGTCGCCGTGGACGCCCAGGGGCGCATCCACGTCGACGACCGCTTTCGGGCGTACGCCGGGCTCGCGCTCGGCGCGCCCGTGGTGCTGAGCGGGTCGTTCGACCGGGTCGAGATCTGGGAGCCGGCCCGACACCGGCGCATCAGTGATGCCGGCGCGCACGCGCTCGCCGGCTCCGAGTAGGCCTCGAGCGAGAGGGGGTCGGCACCCGCGACGACACGGCGGCCCCCGCGGCACCGATTCGGTCCGTGGGCGATCCGCCGCCCAGCAGTCCCCCGATCGGCACGACGGACAGCCCCAACTCCGCCCGCTCCCGTCGCACCACCCGGGGAGACATCCCGGGGGCATCCGCCGATCGGGGGATTGCTGGACGGCGGGTCGGGGACGCGCCACTCGCTACGCCACGCCACGCACGATGGACGCCACCCACCTACCCGTGATGTGCGACGAGATCGTGGAGCTGTTCGCACCGGTGCCGCCCGGCGTGGTGGTGGATGCCACCTACGGACGCGGGGGCCATGCCGCCGCCCTGCTGCAGGCCCACGCCCACCTGCGCGTCGTCGCGGTGGACCGCGACCCCGACGCGGTGCGTGCGGCGCAGGCACGGCGCGACCGCGAGCCGACGCTCGCCCCGCGGCTCTCCGTGCACCACGCGCACTTCGACGAGGTGGCGCCGGTGCTCGACGCGCTCGGCGTGCGGGAGATCTCGGGCGCGCTGTTCGACCTCGGGGTGTCCTCGCCGCAATTCGACGACCCCGCCCGGGGCTTTTCGTACCGGCAGGACGGCCCGCTCGACATGCGGATGGACACCACGGCCCCGCTGCGGGCGGCCGACGTGGTCAACGACTACGACGAGGCACGACTGGCCGAGTTGATCCGCACGAATGCCGACGAGCGGTTCGCCCGCCGCATCGCCCGTGCGATCGTGGCACATCGGCCCGTGCGCTCGACGCGCGAGTTGGCCGACATCGTCACGGCCGCGATCCCTGCCCCCGCACGGCGCACGGGGGGTCACCCCGCCAAGCGCACCTTCCAGGCGGTGCGCATGGAGGTCAACGGCGAGTTGGAGCGGCTCGTGGGCGCCCTGGACTGGGCGCTCGGCGCGACGGTGCCCGGCGGTCGCGTGGCGGTGTTGGCCTACCACTCGGGCGAGGATCGGATCGTCAAGCGCGTCCTGCGCGCGGCCGAACGCGGCCCGGCGGCGGTCGTATCACCGTATGTGCACGAGGACCGGCCCCGCGGGGGGACGGTGCGTCGTCTGCGCACCCCGCGCCACCCGAGCGATGCCGAGTGCGCGCGCAATCCGCGTGCCCGCTCGGCGCGCCTGCGCGCGGTCGAACGCGCGGCGCCGGCGGTGGTGGGGGTCTGATGGCGGCGACGGCGGCGAGCATGCGACCCGAGGCGGTGCGACCCTCCCGCGCTGCCCGTGCCGAACGCGAGGCGCACGAGGCACGCCGCGCCGGTGGTGCGCGCGGCGTGCGCACGGCCCCGCGGAGGCCCGCCGCCGCGCCGACGCTGCGCGCGGTGCCCGACGACGCGCCAGGTCGCACGCGCGGTGCGGCGGTGGGGCTCATCATGACGATCTCGGTCTTCGTGGCGATCCTCGCGATCGTCGTCGCACTGCAGACCCTCATTGCCGAGCAGCAGCTGGAACTGGATCGCACGCTCACGGACGTGCGCCTCGCGCAGCAGCACCACGTCGAATTGCGCCAGACGCGCGCGGAGCTGCGCGCACCCACGCACCTCATCGCGCAGGCCCGTCTGCTCGGCATGATGAACGGGCTCCCGGGGAAATTCCAGGAGATCTCGCCCGAGGCCGTGGCCCGCGTGACCGCAGCCACCGCCAACATGGACCCCCTCTTCCTGCTGCCGCGACCGGATCCCGCGGTCGCCCCCGGCGCGTGGGGCACGACGGGGATGATCGCCGTGCAGGTGTCGCCGTGAGTCGCGTCATGTCGCGCGACGCCGGCGCGACGGCGGGCACCGGGCTGCGCGTGGCGCTGCGCCGCTACTTCACCGAGGACCTCCGCGGTGGCGGGGTGCAGCGACGCATCATGCTCGTGTCGATCACGATGTGCATCGCACTGGGTGCCCTCGCGACCCGCGTGGTCATGCTCCAGACGGTGGGCGGCGCGGCCTATCGCGAGGCGTCGGTGCAGCAGCGCACGCGGGTGACGATGCTCGACGCCGAGCGGGGCGCGATCCTGGACCGCGAGGGCAAGGAACTCGCGCTGGCCGTCCCCTCCCGCACGGTGTTCGCCGATCCCCGGCTCGTCGCCGATCCGATCGGCACGGCTCGCGCGCTCGCGGCCATCCTGCAGCTCGCCCCCGAAGCCGAGGCGGGTCTCGCCGCGCGCCTCGGCAAGGCGAGCGACCCGTTCGAGTACGTGGCTCGCCACGTCGCACCCGAGGTGGCCGATGCGATCCTCGCCCTGCGGCTGCCCGGCGTCGCCGCGCGCGCCGAGCAGGGTCGCGCCGTCACGAGCGAGGGATTGCGGGCGGTGGTGGGGCGCACCGACGTGGACGGGGTCGGGATCTCCGGCCTCGAGCTGCAGTACGAGGCGGTGCTCGCGGGCACGGACGGCCGCATCGTGCGCGAGGTCAACACCGCGGGCAGGTCCATCTCGGCCGGGCACGGGGAGGTGCTGGAGGCCGTCGCGGGGCGGCGACTCGTCACGACGCTCTCGCGCAACCTGCAGTTCCAGGTGGACGGCATCCTCCTCCAGCAGGTGGAGCGCCTCGGCGCCAAGGGCGGCACGGCGATCGTCATGGACAGCCGCACCGGCGAGATCTGGGCGATGTCGGCCGTCGCCCGACGCGAGGACGGCACCTACGGCAGCGACGCGGGCAACGTCGGGGCGGTGGAGGCCCACGAGCCCGGGTCGGTGGCCAAGGTCGTGTCGATCGCGGCCGCCATCGACCAGGGCAAGGTGGATCCGTCCACCACCTTCGTCGTACCCGGCAAGCAATCCTTCGACACGGACACCAAGTGGCCGTTCACGATCACCGACGCCTACCCGCATCCCACCGAGACGATGACCGTCCGCAAGATCATCGTGGACTCGTCCAACCTCGGGACGTACCAGATCGCGCAGACCAACTCCCTCGAGACCAACTACGCGTACCTCACGCGGCTCGGCTTCGGCACGCCCACCGCCCTCGCGTACCCCGGCGAGACCACGGGGCTCATGCGCTCGGTCTCGAAGTGGCAGGGAGCGGACCGCGTGACGTATGCGTACGGGTACGGATACGCCTCGAGCGCGGTGCAGCTGCTCGCCGCGGTGAACGCGGTGGCGAACGACGGTGCGTACGTCGCACCCTCGCTCGTGCGCGCGATCGCCCGCGCGGACGGCTCGGAAGAGACGGTGCCGGCCCCCGAGACGCGCCAAGTGTTTTCCACCGCCACCGCAGCCACGATGCGCGCGCTCCTCACCGACGTCGTGTGCCACGGCACGGGCAAGCTCGCCAGGATCCCCGGCATGAGCGTCGCGGGCAAGACGGGCACGGCCTACAAGGTCCAGGACAACGGCTCGTACGTGCGCGACGACGGCACCCGCGCGTACTACGCGACCTTCGTCGGGTTCCTCCCCGCCACCGCCCCGCGCTTCACGGTGCTCGTGTCGATGGACGAGCCGCTCGCCGGCACCGCCGACCGCTTCGGCGGCACGGCGGCCGCGCCCGTGTTCGCGCGCATCGGGAGCGCGCTCGTGAAGGAGGCGGGCCTTCGCCCGCCCGCCGGCGACACCGGATGTGGCGCGGAGCGCCCGAGCGACCTGGGCGCGGGTCGCTGATGCGCCTGCGCGACGCGTTCCCCGCCGAGCCGGGCGCGGGTCGCTGATGCGCCTGCGCGATCTGCTCGCCGCCGCACCCGCGGTGCGGGCTCGCGAGGTGCTCGGCGACGACCGCGTCGCGGTGCGGGCGGTGGCGCGCGACTCGCGCGCGGTGACGCCCGGGTCGCTGTTTGCCTGCGTCGTGGGAGCGCAGCAGGACGGCCACGACCACGCCGCGGCCGCCGTCGCCGCGGGCGCCGTCGCCCTGCTGGTGGAGCGACGCCTGTCGATCCCCGTGCCACAGGTGCTGGTCGGGGACTCGCGGGTCGCCGTCGGCGAGCTCGCCGCGGCGTTGCTCGGCCGGCCGAGCGACTCGCTCGTGGTGGTGGGCGTGACGGGGACGACGGGCAAGACCACGACGACGCACCTGTTGCACGCGATACTCGAACACCACGGGTGGCGCACCGCGCTCGTGGGCACGCTGGGCGGCGCGCGCACCACGCCGGAGGCCGTGGAGTTGCAGACCCTCCTTGCGCGCGAGCGCGACGCGGGTACGCAGGCGGTCGTGATGGAGGTGTCGTCGCACGCCCTCGCGCTCTCACGCGTCGCGGGCACGACGTACCGTGCCGCCGTGTTCACCAACCTCGGCACGGATCACCTCGACTTCCACGGCACGCCCGAGCGCTACTTCGCCGCGAAGGCATCGCTCTTCACGCCCGGCCGCGCGCGCGTCGGCGTGGTGAACGTCGGCGATCCCCACGGTCGGTTGCTGGCCGACGCGGCGCAGATCCCCGTCGTGCCCTGGACGCCCGGTGACGCCCGCGTCGTGCGTGCGGGCGCGGCGTCGCTCGAGATGGACTGGCGCGGCGAGCGCCTCGCGGCCGCCCTCGGCGGGGAGTTCAACGTCGCCAACGTCGTGGCGGCCGCCACGACCGCGCTCGAACTCGGCATCCCCGTGCACCACATCGTCGCCGGGCTCGCGGCCGCACGCCCCGTGCCGGGTCGCTTCGAGTCGGTGTCGACCGCCCACCCGTTTAGTGTCGTCATCGACTATGCGCACACCCCCGATGCGCTCGCGGCGGTACTGGACGCCGCCCGGGCCGCCGCGGCCCCGGGTGCCCGCGTGATCGCGGTGTTCGGTTGCGGAGGGAACCGCGATGCCAGCAAGCGCCCCGAGATGGGTCGTGTGGCCGCCGCCCGCGCCGACGTGGTGATCCTCACCACCGACAACCCGCGCGACGAGCGTGCCGCCGACATTTCCGCCGCCGTGCGCGCCGGCACCGCCGGCGGTCGTGCCGTGGTGCGCGAGATCGAGGATCGCCGCACCGCGATCGCTGCGGCCGTCGCCGAGGCCCGCCCCGGGGACGTGGTGCTCGTGGCCGGCAAGGGCCACGAGCGCACCCAAACGGTGGGGTATCGCGAACTGCCGTTCGACGACGCCGAGGTGGCTCGTGAGGTGCTCGCGCGGGCGGGGGGCGCCGCGTGATCGCGATCCTGCTCGCGTCGGCCACCTCGCTCGTGCTCTCGCTCGTCGGCACGCGCGTATTGATGGCGTACTTCCGTCGCATCGGGCGCGGCCAGCCCATCCTCGGCGCCGAGGACCTCGGGCCGGTGCAGCACATGGCCAAGCAGGGGACCCCCACGATGGGCGGGCTTGCGATCCTGTTCGCAGGGGCCACCGGCTGGGCGGTGGCCCACGTGCGCGACAGGCTCCCGTTCTCCGACCAGTCACTCATCATCTGGGTCGCGATCCTCGTGCTGGGCGGCATCGGGCTGCTCGACGACGTGCTCAAGGTGCGCCGCCAGCACAACCGCGGCATCTTCTGGAAGCGCAAGGGTTGGCTCACCTTCGGGGTGTGCGCGTCGCTCGCCTGGTGGCTCGTGAGTGCCACCGGCGTGGCGCGGACGATCTCGTTCACGCGCGCGGACCTGCCCGGCTTCGAGGTGACCCGGCCGCTGTTCGTGGTGTGGATCGCACTGATCGTGTGGGCCACCGCCAACGCCGTCAACGTCACCGACGGCCTGGACGGGCTCGCCGCCGGCTCCGCCGCCCTTGGCTTCGTGGCCTTCACCGTGATCGGGTACTGGACGTTCCGCAACCCCGACCTCTACGACCGGGTGGTCAACCCACTGGACCTCACCGTGCTGGCCGCCTCTCTCGCGGGGGCCTGCGGCGGATTCCTGTGGTGGAACGCCGCACCCGCGCGCATCTTCATGGGGGACGTGGGCGCGCTCGGATTGGGCACGGCCCTCGGGCTGCTCGCCGTCTCGCTCAACACGCAACTGTTGCTGCCGCTGATCTGCGGGCTGCAGGTGTTCGAGGCGGGTTCGGTGGCCGTGCAGATGGGCGTCTTTCGGGCCTCGGGCCGCACCCGGAGGCTGTTGCGCATGTCGCCGATCCACCACCACTTCGAGCTGGCGGGCTGGCCCGAGACCACGGTGATCGTGCGTTTCTGGATCATCTCGGCCATCTGCGTGGCGACCGCGGTGGCGACCTTCATCGCCGACTTCACCAACCTCTCGGCGGCTCGATGACGGTGCTGGTGTACGGCCTGGCCGTCGCGGGTCGCGCCGCGGCCCGCGAGTTGGCGGCGGGAGGGGAGCGGGTGGCGCTCGTGGACGACTCGCCCGATTCCTCCCACGCGGCCTTTGCCGCGGAGATCGGCGCGACGCTGATCGCGCCGCCCGGCGCCGACGGTCACGCCGCGCTGTTGCGCGACGCGACGCTGCTCGTGCCGAGCCCCGGTCTGCCCGAGACGCATCCCGTGTTCGCCGCCGCGGCTCGGCTCGGCGTGCGCGTGGAGGGCGAGCTCGAGGTGGCGTACCGTCTCGAGGCGGCGACGGGTGCGCCCCGGCCGATGCTCGGCGTGACGGGCACCGACGGCAAGACCACGACGGTGCGGATGGCCACGGCGATCCTACGGCACGCGGGCCTGCGGGCCGAGGCCGTCGGCAACACCGAGGTGCCGCTGCTCGCGGCGCTGCGCGGGGACGCGCAGGCGTTCGTCGTGGAGTGCTCCAGTTTCCGCCTCGCCCACGTGCACGACTTCCGCACCGAGGCGTCCGTGTGGCTCAACTTCGCGGCCGATCACCTGGACTGGCACGGCTCGATGGAGACCTATCGGGCGGCCAAGGCACGCATGTGGCGCCGTGCGCGCACCACGGACGTGCTCGTGGCCCCGACGGCAGACCCGTCGATCCTCGCCGACGCCCGCGCCTCGGGGGGCCGCGTCGTGACCTTCGGGTCGGGCGGCGACTACCGCGAGGAGGCCGGCGCGCTGCGCGGTCCGGCGGGCGAGATCGTCCGAGTCGCCGACCTGCCGCGTGCGCTGCCCCACGACCTGAGCGACGGGCTCGCGGCCGCCGCGATCGCCATCGAGTCGGGCCTCGCCACGCCCGCGCACGCGGCGGCGGCGCTCGCGGCCTACGAGCACGCACCGCACCGCATCCAGCTCGTGGCCGAGCACGGGGGCGTGCGCTGGTACGACGACTCGAAGGCCACCACGCCGCACGCCGCACGCACCGCCATCGGGGCGTTCGCGTCGGTCGTGCTCATCGCGGGCGGGCGCAACAAGGGTCTCGACCTCTCGCCGCTCGTGCGCGAGGTCGCGCGGCTGCGCGGTGTCGTGGCGATCGGCGAGGCCGCGGGCGAGGTGGAGGCCGCGTTTGCGCACCGCGTCGAGGTCGTGCAGGCCACCTCGATGCGCGACGCCGTGGAAGCCGCGTGGCGCATGGCGCGCGAGGGGGACGCGGTCCTCCTCTCGCCGGCCTGCGCGAGTTACGACTGGTACCGCAACTACGGGGAGCGGGGCGACGACTTCGCGCGTTCGGTGCGCGAGCGCCTCGCCGCCGTGGCGGCAGGGAGGCAGCCATGAGCACCGTCGTCGCGCCGCGCCTCGGCGCCGACTCCCGCGACCGCGACGTCTGGAGCCTGCTGCTCGCGTTCTTCGGGCTCGTGACGTTCGGGATCGTGATGGTGCTGTCGTCCTCGTCCATCGTCGCGCTCAACCGCGGCGACTCGCCGTGGGGCATGTTCCTCAAGCAGTTGCTGTGGGGCGCGATCGGCGTCGTGGTGGGCCTCGCTTTCTATCGCATGCCGTACGCCAACTGGCGCCGCCACGTGACGGCGAACCTGCTCGGGGCGTGGGTGGCGATGTTGCTGCCGTTCGTGCCCGGCATCGGCGTGTCGGTCAACGGCGCACACGCCTGGGTGGCGTTCGGTCCGGTCGGATTCCAGCCGTCGGAGTACCTCAAGCTCGCGGTGCTGCTGTACTGCGCCAACCTGCTCGGCCGGCGCCACGCCGAGATCACCGACGTGCGGCGCACCTTCGTGCCGCCGCTCGTGGTGCTGGGCATCTCGGTGCTGCTGTGCCTCGCGCAGAACGACCTCGGCGCCGCGATCATCACCGCTGCGATCGTGTTGCTCGTGATGTTCATGGCGGGCACGCCGCTGCGCCTCGTGGTCGCCACCGCCTGCGTGGGGTTCGTCGGCGCGGCCGCCGTGGCGATGTCGGGTGCCGCGCGCCGCGCCCGCTTCACCGCCTTCCTCAACCTGGAGGAGACCAAGGGCGGCTTCGGCTACCAGGTGTGGCAGTCGATCCTCAGCATCTCCAACGGTGGGATCGCGGGTGTCGGCGTCGGCGAGGGCACGGGCAAGTGGGGCTACGTGCCGCTCGCCCACAGCGACTTCATCTTCTCGACGATCGCCGAGGAGTTCGGCGTGATCGGGGTGGGTCTCGTGCTCGGATGTTTCCTCATCATCGCGGTGGTGGGGTTGCGCGTCGCGCTGCGGGCCCGCGAGCGGTTCGGCGCCCTGCTCGTGGGCGGCATCGCCATGTGGTTCTGCGTCCAGGCCATCGTCAACATCGGCGGGGTGACGGGCACGATGCCCGTGACGGGTCTCACACTCCCGCTCGTGTCGTACGGCGGCAGTTCGCTCGCCGTGTGCATGGCCGCCGCGGGGCTCATGCTCAACGTCGCTCGTAACATGAGGTAATCGCGATCCACGCGGACGCCGCGACGGCCGAGACCGTCGCACTCATCGCCGGGGGCGGCACGAGCGGGCACGTCGTGCCGGCCCTCGCCCTCGCCGAACAGCTCGTGGACGCCGGCTGCGAACCGGCGGCCGTGCACCTCGTCGGCACGCACGACGGCGTCGAGACGCGCCTCGTGCCGCCGGCCGGCTTCCCGCTCACGCTGCTCGACGTGCGGGGCTTTCGCCGCCGTCCGGACGCCGCCGCCGTGCGCCACGACCTCGGCTCGGCGGCCCGACTGGCCCGCGCGGCGCGTCAGGCCGTCGCGTTGGTCGCCGCGCTGCGACCCCGCGTGGTCGTGTCGGTCGGCGGGTACGCGAGCGTGCCCGCGTCCTGGGCGGCGGTGCGGGCCGGGGTGCCGCTCGTGACCGTGAGCTACGACCACGTGCCGGGCCTCGCCACGCGGCTCCTCGCCCGACGTGCGGTGGCGAGCGCGGTGGCATTCGACGACTCGCGTCTGCCGCGCGCCGTGGTGACGGGCGCGCCCGTGCGCCGTGCCCTGCGCACGCTCGACCGGGGGCGCACGCGTGACGCGGCCCGCGCGCGGCTGGGACTGCCCGCGGGTGGCACCGTGCTGCTCGCGGTCGGCGGATCGCTCGGCTCGGCGCACCTCAATGCGGTGACCCGTGGCCTCGTGGCGCGCCGCGCAGACGACGCCGGCCTCGCGGTGTTGCACCTCGCGGGGGCGCGGCACGTGGACGCCGAGCCGCCCGTCGCGACCCCGCCCGGCGGGCCCACGTACCGCAGGCTCGCGGCACTGGACGACATGGCGGACGCCTATGCGGCGGCCGACCTCGTGCTCGCCCGGGCGGGTGCGAGCACCGTGGCGGAGCTCGCGTGCGTCGGGCTGCCCGCGGTGCTCGTGCCGTGGCGGGGCGCCGCCGACGACCACCAGACGGCCAACGCGAGGTGGCTGGCCGAGTGCGGCGGTGCCGAGGTGGTGCCCGACGACGACCTGGAGGCCGCGCTCGGCGTGCTCGTCGCGCTGCTCGACGACCCGACCCGCCGCGCCACGCTCGCGACCGCGGCTCGTGCGGCGGGAGTGGTGCACCGCGCGGGCGAAGTCGGCGCGCTCGTGTACCGCGTCGCACGCACGGGGCGGCCGTGACCGCCGTCGGGCCCGCGCGCGGGGTCATGCCGACGCTGGACGTGCCTCGGCGTGTGCACGTGGTGGGCGTCGGCGGGCCGGGAATGAGCGCGCTGGCGACCGTGCTCGCCGACATGGGCCACCGGGTATCGGGCAGCGACCTCGTGGAGTCCCCGGTGCTGGATCGCCTGCGCGCCGCGGGCGTGGACGTGCGCATCGGCCACGACGCGAACCACGTGCGCGGCTGCGACGTCGTCACGGGTTCGCCCGCCATCCCGGCGGGGCACCTCGAGTACGACGCGGCGCGGCGTGCGGGCGTGGCCGTCGCGACGCGGGCCGACGCCCTGGCGGCGGTGTGCGAGCGCGCCCGCAGCCTCGGCGTCGCGGGCACGCACGGCAAGTCCACCACGACCGCGATGCTCTGGTCGGTGCTCGAGGCGGCCGGTGCGCGTCCGAGCCTGCTCGTGGGGGCGCACGTGCCCGCGCTCGGGGGCGGGGCGCGCTGGACGGGCGGGGAATGGCTCGCGGTGGAGGTGGACGAGAGCGACGCCTCGCAGGAGGCGCTCGCGCTGCGGGGCGCGGTGCTCACCAACCTGGACCTCGACCACATGGACCGCTACGGCTCCCCGGCCGCATTGCACGAGTCGTTCGTCGCGTCCCTCGCCACGGTCCGCGGTCCCGTGGTGGTCTGTGCCGACGACCCGGGTGCGGCCGCCGTGGCGACGCGCCTGCGCGCACTCGGGGCCGGCGACCTCGTCACCTACGGCACGGGGCCCGCCGCCGACGTGCGCGCGACGGCGCTGCGCTTCGACGCCGACGGCCTCACGATGCGCGTCGCGGATGGCGAGCTGCGGGTGCGGGCCCAGGGATTGCACAACGCGCGCAACGCCCTCGCGGTCGTGGCGCTGGCCGGGCGCCTCGGGGTGCCGCACGATGCGATCCGCGCGGGGCTCGCGGCATTCGGCGGCGTGGCGCGTCGCTTCGAGCACCGCGGCACGCACGGTGGGTGCACCTTCGTGGACGACTACGCGCACCTCCCCGCGGAGATCGCCGCGACGCTCGCGGGGGTGAGGAGCGCGGGCGGTGCGTGGCGCCGCGTCGTCGCCGTGTTCCAGCCCAACCGTTACCATCGCATGGCGACGCTCTCGCCCGAGTACCGTGACGCATTCGTGGACGCCGACGTCGCGGTCGTCACCGAGATCTACGCCTCGGGCACCGCGGCGATCCCCGGGGTGAGCGGGGCAATGGTGGTGGAGGCCCTGCGCGCGGCCCATCCGCGTGCGCGCGTGGAGTGGATCCCCGAGCGTGGCGCGCTCGTGGAGTGGCTGGCACGCGAGCTGGGTGACGGGGACCTGTGCGTGAGCATGGGCTGCGGCGACGTGGCCGATCTGCCCGACGAGGTGATGCGCCGCCGCGCGGCACCGGGTACGTGAGAATGAATCGCCCATGAACGACGACATCACGCGGCCCAGTGACGCCGACCTGTCGCGCATCGGTGCGCTGCTGGGGGATCGTGCCGTGCGCGACGAGCCCCTCGGCACGTACACGACCTACCGCGTCGGTGGGCCGGCGGCCATCTTCGTGCGCGCGACGGGCGTGGAGGACCTGCACGCCGTGGCGCGTGCCCTCGCGCGCGTGCCGGTGCCCGTGCTCGTGCTCGGGCGCGGCAGCAACACGCTCGTGGCCGACGCGGGGTTCCGCGGCCTCGTCGTGTTGCTCGGACCGTTCGCCGAGCGCGTGGCGGTCCCCGAGCCGGGGTCGCCGCCGGTCGTCACGGTGGGTGCGCACGCCTCGCTGCCGGTCGTGGCGCGTCAGTGCGCCGCCGCGGGTCTCACGGGATTCGAGTGGGCCGTGGGCGTGCCCGGCTCCGTCGGCGGTGCCGTGCGCATGAACGCCGGCGGCCACGGCTCGGACATGGCGGCGTCACTGCGACACGTGCGCCTCCTCGACCTGCGCCGCGACATCGAGGCGCACGCACCCGCCTCCGAGCTCGGCCTTCGCTTCCGCGGCTCCGACCTCACCGACGACCAGGTCGTGCTGTCGGCGACGCTCGCACTGGCCTGGGGCGACCGCGCCGCGTGCGAGGCGCGCATCTCGGAGATCGTGCGCTGGCGGCGCGAGCACCAACCGGGCGGACAGAACGCGGGTTCGGTGTTCGTGAATCCGGGCGCCCGCGACGCCGACGCTCCCAGCGCGGGCCGTCTCATCGACGAGGCCGGCCTGCGCGGACGACGGCTGGGCAGTGCCGAGGTGTCCACCAAGCACGCGAACTTCATCCAGGCCGACGAGGGCGGCAGTGCCGACGACGTGGTGGAACTCATGGCGTGGGTGCGCGCGCGGATCGCCGAGCACCATGGCGTGAACCTGCGCAGCGAGATCCGCCTCGTGGGGTTCTCGCCGACTGTCGCGATGGCCGCGGGTCACAGCCCGGCGCGCAGCGCGGCGCGGGGCGCCACGCGGCTCGACGCGCTGCTGGATGCGGGCCGCGCCCCCGACGGCTCGGTGCCCGTGCCGCGCTGGGACGATGTCGTGCCCCCCGCGGTGCTGGCCGAGCTGCGCGACGCATTCGAGGGCCAGGATCCCACCACGGGTGGCCTGCGGGTGGTGCCGCCACCCGCGTCGGTCGTGCCACCCGCGTCGGCCGCGCCGTCCGTGGCCGATCCGCCGCCCGCGCCGCGGGCGCCGCTCGTGATCGTGGACGACGACCTGCGGCTGCCCACCGACGAGGACTTTCCGGGCGACGCGCAGGCCCGCACCGTCCACCTCGCGCCGACCACGAGTCCCGAGGCGGCCGAGATCGTGCCGCTGCGCCGTCAGCGCCGCAGGGCGCGGGCCCGTTGGGTCCTCGCCGTGGCGGGCCTCGCGCTCGGTCTCACCGTGGTGGCGGCGCTCGTGCTCGCGACCCCGCTCGCGGGCATCCGGCAGGTGGATGTGGAGGGTGCGCGCTCCATGAATCCCGTCGTGCTGGAGGCCGTCTCCGACGCGTTGCGGGGCACCTCGATCTTCGCCGCCGACCTCGCAGCGGCTCAACGTCAACTTGAGGGTGATCCCTGGGTGCGCTCGGCGCGGTTGCGCACCTATCTCCCGTCCCGAGTCGTCATCGAGATCTCCGAACGCGAGCCGGTGGCGTGGTTCGTCGGGGTGGACAACCGCGCCCGCGTGCTGGACGTGGACGGCCGGGTGCTCGCGGTGGTGGACGGTCAGCCCACGGAATACCTGCAGGTCACGGGCGTCGGCGCCAACCTGACCCCGGGGGCCGTCGCGGGCGAGGCCTACCGTGCGGCCGCCCAACTCGCCGTCATGCTGCCCGAGGGCCTGCGTGGACGCGTGGCGACGGTGGGCGTGGCGGGCCCCGCGCAGCTCACCCTCACGATGCGCGGCGGCACCTACGTCAACTTCGGCGCCCCCAGTGCGCTGTTCGACAAGCTCGTCACGCTCGTGACGCTGCTGGAGCGCCAGGACCCCGCGTCCATCGTGGCGATCGACCTCGCCGATCCGCGCGCGCCGGCGGTGCAGTCCAAGTAGCGGACGGGGACCTGCCGCGGGGGCGGTACGGTCTGGACCTCAACGAGAGCATTGCGTGGAGGGTCGGGTCGCGGCGTAGTCTTGGGAGATGGCGCGTACCGGCGCGAGGGGGTTCGCACACATGTCGGGTCAGCCACAGAACTACTTGGCGGCGATCAAGGTCGTAGGGGTCGGGGGCGGCGGCGTCAACGCCGTCAACCGGATGATCGACGCCGGGCTGCGGGGCGTGGAGTTCGTCGCCGTCAACACCGACGCACAGGCGCTGCTCCTGAGTGACGCGACGGTCAAGATCGACATCGGCCGCGACCTGACGCGCGGTCTCGGCGCGGGCGCCGACCCCGAGGTGGGTCGGGAGGCGGGCGAGCAGCACCGCGACGAAATCCAGGAGGTCGTGGCGGGTGCCGACATGGTGTTCATCACCGCGGGCGAGGGGGGTGGCACGGGCACCGGCGCGGCGCCCGTGGTGGCCGAGATCGCCAAGGCCGAGGGTGCGCTCACGGTGGCGATCGTGACGCGACCGTTCGGCTTCGAGGGTCGGCGCCGCGCGGTGCAGGCCGACGGCGGCATCGCCAAGCTCAAGGAGAAGGTGGACACGCTCGTCGTCATCCCCAACGAGCGTCTCCTCAGCATCTCGACCGAGAAGACGACCCTCCTGGACGCTTTCAAGAAGGCCGACGAGGTGCTCCTCCAGGGCGTCTCGGGCATCACCGACCTCATCACGACGCCCGGGCTCGTCAACGTCGACTTCGCCGACGTACGCACCGTCCTGCTCAACGCCGGCACGGCGCTCATGGGCACGGGTTCGGCGACGGGTGACAACCGCGCGGTCGTGGCCGCGAATGCGGCGATCAACTCGCCGATGCTGGAGGCGAGCATCGAGGGCGCGCGGGGCATCCTCGTCAACATCACCGCACCGTCCAACGTCGGACTCTTCGAGGTCAACGCCGCGATGGAGATCGTGCGCGCGGTGGCGCACCAGGACGCCAACGTGATCCACGGGCTCGTCATCGACGACGACACCAACGACGAGGTGCGCGTCACCGTCGTGGCGGCGGGTTTCGATCGTTGGGACGCCCAGACGCAGCGCTCCGCGAGCGCGTCACGGGGTGGCCAACCCGCCTCGGCCCCGAAGCCGGGTCGGGTCGCCGAGCGGCTCCGCTCGGTGCTCGGGGAGGATCCCCTCTCGATGGACGACGATGACGACCTGCCGTCGTTCCTGAGGTAGCGGGTACCGCCGCGACCGACGCCGCCGCGGTCGCCGAGCGCCTCGCGGCGCTGCGGGCGCGCCTCGCGCGCGCGGGCGGCCGGGGCGTGCGCGTCGTCGCGGTCACGAAGGGCTTCGGCGTGGATGCGTGGCGCGCCGCGGCCGCCGCGGGTGCGGACGGCATCGGCGAGAACTACGCCCAGGAACTGCTCGCCAAGGCGGCCGAGTGGGGCGACGCGCCGCGGCCGCCCGTGCACTTCGTCGGGCGCCTGCAGTCCAACAAGGTGCGGGCACTGGCATCCGTGGTGGACGTGTGGGAGACGATCGATCGCGCGTCACTCGTGGACGAACTGGCGCGCCGGGCGCCGGGGGCGCACGTGCTCGTGCAGGTCAACGCCACGGGCGAGTCCGACAAGGGCGGCTGCGATCCCGCGGCGCTCGACGACCTCGTCGCCCGCGCGCGGCACGCGGGGCTCGACGTGCGCGGCCTCATGGTGGTGGGACCCACGAGCGGGCACGTCGGCGCGACGCGGGCCGCGTTTGCCCTCGTTCGCGAGTCGGCCGCGCGACTCGCGCTGCCCGAGTTGAGCATGGGCATGTCCGCGGATCTCGACGTCGCCGTCACGGAGGGCAGCACCTGCGTGCGCGTCGGTACCGCGCTGTTCGGGGAGCGTCCCGCCGCGCGGGCGCGGCGCGACTAGAATCCTCGCGATGTCGATGTTTCGGCGCGCGATGGACTATCTCGGGCTCGGCCCCGACGATGCGTACGAGGACTACGACGCCTCCACGCAGGTGGACCGGGAGCGCGTCGAGCGCGACCGTACACCGCGTGGCCCCGGGCATGACCGAGGGGTGCGGGACGCGGGGCGCGACCACCGCGGTCGCCACCAGCGCCACGAGCGTGTCGACGACCTCGACGGGCGTGACGGCCTGGGCGAGCGGCAAGATTCGGGTGTGACGCTGCGCGGTCGCGGCGTGCGGGACCTGGAGCCCTCGGTGCGACCGATCCCGGTGCGGGCCGACCCCGTCACGGTGTACCCGGCGCGCTACGAAGACGCCAAGGAACTCGCCGACCACTTCGCCACCGGCCGTCCCGTGATCATCAACGTGCAGTCCACCGAAGCGAGGGTGATGCGGCGCATCGTCGACTTCGCGAGCGGGGTGTGCTACGCGCAGGGCGGCCAGATGGAAAAGCTCGAGCAGGGCGTGTTCATGATGCGCCCCGGCGCGCGCACGCAACGCACCTGACGGGGGCGTCGTGGGCGGCTTGGGGGCGGTGCTGTGTCCGATCGTGGAGCTCTACACCCTCGCGATCATCCTGCACGTGGTGTTGTCGTGGTTTCCCGCCACGAGCGGCGGATTCGTGGCTCGCGCGTCGTACGCGTTGGGACGCATCACCGAGCCGGTGATGGAGCCGGTGCGCCGCATGCTGCCCCGGATCGGCCCGCTGGACTTCTCGCCCGTCGTGGTAGTGCTGTTCCTGCAGATCGTCGTGCAGAATCTGATCCTCGGTTGCTGAGCGCGCGGTGCGCTATCCCGACGTAGGAGCCCAGCCCGACCTCCCCGCGCTGGAGCGCGAGATCCTCGCCTACTGGGACCGCGACGACACCTTCCGAGCGTCGGTGGCCGCCCGCCCCGCGTCCCGCGCGGGTGAGGTCGGTGACAACGAATACGTGTTCTACGACGGGCCCCCGTTTGCCAACGGGCTGCCGCACTACGGACACCTGCTCACGGGCTTCGTGAAGGACGCGGTGCCGCGGTACCGCACGATGCGCGGGCGACGCGTGGAGCGGCGCTTCGGCTGGGACTGCCACGGACTGCCCGCCGAGGCGGAGGCCGAACGGCAGCTGGGCATCTCGGGACGCCAGGCCATCACCGACTTCGGTATCGACCGCTTCAACGACCACTGTCGTACCTCCGTGCTGTGCTACACCGACGAGTGGCGCCGCTACGTCACGCGTCAGGCCCGTTGGGTGGACTTCGACGACGACTACAAGACGCTGGACGTGCCGTACATGGAGAGCGTCATGTGGGCGTTCAAGGCGCTCTGGGACAAGGGTCTCGTCTACGAGGGGTTCCGCGTGCTGCCGTATTCCTGGGCGCTCGAGACACCCCTGTCCAACACCGAGACCCGCATGGACGACGCCTACAAGCAGGTGCAGGACCCTGCGCTCACCGTGGCGTTCGAGCTGGAGACGGGGGAGCACCTGCTCGCGTGGACGACGACGCCCTGGACGCTGCCGTCCAACCTCGCGCTGGCCGTCGCGCCCGACGTGCGCTACGACGTGGTGGATCTCGGGGGACGCCTGCTCGTGCTCGCAGCCGATCGCCGCGCGGCCTACGAGCGCGAACTGGGGGATGCGCCCGTCGTGCGATCCCTCACCGGGTCGCAGTTCGTGGGTCGTCGCTACCGGCCGCTGTTTCCCTACTTCGCCGATCACGACGGAGCGTTTCGCGTGCTCGCGGGCGACTTCGTGACCACCGAGGACGGCACCGGCGTCGTGCACTTGGCGCCCGGCTTCGGCGAGGACGACCAGCGACTCTGCGAGGAGCACGGCATCGCGTTGGTGGTGCCGGTGGACTCCCGCGGGCGCTTCACCGAGGACGTCCCCGACTTTGCGGGCCTCCTCGTGTTCGACGCGAACCCGCTCGTGATTCGCGCGCTCAAGGATCGCGGTGTCGTCGTGCGACACGAGACGTACGACCACGCCTACCCACACTGCTGGCGGACGGGCACGCGGCTCATCTATCGCGCGGTGGGGTCCTGGTTCGTGAAGGTCACCGCCATCCGCGACCGCATGGTGGAGCTCAACGACCGGGTCACCTGGGTGCCCGAGCACGTGAAACACGGGTCCTTCGGCAACTGGCTCGCCAACGCGCGCGACTGGACCATCAGCCGCAACCGATTCTGGGGTTCGCCGATCCCCGTGTGGCGCAGCGACGCCCCCGCCCACCCGCGCATCGACGTGTACGGGAGCATCGCCGAGCTGGAGCGGGACTTCGGCGTCCAGGTGACGAGCCTGCACCGACCCTTCATCGACTCCCTCACGCGGCCCAACCCGGACGACCCGACGGGGCGCTCCACGATGCGCCGCGTGCCCGAGGTGCTGGACTGCTGGTTCGAGAGCGGGAGCATGCCCTTCGCGCAGGTGCACTACCCGTTCGAGAACCGCGAGTGGTTCGAGCACCACCACCCGGGCGACTTCATCGTCGAGTACATCGGCCAGACGCGCGGCTGGTTCTACACGCTCCACGTGCTCGCGACCGCGATCTTCGACCGACCCGCGTTCTCGACCTGCGTGAGCCACGGCATCGTGCTCGGCGAGGACGGCCAGAAGATGTCCAAGAGCCTGCGCAACTACCCCGATCCGATGGGCGTGTTCGACCAGCACGGTGCCGACGCCATGCGCTGGTACCTGATGTCGTCGCCCATCCTGCGCGGCGGCGACGTCGCCGTCACCGAGGAGGGCATTCGCGACACGGTGCGACAGGTGCTGCTGCCGCTGTGGAACTCGTGGTATTTCTTGTCGCTCTACGCCAATGCCGCGGGCGTGGAGGGTCGCGTCGACGCCTCGAGTGCGCACCTCATGGACCGCTACGTGCTCGCCAAACTGGCGGGTCTCGTCGAGCGCGGTACCGCCGCGTACGACCGCTACGACCTGTTCACCGCGTGCGCGGAGATCCGCTCCTTCCTCGACGTGCTCACCAACTGGTACATCCGGCGCAGTCGCGACCGTTTCTGGGAGGGCGAACGAGCCGCGGTGGACACGCTCCACACGGTGCTCCACGTACTCTCTCGCGTCGCGGCTCCGCTGCTGCCGCTCCTCACCGAGCAGGTGTACCGCGGACTGACCGGGGAGCGCAGCGTGCACCTCGCCGACTGGCCGACGGCGGGCGACGCGGCCGGCGACCCGGCGGCCGACGCGGGGCTCGTCGGGGCAATGGACGCCGTCCGGGAGGTGTGCTCGGCGGCACTGTCGCTGCGCAAGTCCCACGGCCGGCGGGTTCGCCTGCCGCTCGCCAGCCTCACGGTGGCGATGCCGGATTCCGCGGCGTTGCGTCCGTACCTCGACGTCATCGCCGACGAGGTCAACGTGCGCGAGGTGGTGTTGCGCGACGACGTCGCGTCGGTGGCGACGATGCAGTTGCAGGTGCGTCCCGGCGTGGTCGGGCCGCGCCTCGGCGTCGACACGCAGAAGGTGATCGGCGCGGCCAAGCGCGGCGACTGGTCGCGCGGGTCCGACGGCGTCGTGGTGGGCGGTGTCGCACTGCTCGAGGGCGAGTACGAGATGCGACTCGTGCCGGCGGCGACGGACGCAGAGGTGGTGGGCGCCGCGCTGGAGCGCATGGACGGCGTGGTGGCGCTCGACGTGCGGGTGACACCCGAACTGGAGGCCGAGGGCGTGGCCCGCGACCTGGTGCGCGTCGTGCAGCAGCGCCGCCGCGCGGCGGGTCTGCACGTGTCGGATCGGATCGCGCTCACGCTGGGTCTGCCCGCCGCGGTGGCGGCCACGGTGACGCCACACCTTGCGATGATCGCCGCCGAGACCCTCGCGACGCGTCACGAGGTGCGCGCGGACGCGGGGGACGCGAACGCCGACTTGGACGGGGTGCCCGTCTTCGTGGGGGTGGAGCGGCTACCGTAGCCCGACCATGGCGACGGCCCGGGCGGCACAGGCGCGGCGAGCCGCGCGCGCGAAGCGTGAGAAGGCGCTACGGCTGGCGCGCCGGAAGCGCGAGAAGGCGCAACGTCTCGCCCGTGCGAAGCGTGAGAAGGCGCTACGGCTGGCGCGCCGGAAGCGTGAGAAGGCGCAACGGCTGGCGCGCCGGAAGCGTGAGAAGGCGCAACGTCTCGCCCGCGCGAAGCGTGAGAAGGCGCAACGTCTCGCCCGCGCGGCGCGTGAGCGGCGCGAGCGGGAACGTGCGGCGCAGCGCGCCCGTGTGGAGCGCGAACGACGCGAGGCGCGGGCGGCCAAGGAGGCCGAGCGTCGTCGCCGCGAGGCCGAGAAGAAGGCCCAACGACGTCAGGCGCTCATCGAGAAGCGTCTCGAGGCCTCCGCGCGCAAGCGGCGCGAGCAGGAGCGCAAGCGGGAGGCCAAGCGGCTCGCCAAGGAGCGGGCGCGCGCCAAGCTCAAGGCGCAGGCCGAGCGTGAGGCCGCGCGCCGCGGGGAGTTCGACGCGAGTCGCCGCCCCCCGCCGCCGCCCAAGCCGCCCATCGAGCGGCTGCCCAAGGTGGACGGGATCACGCCGACGAAGGACTTCCCGATCGACTTCCTGCGCGCGCAGCGCGCCCTGCTCCTGGATGCACGGGTCGAACTGCTCGGCCAGGCCACCCGTCTCGACGCCGAGGCCTCCGACCTGCTCGCCAACCAGGAGATGGGTGACGTGGACTTCGGCGACGAGGGTGGCGAGGGGGACACGATGGTCGTGGAGCGCGAGCGCGACCTCACGCTGTCCGCCGTCGCGCGGCACACCGCCGACGAGATCAACGCGGCGCTGAAGCGCCTGGAGACGGGGGACTACGGTTACTCCGCGATCTCGGGCCTACCCATCCCCCGGGAGCGGCTCGCGGCGCTCCCGTGGGCGACCGAACTGGTGCATGAGCGAGCCGGCACCCTCGGCAGGTAGCGCGGCCACTCCCCGTCGCTTCCCCGCGCTCGGTCTGGCGGTCGCCGCGGCGACGATCGGCGCGGACCAGGCGACCAAGCGGTGGGCGTTGGACGCGCTCGGCGGTGGGCGCACGATCGACCTCGTGTGGACGCTGCGTCTGAACCTGACCTTCAACTCGGGCATGGCCTTCTCGCTCGCGCGAGGAGCGGGTCCCGTCATCGGCATGGTCGCGCTCCTCGTGGCCGCGGGTCTGCTCGTGTCGATGACGCGCGGCGAGGGACGCACGCGGTCGGTGGCCGTCGGACTCGTCGCGGGCGGTGCGCTCGGCAACCTCGTGGACCGCGCGACGCGGGGGGACGGACTGCTGCAGGGTGCGGTGGTGGATTTCGTGGATCTGCAGTGGTTCCCGGTGTTCAACCTCGCCGATGCGGCCATCACGGTGGGCGTGGCGTCCCTGCTGTGGGCGAGTGCGCGCGCCGCGCGCCCGTGATCGCCGAGGTCGTCCCGGCGGCGCTCGACGGCGAGCGCCTCGACCGCGTCGTGTCGATCGTGGCGGACGTGTCGCGGTCGGCCGCCGCGGCACTCGTGGCGGCCGGAGGGGTGCGCCTCGACGGTGCAGTCGCCCCCGCGGGCAAGGTGCGCGTGCGCGAGGGCCAGGCGTTGGAGGTGGACCCCGTGTTGCTGCCCGCACCCGAGCGGCCGAGTGCCGACGCATCGCTGTCGCTCGACGTGGTCCACGAAGACGCCGACGTGGTGGTGGTGGACAAGCGCGCGGGCGTGGTGGTGCATCCCGGGGCGGGTCACGCCACGGGCACGCTCGTGCACGCACTGCTCGCGCGGTATCCGGAGATGGCCGAGGTCGGGGATCCCTCGCGCCCGGGCATCGTGCACCGTCTGGATGCGGGCACCACGGGGCTGCTCGTGGCCGCCCGCACCCCGCGGGCCTACGCGGGACTCGTGGCGGCCCTTGCTCGCCACGAGGTGGAGCGCGAGTACGTGGCACTCGTGTGGGGCGTACCCGCGGCGGCCAGTGGCGTGGTGGATGCACCCATCGGGCGGGACCAGCGCGACCCGACGCGCATGGCGGTGGTCGTGGGTGGTCGGGCCTCGCGCACGCACTACCGGGTGGAGCAGGCATTCGATGCGCCTGCCCCGACGGCGCGCCTCGCGTGCCGACTGGAGACGGGCCGCACCCACCAGATCCGCGTGCACCTCGCGTCGCTCGGCCACCCCGTGGTGGGCGACGCCACCTACGGCGGGGCGAGGGTGCGGCTGCGCGCACCGCGGCCGATGCTGCACGCACGGCGCCTGGCTTTCCTCCACCCCGTGGACGGCAGCCCGGTGGAGCGGGAGTCGCCGATCCCGGCCGACATGGCGGAGGTGCTCGCGCGCTGCGGCGCGCGCGACTGACGCCGGTGTGCCGCTGCGCTCAGCGTTGGGCGCGCGGCCAGGCCGCCTCGCCCCGCGCGATGGCCGCGACGTCGGCGAGCGTGTACTTCGCGAGGTGCTCGCGCATGTGGTCGCTCGCGAGGTTCCAGATCGCGATGAGCACGCACTGGCCGTCGTGGTCGCACGCGCCGCGCGTGTGGGGTCGGCCGAAGTCCCCGACGCTGATCGGCCCGTCCACTGCGGAGAGCACCTCGGAGAGCCGGATGTCGTCTGCGTCGCGCGCGAGCACGTAGCCGCCCCCGACGCCGCGCTTGGACCGTACGAGCCCTGCGCCCTTCAGTGCGAGCAGGATCTGCTCGAGGTACGGCTGGGGCAGGGCCGTGCGTTCGGCGATGTCCCGCACGGAGGTGGGTCCCTCCTCGTCGTCGTGCAATGCGAGCGACAGCAGGGCGCGACAGGCGTAGTCCCCGCGCGTGGAGATCCGCACGACCCGAGCGTAGACCCGTGCCACTACGGTGACCGAGCCGTGACGACGCCGCGCATCCCCGACTACGGCGGTGCCTGCATCTCGGGCATCGTCCCGGCGCTGCTCGGCCCGGGGGGCACGCGCGACCTGCCGGACTGGTGCCCGCCGTCCCTGCGCGGCGCGCGGTGCGTGGTACTGCTCGTGCTGGACGGACTCGGCTGGCACCAGTGGCGCGAGCGACTCGCCATCTGTCCGACGATGGCGACGATGGACGCCGCGCGGATCGACTCCGTCGCGCCCTCCACGACCGTGGCCGCGCTGACCTCCATCACGACGGGCCTCGCCCCCGCCGAGCACGGACTCGTGGGCTACCGCATGCAGCTGGGTGGGCGCATCGCGCAGATGCTCCGCTGGGGCGCGGACGGCGTCGACCTGCGGGCCGCGCATCCACCCGAGCGCGTGCAGCCCTGCCCGCCGTTCCTCGGCGCGGCGGTGCCGGTGGTGAGTCGCGCCGAGTTCGAGGACACCGCCTTCACCCACGCGCACCTGCGCGGGGCCCGTCACCACGTGTGGCGCGTGGCCTCGAGCGTCGCCGTGACGGTCGGCCAGTTGTTGCGCGCGGGGGAGCGTTTCGTCTATGCGTACTACGACGGCATCGACAAGATCGCCCACGAGCGCGGATTCGGGCCCCACTTCGACGCGGAACTGGCCGCCACCGATGCGCTCGTCGGCGCCGTGCGCGACGCCCTGCCCACGGGTGGCGCCCTCGTCGTGACCGCCGACCACGGCCAGGTGTCCGTCGGCGACGCGGTGTTGCCGCCCGCGCCCGCGGTGGCCGCCCTCACCGACCGCCAGTCGGGGGAGGGGCGCTTCCGCTGGCTCCACGCCCGTGCCGACGCGGTCGGCGAGCTCGCGGAGCGGGCCGCCGCGGCGCACGGCGCGGCGGCACACGTGGCGACCCGCGAACGGGTGCTGGACGAGGGCTGGCTCGGGCCCGTGGTGACGCCGGCCGTGCGCCAGCGCCTCGGCGACGTGGCGATGGTGCCGCACACCGACGTCAGCTTCGACGACCCGCTCGAGCACCACGGGCCCCCGCTGCGCTGTCGCCACGGTGCGCTCACCGACGCCGAACTGGACGTGCCGCTCCTGGTGGCGAGGAGCTGACGACCCCGCTGGTAGGTTCGCTGCCCATGGATACCGAGACGCTCGGCGGCGGTGAGATCCTCGGGCACGAAGGCGCGACGTCGGGAGCCCCGGACTCGGGGCTCAACGAGGCGGTGACCGAGCCCGCCAAGGTGATGCGGATCGGCTCGATGATCAAGCAGTTGCTGGACGAGGTGCGCGCGACCCAACTCGACGAGGCGAGCCGCGAGCGCCTCGCCGAGATCTACGACCGCAGCCTCAAGGAGCTCGCGGAGGCCCTCTCGTCCGACCTCGCGGCCGAGCTCGCGGAACTCGCACCGCCGCTGCGGACCGGCGAAGTGCCGAGCGAGGCCGAGCTGCGAGTCGCGAAGGCGCAACTCGTGGGGTGGCTGGAGGGACTGTTCCACGGGATCCAGGCCACCCTCTTTGCGCAACAGATTGCCGCGCGCCAGCAGTTGGAACAGATGCGCCAGTTGCCGGGGTCCTCGGCGCGACCCAATCCCGAGCGACCCGGCACCTACCTCTGACGCGACGTCCCACGCGCCCCGTGACGCGACCCCCGACGCGACGCTGACGGCCCGCATTGCCGCGAGATGGGCTCCTCGTTCACGCACCTCCACGTGCACACCGAGTACTCGATGCTGGACGGCGCGTCCCGCATCGACGACCTCATCGACCGGGCGCTCGCCGACGGCCAGCCGGCGCTCGGCATCACCGACCACGGCAACATGTACGGGGTCGTCGACTTCTACCGGCGCTGCATCGATCGGGGCATCACGCCCGTGCTCGGCACCGAGGCCTACATGGCCTACGAGTCGCGTACCGAGCGGCCCACGCGACGCGGGCGCGTCGACGACTCGGGCGGTGACGCCGAGGCGGGGCGCAAGGTCTACTACCACCTCACGCTGCTCGCGGAGAACGACGAGGGCTACCGCAACCTCATCACGCTCGCGAGCCTCGCGTTCCTCGAGGGCTACTACTACGCGCCGCGGATGGACTGGGAGCTGCTCTCGCGGCACCACGCGGGCCTCATCGCCACCTCGGGCTGCCTCGGCGGTCACGTGCTCCAGGCGCTGCGCAACGGGCGCGACGCGGAGGCCCTCGCCACGGCGGCGCGCCTGCAGGAGATCTTCGGGCGCGAGCACTTCTTCATCGAGCTCCAGGACCACGGGATCCCCGCCCAGATCGAGCTGAACCCAAGGCTCATCGAGATCGGTCGGCGCCTCGGAGCCCCGCTGCTCGCCACCAACGACTGTCACTACACGCACCGCGCGGATGCGGCCGCGCACGACGCGTTGCTGTGCGTGCAGACCGGGTGCACGATCCACGACCCCAACCGGCTCAAGTTCGAGGGGGAGGAGCACTACCTCAAGACGGCCGCCGAGATGCGCCACGCCTTTCGCGACCACCCCGCGTCGTGCGACAACACGCTGTGGATCGCGGAACGCGCCAACGTGCAGATCCAGTTCGGCATCCCCGTGCTCCCCACCTTCCCGATCCCCGCGGGCTTCGACGGGGTGCACGAGTACCTCACGCACCTCACCATGGAGGGCGCGAGGCGTCGCTGGGGGGACGCGATGTCCGAGCGCGTGGTCGAGCGGCTCGCGCACGAGCTCGCCACGATCCGTGCCAACGCGGTGAGCGGCTACTTCCTCGTCGTGTGGGACCTCGTGCGCCACGCGCGAGAGCGGGGCATCCGCGTGGGCCCGGGTCGCGGGTCGGCCGCCGGGTGCGCCGTCGCCTACTCGCTCGGCATCACCGACCTGGACCCCATCCGCCACGACCTGCTGTTCGAGCGCTTCCTCAACGCGGGCCGCAGGGGCCTCCCCGACATCGACATGGACTTCGACTCCCGCTACCGCGACGAGATGATCCGCTACGCCGCCGAGAAGTACGGGCGCGACCGCGTGGCCCAGATCGTCACCTTCAACACGATCAAGGCGCGCAACGCCGTGCGCGACGCCGCGCGCGTGCTGGGCCTGCCGTACGCGACGGGGGACAAGGTGGCCAAGCTGATGCCGCCGCTCGTGATGGGCCGGGACGTGCCGCTCAAGTGGTGCCTCGAGCGCCATCCCGACGAGGGCGAGCAGGCCCGTTTCTACCAGGACGGCTACGCCGCGGCCGCCGAGTTGCGCGAGTTGTACGCCGTGGACGCCGACGTGCGGCGGGTGGTGGACGTGGCCCGCGGTATCGAGGGGTTGAAGCGGTCCGTGGGCATCCACGCGGCGGCGGTCGTGATCACGAAGGATCCGCTCACCGCCTACCTGCCGATCCAGCGCAAGCCGGAATCCGGCCAGGACCCGGCGGAGGCGCCGATCGTGACGCAGTACGAGATGCACGCGGTGGAGGCGCTCGGCCTGCTCAAGATGGACATCCTCGGCCTGCGCAACCTGGACGTGATCTCGGATGCCAACGAGATGATCCGCCGCACCACCGAGCCCGGCTTCGACGTGGACGCGATCCCGCTGGACGACCCCGCCACCTACGAACTGCTGCGGCGCGGCGACACCGTCGGGGTGTTCCAGCTCGAGTCGCCCAACATGCGGGCGTTGCTGCGCAGCATGGCCCCCGACGACCTGGACGACGTGGCCGCCGTGCTCGCCCTGTACCGCCCCGGTCCCATGGCGGCCGACATGCACATTCACTACGCCGACATCAAGAACGGGCGCGCCACCCCGTCGTATTTCCACCCCGACGCCGAGGCGCTGCTCGGCGACACCTACGGGTTGATGATCTACCAAGAGAGCATCATGCGCGTGGCCCAGAAGTTCGCGGGCTTCTCGCTCGAGCAGGCCGACGCGCTGCGCAAGGCGTGCGCCAAGAAGGACCGCAAGGCCATGGCCCTCGAGCGCACGACCTTCGTGCGCGGCTGCGCCGACCAGGGCTACGGCGAGTCGCTCGGCGAGACGCTCTTCGAGATCGTGGAGCGTTTCTCCGACTACGCGTTCACCAAGAGCCACGCGTACGGATACGCGCTCATCGCGTACCAGACCGCCTATCTCAAGACGCACCACGCGCGCGAGTACGCCGCCGCGTTGCTCACGAGCGTCAAGGCCAACTACGACAAGGCCGCGGTGTTCCTCGCCGACGCCCGCAGCCACGGCATCGTCGTGTGCACGCCCGACATCAACACCTCGGGCGTGGACTTCGAGGTGGTGCGCGACGGCGACGACTGGGTGATCAGCTTCGGCCTCTCCGCGGTGCGCAACGTGGGCGAGGGACTCATGCGCCAGTTCGTGGAGTGGCGCCGCGACCAGCCCCCGTTCACGAGCTTCCACGACTTCGCCGATCGGGCACCGCAGGCGGTGCTCAACAAACGGATGGTCGAGTCGCTGGTGCTCGCGGGCGCGTTCGACTCGCTCGGCCACCCCCGTCGCGGACTCGTCTCGGTGTACGAGGCGATCATCGAGTCGGCGCTGCGGCGCCGCTCCGAGCGCGACGCGGGCGTGATGTCGCTGTTCGAGGCCGCCTCGGAGGTGGCGAGCGACGGGTACGACGAGCGCGTCGTGGTCCCCGAGGTGCAGTTCGACGCGGCCGAGCAGTTGCGCCGCGAGCGCGAGATGCTCGGCATGTACGTCTCGGACCACCCGTTGCGGGGCCTCGAGGGCCAGTTGCGCCGCCGCACGAGCTTCGGCCTCGGCGACGTGCAGGAGCGCACCGACGAACAGGTCGTGACGCTCGGCGGCATCGTCGCGGCGGTGGACACGCGCTGGACGCGCAAGGGCCAGCAGATGGCGACCTTCCTGCTCGAGGACCTGGAGGGATCCATCCAGGTCACCGTCTTCCCGACCCTCTTCCAGAAGCAAGGGCACATGGTCGTCCAGGACTCGGTCCTCACGGTGCGCGGCCGCCTGGAGCGTCGCGACGAGGCCGTCGCCACCTTCACCGCGCTCGAGCTCAAGGTCGTGGAGCGGCTGCGGGCCGCCGACACGGTGCTCCTCATCGACCTCTCGCGCCGCTCGCTCGAGGACGGCGAACTGGAGCGGCTCGGGGAGATGCTGCGGGAGCACAGCGGCCCGACCCCCGTGCGCATCCGCTTCAGCGCCGAGCGCGTGGTCCAGCTGGCCGACTCGTTCAACGTGGACCTCGACGGCGTCATCGGCAACATGCGCGCCGCGTACGGGGACGCCGTCAGCATCGGCTGAGCCCCCGACGCCCCCGCACCGGCGCGTGCGGGCACGCACCGGCGCGCGCGTCGGAAATGGTCGATCTCGCTGGCAGAATGGAGGGGTCATGTCGCTCGTCGTGCAGACGCGGGATTCCTCCTCGCTCACCGACGCCGACCTCGACGAGCTCGCCAGCATGGGCGGGGCGTTCGGGATCGGCGCGATCTCCAAGGCCAAGAACGACTGGGTGCTCTTCACCGCCGCCCGCCAGGACGCCACGCTCCAGGGTTTCACCTTCTCGACGCTCGAGCGCATCGGCGGCACGCCGTGCGTGCTCATCGGTCTCATGAGCGTGAAGCGCACCTCCAAGCGCGACACCGTGCTGAAGGGCCTGATGAGCGAGGCCTTCCACCGCGCGCTGATGGCCTTCCCCGACGAGGACGTGGTGTACGGGTCGCGATTCGCATCGGTAGAGGGTCTCGAGGCGTTCCGCGCCCTCACGGGCGTCATCCCGCGGCCCGACCATCGCGCGGTCGGCGAGGAGCGCGCGTGGGGCCGACGTCTCGCACGCCGCTTCGGCGTGGAGAACCACTACGACGACCAGTCCTTCGTGGTGAAGTCCAACGGCCACGGCGGTCACCTCGACCATGAGTCGCTCAAGCCGGGCAAGGCCGATCCCGCCGTGACGGCGATGTTCAAGACCGTGCCCGCCAAGAAGGGCGGCACGCTGATCGTGCACGGCTGGACGATGACCGAGGCGCTCGCCAAGCTCGGCAGGCACTGAGCACGACCGGGGCGCCCGCGTGACGCCCGCGGAGGCGATGCGCTCGCGGCGCATGGTGCGCGACTACCGGCCCGATCCCGTCGACCCCGCGCTCCTCGAGCGCCTCGTCGACCTCGCGGCCCGCGCCCCCTCGGCGGGCAAGGTGCAGGGCTGGCATCTCGTCGCGCTGCGCGGCGCGGACACCGCGCGATTCTGGGATGTCACGCTCCCAGCCGAGCGTCGCGCCGGCTTCGCGTGGCCCGGCCTGCTCGGCGCCCCGGTGGTGCTGCTGCCCTTCGCCGACCCCGACGCCTACGTGGCCCGGTACGCCGAACCCGACAAGGCGCCGACCGGCCTCGGCGCGGGGCGCGAGGCGTGGCCCGCGCCCTACTGGACGATCGATGCGAGCTTTGCGGTGATGTCGCTGCTGCTCGCCGCTCACGCCGAGGGACTCGGCACCCTGTTCTTCGCGGTGCCGCGGGGAACGGCCGAGCTGCGCGAGTCGCTCGGGGTGCCCTCGCGCCTCGAGTTGCTCGGGGCGATCGCCCTCGGCTGGCCCGCCGCCGCGCCGCGCCGCGCAGGCGCGAGCGCCGCCCGTCGCCGTCGGTCCCCGGACGAGATCCTCCGCGACGGCCGGTGGGACGTGCCGTGGGGCGCGTCGGTCGACCCGGCGCGCTAGCCCGCGAGGGCCCGGCGCAACTCGGCAGGGGTGCGCGCCGGCGCGGCACACACGCGGTCGCGACAGACGTAGGCGGCGCCCTCGGCGCGCCCCAGCCACAGCGGCGAGCCCGACGGTTCGCCCCATGCGATCACCGCGTGCGGTCGCCAGGTCTCGTGCACCACGGACATCAGCTCGGGTGCCCGGCCGGGCACGACGATCTCGACGCGGTCGGCGAGACGCGTGTGCAGGGCACCGAGCAGGTGGCCGAAGCCGCTCGGGGTGCTCGCGCTGAGCCGTGCGGCGAGTCGCAGCACGTCGTCGGCGCGGGCGGCCAGGTCCTCGCGGCCCGTGAGCGCGGCGAGGCGCGCGAGCGCAGAAGCCGCCACGGAGTTCGCCGCGGGCGTCGCGCCGTCCATCAGGTCCTTCTGGCGCACGATCAGGGCGTCGGCGTCGTCGGCGACGGTGAAGCAGCCGCCCAACGCGGCGTCCCAGTGGTGGGCGAGCAGCTGTTCGGCGGCCTCGCTCGCCACCGCGAGCCAGCGCGCTTCACCCGCGGCCTCCGACACCCGCGTCGCCGCGTCCACGAGGCAGGCCAGGTCGGCGGCGAGCGCCGCATGGCGCGCGCGCGGTGTGCCGTCGCGCTGCCAACTGCGCCGCCACCGCCCGTCGGTCCCGCGCATCTCGCGTGCGACGAAGTCCACGGCGGCGCGTGCGGCGGCGACCCAGTCGGGGGCGTCGAACGCGGCGCCCGCCTCGGCGAGGGACGCGGCCATGAGCCCGTTCCACTCGAGGATCACCTTGTCGTCGCGCAGCGGCCGGGGCCGCCGCTCGCGCGCCTCGCGCAGCAGGGTACGGGCCCGCTCGATCTCGGGCGGGCGCTCCCATGCGCCTCGCGCGCCGAGGCGGTGGGGGATGCTACGGCCCTCGAAGTTGCCGCCGGGGGTGATGCCCCACCACGCGGCCGCGGCCCCTGCGAGCGGCTCGCCGAGCACCTCCCGCAGTTCGGCCGGGGTGAAGGTCACGAAGCGGCCCTCGTGGGCGTGGCCCGTGCCGTCGTCGGAGTCGGCGTCGAAGGCGGACGCGAAGCCACCCTCGGGCTCGCGCATCTCGCGCAGCACGAACGCGACGGTCTCGCCCACCACCTGCCGCCAGCGCTGCGCCTCGGCGCCGCCGAACACGAGGGCGGCCCGGGTGTAGAGGCGCACGAGCAGCGCCTGGTCGTAGAGCATCTTCTCGAAGTGCGGCACGAGCCAGCGCTCGTCCACGCTGTAGCGCGCGAAACCCCCGCCGATGTGGTCGTACATGCCGCCCGACGCCATCGCGTCGAGGCTCGTCACGAGCACCTCCCGCAGGTCGTCTCCCGGCCCGTCCGCGTGCGCCCGCAGGACGAGCTCCAGGTTCATCGTGGAGGGAAACTTGGGTGCCCCGCCGAAGCCGCCCCACTCGCGGTCGAAGGCGCCGCACAGGTGCGCGACCGCGGCGTCGACCACGCCGCGGTCGGGCAACTCGCGCTGCGGGGCGAGCCGCGCCGTGCGCCCCACGACCTCGGTGAGCGTCTCGAGGTTGCGGTGCACGTCCTCGCGCCGAGCCCGCCAGGTGTCGGCCACGGCCTCGAGCAGCCGGTGGAACGCCGCGCGCGGGTAGTAGGTACCCCCGAAGAAGGGCCGTGCGTCGGGGGCGAGGAACACGGTCATCGGCCATCCACCGCGACCGCTCAGTGCCTGCACCGCATCCATGTAGATGGAGTCCACGTCGGGCCGCTCCTCGCGGTCCACCTTCACGTTCACGAACCCCTCGTTCATCCGCCGCGCCGTCTCGGCGTCCTCGAAGCTCTCGTGGGCCATCACGTGGCACCAGTGGCACGCCGAGTAGCCCACCGACAGCAGCACCGGCACGTCGCGGCGACGGGCCTCCTCAAAGGCCTCGGTACACCAGGGCCACCAGTGCACCGGGTTGTCGGCGTGCTGGCGCAGGTAGGGACTCGTCTGCGAGCCGAGACGGTTCACGGTCAGGCGCCGACGGCGTGGAAGCCCCCGTCCACGTGCACGATCTCCCCGGTCGTGCCGGGAAACCAGTCGGAGAGCAGTGCCACGCACGCGCGCGCCACGGCCGAGGAGTCGTGCACGTCCCAGCCCAACGGGGCGCGGGCGGCCCACACGTCCTCGAAGGAGGCAAACGACGGGATCGACTTGGCCGCCATGGTGCGGATCGGACCGGCCGCCACGAGGTTGCAGCGGATGCCGCGCGGTCCGAGCGTGCGCGCGAGGTAGCGACTGGTCGACTCGAGCGCCGCCTTGGCCACGCCCATCCAGTTGTACGCGGGCCAGGCCTGCGAGGCGTCGAAGTCAAGGCCGACGATCGACCCGCCGCGGCCCATCAGCGGCACGAAGGCGTCGGCGAGCATCTTGAGCGAGTAGGCCGACACCTCCATCGCGACGCGCACGTCGTCCCACTGCGCGGACATGAAGTCGTCGCCGAGGCAGGCCGCGGGTGCAAAGCCGATGGAGTGCAGCACCCCGTCGACGCGGGGCACGCGCGCCGCCACGGCCTCGCGGGCCGCCTCGGCGTGGGCGGGCACCGTGGCGTCGAGTTCCACGACGGGCACGTCGTCGCCGAGTTTGCGCGCGGCCCGCTCGGTGATGGACAAGCCGCGCCCCGCGCCGGTGAGCACCACCCGTGCGCCCTCGGCGATCGCGAGTCGCGCCACGCCGTACGCGAGGGAGGCGTCGGTGAGCACGCCCGTCACCACGACGTGTTTGCCGGCGAGCAGGCCCACGGCCCAACGGTACCTGCCACAATGCTCGGGTGATGCGGCTCCACGACACCGCGCGCCGAGCGGTCGTGCCCTTCGAGCCCGGGTCCGAGGTGCTCATGTACACCTGCGGCATCACGCCCTACGACGCGACGCACCTCGGCCATGCGTTCACCTTCGTCGCCTACGACGTGCTGCAGCGGCGGCTGGTCGACATGGGCCACTCGGTGCGCTGCGTGCGCAACGTGACCGACGTCGACGACCCGCTCTTCGCGCGCGCCCGCGAGCGGGGCGTGCACTACCTGGACCTCGCGGCACGCGAGGAGGCGCGCTTCGACGCCGACATGCAGGCGCTCGACACCCTGCCCGTGTACAGCGCGCCGCGGGCCTCCTCGGCGATCGGTGACATCCGGCGCTTCGTCGCCGCGGCCATCGAGCGGGGCCACGCCTATGCATCGGGCGATGCCGTGTATTTCGACGTCTCGACCTTCCCCGACTTCGGGGCACTGTCGCACCACGACGCCGCGACGATGCTGGCCCTCGCGGCCGAACGCGGCGGGCGTCCCGACGACCCGCACAAGCGCAACCCCCTCGACTTCGTGCTGTGGCAGCCGTCCGCCCCCGACGAGCCGTCCTGGGAGACGGCCTGGGGACCGGGACGCCCGGGCTGGCACGTCGAATGCTCGGCCCTCGCGCTGCGCGAGCTGGGTGCGACGATCGACCTGCACGGGGGCGGCAGCGACCTCGTGTTTCCCCATCATGAGTGCGAGCGTGCCCAGTCGGAGTCCGTCACGGGGGTGCCGTTCGTGCGCCACTGGATGCACGTGGCGATGGTCGGCATGGACGGGCACAAGATGTCCAAGAGCCGCGGCAACCTCGTGTTCGTGGACGCGCTGCGTCGCGAGTGGGATGCGCGCGCGGTGCGCCTGCTGCTCGTGACGCACCACTACCGCCGCGAATGGGAGTGGCACGCGGGCCTTCCCCGCGAGGCCACCGAGCGTCTCGCGGCGTGGCGGACCGCGGCGGGGGGAGACGTGCGCGGCGCCGAGCGCGTGCTCGACGAGGTGCGCCTCGCGCTGGACGACGACCTGGACACGCCGGGCGCCGTGCGGGCGATCGACGATGCGGCACGCGCCGGGGCCGACGTGACGTGCGCGGCCGCGCTGCTCGGAGTCAATCTCACCGCCCCGGTGGGCCCCGCCTCGTAGGATCGGCGCGTCATGACCGGCGCGCGCTCCGCCCGAGGGCCGTCGCTCTCGGTGTCCCTGCCCGACGGATCCCGCCGCGAGGTGCCCGCCGGGTCCACCGCGGCCGACCTCGCCGCGTCGATCGGGGCGGGCCTGGCGCGGGCGGCGGTCGCCGCGCGGCTCAACGGCGAGGAACGAGACCTCGGGATCCCGCTCGCCGACGGGGATCGCGTCGCGATCGTCACCGCCGACACGGACGCCGGCCGTCACGTGATCCGCCACAGCACGGCGCACGTGCTCGCGCAGGCCGTACTCGCGCTGTTCCCCGGTGCCAAGTTCTCCATCGGGCCCGCGATCGACGACGGCTTCTATTACGACTTCGAACTGCCCGGGGGGCGCACCTTCACGGAGCAGGACCTGGAGGCCATCGCGGCGCGGATGCGCGAGATCGTGGCGGCCGACCAGCCGTTCCGACGCGACGAGGTGTCGCCGCAGTCGGCGCTCACGATGTTCGCCGACCAGCCGTACAAGTGCGAGATCATCCGGCGCGTCACGACCGGGGCGGCCGACGGCACGGACTCGGCCGAGGCGGCGCCCGGCGGTGTCGTGAGCATCTACCACAACGGCTCGGGTTTCGTGGACCTGTGTCGCGGCCCGCACGTGCCGTCCACGGGTCGGCTCGCGCACTTCGCGCTCATGAAGGTGGCCGGTGCGTACTGGCGCGGCAGCGAGAAGGGCCCGATGCTCCAGCGCGTGTACGGCACCGCATGGGAGTCCAAGGCCGCGCTGGCCGAACACCTGCAGCGCCTCGAGCAGGCGGAGGCGCGCGACCACCGCCGCCTCGCCGTGGAGATGGACCTCCTGTCGTTTCCCCAGGAGCTCGGCGGGGGGCTCGCCGTGTGGCATCCCAAGGGCGCGATCGTGCGCAAGATCATGGAGGACTACAGCCGCGAGCGGCACGCCACGGGCGGCTACCAGTTCGTCTACACGCCGCACCTGGCGAACTCCCGGCTGTTCGAGACCTCGGGGCACCTGGACTTCTACCGCGACGGTATGTACCCGCCCATGGAGATGGACAACGGCACCTACTACCCCAAGCCGATGAACTGCCCGATGCACTGCCTCGTCTACCGCGAGCGCCAGCGCAGCTATCGCGAGCTGCCGCTGCGGCTCTTCGAGCTGGGCACGGTGTACCGCTACGAGCGGGCGGGCACGCTGCACGGGCTGCTGCGCATCCGCGGCTTCACCCAGGACGACAGCCACATCTTCTGCACCGAGGACCAACTGGCCGACGAGATCACCTCGCTGCTCGGGTTCGTGCTCGGCGTCCTGCGGCGCTTCGGATTCCACGACTTCGAGTACAAGCTCTCGACCCGGGATGCGTCCAAGTCGGTCGGGTCCCCCGAGGTCTGGGAGCGCGCCACCGCGGCGCTGCGCGAGGCGCTCGAGCGTCAGGGCGCGCCGTACTCGGTGGGGGAGGGCGACGCCGCCTTCTACGGCCCCAAGATCGACGTGGACGTGCGGGATGCGATCGGTCGCCGCTGGCAACTCAGCACGATCCAGTGCGACTTCAACCTGCCCGAGCGCTTCGGCCTCGAGTACGTGACGTCGTCCAACGAGCGGCGGCGCCCGATCATGTTGCACCGCGCGCTGTTCGGCTCGGTGGAGCGCTTCTTCGGCGTGCTGCTCGAGCACTACGCGGGTTCGTTCCCCACCTGGCTCGCGCCCGTGCAGGTGCGCGTGCTGCCGGTGGCGAGCGGGCACGAGGCCCGTGCCGCCGACGTCGTCGCGACGCTCGCGGCCGACGGCCACCGCGTGGACCTGCTCGCGGCCGACGAGCCGCTCGGCAAGCGCATCCGCTCCTCCAAGTTGGAGCGCATCCCCTACGTGCTCGTCGTCGGCGACGAAGACGTGGCCGCCGGCACCGTCGGGGTCAACCCCCGTGGCGGCGAGGTGGAGCGGGGCGTCGCGCTTGAGGCCTTTCGCGCGCGCCTGCGTCGCGACGCCACGGGCGAGGTGCGGGGGGCGGCGTGATCGAGCGGCTCTGGAACGGCTGGCGGACCGCGTACGTCACGCGGGGTCAGGGCGCGCAGCCTCCCAACGACGTCTCGCTCTTCACCGCCCTGCTGCGCAGCGGCCGGCCCGACAGCGAGACCTACATCGTTCGCCGCGGCGAGCGGGTCTTTGCGATCATGAACGCCTTCCCCTACACCTCGGGCCACGTGCTCGTGCTGCCCTACCGCGAGGTGGGCGAGCTCGAGGACCTGGACGCCGAGGAATCGCGCGAACTGTGGGCCACCGTGGCGCAGGCCGTGCGCACGATCAAGGCCGTGTACCGCTGCGAGGGGATCAACGTCGGGCTCAACCTCGGTGCGGCGGCCGGTGGGAGCGTGGCGCAGCACCTGCACGTGCACGTGGTGGGTCGCTGGACGGGCGACACGAACTTCATGGTGGCGACCGCCGAGACCAAGATCCTGCCCGAGGCGCTGGATGAGAGCGCGCGGCGCATCCGCGAGGGGTGGGTCGGGTGAGCGGGAGCGGCGAGGGCGCCTCGGGCGAGGAGGTGCGTGGCGGGGGCGCCTCGGCCGACGAGGTGCGCGACGCGTTGCCCGCGGAGCTGGATGCCCGCGGCTTCGTCGGCCCGCACCAGTTCCCCGACAACTCGAGGCGCCGTTACCCCGCGTACCTCTACGGTGCGGTCGCCGCGGCGTGCGCCGTGGCTTGGGTGGCGGGTCGCGGTCGCGAGGACGGGCCCGGCATCGGGGGGCTGCTGGTGGCCGCAGCCGTGCTCGCCGCGGTCGGCGCGTACGCGCGCGCAGCGGCCTGGCGCATGGGCGTGCGGGAGACCGATGCGCTCGTGCGCGCGACGCGGGCCGCGGGCTTCCCCGTGGGTCACGCCTCCGCGCAACAGGTGTGGCGCGGCTGGCGCAGCAGGCCCACCTGGCGCGTGCTCTGCTACAGCGCGGAGGATCCACCGCTGCGTCGGGCGCTCGTGCTGGTGGACGCCGTGGATGGTCGCGTCGTGGAATGCCTCTCCGAGGAGAACCCGGAGTTCCGCCCCGGCGCGTAGACTGACGCTTCATGTTCGACGGACGGTTTCGTCTGCAGGTCGAGCGCGCGGTCCGCCCGGTGGGCGAGCGCCTGCGCCGCACCAAGGTGACCCCCGACCACCTCACGGTGGCGGGCCTCGTGGTCGCAATGGGCGCCGCGGTCTCGATCGGTGCCGGCATCCTGCGCCTCGGCCTCTTGCTCGTCGTGCTCGCGGCGCTGCCCGACCTCTTCGACGGCGCGCTCGCCAAGGCGTCCAACCAGGCCAGCCAGCGCGGCGCGTTCTTCGACTCCACGATGGACCGCGTCACGGATGCGCTGCTGTTCGGCGGCGTGGCGTGGTTCCTCGCCGACCAGCGCGGCGCACGCGCGGCGCTGTTGCCCTTCGCCGTGATGGCGGTGTCGTCGCTCATCTCATACCAGCGGGCCAAGGCGGAGTCGCTCGGCCTCGAGGCCAAGGGCGGGTTGATGGAGCGCGCCGAGCGCATCATCCTGCTGTGCGTCGGCCTGCTCTTCGACGCGCTGCTCTGGTGGGCGATGTGGCTGATGCTCGCGCTCGTGGCGATGACGGCCGTGCAGCGGTTCGTCAAGGTGTGGCGCCAGGCGGCGGTCGCCCCGGCGACGGCCGCGAGGCTCGAGCAGCGTCGCGCCCGGCGCGCCTCGCGCCGCGCCACGCGCGCCGACCGTCGTCAACGCTTCGCGCGTCGCCGCCGCGTCGAGTAGGCTCGCCGTGTGGCGCCTCGCCACCCTGCTCGGGCGCCTGATGCCCGCGGGTGGCCCGCGGGTGGTCGGTGCGGTCGTCGGCCCCGTGGCCGCGGCGCTCACCCCGTCCACCCGGCGGGTCGTCACGGCCACGCTGCGCCGCGCGGACCCGGGCCTGCGGGGCGGCGCGCTGCGCCGCGCGGTGCGGCGCGCCTACGCCAGCTACGCCCGTCACTACGCCGAGGCCTTCAGCGTCTCGCACACCCCCGCGCGGGTGGTGCAGCGCGGGTTCGCGGTCACGGGCTACGAACACATCGAGGCGGGTCTCGCGCGGGGTCGCGGGGTGATCCTCGCCCTGCCGCACCTCGGCGGCTGGGAGTGGGCGGGGCGCTGGCTGGTGGCGAGGGGGCTGCGGCTCCACGTGGTGGTGGAGCGCCTCGCGTCGCCCGCGGCGTTCGCGGCGTTCGTGCGGGCGCGGGAGGGCTGGGGCGCGAGCGTCATCCCGCTTGACGACGGGGCGGGCGCGGCGGTGCAGCGTGCGCTCGCACGCAACGAGGTGGTGGCGCTGCCGTGCGACCGGGACGTGGCGGGCAACGGCGTGCCGGTGCGCATGTTCGGCGAGGCGACGACGGTGCCGGCGGGGCCGGCGTTGCTCGCCCTGCGTACGGGGGCGGCGCTCGTGCCCGTTGCGACCTACTTCGCGCCCGGCCGCCACGGCCACCACGCGTGGGTGCGCCCGACGCTCGAGCCGCTCCGCGCGGGGCGGTTGCGCGACGACCTGGCGGCGCTCGCGCAGCGGCTCGTGCACGAGGTGGAGGGGTTCGTGCGCCGCGCACCCGAGCAATGGCACGTCTTCACGCCGAACTGGCCCGCCGACCGCCCGGCGTCGGCGGGAGGTCCTCGTGACTGAGCAGGCGCTGCGCATCGGGATCGTCTCGCCCTACAGCCTCACGATCCCGGGGGGCGTGCAGCAGCAGGTGCTGGGCCTCGGCCGCGCGCTGCGCGCGATGGGCCACGAGGCGCGCGTGCTCGGCCCGTGTGACGGCGCTCCGCCCGAGGCTTGGGTGACGCCGCTCGGCGAGAGCCTGCCCACCGCGGCCAACGGCTCGACGGCCCCGCTCGCCCCCGATCCCTCGGCGGCGCTGCGCACCATCCGTGCGATCAACGACGAGGACTTCGACCTGTTGCACCTGCACGAGCCGGTCGCGCCGGGACCCACGGTCACGGCGTTGCTCCTGCGGCTCGCGCCGATGGTCGGCACCTTCCACGCCGCGGGGGACGTATCGTGGTACCGGCGACTTCGCCGCGGCGCGGCCTGGCTCGCCACGCACCTGGACGTGCGCGTCGCGGTGTCGCCCCAGGCTCGCGAGTTGGCCCACCGCCACCTCGGCGGCGACTACGAAGTGCTCTTCAACGGCATCGACGTCGCGCACTTCGCGCCCCCCGAGGCCGGCCCGCCGCCCGGACCCCAGCGGCGGGAGCGTGCCGTGTTGTTCGTCGGACGCCACGAGCCGCGCAAGGGCCTCGAGGTGCTGCTCGAGGCGATGGGCAAGGTGCCCGAGGACGTGCGGCTCTGGGTGGTGTCGGATGGCGAGGGTCTCGCGCGCCTGCGCCAGCTCCACGCGGCCGACCCCCGCATCGAGTGGCTGGGGCGCATCTCTGAGGACGACAAGGTGCGGCGCTTGCGGGCGTGCGCCGCGTTCTGCGCGCCGTCGTTGCACGGCGAGTCGTTCGGCGTCGTGCTCGCCGAGGCGATGGCCGCCGGCGCCCCCGTCGTGGCGAGCGCCCTGGACGGTTACCTGAACGTCGCGACCCACGACCGTGACGCCCTGCTCGTGGAGCCGGGCGACGCCGCCGCGCTGGGTGCGGCACTCACCCGCGTGGTGACCGAGCCCCGTTTGGCCGCGCGCCTCGCGACGGCCGGCTCGGTGCGCGCCGAGGCGCTCTCGATGCGCCGACTCGCGGAGGAGTACGTCTCGATCTACCGCGGCGTGCTCGAGCGCGAGCGTCTCGCCCCCGCGCCGCGACCCTCGGCGCTCGTGCGTCTGTTCGGTGAACGCCCCACTCGGCGCCGCCCCGTAGGCTGAGGCATCGTGTCCGCGACCGTCATCGTGGTGCTCGTCGTGCTCGTCGTGCTCGCGGGCCTCGCCGTCGGGCTGTACAACGGCCTCGTGCGCCGCCGCAACCAGGTGGACGCGGCGTGGTCCCAGATCGAGGTGCAACTGAAGCGCCGCCTGGATCTCGTGCCCAACCTCGTGGAGACGGTGAAGGGCTCGGCCGCCTTCGAGCGCGGGGCGCTCGAGGCCGTGATCGCCGCCCGCTCCGCGTCGATGCAGGCGCCGTCCGACCCCGCCGCCCAGGCGCGGGCCGACGGTGCGCTGTCGGGTGCGCTGCGCCAGCTCTTCGCGCTGTCCGAGGCGTACCCCGACCTCAAGAGCAACGCCAACTACCTGGGTCTGCAGGAGGAACTCTCCACCACGGAGAGTCGCATCGCCTACGCGCGCCAGTTCTACAACGACGCGGTGCTGGCCTACAACACCGCGATCCAGTCGTTCCCCGGGGTGCTCGCCGCATCGGCGTTCAACTTCGGTCCGCGGGCGCACTACGACGCCGAGCCCGCCGCCGACGCGCCGCCGCAGGTGCGCTTCTAGCCGCGTTCGTGCACGACCTCATCGCGAGCAACAAGCGCCGCTCGGTGGCGCTCATCGCCGGCTTCGTCGTCGTGCTCGTCGCCGTGGGCTGGGCCGCGGGGGTCTGGCTCGGCGACCCCGTGCTCGGCACCGTCTTCGCCCTCGTCGTCTCGGGGGTGATGGCCTTCGCGTCCTACTGGAAGTCCGACGCGATCGCCCTGCGCATGAGCCGGGCGCGGCCGGCCGACGAGCAGGAGTACCGTCGCCTGCACAACCTCGTGGAGGGTCTCTGCATCGCGGGCGGCCTGCCCAAGCCCCGCGTCTTCGTCATCGAGGACCCCGCCCCCAATGCGTTCGCCACGGGTCGCAACCCGCGGCACGCCGCCATCGCCGTCACCACGGGTCTGCTCGAGATGATGAACCGCGTGGAGCTGGAGGGCGTGGTCGCCCACGAGTTGTCGCACATCCGCAACTACGACATCCTCGTCAACACGATCGCGGTCACGCTCGTGGGAGCCGTCGCGCTGCTCGCCGACCTGGGCATCCGCATGATGTGGTGGAACGGCGGTCGCGTGCACCGGGGTTCGGACCGTCGCGACGGGGGCAACCCGCTCGCGCTGCTGGGCTTCGCGCTCCTGATCCTCGCGCCGCTGCTGGGACGGGCGATGCAGGCCGCGGTGAGCCGTCGGCGCGAGACCCTCGCCGACGTCTCGGCCTGCCAGCTCACGCGGTATCCGCCGGGGCTCATCTCGGCGCTCGAGAAGTTGCAGTCCGACTCCACCGTGACGCATGCCGCGTCCATGGCCACGGCCCACATGTGGATCGAGCAGCCGATGTCGGGGGTGAATGACACGGGGCGCCTGGGTGCGTTCCATAAAATCTTCGCGACCCACCCGCCGCTCGCGGAGCGCATCGCGCTCCTGAGGGAGATCTGATCCGATGCGCCGCCGCCATTCGCTGAGCGTCCTCGCCGCGACGTGCCTGCTCGCGCTCGTCGCCGCGGCCTGTGCCGGGGGCGGGGAGGAGCCCGCCGCGGGCGACGACACGGTCGCACCGGAGCAGTCCACGACGACCGTCGAGGCCACCACGACCACGACGACGATCCCGGTGGTGCGCGCGCCGCTCACCGGCGCCCCCGCGCCGGACGAGTCGGTGTTGGCGCGACCCGCCCTCGTCGTGAAGATCGACAACCACCCGCAGGCGCGGCCGCAGTGGGGCCTCAACCAGGCCGACATCGTCTACGAGGAGAACGTGGAGATGCTCACGCGCTTCGCCGCCGTGTTCCACAGCGAGGGCAGCGACCCCGTGGGCCCGATCCGCTCGGGTCGCCTGCAGGACATCAACCTGCTCGCGTCCCTGAACGCCCCGCTGTTTGCCTGGAGCGGCGGCAACGCGCAGGTCACGAGCGCGATCCGCAAGTCCACGATGGTGGACCTCTCCCACTCGGCGGCCAACGAAAAGGGCGGGTACCGCCGCGAGGCCAGCCGCAAGGCCCCGCACAACCTGCTCGCCGAGACGACCAAGTTGTGGACGCTCGCCCCCGAGGGCGCCGCCGCACCCGAGCCGCAGTTCGTCTACCGTCCCGACGGCGCCGAGGTGACGGGCGCGGGCAAGCCCGCGGGCGCCGTGCGCATCGGCATGGACGGGGTGAAGGTGCAGTGGGAGTGGAAGCCCGAACTGCTCACCTTCGTGCGGTCCCAAGACGACAAGGAGCACGTCGACATGGACGACGTGCGCGTCAACGCCAAGAACGTGGTGCTCATCTTCGCCGAGCACTCCAAGAGCGGGATCAGCCCCGTGGCCAAGTCGGTGGGCAGCGGCGAGGCGTGGGTCTACACGGGCGGCGTGCTCGTGCAGGGCAGCTGGGAACGCCTCGACTCCCTGCGGCCGTTCACGCTGAAGGACACGTCGGGGACCGAGATCCAGCTCACGCCGGGCCGCACCTGGGTCGAGGTCGCGCGCAAGGGCAAGGCCGCCCACGTCCCCGCGGGCATCGACCCCGGCACCGTCACCTACCCGTGAGCCGATCGGCGGCTGCGTCGCGGTACCCGCGGCGCACCGTCGGTACGATGAGGATCGCGTCATGAACTCCCGCCCGCAGCCCCCCACCGCCCCGCGCACCACCGGCACCGCGCGCGTCAAGCGCGGACTGGCCGAGATGCTGAAAGGCGGCGTCATCATGGACGTCGTCACCCCCGCGCAGGCGCGCATCGCCGAGGACGCCGGCGCGACGGCCGTGATGGCACTCGAGCGCGTGCCGGCCGACATCCGCCGCGACGGCGGCGTCGCGCGCATGAGCGACCCCGAGATGATCGAGGGGATCATCGCCGCGGTCAAGATCCCCGTGATGGCCAAGGCGCGCATCGGCCATTTCGTGGAGGCCCAGGTGCTCGAGTCGCTCGGCGTGGACTTCGTCGACGAGAGCGAGGTGCTCACGCCCGCCGACGAGGCGCATCACATCGACAAGTTCGCCTTCACGGTGCCCTTCGTGTGCGGCGCCACCAACCTCGGCGAGGCGCTGCGGCGCGTGTCGGAGGGGGCCGCGCTGATCCGCTCCAAGGGCGAGGCCGGCACGGGCAACATCGTCGAGGCGGTGCGCCACCTGCGCTCCATCGTCGGCGACATCCGCCGCATCGGCCAGGCCGACTCCGCCGAGCTCTTCGACTGGGCCAAGCACCTCTGCGCCCCGCTCCCGCTCGTGCAAGAGGTGGCCGAGACGGGCTGGCTGCCCGTGCCGCTGTTCTGTGCGGGCGGCATCGCCACACCGGCCGACGCCGCGCTCGCGATGCAGCTGGGCGCGGAGGCGGTCTTCGTAGGCTCGGGCATCTTCAAGTCCGACGACCCCGCCCCGAGGGCCAAGGCGATCGTCGAGGCCACCACGCACCACCGCGACCCGCAGATCATCGCGAAGGTGAGCCGCAACCTCGGAGCGCCGATGACGGGGATCGGCATGGACCAGCTCGCGCAGAGGTACGCCGAGCGCGGTTGGTAGCGCCGTGACGCCACCCGTCGTCGGCGTGCTCGCCCTGCAGGGCGCGTTTGCCGCACACGCCCGCGCCCTCGAGGACGCGGGGGCGCGGGGCTGCGAGGTGCGCCTGCCGGCCGACCTGCAGGGGTTGCACGGGCTCGTGCTGCCGGGCGGGGAGAGCTCGGTGATGTCGCAGCTGCTCGAGTCGAGCGACCTGTTCGACCCGATCGCGGATGCGATCGCAGCCGGCCTGCCCGTGTTCGGCACGTGCGCCGGCATGATCCTGCTCGCCGCGCAGGTGCTGGACGGCCGGGAGGACCAGAAGTGCTTCGCCGCGATCGACGCGGTGGTGCGCCGCAACGCCTACGGCCGCCAGCGGGACAGCTTCGAGGCCGACCTGGAGGTACGCGACCTGGAGCGGCCCTTCCATGCCGTGTTCATCCGCGCCCCGCGCCTCGAGCGCGTGGGCGAGGGCGTCGAGGTGCTGGCTGCGCACGACGGGTACGCGGTGCTCGCCCGGCAGCGGCGCACGCTCGTGGCGGCGTTCCACCCCGAGCTCTCGCACGACCCCCGAATCCACGAGCGTTTCGTGGCGATGACCCGGGAGGCCTGAGCGTGTCGGGACACTCCAAGTGGGCGACGATCAAGCACAAGAAGGCCGCGATCGACAAGGCCCGCGGCAAGACCTTCGCCAAGATCGCGCGCCAGCTCGAGGTCGCTGCGCGCGAGGGTGGCGGCGACCCCGACCACAACGCGAGCCTGCGCACCGTGGTGGCCAAGGCCAAGGCGGCACAGATGACCAACGACGCGATCGAGCGGGCGATCAAGCGCGGCACGGGGGAGGCCGATGGTGGCCGCTACGAGGCGGTCACCTACGAGGCCTACGCGCCGGGTGGCGTGGCGATGCTCATCGAGATCCTCACGGACAACCGCAACCGCACGGCGTCCGAGGTGCGGTCCATCTTCACCAAGCAGGGCGGGTCGATGGCGGCACCGGGCTCCGTGGCGTGGCAGTTCTCGCGCACCGGGCTCGTGCTGGTGGCCGCCGGGGCGGGGGAGGACGAACTGATGACCGTCGCGTTGGAGCACGGCGCGCGCGACATCGTGCGCCAGGGCGACCAGTGGGTCGTCACCTGCGAGGCCCACGACGTGTGGGACCTGAAGTGTGCCCTCGAGGCGGCCGGCATCGCCGTGGCGTCGGCGAGTGCGTCGATGACGTGTGCGACCGCCGTGCCCGTCACCGACGCGGCGGAGGCGCGGGCCGTGCTGCGCATCATGGAGGAGCTGGAGGAGCACGACGACGTCCAGGACGTGTTCGCCAACTTCGACATCCCCGACGAGTTGCTCGCGGCGGCCGCACCGTGAGCGCGGCCCCCGCGCCGGGCGACGCCGCCCCCGACTTCGCGCTGCCGGCCACGGGTGGCGGCGAGTGGCGACTCGCGTCGCGCCGCGGGCGCGTGGTCGTGCTCGTCTTCTACCCCGGCGACGACACGCCGGTGTGCACCCGCCAGCTCTGCGCCTACAACGACGAGCTCGCACAGTTCCGCGCGCTCGACGCCGAGGTGGTCGGCATCTCCGCGCAGGGCCTCGACAGCCACGAGCGCTTCGCCGGCCGTCACGGCTTCGGCTTCCCGCTCCTCGCCGACGAGGACAAGCGCGTCGCGCGCGCCTACGGCATCCTCGGGCCCTTCGGTCTGCCGCGACGCAGCGTGTTCGTGGTGGACGCCGCGGGGCGCATCACCTACGCCCACCGCGCGCTCGCGGGCCTCACCTACCGACCCGTGGCCGAACTCGTCGCCGCCATCGCCGACGCGCGAGGGGTCCAGCGCTAGGATCGTACATATGTTCGCCCCCCGGGTGCTCGGCGTCGACCCGGGTCTCACCCGGTGCGGGTTCGCCGTCGTCGAGCCCCGCGGTGCGCGCCGACCCCGCCTCGTCACCCTCGGCGTGATCCGCACCGACAAGTCGTCCCCGCTCGCCACCCGCCTCGCCGAGCTCGCGGTCGAGCTGGAGGACCTGCTGGATCGACACGAGCCGACGGCCGTGGCGGTGGAGCGGGTCTTCTTCCGGGCCAACGCGCGCACCGCGATGAGCGTCGCGCAAGCCAGCGGACTGGCCCTGGCGGCCGCGGCGCGCCGCGGCATCGCCGTCGCCGAGTACACGCCCAACGCGGTGAAGCTCGCGGTGGCGGGTCACGGCACGGCGGACAAGGCCCAGGTGCAGCGCATGGTGCGCCAGCGGTTCGGGCTGCGCGACACGCCCCGTCCGGCCGACGCCGCCGACGCCGCCGCACTGGCGCTGTGCCACATCGCGACGATTCCCCGGCGGGCCGCGTGATCGCCTCGCTGCGGGGCACGGTCCTCGAGCGGGTGGGCGACGACGCCGCGCTCGTCGAGGTGCACGGGGTGGGCTACCGCGTCCACGTCACGCCGCGGACGCTCGCGGAGATGGAGCCCACCACGGCGGTGTTCCTGCACGTGCACCACCACGTGCGCGACGACGGCGGGGCGCTCTACGGCTTCCTCGCGGCCGACGAGCGCCGCGCCTTCGAGATGCTGATCGGCGCGCACCGGGTCGGCCCGACCACCGCCATGGCGATATTGGCCCACCTCAGCCCCGCGCGGCTCGCCGACGCGCTGCGCGCGGGAGACCTCGCCGCACTCGCGGGGGTGCCCGGGGTGGGCCGCAAGACCGCCGAGCGCCTCGTGCTCGAGCTGCGCGACCGGCTCTCGCCCGAGCCCGACGCGGACCCGAGCGACCGCGGGCCGGCCGCCGCCGCGATCGCCGACGTGCGCGGGGCGCTCGCGGGCCTCGGCTATGCGCCCGACGAGATCCGCGACGCGCTGCGCGAGGTACGCCCGCACGCCGATGCGGCCGATCCCGAGCGCATCCTGCGCGATGCGCTCGGCGTGCTCGCCGCGCGCCGGGGCTGAGCCGCGTGCGCGAGGAGTGGGTGGACCCCGCCGTCGCGGGCGACGCCGAGACGCGCGAGGACGCGGGGGTGCGGCCGCGCGTGCTCGCGGACTTCGTCGGCCAGCGGGAGCTCAAGGAGCACCTCGGCATCGTGCTGGAGGCGGCGCGTCGCCGGGGCGAGGCCGTGGACCACCTGCTGTTCTCGGGGCCGCCGGGGCTCGGCAAGACGACGCTCGCGGCGATCGTGGCCCACGAGATGGGGGCCGAGTTCCACGTCACCTCGGGCCCCGCGCTGGATCGCGCGGGAGACCTCGCGGCGATCCTCGCCAAGCTCGGGGACCGCGACGTGCTGTTCATCGACGAGATCCACCGCCTCGCGCGGCCCGTCGAGGAGATCCTGTATCCCGCGATGGAGGACTACCGCATCGACCTCGTGGTGGGCAAGGGACCGTCCGCGTCGACGATCCGTCTCGCCCTGCCGCGGTTCACCCTCGTCGGTGCCACCACCCGCACGGGCATGATCACGGGGCCGCTGCGCGACCGCTTCGGTCTCGTGGCGCGGCTCGACTACTACGACACCGACGAGCTACGCACGATCGTGACGCGCAGCGCGGGCATCCTCGGGGTGCGGGCCGACGAGGCAGGGGCGCGCGAGATCGCGCGGCGGTCCCGCGGCACGCCCCGCATCGCCAACCGCCTGCTGCGTCGCGTGCGCGACCACGCGGAGGTGCGAGGGGACGGCGCGCTCGACGAGGGCGCGGCGCGCCGCGCCCTCGAGACCTTTGGCGTGGACGAGCGGGGGCTGGACGGCCTCGACCGCCGCACGCTGGACGCGCTCTGTCGGCGCTTCGACGGCGGACCCGTGGGTCTCGCGACGCTCGCGATCGCGGTGGGGGAGCAACCCGAGACGCTGGAGGACGCCGTGGAGCCGTTCCTCATCCAGCAGGGGTTGCTCGCGCGCACCCCCCGCGGCCGCGTGGCGACGCGCGGCGCGTGGGAACACCTGGGGATCCCGGTGCCCGACGACGCCCCGACCCCGCGCTGAGCGGGACCGCGTGCGACTCGAGGATTTCGACTACCCGCTGCCTCCCGATCGGATCGCGCAGCGGCCCGCGGAGCCGCGCGACGCGGCACGTCTGCTCGTGGACCGTGGTGACCCGGCGGCGGCGGCGCCGCTCGACCTGCGGGTGCGCGAGCTGCCCGGATTGCTCGCACCCGGCGACCTGCTGGTCGTCAACGACACGCGCGTGATGCCCGCGCGCCTGCGCCTCCTGCGGCGCAGCGGCGGGGCGGTGGAGGTGTTGCTCCTCGAGCCCCGCGACGGTGCGCGGGAGCGCTGGGAGGCCCTCGTGCGTCCCGGCGGCAAGGTGCGCGACGGCGAGGAACTGCTCGGCGCCGACGGCGCGACCGTGGCGCTCATGGGACCGCGCACCGCGGCGGGCGACACCTTCGAGGTGCTCCTGCGCCCCGGGGCGGGTCGCGCGGTCGACGAACTGCTCGCGAGCCGCGGCGAGGTGCCCCTCCCGCCGTACATCACGACACCGCTCGGCGCTCCCGAGCGCTACCAGACGGTCTACGCCCGGGAGGGTCACTCGGCGGCCGCCCCCACGGCCGGGCTGCACTTCACCCCCGGGTTGCTGGACGCCCTCGAGGCCCGCGGCGTGTCCGTGGCGCGCGTCGAGCTCACCGTGGGACTCGACACCTTCCAGCCGGTCGTCGCGCCGGACCCGAGTGAGCACGCGATGCACTCGGAGGCCTACCGCGTGCCCCCCGAGACGCTCGCGGCGTGCCACGCCACCCGCGCGCGGGGCGGGCGCGTCGTGGCGGTCGGCACCACCGCGGTGCGGGCCCTCGAGAGCGCGGCGCGCGGCGAATCCGCGGGGCGCACCCGGCTCTTCATCCACCGCGGGTTCGAGTTCGCCCTCGTGGACCGACTGCTCACCAACTTCCACTTGCCGCGCACGACGCTGCTCATGATGATCGACGCGTTCGTGGGGCCGCGATGGCGCGGCCTCTACGCGCATGCAATCGCGCGGGACTACCGCATGCTGTCCTTCGGCGACGCCATGCTCCTGGACCGCCACCTACGGTAGGCGCGTGCACCCGGTCGTCCTGCGCGAGGTCGCGCGCCTCGGTGCGGCCCGCGCGGGCGTGGCGTCGAGCGCCCGCGGGGACTACGAGACGCCGTGCTTCATGCCGGTGGGCACGCGCGCGGCGGTGAAGTACCTCTCCGCCGACGACTATCGGGCCATCGGGGCACGGATCGTGCTGTCCAACACGTACCACCTCATGCTGCGACCCGGCGCGGAGACGATCGCGGCACTCGGGGGTCTCGGGCGCTTCTCGGGCTGGGACGGTCTCACGCTCACCGACTCGGGGGGCTACCAGGTGTTCTCGCTCGGGCCCGAGGTGGACGACGACGGCGTCAGCTTTCGCTCGGTGTACGACGGCAGCACCCACCGCCTCACGCCCGAGTCGGCCGTCGCGACGCAGGAGGCGATCGGGGCCGACGTGCAGATGGCGCTCGACGTGTGCCCCGCGCTCCCCGCCCCGCGGGAGGTGGTGGAGGCCGCGGCCCGCCGCACCCACGCGTGGGCTCGGCGGGCGCGCGCGGTGCATCGACGCACCGACCAGAGCCTCTTCGGCATCGTGCAGGGGGGCATCGACGCGGACCTGCGCGCCGAGTCGGCGCAACGGATCGCCGAGATGGGCTTCGACGGCCACGGGATCGGCGGGCTGTCGGTGGGCGAGACCCCGGCCCAGATGCTCCCAGCCCTCGCCGCCGCGGTGGCGCACCTGCCGTCGGACCGTCCGCGCTATCTGATGGGCGTCGGCGACCCGGCGTCGCTCGTGGAGGCCGTGGCGCTCGGGGTGGACCAGTTCGACTGCGTGCTGCAGACGCGCCTCGGCCGCCACGGCACGGCGCTCACCTCGGCGGGGCGCACCAACCTCACGCGGGCCGAGTTTGCCCGCAGCGACGCTCCGATCGACCCGACCTGCGGATGCGCGGTGTGCGCGCGGCATTCCCGCGGCTGGTTGCGCCACCTGTTCGCCACCGACGAGCCGACGGCCTCGCGGCTCGTGTCGTACCACAACCTCGCATGGACGATCGCGCTGATGGCGCGCATGCGTGCGGCGATCACGGACGGCTCGTTCCTCGCGCTGCGCGACGAGGTGCTGGGCGTCTGGGGCGGCGACGGGGGCCAGGGGTAGGCTCGGTCGCCATGGAGACGACCACGACCTCCACGGGAAGCGGCCTGCTGGGGCTGCTCCCGCTGGTGCTGATCTTCGCCGTCATGTACTTCCTGCTGTTGCGGCCGCAGCGCAAGCGCCAGAAGGAGGCGACCGCGCTGCAGGCGGCGGTGGCCGTCGGCGACGAGGTGATGCTCAACTCGGGGATCATCGGCTTCGTCTCGGGCATCGAGGACGAGTGGCTCTGGCTCGACGTTGCGCCCGTGCCCGGCACGGGCAAGGGCATCGAGATCCGCGTCGGCAAGGGCAACGTGGCGCGCAAGCTGGACCCGAAGTCTGGGTAGGCGCGGCCTCCTCGCCACCCTCCTCGGGATCGTCGTCGTCGCACTGGGGGCGCTGACGGCGAATCTCGCGGTCGGCACCGCACCCGCCCTCGGGCTGGACCTGCAGGGCGGGGCGTCGGTCACGCTGCAGCCCGACGGCGACTACGACGCGGCGGCGCTGGACGTCGCCGTGGAGGTCATCCGCGCCCGCGTGGACTCGATCGGCGTCGCCGAGCCCGAGATCATCCGCCAGGGCGACACCGTGGTGGTGAACCTGCCGGGGGTGAAGGACCAGCAGCGGGCCCTCGAGCTCGTCGGGCGCACCGGCGAGCTGCTGCTGCGACCGGTGCTGGCCGCGGGCGTCGCACCCTCCGATGCCACCGCCCAACTGGACGACGGGAGCGATCCCACGAAGGATGCGTTGCTGCTGGACGACACGGGGTTGGCCTATGTGGTCGGTGCCTCGCGGGCCACGGGCGCGGTCTTCGAGAACGACGCACGCCCCGACGTGCAGTCGGGGGCGTGGAGCGTCGTGGTGTCGCTGCGCCCCGGGGCCGCGGGCGAGGACCCGTGGAACGGCCTCGCGGCGGTGTGCTACGGCCGCGACCAGTCGTGCCCCACCGGCCAGATCGCGATGGTGCTCGACGGTGTCGTGATCTCCGCACCCACCGTGCAGGAGCCCACCTTCACGGGCGGCAACGTACAGATCACCGGCGACTTCACCCAGGAGGAGGCGACCGACCTCGCCAAGATCCTCGAGTTCGGCGCGGTGCCGGTGAAGTTCGGCGTGTCGCAGGCCCAGACGGTCTCCGCCACGCTCGGCGCCGATTCGCTGCGGGCGGCGCTCTTCTCGGGCGCCGCGGGCATCACGCTCGTGCTCGTGCTGCTCTTCGCGTACTACCGCCTCATGGCGGCGGTGATCGTGGCGGGGCTCGGGCTCTCCGTGGCGATCCTGTGGAGTCTCGTGTCGCTGCTGTCGCGCACCAACGGCCTCGCCCTCTCGCTCTCGGGCATCGCGGGCATCGTGGTGTCCATCGGCATCGCAGTGGACTCCTACATCGTGTTCTTCGAGCGCATCAAGGAGGAACTGCGCCTGGGACGCACCCTGCGCAACTGTGCACCCCGCAGCTTTGCATCGGCGTGGCGCACGGTCGTGGCCGCCGACACCGTGAGTTTCCTCGGTGCGGTCGTGCTGTGGTGGCTCACCGTCGGGTCGGTCCGCGGTTTCGCCTTCTTCCTCGGGGTCTCCGCGCTCACCGACCTCCTCGTCACGTGGTGCTTCACGCGCAGCACGGTGCTGCTGCTCGCCCGCTCGCGGCGCCTCGCGGGGAGCACGTTGCTGGGCGTGCGCACGGCGGCGGGCGCATGAGCCGCTCGCGCAACCCATTCGTGCGTCTGTACCGCGGCGAGACGACCTTCGACGTCATCGGCCGTCGCTGGATCGGTTTTGGCATCTCGCTCGTGGTCATCTCTGCCGGCGTCCTCGCGCTCGGCGTGCGGGGTCTCGAGCTCGGCATCGACTTCCGGGGCGGCGTCGCCTGGGAGGTGCCGGGCGAGGGAGTCGACGCAGACGGCGCGCGCGCCGTGCTCGCCGAGGCCGGGATCGCGGACGCCAACGCCAAGATCCAGACGCTCCAGGGCGCCCAGACGCCGTCCCTGCGCGTGCAGGTCGGAGACCAGCCCGACGACGTGCGCGTGGCCGTGCGTGAGGCGCTCGCCGCGAGGGCGGGCGTGGACGTGCAGGAGGTGAGCGTCTCTGCCGTGAGCAGTTCGTGGGGTCGCAGCGTCACCGACAAGGCAATCCGCGCGTTGCTCGTGTTCTTCGTGCTCGTGTCGATCTACATGGCGTGGCGCCTCGAGTGGAAGATGGCGGTCACCGCGCTCGTCACGATGGTGCACGACGTGGTGCTGAGCGTCGGTGTGTATGCGATCTTCGGCTTCGAAGTCACCCCCGCGACGGTCGTGGCGTTCCTCACGATCCTGGGCTACTCGCTGTACGACACGGTCGTGGTGTTCGACCGGGTGAAGGAGAACGCGCAGCGCTTCGCCACCTCGCGCCAGTCCTTCGCCAACGTGGCCAACGTCTCGACCAACGAGGTGCTCGCACGCTCGCTCAACACCACCCTCTCCTCGGCCCTGCCCGTGGCGGCGCTGCTCGGCGTGGGCTCGTGGATCATGGGTGCGGCGTCGCTGTCGGAGTTCGCCGTGGCGTTGCTCGTGGGCATGGTGGCGGGCACCTACTCGTCGATCTTCGTGGCCGTGCCGGTCCTCGAGATCCTCAAGCGTGGCGAACCGCACTACAGGGGCCTCGAGGATCGCATCGCCACGGGGGACGCCATGGCGGCGCTGATGCTGGGCGGCGGCGACCGCACCGATTCCGCGGCGTCGGTGGCGACGCAGATCACGCACGCGCCGCGGCCCCGCAAGAAGAAGCGCCGGCCGCGCTCCTAGGCTTTCGGCCATGGCGACCGCAAGTCGGGTGCTGCCATGGCGTCGGCACCACGAGGCCGTCACCGACGACCTCGCGCCCCTGGTCGCGGCGTTCCGGGCGCGCCACCCCCGCGCGTCCACGGCGCTCATCCAGTCGGCCTACGACACCGCGCGCCTCGCGCACGCCGCACAGCACCGCTCCAGCGGTGAGCTCTACATCAACCACCCGGTCGCGGTCGCGCGGATCGTGGCCGAGTTGGGTCTGGACGAGGTCTCCGTCGCCGCCGCGCTGTTGCACGACGCGGTGGAGGACACCGAGATCACGCTCCCCGACGTGGAGGCCGACTTCGGTGGCGAGGTGGCGGCGATCGTCGACGGGGTCACCAAGCTCGAGCGCATCCGCTTCGACTCCCAGGAGGCCCAGCAGGCCGCGACGATGCGCAAGATGCTCGTGGCGATGGCCCGCGACCTGCGCGTGCTCGTGATCAAGCTGGCCGACCGCCTCCACAACATGCGCACGGTGGCCGCCCGGCCCCTCGAGTCGCAGCACCGCATCGCCCAGGAGACGCTCGACATCTACGCGCCACTCGCGCATCGGCTGGGCATGCAGGAGATCAAGCAACAGCTGGAGGATCTCGCGTTCGCCGCGCTGTACCCCAAGCGCTACGCCGAGCTGGACCACCTCGTCTACGCGCGGGCGCCGCAGCGCAACGTCTACCTGGCCAAGGCCCTCGCACAGGTGCAGCGCTGGCTGGACGACGCCGGGCTGGAGTCCGAGATCACCGCACGCGGCAAACACCTCTGGAGCATCTACGAGAAGATGGTCGAGAAGAACCGCGAGTTCGAGGACATCTTCGACCTCATGGCGGTGCGGATCATCGTGGACGACGAGGCCGACTGCTACGCGGCGCTCGGCATCCTGCACGCGAACTGGAAACCCGTGGCCGGTCGCTTCAAGGACTACATCGCGATGCCGAAGTTCAACTTCTACCAGTCGCTGCACACGACCGTGGTGGGACCCGAGGGCAAGGCGATCGAGGTGCAGATCCGCACCCGCGAGATGCACCGCCGTGCCGAGTGGGGCGTCGCGTCCCACTGGTCGTACAAGGACGGCAACGGTCGCGGGGACATCGACTGGCTGAACCGCATCATGGCGTGGCAGGGGGACGTGTCGGACCCGCGGCAGTTCATGGAGACGCTCAAGCGCGACCTGCAGCAGGACGAGACCCTCGTGTTCACCCCCAAGGGTCGTGTCATCACGCTGCCGCCGCGGGCCACGCCCGTGGACTTCGCCTACGAGGTGCACACCGATGTGGGCCACGGCTGCGTCGGGGCGCGCGTCAACGGTCGGCTCGTGCCGCTCTCGGCGCGCCTGCGCTCGGGCGACACCTGCGAGATCCTCCTCGCACCCTCGGGGGAGGGGGAGCCCTCGGAGGAGTGGCTGGAGTGGACCGTGTCCCCGAAGGCGCGCAGCAAGATCCGCCAGTGGCTGGCGCGCGAACGACGCGACGACCTCGTGGAGGCCGGGCGCGAGGAGCTCTTGGAGCGCATCGGCGAGGCGGGCCTCGACGCCGAGGCGCTCATGCGCACCGATGTCGTCGTGCGCGAGGCCGCGCGGATGAACTACGCCTCCGCCGACACCTTCTTCGGCGCCGTCGGTGCCGGCACCCTCGATGCGGCGACGGTGGCGGCGCGCATCGTGGAGGTGGCGCACGAGACGGGGGCCGACCGCGCACCCGAGCCCGAGCCGGCCGTCGGCTCGGGTCGACCCCCCGTCGTGGTGGAGGGTCGGCGGGACGCGTCCGTGGTGCTCGCGCGCTGCTGCACGCCCGTGCCGGGGGACGCGATCGCGGGTCTCGCCACGGGCCCGCGACTCGTGGCGGTGCACCGCGCCGACTGCGCACTCGCGGCGCCGAGCGGCGAGAACGAGGGGCGCGTCGGCGTCGAGTGGTCGGCGGACCGCGGCGAGGTGGTGTTCGTGGTGGCCGTCGAGGTGGTGGCGCTGGACCGTTCCCGCCTGCTGCGGGACGTCGCCAACGCGCTGTCCGACCAGCACGTCAACATCGTGGCGTGCAGCTCCAAGACCGGCAGCGACCGCGTCGCGCGCATGCGCTTCGAATTCGAGATGGCGGACCCGACGCACCTGCGGTCGGTGCTGCGCGTCATCAAGCGCATCGAGGGCGTGTACGACGCACACCGCGTCCTCCAGGCGGTCGCTGCCAGCGTCTAGCCTTCGGCCGTGCCCGAGTTTCGCACTTCTCCGGGTACGCGCGACATCCTCCCGCCCGAGTCCGCGCGCTGGCGCGCCTTGCAGGAGGTCTTCGCGGGCGTGGTGGAGGCCGCCGGCTTCGGCCTCGTGATCCCGCCGATGTTCGAGGACCTGGGGGTGTTCCTCCGCCTCGGGGAGACCACCGAGGTCGTGACCAAGGAGATGTACGACTTCCACGACAAGGGCGGCCGGCATGTCGCGCTGCGGCCCGAGCAGACCGCGAGCGTGTGCCGCGCCTTCGTGGAGCACCGGCCCACCCCGCCTTGGAAGGTCTGGTACGCGGGCCCCAACTTCCGCTACGAAAAACCGCAGCAGGGCCGTTTCCGGCAGTTCGACCAGGTGGGGGTGGAGGCGATCGGCGTCGCGGACCCGCACCTGGACGCCGAGGTGGTGGCGCTCGCGTGGCGCTTCTACGCCGCACTCGGCCTGCGGCAGGTGCGCCTCGCCATCAACTCGCTCGGCGACGAGGGCGACCGCGCGCGCTACGTCGACGCGCTGCGGGGCCACCTCGAGGCGCGGGCCGAGCGCCTCAGCCCCGAGGGCCGCGCCACGCTGGCCCGCAACCCGCTGCGCGTGCTCGACTCCAAGCGCGAGGACGACGCCGAGGCACTCGTCGATGCGCCGCGCATGCGCGACCACCTGGGTGCAGACGCGCGGGCGCACTTCGACGCCGTGCGCGCGGCGCTGGATGCGCTGGAGGTGCCCTACGAGACCGACGACCGTCTCGTGCGCGGACTCGACTACTACCGCCGCACGACCTTCGAGTTTGCGAGCACCGCGCTCACGACCGCGCACACCGCAATCGGCGGCGGCGGCCGCTACGACGGGCTCGTGGAGGCGCTCGGAGGCCCGCCGACGTCGGGCATCGGATTCGCCCTCGGCGTGGACCGCACGCTGCTGGCCTGCGACGCCGAGGGCGCCTTTGCCGCACCGTCGGGCGCCGTCGCGGTGTTCGTCGTGGACTCGACGGACGGCTCGCACGCACACCGGTTGTGTCACGCGCTGCGCGCCGTCGGCGTGCGGGCGGACCGCGCGTACGATGCGCGGAGCATGAAGGCCCAGATGAAGCTCGCGGACCGCTCGGGCGCGTCGGTGGCGCTCATCGTGGGGTCCGAGGAGGCGGCTGCGGGCACGGTCGTCGTGCGGCCCATGCGCGGCGGCGAGCAGCGCGCCGTGCCGGCGGGCGAGGCCGTCCCCGCCGCGCTCGCCGCCGTGCGCGGGGCACGGGGCGGGCCGCAGCCCGCGACCGGGTCGTGACCGCGGGGGGCGTCGGCGACGCAACCTCGCTGCGCAGCCACCGCTGCGGCGACCTGCGTGCGTCCGACGAGGGCGCCCGTGTGACGCTCTGCGGCTGGGTGGCGCGGCGGCGCGAGCACGGCGAGCACCTCGCGTTCCTGGACCTGCGCGACCACACGGGCGTCGTGCAGTGCGTCGTGGACGGCGGCGTGGATGCGCGCTCCGAGTGGGTGGTGCGGGTGCAGGGCACCGTGGCGCGCAGGCCCGAGGGCACCCGCAACGCCCAGCTCGCCACGGGCGAGGTGGAGCTGACCGATTGCACGCTCGAGGTGCTCAACGCTGCGGAGCCGCCGCCGTTCCCCATCGATGCGCGGGCCGACGAGGTGGACGAGGGCGTGCGGCTTCGCCACCGCTACCTGGACGTGCGCCGCGAACGCCTGCAGCGCAACCTGCGCCTGCGCGCCCGCGTCAACGCCGCGATCCGTGCCGCGATGGACGAGCAGGGTTTCGTCGAGGTGGAGACCCCGCTGCTCATGCCGAGCACGCCCGAGGGCGCCCGCGAGTTCCTCGTGCCCTCGCGCAAGGAGCACGGCGGCTTCTACGCGCTGCCCCAGTCGCCGCAGTTGTGGAAGCAACTGCTCATGGTGGCGGGCCTGGACCGCTACTACCAGGTCGCCAAGTGCCTGCGCGACGAAGACCTGCGCGCCGACCGCCAGTACGAGTTCACGCAGCTGGACGCCGAGATGTCGTTCGTCGAAGTGGACGACGTGCTCGCCGCCATCTCCCACGCGGTGGTGGCCGCGGCGCGCGCCGCGACCGGCGCCGAGCCGCCCCCGATCACGCGCATGACCTGGCGCGAGGCGATGGACCGCTACGGCACCGACAAGCCCGACCTGCGCTTCGGCCTCGGGCTGGTGGACGCGACGGCGATCTTCGCGGGCACGGCCTTCAAGGCGTTCGCGTCGGCCGCCGCGATCAAGGCGATGTGCGTGCCGGCCGCGACCCACCCCGAGGCCGCGGGTGCGGGGCGGGCCGCGCTGGATCGGCTCACCGAGCGCGCCACGTCGCTCGGGGCCAAGGGGCTCGTGTGGCTGCGGGTGGGCGAGGCGGGGGCGCTCGAGAGCCCGGTCGCCAAGTTCATCTCCGACGCCGAGCGCACCGCGCTGCTGGCCGCGACGGGGGCGTGCCGGGGTGACCTCCTGCTGCTCGTGGCCGACGACTGGTCCACGGCCTGCGGCGTGCTCGGCCAGTTGCGCGACGACCTCGCGCGTCCGCCGGTGCACGAGGGTCCGTACGCCTACGTGTGGGTCACGGAGTTCCCGTTGTTCGTCGGGCTCAACCCCGCCACCGGCCGCCCGCAGCCCGGGCACCATCCCTTCTGCCACCCGCACCCCGACGACGTGGGGCGCCTCGAGACCGACCCGCTCGGCGTTCGGGCCCTCGCCTACGACCTCGTGCTGAACGGGTGGGAACTCGGCTCGGGTTCGATCCGGATCCACGAGCCCGAGCTCCAGCGTCGGATCTTTCGCCACCTCGGCATCTCCGACGAGGAGGCCGACCGACGCTTCGGGTTCTTCCTCCAGCCGTTCCGCTACGGCGCGCCGCCCCACGGCGGGTTTGCGTTTGGCATCGACCGACTCGTGGCGATCCTCGCGGGCGAGGAGAACATCCGCGAGGTGATCGCGTTTCCCAAGACGCAGTCGGGTGCCGATCCCATGACGGGTGCACCCACGCCGGTCGCCGACGCGCAGCTCGCCGAGCTCGGCATCCGTCTGCTCCCGCCGCCGACGCCGTAGGCGGCCGCGTGGCGGACGACCTCTTCACCGCCGCGGTCGCCGAGCGGCTCCGCGCGCAGGCTCCGCTCGCGGCGCGCATGCGCCCGCGCAGGCTGGAGGAGGTGGTGGGCCAACGGCACCTGCTCGCCCCCGGCGCGGCGCTGCGGCGTCTCATCGAGGCGGACCGCATCTCGTCCACGATCCTGTGGGGCCCGCCCGGCACCGGCAAGACGACGCTCGCCGAGGTGATCGCGCACGCGACGCAGCGCCACTTCGAGCGGCTCTCGGCGGTGACCGCGGGGGTCAGGGAGGTGCGCGCCGTGATCGAGGCGGCCGAGGAACGACTCGGCCAGCGGGGGCGCGGCACGATCGTGTTCGTGGACGAGATCCACCGGTTCTCCACGTCCCAGCAGGACGCGCTGCTGCCGTCGGTGGAGACCGGCGTGGTGACGCTCGTGGGTGCCACCACGGAGAACCCGTACTTCGAGGTCAATGCGCCGCTGCGCTCGCGCAGCACGCTGTTTCGTCTCGAGCCGCTCGCGCGCGGCGAGGTGCACGAGCTGCTGACCCGCGCCCTCGTGGTGGAGTCCGCCGAGGCCGAGCCCGACGCACTGGATGCCGTGGCGTCGCGGTGCGGCGGCGACGCCCGCCAGGCGCTCACGACCCTCGAGGTGGCCTGCGCGCTGGCCCGCCCCGGGCGCGTCACCTTGGCGCACGTGGACGCGGCGCTGGGGGTGAGCGCCATGCGCTACGGGCGCGACGACCACTACGACGTCGTGTCGGCGCTCATCAAGAGCATCCGCGGGTCCGACCCCGACGCAGGGCTGTTCTGGCTCGCGCGCATGCTGGAGGCCGGTGACGACCCGCGCTTCGTGGCGCGACGCCTCGTGATCCTCGCGAGCGAGGACATCGGCATGGCCGACCCGCAGTCGCTGCTCGTCGCGGTGGCGGCTGCCCAGGCGGTCGAGACCGTGGGGATGCCCGAGGCCCAACTCACGCTGGCCCAGGCGGTGGTCCACCTCGCCACTGCGCCCAAGAGCAACCGCGTCGCGCTCGGCATCTGGGCGGCGCGCGAGGAGGTGCGCTCCGGGGCCGACCTGGAGGTGCCGAGCCACCTGCGTGACGGCCACTTCGGGGGTGCTCGGGACGTCGGTCACGGCGTGGGCTACGCGTACCCCCACGACGACCCGCGCGGCTGGGTGCCGCAGCGGTACCTGCCCGAGGGCCTCGCGCCCCGACAGAATGAACGCGACGGAGAGGGTCGGTACTACCGACCGGGTCCCCACGGCGCGGAAGTCGAGGTGGCCCGGCGGCTCCGGTCACTGCGCGAACGCGACGAACGGCACGAACACGACGAACGACACGGGAAGGACGGGCACGACGCATGAGCCGCACGCGACGCACGGTGGGCGCGCTGGTGCTGGTCGCCGTCGTGGTCGCCCTCGCCGCGCTCGTGTTCGCGGCGCGTCGCCGCGGCGTGCGACCCTCCGCGGCGTACCTCGTGCGCGAGGCCGGGCGACTCGCGCGCTCCGGTGTCGACCGGGCGGCGGCGACGTGGAGCGGACTCACGGGTGGGGGGCACGTCACCGACGAGGATCTCGAGCGGCTCTTCGGCGAGCAGCCCCGGGGCTGAGGCGGTGCCCGTGAGCGCGGCCTCGGGGCCCCCGCGAAGCGCGGATGCGTTGCGTGCCGCCTTCGAGGGATTCTTCGTGGCGCGCGGACATGCGCGCATCCCGTCGGCCAGCCTGATCCCGCACGACCCCACGGTGCTCTTCACCGTGGCGGGCATGGTGCCGTTCAAGCCGTACTTCCTCGGCGACGAGACCCCGCCGTCGGCGCGTGCGGTGAGCGTGCAGAAGTGTGCGCGTGCGGGCGGCAAGCACAACGACCTCGACGACGTGGGTCGCACCAAGCGTCACTGCGTGTTCTTCGAGATGCTCGGCAACTTCTCGTTCGGGGACTACTTCAAGGCCGACGCGATTCCTTGGAGCTGGGAGCTCGTGACCGAGACCTTCGGCTTCGACGGCGACCGTCTGTGGATCACCGTGCACGAGAGCGACGACGAGGCCGAGGCCATCTGGCACGAGCAGGTGGGCGTGCCGATGGCGCGCATCCAGCGACTGGGGGACGCCGACAACTTCTGGCAGATGGGCGAGACCGGCCCGTGCGGCCCGTGCTCGGAGATCCACATCGACCGTGGGCACGAGTTCGGGCCCGACGGCGGACCGCTGCACGACCCCGCCGGCGAGCGCTTCCTCGAGTTCTGGAACCTCGTGTTCATGCAGTTCGACCAGTCGGCCGACGGCACTCGCACGCCGCTGCCCCGTCCGAGCATCGACACCGGTGCGGGGCTCGAGCGCATCCTCACGCTCGTGCAGGGCGTGGACTCGGTGTGGGAGACCGACGTGCTGGCCCCGCTCGTGGAGGGCGCCAGCCGTCTCGCGGGTGCGCGCTACCGGCCCGGGGACTACGAGGACCGGGCCAGTTTCTCGTTGCGCGTGCTGGCCGAGCACGCCCGCTCCGCCACGATGCTCGTGAACGACGGAGTGTTCCCGTCCAACGAGGGCAGGGGCTACGTGCTGCGGCGCATCATCCGTCGCGCGGTGCGCCATGCCTACCTGCTCGGTACGACGCGGCCGGTGATGCCCGAGCTCGCGGCAGTCGCGGTGCAGGTGATGGGTGCCGCGTATCCCGAACTGCGCACCAACGAGGACTTCATCACGGGGGTGCTGGCCAAGGAAGAGGAGGGCTTCCGCCGCACGCTCTCGACCGGTCTTGCGATCCTCGAGGGCGAGCTCGGCGGCCGCACGAGCGGCGAGCTGGCCGGCGCGAGCGCGTTCCTGCTGCACGACACCTACGGGTTTCCGCTCGAGCTGACCCAGGAGATCACGCAGGAGCGCGGCCTCGGCGTGGACGTGGTGGGCTTCGACACGGAGATGGCGGCGCAGCGAGCACGGGCCAAGGCGGCGCGTCGCGCGGTGGCCAACGACGACGAGCGGGCACGCGCCTACCGCGAGATCCTGGAGCGGCACGGCACGACGACGTTCGCGGGCTACGAGGTCGACGAGGCCGAGGCCGTGGTGCTCGAGGTGGTGGAGGGAGTGGAGGACGGCACCGTGGAGCTGTTCCTGGACGTCACGCCCTTCTATGCCGAGGGCGGCGGACAAGTGGGCGATCGCGGGGCCCTCGTGGGGGACGACGTCGAGATCGCGGTGCACGACACCACCCACGCACTGCCGGGCCTGCGCCGCCACGTCGGTCGCGTGGTGCGCGGCGTGCCGCGCGCGGGCATGCGCGTGCGGGCCTGCATCGACGCCGACGCACGGGCCGCCACGCGCCGCAACCACACGGCGACGCACCTCATCCACCTCGCGCTGCGGCGCGTGCTGGGTGAGCACGTCAAGCAGGCGGGCTCGCTCGTGGCGCCCGACCGCCTGCGCTTCGACTTCAGCCACTACGCGCCCCTCGCCGCCGACGAGATCCGCGAGATCGAACGCATCGCCAACGCCGAGGTGCTCGCCAACGTCGGGGTGCGGGCCTACGAGACCAGCAAGGAGGAGGCCACCCGCCGCGGCGCGGTCGCGTTCTTCGGCGACAAGTACGGCGACGTGGTGCGGGTCCTCGAGGCGGGTTCGTCGGTGGAGTTGTGCGGCGGCACGCACGTGGCGGCCACGGGGGACATCGGTCTCGTGAAGATCGTCTCGGAGGGCTCCATCGGGTCCAACCTGCGCCGCATCGAGGCGGTCACGGCGGCCAACGCGCTGCGCTGGGCCCACGGCGTGACGCGCACGCTGGACGAGGCCTCGGCGCTCGTCGGAGCGACCCCGACGACGCTCGTGGACGGCGTCGCGCGTCTGGTGGCCGAGCGCGACGAGGCGCGCGACGAGGTCCGGCACCTGCGAGCCGAGGCCGCACGGACACGAGCGACGGACATCGCGGCGCGCGCGACGCGCGGCGTGGTGGTGGAGCGCGTGGACGGCCTGGCCGGTGGCGAGCTCCGCGAACTCGCGCTCGCGGTGCGCGAGACGCCCGGCACGCGGGTCGTCGTGCTGGTCGGCGCCACCCCCGCGGGCGGCGTGGCGCTGGCCGCCGCCGTGGCCGCGGGTACGCGCGGCGGCGCGGGTCCGCTCATCGCGGGGGCGGCACGCGCGGTGGGTGGCGGGGGCGGCGGCAAGGGCGACGTCGCCACGGCGGGGGGCAAGGATCCCGCGCGCATCGACGACGCCCTCGCGCTCGCACGCGAGGCGGCCACGGCCCTTGGCTGACCCGCGGGGCCGGGTGCTCGGGGTGGACCTCGGTTCCAAGCGCGTCGGGCTCGCGCTGTCCGACGCGAGCCGCACGATCGCCACGCCGCTCGAGGTGCTGCGCCGCAGCGGCTCCGAGCCCGCCGACCACGCGGCCATCGCCCGCGTGGCCGAGGAACACGGTGCGACGCAGGTCGTGGTCGGCCTGCCGCTCACCCTCGCGGGCACCAGCGGCTCGGCGGCCGAGGCGGTGCTGGCCGAGGTGGCGCGCATGCGCGCCGCCATCCCCGTGCCGGTGGACGTGCACGACGAGCGCCTCACCACCCGCACCGCGGAGGGGATCCTGCGGGACGCGCGCATGATCGCGCAGGCCCGACGGCGCGTGGTGGACAAGGTGGCGGCCGCGGTCATGCTGCAGGGTTGGCTGGATGCCGCGGGAGCGCGCCGGTGAGCCGGCGGTGGCGCGAGGACTCCTGGGACGCGCGGGCGGCCTGGGAGGCGGGTGAGTTCGAGACGTCCCGGCCGCCGTGGCGGCCGTCCCGGCGCGTCGTGGCGCTCGCGGCGCTCGCGCTCGCCGTCGCGCTGCTCGGGTCGTCGCTCGGCGGGCTTTGGTGGTTGCGACAGATCAACCCGCGCGGTGAGGCCTCGGCCGCCACCTCGTTCGTGGTGCGCGAGGGCGACACGCTCGCGTCGGTGAGCGAACGGCTCGCCACCGAGGGGTTCGTCACCTCCGCGCGGGCGTTTCGCTGGTACGTCGCACGCCACGGCGGGCTCGACCTGGAGCCCGGCGTCTACGCACTGGTGGCCCGCAGCCATGCGGGCGACATCCAGCGCGCCCTGCGGACCACGCCGGACCTGCGCTTCGCAAACGTCACCTTTCCCGAGGGCTTCACGGTCGTGCAGATCGCGCGGCGCCTCGCCGAGACGACGGGACGCTTCACCGAGTCCGAGGTGCTCGCAGCCGCCCGCGCGCCGGGGCTGTCGAGCGACCTGTACCCCGTCGATCGCGGCCCGCTCGCCGCCGCCGTGTCGCCCGCGGAGGGCCTCCTGTTCCCCGACACCTACGAGGTCTCGGGGTCCGAGACGGCGGGGGAGGTGCTCCAGCGCCTCGCCGACCAGATGTCCAGCGTCGCCGCGCAGGAGGGCCTCGCCGACGCGCCGTCGCGCCTCGGGGTCGCGCCGTATGAGGTGCTCGTCGTGGCGTCGCTCGTGGAACGGGAGGCCAAGTTGGACGCCGATCGCGCGCGCATCGCCCGCGTGATCTACAACCGTCTCGCCCGCGGCATGGAGCTCCAGATCGACGCGAGCCTCTACTACGGCGCCCGGCCCGATGCGTCGTTCGCCGACCTCAAGGCCGCGGACGGCCCGTACAACACCTACATGCGTCGGGGACTGCCGCCCACGCCGATCGCCAACCCCGGGCGCGCCGCCATCCGCGCGGCGATGAACCCCGCCCCCAACCCGCCGTTGTCGGACCCCATGTGTGCGGGCATCAAGAAGGCCGTCAACTGCGCATACCTCTTCTACGTGCTCGCCGATGCCGAGGGCGGGCACGCGTTCGCCGCCACCTACGAGGCGCACCAGCGCAACGTCGAGGCCGCGCGGGCGGCGGGGCTGCTGCCGTGATCGGGCGCGCCACGCGCCTCGCCGTGGTGGTCGGCGACCCGGTCGCAGCCAGCCTCTCGCCCGTGATCCACGCGGCGGCCTTTGCCGCCGCCGGCGCCGACTGGGTCTACGGCACGCTGCGCGTGCGGCCGGGGCACATGGCGGGGTTCGTGCGCCAGATGCGTGCGCTACCCGTCTCGGGCGCATCGGTCACGATGCCGCACAAGGCCGCCGCCGCGACCCTCGCCGACCACGTCGACGACGACGTGCGGCTGCTGCGCGCCGCCAACACGCTCACGCGGGACGAACGCGGTCGGTTGCGGGCCACATCCACCGACGGGCCGGGTGCGTGCGCGGCGCTCGAGGCGGCCGGGGCGCGCCTCGCGGGGGCGCAGGCCGTCGTGCTCGGCGCGGGCGGCACCGCGGCGTCGGTCGCGCTCGCCCTCGCGCGCGCCGGCGCGCGCGTCACCGTGGTCAACCGCACGACGGCGCGCGGCGCCGAGCTCGCGCGCACGCTCTCGGGTGCGCTGGTCGACGCCACGGTGGCGGACGGTCCGGTCTCGGCGGTCGCCACGGCGGACGTCGTGGTACAGGCCACCTCGGTGGGCATGGCGAGCGATGCATCCCCGGTGCCGCCCGCGCTCTGGCGACCGGGACAGGTCGTGCTCGACGCCGTGTACCACCCGCTCGAGACGCGCGCGTTGCGCGAGGCGCGCGCGGCGGGCGCCGTCGTGGTGGACGGTCTCGAGATGCTCGTGCGCCAAGCCGCGTTGCAACAGCGCGAGTGGCTCGGTCACGCACCCGACGCGGCGGTGATGCGCGCCGCGGCGCTGGACGCGCTCTCGCGACGAAACCCAGCGGTAGCCTGACGCGCGTGCTGCGCTTCCTCACCGCGGGCGAGAGCCACGGGCGCGCACTCACCGTCATCGTGGAGGGCCTGCCCGCGGGCCTCTGGGTGACGCGCGACGCGATCGCCGACGAGCTCTCCCGTCGTCGTCTCGGCTACGGACGCGGGCCGCGTCAGCGCTTCGAGGAGGACGAGATCACCCTCGTGGGCGGCGTGCGGCACGGGCGCACGCTGGGCTCGCCCGTGAGCGTGGAGATCAAGAACACCGAGTGGTTCCGCAGCGACGTCTGGCACGCCGAGATGTCGCCCGAGCCCGGTGTGAGCGAGCGACCGCTCACCCAGCCCCGCCCCGGCCACGCCGACCTTGCGGGCATGCAGAAGTACGGGTTCGCAGACGCCCGCAACGTGCTCGAGCGCGCGAGCGCACGCGAGACGGCCGCACGCGTCGTGGCCGGCTCGCTGGCCAAGGCGCTGCTCAGGGAGATCGGCACCCACGTGATCTCGCACGTCGTGCAGCTGGGCTCCGTGCGCGCCGGCGACCGCCGACCGGGGCCCGACGACATGTTCGAGGTGGACGAGTCCCCCGTGCGCTGCTTCGACCCGGATGCCGCGGCGCGCATGGTGAGCGAGATCGAGGCCGCCGCCAAGGACGGCGACAGCCTCGGGGGCGTGATCGAGGTGCTGGCCGTGGGCGTGCCCGTGGGCCTCGGCAGCTACGTGCACTGGGACCGGCGCCTCGACGGGCTGCTCGCGCGGGCGATCATGAGCATCCAGGCCGTGAAGGGCGTCGAGGTGGGCGACGGCTTCGAGGTGGCGGGTCGCCGCGGGAGCGCTGCGCACGACCCCATCGAGTGGGACGAAGCGGGACGCACCTACCGGCGCAGTTCCACCCTCGCGGGCGGCACCGAGGGCGGCATGTCCACGGGGGAGATGCTCGTCGTGCGCGCGGCCATGAAGCCGCTCGCCACGCTCAACCGGCCGACGCTTCGCACGGTGGACGTGGTGACCAAGGAGTCGACCGTGAGTTTCAAGGAGCGCACCGACGTCACCGCGGTACCCGCGATGGGCGTGGTGGCCGAGACGATGGTGGCGCTCGTGCTGGCCGCCGAGGCCCAGCGCAAGTTCGGCGGCGACTCGGTGGAGGAGTTCACCCGCAACGCGTCGGCCTCGCGCAGCGCCCTGCGGTGAGCGAGGCGCACACGGTCCCCGGTCGGGCCGAGCCGCGCGCCGTCGACCGGGCCGAGCCGCCGTTCGTCGTGCTCGTGGGCCTGATGGGGAGCGGCAAGTCCGCGGTGGGCCGCAGCCTCGCGCGGCGCCTCGGCATGCGCTTCGCCGACTCCGACGCGATCGTCGAGCGCCTCGCGGGCCGCAGCGTGCGGGAGATCTACTCGCGCGACGGCGAGCCGGCGTTCCGCGAGCTGGAGCGCCGCGCCGTGGCCGAGGGGTGCGCCGCCGCGGGCGGCGGCGTGTTCGCCGTGGCCGGCGGGGCGGTGCTGGACGAGGGCTCGCGGCGCGTCGTGCGAGCCCGCGCGACGCACGTGGTCTGGCTCGATGCTCCCACCGAGGAGCTCGTGCGACGCACCGCGCGGGCCGCGCACCGCCCGGCGCTGGACGGCGACGCCGCCGGCACGCTGGCCGCGATGCGCACCGATCGCGAGGCGTTGTACCGCGAGATCTCCACGGCACGGGTGGACACGGGCGGGCGCAGCATCGAGGCCGTCACCGACGAGGTGGCGCGGATCCTGGAGCACCCGTGAGCGGCGAACGCAGCGTCGTGCGCGTGCGGCTCGGGGCGCGCGCCTACGACGTGGTGGTGGGTCGCGGGGTGGTGCGCGAGCTTGCGTCCGTCGTGGCCGGCACGGGGGCGCGCCGCGCGGCGGTGCTGACGCAGGCGGGCATTCCCCTCGCGGCGGATCCGGGCGTGCCCGTGACGCGCATCGAACTGCGGGCGGGCGAGGCGGCCAAGGACCTCGGAGAGGTGGCGCGCGTCGCCGGCCTGCTCGCCCGCGCGGGCCTCACGCGCGACGACGTCGTGGTGGGCGTGGGGGGCGGCGTCGTCACCGACGTGGCCGGGTTCGTGGCGGCCACCTGGCACCGCGGCACGCCCGTCGTGCACGTCGCCACCACGCTCGTGGGCATGGTGGACGCGGCGATCGGCGGCAAGACGGGGGTCAACCTCCCCGAGGGCAAGAACCTCGTGGGCGCCTTCTGGCAGCCGCGTGCGGTGCTCTGCGACCTGGATGCGCTGGACCACCTGCCCGAGCGCGAGATGCGCTGCGGGCTCGGGGAGATCGCGAAGTATCACTTCCTCACGGGCGACGACCTGCTCGCGCTCCCGCTCGGGGCGCGGGTCGCCCGCTGCGTGGAGATCAAGGCCGAGATCGTGGCCGAGGACGAGACCGAGTCCGGCCGCCGCGTGACGCTCAACTACGGCCACACCTTCGCCCATGCGCTGGAGCGCGTCACGGGACACGACCTGGCCCACGGCGAGACGGTGGCGATCGGCCTCGTGTTCGCCGCGCAGGTGGCGCACGCCATGGGTCGCATCGACGACGCGCGTCTGCGGCGCCACTATCAGGTGGTGCGCGACGCCTACGGCCTCGGCGTCGGCGTGCCCGCGGGAGCCCGGCGTGAGGCGCTCGCCGACTACATGCGCCGCGACAAGAAGGCGCGCGACGGGTGGGCGTTCGTGCTGGACGGACCGCGCGGACCCGAGCTGGTGCGCGACGTGCCCGAGGTCGCGGTGCAGCGGGCGTTCGATGCACTCGGCGTAGGCTGACGCGATGGCGCCCCGCGAGCGTGCGCGCATCGTGGTCCTGAGCGGGCCCAACCTGCGGCTCCTGGGGGAGCGGGAGCCCGAGATCTACGGCACCGACCGGCTCGAGGACCATGCCCGGCGGGCGCGCGAGGAGGCCCGCGACCTGGGGGTGGAACTCGAGTTCGCCGACGCGCAGAGTGCGGGTGCGATGGTGGAGCTCGTGCACGCTGCCCGCGGCTCGGCCGATGCGCTGATCGTCAACCCCGGGGCCCTCACGCACTTCGCGTGGAGCGTCCACGACGCCCTGGCGGCCTTCGACGGCCCGGTGGTGGAGGTGCACCTCAGCAACCCCGCCACCCGCGAGCCTTGGCGCCACGAGAGCGTGGTGGCCGCCGTGGCGAGCGGCACGATCTCGGGCTTCGGGGCGCGGTCCTACCCGCTCGCGGTGCGCGCGGCGGTGTCGCTGTTGCGCGCCGGCCGCCCGTGACGCCGACGCTCCCGCGCGTCGGCCGCCCGTGACGCCGACGCTGCCGCGCATCGACGTCGCGGGCCGCGACCGCGCGGCGCGCGCGCGCCTCGCCGAGACGGCTCCGGGCGTGGACGGGTTGCTGGTGGCCGACCTCCACCATGTGCGGTGGCTCACGGGCTTCAACGGCTCGGCCGGCACGCTCGTCGTGCTCCCCGACGACATGGCACTCGTCGTGGACGGCCGCTACGGCGACCAGGCCCGCGCCCAGGTGGCCGAGAGCGGGGCGGCCTGCAGCGTGCGCGAGGCGCGCAGCGCCAGCGCGCTGCGCGACGAGCTGGCCGCGGCCGTGTCGTCGCTCGAGACGCTCGGCGTGGACCCGACCGAGGTGACCGTCGCCCAGCACGAGGCGTGGTCGACGGCGCTCGCGCCGCGGCTCGTGGCCACCCCGGGGGTCGTGGAGGCCCTGCGGCGCCGCAAGTCCGAGCCCGAGATCGCGCGCATGGCGGCCGCGGCCCTCGCGGCCGACGCGGCGCTCGCCGAGGTGGAGCCGATGCTCGGTGGGGGCGCGACCGAGGCCGACGTGCGCGACGAATTGGAGTACCGCATGCGTCGCCACGGCGCCGACGGGCCCAGCTACGACACGATCGTCGCCTCGGGGCCGAACGCGGCGAGACCGCACCACCGTCCCACCCGTCGCACGATCGTGGAGGGCGATGCGGTCGTGATCGACGTGGGCGGCCTCGTGGACGGCTACCACTCCGACATGACGCGCACCTACCTCGTGGGTCGGGTGCCGGAGGAGTTGTCACGGATCCACGCGCTGGTGGGACGCGCGCAGTCGGTGGGGCTCGCCAGCGTGCGGCCCGGCACCTCGGCCCACGAGGTGGACGCGGCGTGCCGCGCGGTGGTCGCGGAGGCGGGTCTGGCTGCGCTGTTCACGCACTCCACCGGACACGGCGTGGGGCTGCAGATCCACGAGATGCCGTGGGTGCGTGCGGGTTCGCACGAGCCGCTCGCGGAGGGCGAGGTGGTGACGGTGGAGCCGGGCGTCTATCGTGAGGGGCTCGGCGGAGTGCGCACCGAGGACCTCGTGGTCGTCACGCGCGACGGATGCCGCATCCTCACCCGCACACCAAAGGATCGCCAGTGCCTGCCATCTCGACCAACGACCTGAGGAACGGCATCACCCTCCAGATCGACGGGGCGCTGTTCACCGTCGTGGAGTTCCAGCACGTCAAGCCGGGCAAGGGCGGTGCCTTCGTGCGCACCAAGTTGCGCAACCTGCGCAACGGCAACGTGTTCGACCGCACCTTCAACGCGGGCGTGCGCGTGGAGCAGGCCATCCTGGACAAGCGCGACATGCAGTTCGTCTACAAGGACGGCGACACCTACGTCTTCATGGACACCGAGACCTACGAGCAGACGCAGGTGCGTCCCGCGGCCCTCGGGGAGGCCGCCGACTACCTCGTGGAGGGTGCCACCGCGGTGATCGCCACCCACCGCGACGAGATCGTGTCGGTCGAGATCCCCGCGAGCGTGGAGCTCGCCGTGGCCAAGACGGAGCCCGGCGTGCAGGGCGACCGCGTCTCGGGGGCCCGCAAGCCCGCCGTACTGGAGACGGGCGTGAGCGTGCAGGTGCCGCTGTTCGTGGACGTGGGCGACCGCGTGCGGGTGGACACCCGCACGGGCGACTACATCACGAGGGTCTGATGCCCGCGGGCGGGGACCCGCGGACCGAGTCCCGGGAGCGGGCGCTCACGCTGTTGTACGAGGCCGAGGCCCGTGGCGCCTCGGTGGACGCCGTGCTCGCGGGGCGACCGCTCGCCGCCGACGACCTCGCGATGCGCCTCGCACGGGGCGTCGAGGCCGCCCGCGACGAGATCGACGGCGTCATCTCCGCCCACGCCCATGCGTGGACCCTGCCCCGCATGCCCGCGATCGACCGCAACGTGTTGCGCCTCGCGGTGCACGAGCTCCTCCACCGCCCCGAGGTGCCCACGGGTGCGGTGATCGACGAGGCCGTGACGCTCGCGAAGCGGTTCTCGACCGATGACTCGGGCCGTTTCGTCAACGGCGTACTCTCGGCGGTGGCACGCACCCACCGCGAGAAGGGCGGATAGTACGCGACGCTGGATCCTCGCCATGCGGGCGTGGCTCGCCTCGAGGACGGTGTGGCAGGTCGCGCTCGCGTGCGCCGTGGCGCTGCACGCCTGGTACTTCGCCGCGCTGTCGGTGGAGATGCACCGCGGCCTCGGCACCAGCGCGTACGACTTCGGCCTCTATGACCAGGGGCTCTGGTTGTTGTCGCGGTTCGACGCGCCCTTCGTCACGCTCATGGGCCGCAACCTGTTCGGCGACCACACGAGTTTCGTGCTGCTCGCGCTCGTGCCGCTCTACTGGCTCACCGACAACACCTCCACGCTCCTCGTGGTGCAGGCCCTCGTCGTGGCCCTCGGGGCGCTGCCCGTGTTCGTCGTGTCCAGACGGGTGCTCGGGGGAGAGGGTGCCGCGCTCGCACTCGCGGGGGCCTACTTGCTGCACCCCGCGGTGGGCTGGATCGTGCTCGAGAACTACCACCCCGACTCCTTCCTGGGCCTCACCGTGGGTGTCGCGTGCGCCGGGGCGCTGCTCGGCCGCTGGCGCTGGTACTTCGTGGGCGTCGTGCTCACGCTGCTCGTGAAGGAGGACGCCCTGCTCGTGGTGGTGCCGCTCGGAGCGTGGGTCGCGGTGCGGCGCAACGCGCGCATCGGCGTCGTGACCTCGGTCTTCGCGGCCTGGTTCACCCTGGTCGCGATGTTCGGCATCCAGCGCGGCCTGCTGGGGGTGCCCTTCCGCAACTCGTGGCGCTTCCCGTTCGGCGGTCCGCTCGAGACGCTCGCCTCGCCGGTCGTGCGGCCCCTCGAGTTGCTCGCCCACCTCGCCGCGGAGGGCCGCCCGCTGTACTTGCTCCAGGTACTGGCGCCGCTCGCCTTCGCCATGCTCGCTGCGCCGGGCCTCGCCGTGGTCGCGGTGCCCGTGCTGGCCTCCAACGTGCTCAGCACCTTTTGGTACCAGCACCAGATCCAGTACCACTACACGCTCGTGGTGCTGCCCGTGCTCGTGATGGCGAGCGCCACGGGCATCGCGCGCCTCGGGGCGAGGTGGCGCCGGCCGGCACTCGCCGCGCTCCTGGTGGCGTCGCTCGCGGGAGCCTGGCTGTGGTCGCCGCTCCCCCTCGCACGCCCGTCGGTGCGCTACAACAGCCCGCGCAGCGAGTTCGTGCGGGAGGCCATGGAGGCGCTCGAGCGGGTGCCCGGGGACGCTGTGGTGTCGGCGTTCCACCCCCTCACGGCCCACCTCGCCCGCCGGCCGCGCGTCTACTCGTTTCCCGTGCCCTTCGAGCGGCGCCTCTACGGCCCCGACGGGTTTGCCACGGGTGGGGAGTTGTCCTTCGCGGGCGATGTCGAGTTCGTCGTGCTGCCCGTCGAGATGGAGCCCGAGACGCAGGTGGTGTGGGACCGGATCGCGGACCGCTTCGAGCTCGCGTTCGCGAACTCCCGCTGGATGGTCTGGCAACGCGCGAGCGACTGAGCGCGGCCGACTGCTACGCTCTGGCGACCGTCACGTGGGTCCCGTGAGGCCCATACGGAGGAACGACATGGCCCGAGTCACGCCCGCGCGCGCCGAGGTGATGACGGCTTCCGACGTGCAGCGCGCCATCGTGCGCATCGGGCACGAGATCGTGGAACGCAACCACGGACCCGAAGGGCTCGCCCTCGTGGGCCTCCAGCGCGGGGGCACCTGGATCGCCGAGGCCCTCGCGCGCGTGATCGCCGGCGTCGACGCCACCCGCCCCGTGCCCTGCGGGGCGCTGGACGTGAGCCTGCATCGCGACGACATCGGGTTGCGTCCGGTGTCGATCGGCGCGGTGTCGCACATCCCGTTCGACCTCACTGCCGCGACCGTGGTGCTGGTGGACGACGTGCTCTTCACGGGCCGCACCGTGCGGGCCGCGCTGGAGGGGCTCAACAACTACGGGCGGCCCCGGGCCGTGCAACTCGCGGTGCTGGTGGACCGCGGCCATCGAGAGCTGCCGATCAGGCCCGACTTCGTCGGCAAGAACCTCCCAACCCGCCCCGACGACGACGTGCGCGTGACCGCCGAGGGCGTGACGATCGAGGCGGCGTCGTGAAGCACCTGCGCTCGATCGGCGAGCTGCGCCCCGAGCAGCTCACGGGGCTCCTGCGCCTCGCCGACCACATGACCGAGATCAACCACCGCCCCGTACCCCGCGTGCCCGCGCTGCGGGGTCGCACGGTGGCGAGCCTCTTCTTCGAAGACTCCACGCGCACGCGGCTGTCGTTCGAAACCGCGGCCAAGCGCCTCTCGGCCGACGTGCTGACCTTCAACGTCTCCACCTCGAGCGTCAACAAGGGTGAGTCCCTGCGGGACACCGTCGCGACCATCACCGACATGGGGGTGGACTGCTTCGTCGTGCGGCACCGCTCTGCCGGCGTGCCCTGGCAGGTCTCGGGCTGGACGACGGCGAGCGTGGTCAACGCGGGGGACGGCGCACACCAGCACCCCACGCAGGCCCTCGTGGACTGCTACACGATCCGCGAGCGCACCCACTCCGAGCGCATGGACGGCCTGCACGTGGCGATCGTGGGCGACATCGCACACAGCCGCGTCGCGCGCAGCAACGTCGCGGCCTTCGGCATGCTGGGAGCGCGCATCACCCTGGTGGCGCCGCCCACGCTGCTGCCGCCCGACGTCTCGCACTGGGGCGTCGGCGCGTCGCAGGACCTGGACGGGCTGCTCGGGGAGGTGGACGTGCTCTACATGCTGCGGCTCCAGAGCGAGCGCATGGCGCAGGGCCACGTCCCGAGCCTGCGCGAGTACGGCGAGTGCTACGGCCTCACCCGCGACCGCGTGCTGCGCCTGCGCGCCGATGCGATGGTGATGCACCCGGGGCCGATGAACCGCGGCGTGGAGATGCAGATCGATCCCACCGAGCTCAAGAACAGCATGATCCACCGCCAGGTGGCCAACGGCGTGTCGGTGCGCATGGCGGTGCTCTTCGACCTGCTCGGCGCGGGCTCCCATCTCGGGGGTCAGGCGTGAGCGTCGGATCCGTGGTGTTGCGCGGCGGCACCGTGGTGACCCGCGACGCCGAGCGCGCGGCCGACGTGCGCGTGGAGGGCGGCGTGGTCACGGACGTGGCGGCGCCCGGGGCGCGGCTGGTCGCGGACCTCGTGCTGGACGCCTCGGACTGTCACGTCTCGAGCGGCTTCGTGGACCTGCACGCGCACCTGCGCGAGCCCGGCAAGGAGGAGGCCGAGACGGTCCAGACGGGCAGTCGGGCGGGGGCGCTCGGCGGCTACACCGCGCTGGTGGCGATGCCCAACACCGACCCGCCGCAGGACTCGGTGGCGGTCGTGGATTTCGTGCGCGAGCAGGGCAAGCGCGCGGGTCTCGTGGAGGTGGTGCCGTCGGGGTGCATCACGGCGGGTCGGCGCGGCGAGTCGCTCGCACCGCTCGCCGAGCTCGCGGCTGCGGGCGTCGGGCTGTTCACCGACGACGGCAACGGCGTGCAGGATGCGATGCTCATGCGCCGGGCGCTCGAGTACGCGCGGGGCCTGGGCGTGACGCTCGCACAACACTGCGAGGTCGCCGACCTCACCCGCGGGGCGGTGATGAACGAGTGCAGTTGCTGCACCAACCTCGGCCTGCCCGGGTGGCCCGCCATCGCCGAGGAGCTGATGGTGTTTCGCGACATCGAGCTCGTGCGCCTCACGGGCGCCACGATGCACTTCCTGCACCTGTCCACCGCGCGCAGCGTCGAGCTGGTGCGGGGGGCCAAGCGCGACGGCCTCCCCGTGACCGCCGAGGTGACGCCACACCACCTGTCGCTCACCGACGAGCGTCTCGCATCGTTCGACTCCGTGTACAAGGTCAACCCCCCGCTGCGGTCCCGCGCGGATCTCGTGGCCCTCGCGCTCGGCGTGCGGGACGGCACGATCGACGCGATCGCCACCGACCATGCGCCCCACCCGCGCCGCGACAAGGAACTCGCGCTGGACCAGGCACCGCCGGGGATGCTCGGCCTCGAGACGAGCCTCGGGGTGGTCGCGCCGCGCCTCGAGCTCGGGCCCCGCGAGTTGGTGCGCGTGATGTCGTGGAATCCCGCGCGGATCGCACGGGTCCACGAGCGGCACGGCCGCGACGTGGCCCCGGGCGAGCCCGCCAACCTGACGGTGTTCGACCTGGGGGCGTCCTGGGCGGTGGACCCGACCCGCCTCGCGAGCCGCAGTACCAACACGCCGTACGTCGGCGTGGCACTCACGGGCCGCGTGCGCCACACGCTGCTCGCGGGGGTGCCGACCGTCCGCGACGGCGCCGCCACCCGATGACGCGCGCGGCACTCCTCGCGCTGCGGGACGGCTCGCTCTTCGAAGGCGAGGCGGTCGGCCTCGGCGCGCACCCCGACGACGACGCGGTCGTGACCTCGGGCGAGGTCGTGTTCCACACGGGCCTCACCGGCTACCAGGAGGTGCTCACCGACCCGTCGTACGCGGGCCAGATCGTCACCTTCACGACGCCGCACATCGGCAACTACGGGGTCACCCCCGCCGACGACGAGTCCCGGCGCATCTTCGCGCGCGGGGTGGTCGTGCGCGAGATGGCGCGGCGGCGCAGCAACTGGCGCAGCGAGACGGACCTGGATGCCGCGCTGCGGCGCGCGGGCCTCGTGGGCCTCGCCGGGGTCGACACGCGTCGCCTCACGCGGCTGCTGCGCGACGCGGGGGCGATGCCGGGCGCGATCGGCACGGCGGGGGAGTCTCGGGTGCGCGCCGCGGCGGCGGCCGAGCGCGGCACGGCGGACCTGGACCTCGTGGCCGAGGTGACCTGCGAGGCGGCCTACGACGTGGCGGGGCCGGGCGCGCGCGCGCCGCTCGTGGTGGCCTACGACTTCGGCATCAAGACGACGATGCTGGAGTGTCTCTCGGGCATCGCACGACTGCGCGTGGTGCCGGCGAGCACCCCGGCCCGCGAGGTGCTGGGCCTGCGACCCGACGGCGTGTTCCTCTCCAACGGCCCCGGGGATCCCGAACGCGTGGAGGGCGCCGCAGCGCGCATCCGCGAGGTGCTGGACGCGGGCGTGCCCACCTTCGGCATCTGCCTCGGTCACCAGCTGCTTTCGCTCGCACTGGGCGGCCGCACCTACAAGTTGCCCTTCGGACACCACGGTGCCAACCATCCGGTGCGCGACCTGCGCTCGCGGCGCGTGGAGATCACGAGCCAGAACCACAACTTCTGCGTGGACCCCGAGTCCCTCGGCGGCATCGTGGACCCGACGCACGTCAACTTGAACGACGGCACCAACGAGGGCATGCGGGTGCGGGGCGCGCGGGCGGCGTCGGTGCAGTACCACCCCGAAGCGGGCCCCGGCCCGCACGACAGCCGCTACCTCTTCGCCGAGTTCGCCGCGCTGATGGCCGGGCGGGCCTGATGCCGCGCCGCGACGACCTCTCGTCGATCCTCGTGATCGGCTCGGGCCCGATCGTGATCGGTCAGGCGTGCGAGTTCGACTACTCGGGTACGCAGGCCTGTCGCGTGCTGCGCGCCGAGGGGTACCGCGTGGTGCTCGCCAACTCCAACCCCGCGACGATCATGACCGACCCCGACATCGCCGACCGCACCTACGTCGAGCCGCTCACGCCCGACATGCTGGAGCGGATCCTGGACCGGGAGCGGCCGGACGCGGTGCTGCCGACGCTCGGCGGCCAGACCGCGCTCAACCTCGCGATGGCGTTGCACGCCCGGGGCCGCGTGGGGGTGCCGGGCACCCCCGAGCTGATCGGTGCGAACGCCGAGGCGATCGCCACCGCCGAGGACCGCGACCGCTTCAAGCGCGCCATGCTCGAGATCGGGCTCGGCGTGCCGCGCAGCGGGATCGCCCACACGCCCGAGGAGGCCCGCGTCGTGTTGCGCGAGGTGGGCCTACCCGTGATCATCCGGCCCGCGTACATCCTCGGCGGCCGCGGCACCGGCATCGCCACGACGCCCGAGGACTTCGAGCGGGTGGTGGCCAACGGGCTGGCTGCCAGCCCCATCTCCGAGGTGCTCGTCGAGACCTCGATCGTGGGCTGGAAGGAATACGAGCTCGAGGTGATGCGCGACCGGGCGGACAACTGCGTGATCATCTGTTCCATCGAGAACGTGGACGCCATGGGCGTGCACACCGGGGACTCCATCACCGTGGCGCCCGCGATGACGCTCTCCGACGTGGAGTACCAGACCATGCGCGACGCGGCCTTCGCCTGCATCCGCCGCGTCGGCGTGGAGACGGGCGGGTCCAACGTGCAGTTCGCCGTGCACCCGCGCACGGGCGAGCAGGTCGTCATCGAGATGAACCCCCGCGTCTCGCGCTCCTCGGCGCTCGCGTCCAAGGCCACGGGCTTCCCGATCGCCAAGATCGCGGCGAAGTTGGCGGTGGGCTACACGCTGGACGAGATCCCCAACGACATCACCCGCAAGACACCCGCGAGCTTCGAACCCGTGATCGACTACGTGGTCACCAAGGTGCCCCGTTGGGCCTTCGAGAAGTTCCCCGGCGTGGCCGGCGTGCTCGGCACCCAGATGCAGAGCGTGGGGGAGTCCATGGCGATCGGGCGCACCTTCGCCGAGAGCCTGCAGAAGGCGCTGCGGTCGCTCGAGATCGGCCGCGCGGGACTCAACTGCGACCCCGGCGAGGCACGCATCGTGGTGCTCCCCGACGACGAGTTGCGCCGTCGCGTGGCGATCCCCACGCCCGACCGCATCTTCGAGGTGGGCGAGTGCCTGCGCCGCGGCTGGGGCGTCGAGGAGGTGGCCCGCCTCACGCACCTGGACCCGTGGTTCTGCGACGAGATGCAGGCGATCGTGGACGAGCGCGCGGCACTCGTGGGGTCCTCACCCGACACGCTGGGGCGCGTGGGCTGGCGCCGCGCCAAGCGCCTCGGCTTCTCCGACGCCCAGCTCGCCCACCTATGGGGCACGCCCGAGGCCTCGGTGCGCGCGGCACGGGTGGCGGCCGGGGTGCGCCCCACCTACAAGGCCGTCGACACCTGCAGCGCGGAGTTCGCCGCGGACACCCCGTACCTGTATTCCACCTACGAGGACGAGGACGAGGTGCGCCCCACCGACCGACCCAAGGTCCTCATCCTCGGCAGCGGCCCCAACCGCATCGGCCAGGGCATCGAGTTCGACTACTGCTGCGTGCACGCCTGCTTTGCCCTCCGCGACGCGGGCTACGAGACGATCATGCTGAACTGCAACCCCGAGACGGTGTCCACCGACTACGACACCTCCGACCGGCTGTACTTCCAGCCGCTCACCGCGGAGGACGTGCTGGACGTGATCGAGCACGAGGCGCGCCTCGGCAGCGGCGCCCCGCGGGTGATCGTGGGGCTGGGCGGCCAGACGCCGCTCGCGCTCTCCGCCCGCGTGCCCGCCCACCTCGTGGCCGGCACCTCGGCGGAGGCGATCGACGTGGCGGAGGACCGCGCCAAGTGGGGTGCACTCTGCGACCGGCTCGGCATCGCCCAGCCGCCCGGGGGCACCGCGACGACCCCCGAGGAGGCGCTCGCCGTGGCGGACCGCATCGGCTACCCGGTGCTCGTGCGTCCGAGCTACGTGCTGGGCGGCCGGGCGATGCAGATCGTGCAGGACCCCGGGCACCTCGTGCGTGCGATGGGCGAGCTCGCGAGCGCGGGCAGCCTCGGGCGCGAGGGCGGACTCTCGGCCGAGCGGCCCGTGCTCGTGGATCGCTTCCTCGAGGACGCCATCGAACTGGACGTGGACGCGATTCGCGACGCCGCGGGCGAGGTGCTCATCGGCGGGGTGATGGAGCACGTGGAGCAGGCGGGCGTGCACTCGGGCGACTCGGCCTGCGCGTTGCCGCCCGTGACGCTGCCGGCCGCGACCGTGACGCGCGTCGAGGCGCACGTGCGCGACATCGCCAACGCACTCGGCGTGGTGGGGCCGATCAACGTCCAGTTCGCCGTGGCCGACGGCGCCGTCTACGTGATCGAGGCCAACCCGCGGGCCAGCCGCACCCTGCCCTTCGTGGCCAAGGCCACGGGCGTGCCCCTCGCCAAGGTCGCGGCCCGCACGATGATGGGTGCGTCGCTCGCCGACCTGCGCCGCGAGGGGCTGCTGCGTCCACCCGCCGCGGGCGGCCACGTCTCGGTCAAGGAGGCCGTGCTGCCGTTCCAGCGCTTCACGGGCGTCGACACGGCGCTCGGGCCGGAGATGCGCTCCACGGGCGAGGTGATGGGCATCGACGCGACCTTCGGGCGGGCCTTCGCCAAGTCCCAGATGGCCGCGGGCTCCGAACCCGCCCGTGACGGGCTCGTGTTCGTGTCGCTCGCCGACCGCGACAAGGAGGCGGGGGTCGAGGTGGCGCGCACGCTGCGCGCCCTCGGCCGCAGCCTCGCGGCCACCGCCGGCACGGCGGCGCATCTCACGGCACGGGGCTGCCCCGTGGACGCGGTCGTGGGCAAGGTCTCGGACGGGGGCGACGACCATGCTGCGGCTCGCATCCGCCGTGGCGAGATCGCCCTCGTGATCAACACGCCACGCGGCGTGGGTTCGCGTCGCGACGGCGAGGCGATCCGCAAGATGGCCAACGACTGTCGCGTGCCGATCGTGACGACCATGGCCGCCGCACGCGCCTACGCGCTCGGGTTGCGCGAGGCGCACGACGCGCCGCTCGGCGTGCGCAGCCTGCAGGAGTACCACGCCGGGTGACGGGGCCCCGCGTCGCCGGACCGCCCGCGCGCGTCGGCGCGCTCGCGCTCGCGTGTCCCGTGATGCTCGCGTCCGGCACCGCGGGCCAGGGCGCGGAACTGGACCCGTACGTGCGGCTCGCATCGCTCGGGGCGATCGTCACCAAGTCGGTCGCCACCTTCGCCTGGGAGGGCAATCCCGCGCCGCGACTCGTGCCCGTGCGCGACGGCATGATCAACTCCGTCGGCCTGCAGGGTGACGGGATCGATGCGTTCCTCGCCCGCCACCTGCCCGCGCTGCGGGCGTGCGGCGCCACCGTGGTCGCGAGCATCTGGGGCCGCACGGTGGCCGACTACGGCGCGGCGGCGGCCGCCCTCGCTCCGGCCCGCGCGCAGCTCGCGGCGCTCGAGGTGAACCTCTCGTGCCCCAACCTCGGCGGCCATCACGAGACCTTCGCGCACGATCCCGTGCTCACCGGTCGGATCGTGGAGGCGAGCGCGGCCTCGGGGTTGCCGGTGTGGGCGAAGTTGAGCCCGGCGACCGACCGACTGGTGGCGGTGGCGGGCGCCGCGCGCGAGGCGGGCGCCGCCGCGGTGACGCTCATCAACACCGTGCCCGTGTTGCCGGTGGACGGCGACGCGGGCACGCCCGTGCTCGGTGCGGGGCGCGGCGGGCTCTCGGGCCGCGCGATCCACGACGTCGCCGTGCGGTGCGTGCGGGACGTTCGCACGGCGCACCCCGGGCTGCCGATCGTCGGGGTGGGCGGTGTGGCGAGCGCGCACGACGCGCTGGATCTCATGGCCGCGGGTGCGAGCGCGGTGCAGGTGGGCACCGCGACCTTCGCCGACCCCCGTGCCGCGCGCCGGATCGCGCGCGACCTCGCCGCGTGGGCGTCGCGGCGGGGCGTCACCGACTGGGCACGGGTGGCCGAGCGGGGGCTGGCGTATGGTTGAGCGATGCCGACGCCGCCCGCGCTCACCGACGAGCAGCGGATGCGTGCGATCGAGCGAGCGCGGGCCGTGCGTGCGGCCATGTCGCGGGCCCGGAAGGACCTCGCGAGCGGCGTGCTCAGCCTCGCCGACGCCCTCGCGCCGAGGGAGGCCGCCGACCCCGTGGCCCGCCTGTACGTGGTGAAGGTGCTCGAGTCGTTGCCCGGCGTGGGCAAGGTCTCGGCACGCCGCGCCCTCGAGCAATTGGGCATCGGCGAGCGACGGCGCGTGTCGTCCCTCGGGCCCCAGCAGCGGGCCGCACTCGTGGCGAGGTTTCCCGCGTGAGCCTCACCATCGTCGTGTCCGGCCCGGGTGGCGTGGGCAAGAGCACGATCGTGGAGCGGCTCGTGGCACGGGATCCGCGGCTCTGGCTCAGCCGCTCGTGGACGACGCGGGCCCGACGCGAGGGGGAGGCCGCGGAGGCGTACCACTTCGTGACGCGCGGCGAGTTCGAGCGCCACATCGAAGCAGGGGGGTTCCTGGAGTGGACCGACTTCCTCGGCAATTACTACGGCACCCCCATCCCCCGACCGCCCGAGGGCCGCGACGTGGTGCTCGAGATCGAGGTGGACGGCGCTCGCCAGGTCAAGGCCGCGGACCCGACGGCGCTCCTCATCTTCGTGCTGCCGCCCTCGCGCGACGAGCAGCGGGCGCGGCTGCGGGGTCGTGGGGACGCCGACCAGAAGGTGGAGCAGCGCCTGCGCAAGGCCGAGGAGGAGGAACCGGTCGGCGTGGCGTTGGCCGACCACGTGCTGATCAACGACGACCTCGACGCCACGCTCGCCCGCATGGACGCGATCATCCGCGGGGCCCGATAGACTCCACCGCCGTGCTCAGGCCGGCGATCGAGAACCTCATGGACAAGACGGCCTCCAAGTTCGCGCTCGTGACCCTCGCGTCGCGTCGTGCGCGCGAGATCAACGCGTACTACAACCAGCTCGGCGAGGGCCTCGGCAACATGGTGCCCCCACAGGTGAGCAGCACCGCCGTCAAGCCCCTCACCGTGTCGTTCGAGGAGATCTCGGCGGGCAAGATCGTGATGATCCCGAAGACCCTCGAGGAGATCGAGGCCGAGGCGGCGCGCGCCGCCGCCGAGACCGAGGCCGCAGAGGCCCAGGCCGCCGCGGACGCAGCGGCGTCCACCGACGCCTGATCCCGTCCCGCGACGCGCCGAGGCGGGTCCACCCGTGAGCGCGCTCGCCGGTCGCCACGTCGTGCTCGGCGTGTCCGGGGGCATCGCCGCCTACAAGGCGGTGGAACTGTGTCGGCTCCTCGTGGACGCGGGCGCGCACGTCGCGCCGATCATGACGCCCGACGCCGAGCGCTTCGTCGGCAAGGTGACGCTCTCGGCGCTCGCCTCGGAGCCGGTGCACACGAGTCTGTGGGACGACCCCGAGCCCATCCCGCACACGGTGCTGGGCCAGCGCGCCGACCTCGTGGTCGTGGCCCCCGCCACGGCGCGGGTGCTCGCCGCCTACGCCGCGGGATTGTCGTCGGACCTGCTCGTGGCGACGCTCGTGGCCACCCGCGCCCCCGTGCTCGTGTGCCCGGCGATGCACACCGAGATGTGGGAGCACCCGAGCACGCGGGACAACCTCGCGACGCTGCGACGACGCGGCGTGCAGGTGCTCGAGCCGGAAGCGGGCCGACTCGCGGGGGGCGACGTGGGCGCGGGACGACTCGCCGATCCCACCCGCATCCTCGCCGAGATCGAGCGCCTGCTCTCGCCCGGGGACCTCGAGGGGCTGCGCGTCGTCGTCACCGCGGGCGGCACGCGGGAGCCGATCGACGCCGTGCGCGTGGTGACCAACCGCTCGAGCGGCCGTCAGGGCCACGCGCTCGCCGACGAGGCCGCCGCGCGCGGCGCCAAGGTGACCCTCGTGACCACCGCGGCGTTGGCCGCCCCCGCGTCCGCCGAGGTGGTGCGCGTCGAGACGGCGGCCCAGATGCTCGAGGCGGTGCGCGCCGCGATGCGCACGGCCGACGTGCTCGTCATGGCCGCGGCGGTGGCCGACGTGCGTCCGCGCGCAGCGGCCGAGGGCAAGTTGCACAAGGACCCCGCCACGGGCCGCATTCCCGGCCTCGACCGGCTCGCACTCGAGCCCACGGTGGACGTGCTGGCCGACGCCGCCGCACACCGCCGAGCCGGCCAGACGCTCGTGGGTTTTGCGGCCGAGACCCCCGGCGCCGGTGGCTCGCTCGAGGACCTCGCGCGCGCCAAGCTCGCGCGCAAGGGCGTGGACGTGGTGGTGGCGAACGACGTGTCCCGCCCCGACGCGGGTTTCGAGTCGCCCACCAACGAGGTCGTGATCGTCACGCGCGACGCGGCGACGACGGTGTCGCGGCGCGACAAGCGCGAGGTGGCCGCCGCGGTGTGGAGTAGCGTGGTGGGCGTCCGTCGTGGTGCGGACCCGCACCAGATCCACGAGCGTGCCCGGGGGCTCCGATGAGCGCCTATACCTTCACCTCCGAGAGCGTCACCGAGGGCCATCCCGACAAGATGGCCGACCAGGTCTCGGACGCGGTGCTGGACGCCATCCTCGAGGAGGACCCCGAGGGTCGGGTGGCCTGCGAGACGCTGCTCACCACCGGCCTGTGCGTGGTGGCGGGGGAGATCACGACCAAGGCGTACGCCGACATCCCGCGCATCGCGCGCTCGGTGATCACCTCGATCGGCTACGACAACGCGCAGTACGGCTTCGACGGCCACACCTGCGGCGTCATCGTGAGCATCGACGAGCAGAGCCCCGACATCGCCCAGGGCGTGGACAAGAGCGAGGAGTTGCGCAGCAGCGGGGCGGGGGACCCGCTCGACACCCAGGGCGCGGGGGACCAGGGGATGATGTTCGGCTACGCGTGCGACGAGACCGAGGCGCTCATGCCGTTGCCCATCTGGCTCGCCCACCGGCTCGCCGAGCGCCTCGCCGACGTGCGCAAGTCGGGGGCCATCCCGTACCTGCGCCCCGACGGCAAGACCCAGGTGACCTTCGACTATGAGGGAGGTCGTCCCGTGCGGCTGCGCACCGTGCTGGTCTCCACCCAGCACGCCGACGGCATCAACCGCGACACGGTGATCCGCCCCGACCTCATCGAGCAGGTGGTCCGTCCCACGATCCCGGCGGCGTTCGCCGACGACGACTACGCCGTGTACGTGAATCCCACCGGGGAGTTCGTGAAGGGCGGGCCGCACGCCGATACGGGCCTCACGGGACGCAAGATCATCGTCGACACCTACGGTGGCATGGGTCGCCACGGCGGCGGCGCCTTCTCGGGCAAGGACCCCTCCAAGGTGGACCGCAGCGCGGCGTACGCGGCGCGCTGGGTGGCCAAGCACGTGGTGGCCGCGGGTGCCGCCACTCGTTGCGAGGTGCAGGTGGCGTATGCGATCGGCATGTCGCGCCCGATCAGCGTGCTCGTCGAGACCTTCGGCACCCACACCGTGGCCCCCGACGCGATCGTCGCGGCGGTGAACGCCACGTTCGACCTGCGGCCGGCCGCGATCATCCGCGACCTCGACCTGAAGCGCCCGATCTACCTACGCACCGCGGCCTACGGACACTTCGGGCGCACGGGAGACACCTTCACCTGGGAGCGGCTCTCGCGGCTGGACGCGTTCCGGGCGGCGCTCGGTCGCTGAGGCGACGGCCATGACGTCCGCGACCCGCGTCGCGCGGGTCGTGCCCGACGTGACCGGCGTGGACAAGGCGTTCGATTACCTCGTCCCCGACGACCTCGCCGCGGCCGCGCGCGTCGGGGTGCGCGTGCGGGTGCCGCTGCACGGACGCAACGTGGCGGGCTGGGTCGTGACCGTCGCGGAGCGGGACGCCGAGGTGCCCGCGGCCCGTCTGCGGCGCGTGCTCAAGGTGCTCGGCCTCGGTGCCACACCCGAGCTGGTGGCCCTCGCCGACTGGGCGTCGCGTCGCTGGGCGGGCCCGATGCGCGCGCTGCTCGCCGCCGCGGCCCCCAAGACCCTCGTGACCCGCCTGCCGCCCCCGCGGCACCTCTCGCGCATCACGCGGACGGTCTCGCCCGAGGTGGACGCGTTGCTCGCGCGCGGTGGCGGCGTGCTGCGGGTCGGGCCACGCCTCGATCTCGCACCGGTGCTGGCGGCGCTTGCATACCACGGGCCGTCGCTCGTGGTGGTGCCCGGTCTGCAGGCGGCGCGCGCGCACGCGGCCTCGCTGCGCAGCCGCGGCTACCACGTGGCGCCCTGGCCCGAGCAGTGGGCGGCGGCCCGTGCCGGCGTCGACGTGGTGATTGGCGCGCGCAGCGCGGTGTGGGCCCCGATCGACGACCTGCGACTGGTGGTCGTCGTGGACGAGCACGACGACGTGCTGCAGGAGGAACGCGCACCCACCTGGCACGCGCGCGAGGTGGCGATCGAGCGCGCGCGTCGCCTCGGGGTGCCATGCGTGCTGATCTCGCCCGTGCCGTCGGTCGCCGCACGCACTTGGGCGCAGGGCCGAGTGGCGCGCATCGGAGCCGCCGCGGGGGACTGGCCCGAAGTGTGCCTCGTGGATCGCTCGGCGGGGGAGCGCTGGACCACCTCGTTGGTGACGCCCGAGCTCTCGGCGGAGCTGCGCGACCCAGCCCGTCGCGTGGTGTGCGTGCTCAACGTGGCGGACCGCTCGGCACTCAGCGCCTGCGGCGCGTGTCGCACGATCCTGCGCTGCGAGGTCTGCGACGCCGCCGTCACCCACCGGGCCGACGGCATCCTCGCGTGCCGCCGCTGCGGCACCGAGCGGCCCGTCGTGTGCCAGGCCTGCGGGTCCACCTCGGTGGCCGACCTGCGGCCCGGGGTGGCGCGCCTGCGTCGCGAGCTCGAGGTCGTGGCGCGACGGCCGGTCGCGGCGGTGACGGCGGCGACCCGCACGGTGGACGAGCGGTGCGAGGTCTTCATCGGTACCGAGGCGGTGCTCCACCGGGTGCGCCACGCCGACACGGTGGCCTTCCTGGACGTCGACGCCGAGGTACTCGCACCGCGCTACCGCGCCGCCGAGATCGGGGCCGGGCTGTTCGTCCACGCGGCGCGGCTCGTACGGGCCTCACCCGCTCCGCGCATCATGGCACAGACGCTGGTGCCGACCACCCCGCTGCTCGCGGCGCTCGCCGCGGGCGACCCCGATCCCGCGCTCGAGGCCGACCTCGCGCGCCGCCGCGAGCTCGGCCTCCCACCGTTCGGTGCGATCGCCGCCGTGAGCGGCACCGGCACGCGGGCCTGGCTCGAGCAGCTCGCGACGCGTCCCGCGGTACGCGTCGCGGTCGAGGATGCCCAGCACGGCATGGTGCGCGTACGCGACTGGGGGGAACTGGGCGCTGCACTGTTGGCCGTGCCCCGGCCCGCACGCTCCCGCGTCGTCGTGCACGTGGACCCACCGCGGGCGTGAACAGCGCGCACGTGGACCCACCGCGGGCGTGACGGTCGTGCACGTGTCCCGTCGCGCACGTGTCCCGTCGCGCGCGGTGTGGGGCCCGCTCGTAGGCTCCTGGGGGTGACGCACGAGATCCGCACCTTCGGCGACCCCGTGCTGCGCACGGTGGCGGCCGAGGTGACCGAGGTGGACGGCGCGGTGGCGGCGCTCGCCGAGCGGATGCTCGGGGTGATGTACGCCGCACCGGGGCTCGGCCTCGCGGCCACGCAGATCGGCGTCCAGCGCCAGGTGTTCGTCTACGACGTCGCCGCCGCGGTCGGGGACGACGAGGATGCCCGCGACCCGCGCGTGCTGCTCAACCCGCGCATCGTCGAGAGCCGCGGCGAGTGGTGCTACGACGAGGGCTGCCTGTCCATCCCGGGGATCTCCGTGGAGATCCTGCGGCCCCGCGAGGTGCTCGTGCGCGGCGTGGACCTGCGCGGCGACGAGGTGGAGATCGAGGCCGACGACCTGCTCGCCCGACTGTTCCAGCACGAGGTGGACCACCTGCAGGGCGTGCTGATGTTCGAGCGCATGACGCCCGCCCAGCGCACCGAGGCGCTCGCCGCGTGGCGCCGCCGCGAGGAGCTCGGCGGCCGCGCCGAGCCCGCGCACGTACGCATCGGGTGACGACCCTCGCGGCGTTTCCCCGCGGCGGGGCCCGGCGCATCGTCTACCTCGGCACGCCCGAGCTCGCCGTGGCGCCGCTCGACGCGCTGTGCGACGCGGGGATCCAGGTGGCTCTCGTGGTGAGCCGCCCCGACGCGCGGCGAGGCCGCGGCGAGGCCGCGACCCCGAGCCCGGTCAAGGCGCGCGCGACCGCGCGCGGTATCCCCGTGACGCACGACGTGCGCGACGTGTTGCGCCTCGCCGACGGCGGGCCGCTCGCCGGCGTCGTGGTGGCCTTCGGTGAGCGCATCCCGACCGAGGTGCTGGCGCGGGTGCCGATGCTGAATCTCCACTTCTCGCTGCTGCCCCGCTGGCGGGGGGCGGCTCCCGTGGAGCGGGCGATCCTCGCGGGCGACGCCGAGACGGGGGTGTGCGTCATGTCGGTCGCGCCCGCCATGGACGCCGGTGCCGTGCATGCCCGCGCCCGCACGCCCATCGGTGCGCACGACACCACCGAGACGCTGCGTGCCCGCCTGCTCGGCCTCGGTACGCCGTTGCTCGTCGCCGCCGTGTGCGACGGGGTGGGGGAGGGTGAGCCGCAGCGCGGCGAGCCCGTGCACGCCGCGAAGGTGCGCCCCGAGGACCTGCGGCTCGACTGGCACCGCGGTGCGCTCGACCTGGACCGGGTGGTGCGCGCCGGCGGGGGCGTCACCGTGCTGCCCGACGGCACGCGCCTGCGCATCCTCGAGGCGCGGGTCGTGTCCGCGGGGGACCCCGACGGCGGGGATGCAGCCGAGCCGGGCACGCTGCACCTCCACGACGGTGCCGTGTGCGTCGCCACGGGGTCGGGCACGCTGCGACTGGTGCGCGTGCAGCCCGAGGGGCGCGCCGCGCGGGATGCGCCCGACTGGTGGCGCGGCGCGCGGCTGGCAGCCGGGGCCCGGCTCGGGCCGCCGGGTCTCGCCGGCGGGGAGTACCGCTAGCATGGTGCGACGCACCCGCGGCGACGAGTCGGGGGTGCGCGCGAAAGTCGGGCGGAGACGCCCCACCTCGCCACCACCAGACCGGACACATCCGGTGGTCCGCCAAGGCGGACGGTGCGTGCGTCCGGGTCGCGGCGAGCGGGCGGTGCCCGACGCTTCGGCTCGGTGCACGAGCCGCCCCCGTGTCGGGCCCGTTCCCACCACACGAGGAGGCATCGCCGCTTGACCAGCAGTGACCAGTCATAGCAACGCCGACGAACGAGCCGCGCTACAACGACCGGATCCGCGCCCCCAAGGTGCGCCTGGTCGCCGAGGACGGCTCACAGGTGGGCATCGTCAGTCTGGACGCGGCACTGGATCGGGCCCGCAAGGTCGATCTGGACCTCGTCGAGGTCGCCCCCCTCGCAGAACCACCCGTGTGCCGGATCATGGACTACGGGAAGTTCCGCTACGAGGAGGCCCAGCGGCTCAAGGAGTCGCGCAAGAAGACGGTGCAGATCACCATGAAGGAGGTGAAGTTCAAGCCGAAGATCGCCAAGGGCGACTTCGACACCAAGGTGCGGCACATGCTCGAGTTCCTGGAGGAGGGCCACAAGGTGAAGGTGACCCTGCAGTTCCGGGGCCGCGAGGTCGCGCACCCCGAACTCGGCACCAAGATCCTCGATGCGGTCCTCGAACAACTCGGGTCCGCCGCCAGGATCGACACCTCGGCGCGACTCGAGGGTCGCAGCATGACGATGGTCCTCTCGCCGGAGCGCCGGCCGCAGCAGCGCAAGCCGCAGCAGCCCAAGCCCGCCGGCGCCACGGCGACACCGCCCGTCCACCAGACCACGAACCCGTCCCCACACCCCGCCCCGAGTCCCATCCCGCCCGACCAGGAGTCCTGAGATGCCAAAGATGAAGACCTCCAAGACCGCCGCAAAGCGCTTCCGCAGGACCGGCAAGGGCACGTTGCGTCGCCAGCAGGCGATGCGTCAGCACCTCTTCGAGCACAAGCCCAGCACCCGCACGCGACGCCTCGACGGCACGGTCGGCGTCCACTCGGGCGACGCGCGCAAGATCAAGCGGCTACTCGCCGAGCGCTGAGCCGCCGCACCCGACCCGCACTCACCCCGCACTCACCCCGCACCCGACCCACACTCGACCCGCACCCACCCCGCACCCACCCCGCACCCACCCCGACGACCAGGAGGATCCGACATGGCACGCGTCAAGCGCTCCACCCACGCCCGCAAGAAGCACCGCGCGGTGCTCGAGAAGGCCAAGGGCTACTACGGGGATCGCAGCCGCACGTTCCGCTCGGCCAACGAGCAGGTCATGCACTCGGGCCAGTACGCGTTCCACCACCGCCGCGCCAAGAAGGGTGAGTTCCGCCGTCTGTGGATCCAGCGCATCAACGCGGGCTGCCGCGCCAACGGCTCCACCTACAGCCGGTTCATCGCCGGCTTGGACGCCGCCGGGGTGAAGGTGGACCGCAAGATGCTTGCCGAGCTCGCCGTGAGCGACCCGGCCGCGTTCGCCTCGCTCGTCACGACCGCCAAGAGCGCGCTCGTCTGACGACCACCCCGCTCGCGCTGCGCAACGAGCGGGTGCGGCGGCTCCGCTCGCTCGCCCGGGAGCGCGACCGTCGCGACGCAGACGGCGTCGTCGTGGTGGAGGGCGCGATCCTCGTGGCCGAGGCCCTGCGCGCCGGCTGGGTGTGCGAGGGCCAGTACCTCGCGCCCGACGCGGAGCCGCTCGACGGGGCCGGGCCCGTCCACCGACTGGCCGCGGGCGTGATCGAGAAGGTCGCGACCACCACCACCGCGCAGCCGGTGATCGCCGTGGTGCGACGCCGCCCGACGCCGCACGACCTCCTGCGCGGGGTGGCCGCGCACGGCGGGTGGGTCGTGCTGGCCGACGAGATCGCCGACCCGGGAAATCTCGGCACGATCATGCGCTCCTGCGAGGCCGCCGGCGCCGCTGCGCTCGCGGTCACGGGCGGCGCCGACGCGTGGCATCCGCGCGTCGTGCGCGCCTCCGCAGGCGCCGTGTTCCACCTGCCGGTCCTGCGCGCGGACGCACTCGCGATCGTGGACGCGGGCCTGCGGCTCGTGGGCACCAGCGCGCACGCGCGCGAGGGTGCGCGCGACTATCGGGATGCCGACTGGTCGGGGCCGCTGGCGCTCGCGGTGGGCAACGAGGCGCGCGGCCTCGGTGCGACGACGAGCGCACAGGTGCGCGAGTGGGTCACGATCCCGCACGCGGGACGCGCGGAGAGCCTCAACGTCGCGATGGCGACGACGGTCCTCTGCTTCGAGATCGCGGGACGCCGTCGGCCGGGACGCGACGATTAGCGTGGCGGCCGTGCTGCTCGAGGAGGTGCGTGCGGCGCTCGAGGCGGGTCGCAGTGCGATCGCAGCGGCCCGCGACGTGGAGGCCTTGCGCCACGCCGCGAACGACCACATGGGCAAGCGCTCGCCGCTCGCCGGGCTCAAGGCACGCCTCGCCGAAGTGACCGACGCGGGCACCCGTCGGGACGCGGGTCGGGCGATCCACGAGGCGGGCGAGGCGCTCGAGGCCCTCCGGGCCGCGCGCGAGGTCGACCTCGCCTCCGCGGCGGTGGCGCAACGGGTGGCCGAGGAGGGCATGGACCTCACCGAGCATCTCGGCCCGCGCCGTGCGGGCCATGCCCACGTGGTGACCGCCGCGTGGGAGCGCCTCGAGGACGTCTTCGTCGGGATGGGCTTCCGCGTCGCCGAGGGCCCCGAGATCGAGACCGACGAGATGAACTTCACGGCCCTCAACATGCCCCCCGGCCATCCCGCGCGCAGCGAGTTCGACACGCTGTTCGTGGAGTTCGGGACACCCGGCAGCACCCTGCTGCGCACCCACACCTCGCCCGTGCAGGTCCGCGTGATGCGCGAGTGGGAATTGCCGATCTATGCGGTGATGCCGGGGCGGGTGTTCCGCCGCGACACGCCCGACGCGACCCACATGCCCGTGTTCCACCAGATCGAGGGCCTCGTCGTGGACCGGGACATCACCTTCGCCCACCTCGCGGGCACGATCGAGGCCTTCACCAAGGCCTTCTTCGGCAGCGACTTCACGAGCCGTCTGCGCCCGTCGTACTTTCCGTTCACCGAGCCGAGCGCCGAGTTCGACATCCACCGCCCCGACGGGGCGTGGGTGGAGCTGGGTGGCTGCGGCATGGTGCATCCCGCGGTGCTGCGCGCCGGGGGCATCGACCCCGAGCGGTGGTCGGGGTTCGCCTTCGGCTTCGGCATCGACCGCATGGCCAAGGAGCACCACGGCATCGAGGACCTCCGCGACATGTACTCGGGCGACCTGCGCTTCGCGCGCCAGTTCTAGGCGGCCTCCGTGCGCATCCTTCGGTCATGGCTGGACGAGTTCGGGCCGATCAGCCGCGCGGCCCGCACCCCCGAGCGCCTCGCCGAGGCGATGACCGGGCTCGGCCTCGCGGTGGAGTCCATGACGCGCGTCGGTCTACCCGTGCCGGGCGTGGTGGTGGCCCGCGTGGCGCGCAGCGAGCGGCATCCGAAGGCCGACAAGGTCCAGCGCGTGTGGGTGGACGCCGGCGCGGGCGAGCGCCACGTGTGGTGTGGCGCGTTCAACATGGCCGCGGGCGACCTCGTGCCGCTCGCGACCCTCGGCACCACCATGCCCGACGGCCGCGAGATCTCCCGCCGCGAGATCCTCGGCATCGCCTCGGAGGGCATGCTCTGCTCGGCGGCCGAGCTGGGCCTCGGCGCGGACGGCGGGGGCATCGCGATCCTCCCGCCGGGCCTGCGGCTCGGGCGCGACGTCTTCGCCGCGCTGCGCATCGCACCCGAGGTGGTCTTCGACCTGGACGTCACGCGCAACCGGCCCGACGCCACCAGCCACCTCGGCGTGGCGCGGGACCTCGCGGCGCTCCTGCGGGTGCGCTTCAGCCCGCCGCCGGGGGACCGAGTGCGGCGCGGGCCGCGGCGCGCGGTGCCCGTGTGGATCCTCGAGGGTCGCCGCTGCGCGCGCCTGGTCGCGGTGGAGATGTCGGGTGTGCGGGTGGGTCCGTCCCCGGCGCACCTGCAACGCCGGCTCACCCACGCGGGGATGCGCCCGATCAACAACGTGGTGGACGCCACCAACCTCGCAATGCTCGAGACCAACCAGCCGACGCACGCCTACGACGCCGAACGGCTCGGGGGCGGCCTGCGCGTGCGGCTTGCGCGCGAGGGCGAGCAACTCGCGACGCTCGACGGCACGACGCGTGCATGCACGGCCGACGACCTGCTCATCTGCGACGGAGCCGACACCCCGGTGGGTCTCGCGGGCGTGATGGGGGGCCGCGACAGCGAGATCTCGGCGCACACCACGCGGATCGTGCTGGAGGCCGCGTGGTTCGCGCCCGCGGGGGTGCGCCGCACGAGCCAGCGTCACGCGTTGCGCAGCGAGGCCTCGGCGCGCTTCGAGCGCGGGGTCGACCCGCGGGGCGGCGCGCACGCCGCCATGCGCGTCGCGGCCATCCTGCGCGAGTCGTGCCCCGGTCTCGTCGTGCACGCGGGGGCCACCGACCGACGCACCCCGCACCTGCCGCGTGCCCGGCGCACGACGCTGCGCGTGGCCCAGGTCGGTCGCGTGCTCGGCACGCCGATGCGCGCCGGCGACGTCCGCGCGACGCTCGGACGCATCGGTTTCGTGGCGCGCGGCTCTGGCGCGCGGCTCTCGGTCACGATCCCCTCCTGGCGGCCCGACTGCACCGAGGAGATCGACCTCATCGAGGAACTGGCCCGCCACCACGGGTACGGCCGCCTCGGGCGCGTCGTGCCGCCCGCGGCCCGCGCGGGTGGACTGTCGGAGGTGCAGCAACGCCGCCGGGCGCTGCGCCGCGCGGTGCTGGGCCTCGGCGCCACCGAGGTGATGCCGCACCCCTTCCTCGACCCGGCCGAACACGCGCGGGCCGGCGTACCCGACTCCGAGGCGCTGCGGCTCGCCAACCCGCTCGTGGCCGAGGAGAGCGTGCTGCGCGTCTCGTTGCTCCCGGGCCTGCTGCGCACGATCGCGTCCAACCAGTCCTACGGGGCCAGCGACGTGGCGGTGTTCGAGCTCGGCCATGTGTACCCGCGCGGCACCGGCGAGGGACCCCTGCCCGACGAGCGGGAGCACCTGTGCGTCGCCTGGGCGGGCCGCGACGCGGCGGCGGCCACGGCCTGGTGGGTGGAACTCTCGGCGGTGCTCGGCACGGGCGCGCAGGTGGACCAGCGTCGCGTGCCCGCGGGGTATCACCCCACGCGCTCGGCCACGCTCGCGCGCGGGCCCCGCGTGCTCGGCCGCGTCGGCGAGGTGGATCCCGCGGTGCTCGCCCGCTACGGCATCCAGGGCCGCGTCGCGTCCCTCGAGCTGGAGGCGGGCGTACTGCTCGCCGAGACGCCGCGCACGGCGCGCAGCATGCCCGTGAGCCGCTACCCGGCCAGCGACTTCGACGTGGCCTTCGTCGTGCCCGCGCACGTGACGGCCGAGGCGCTGCGCACGGCGCTGCACACCGCGGCGGGTGCGCTCGCCGAGGAGGTGTCGCTCTTCGACGTGTACCGGCGCGCGGGGGAGCGCAGCCTGGCGTACCGCGTGCGCCTGCGCAGCCCCGAGCGCACGCTGACCGACGCCGACGTCACGACGGCGCGCACGGCGTGCATCGGCGCTGCCGGTCGCCTCGGCGCCACCCTGCGCGCCTAGCGCCGCGCACCGCCTCGGCGCGGCGTGGCGCGCCGTGCGTCATGTCAGTTGAGCGAGGGGTCCACGGGGTAGTTGCGCAGCCAGGAGGTGACGCCCGGTTGGCGCGCGATCACGTCGCGCCAGAGCGTGGCGGGCGTCGTGCTGAACACGTCCTCGAAGCGCCGGTCGCCGAGGCCGTCGGCCACGATCCAGCCATCGGCGTCCAGCTCATCGTCCAGCTGACCCGGCCCCCAGCCCGCATAGCCCCGAAACACGCGCAACCGCTCGCACTCGGTCGCGAGCGCCGAGTCGGCTTCGAGGTCCACGCTCACGAGCTCGAGTCCCGACTCGTCGCGCAGCGCGGCGCGACCGACGCGGGCCATCCACGCCTGGTCGGCGTCGCGCACGGCGGCGAGCGCCATGAGCGCGCCGGGCTGCACCGGCCCACCCTCGAACACCCGCCGCGGAGCACTCGACGCGTCGAGCCAGGCGGCCACCCGCCGTCCCGCGTCCCCGGCGCGGTCGATCTGGGCCGGGTCGAGGGCCTCGATCGGCCGCGAGAGCACCAGGCCGAAGGCCCCCGCGGGGCCGTGGTCCAGCACGGCGACGACGCTGCGGCGGAAATTGCGGTCCTCCATGAGTGGGCTCGCCACGAGCAGTCGCTGGTGGGCGCGGCCCGGGCGGGGGTCGTCGTGCGAGTCGGCACCGTCGCCGAGGGCGGCCATGGCGCGACCCTAGCGAATCCGCCATTCCGATGCATACCTATGCAGGCGGCCGTATAGTGATACGGATGTCTTCGGCTGCGCCGTCCTCCTCGACCCCACTGCGAGCCGCCGTGCTCGGGGCCTCGGGTTACGTCGGTACCGAACTGTTGCGCCTCCTCGCCGGTCATCCCCTGCTGGGCGTCGCGTACGCGGCGGGGGACTCGCAGGCCGGGTCGCTCGCGGGTGCGGTGGCACCGAGCCTCGCCGCCGCGTATCCCGACCTCGTGATCGAGGAACTGGACGTCGCGCGGGCCCTGGCCTGCGACGTGGTGTTCCTCGCGCTGCCCCACGAGGCGTCGATGGCGCTCGTGCCGCAGTTGGTGGATCGCGTGCGGCTCGTGGTGGACCTCTCGGCGGCGTTCCGGCTCACCGACGCGCAGTCGTATCCCGCGTGGTACGGCTTTGCGCACACCGCGCCCGCGTTGCTCGCACGGGCGGCCTACGGCCTGCCCGAGCTGGGGCGCGACGCGCTGCGCGGCGCGCGTCTCGTGGCCGCGCCCGGGTGCTACGTCACCGCCGCGTCGCTCGCGCTGCGTCCGCTCGTGGAGGCCGGGGTCATCGACCCGCGCGGCGTGGTCGTGGACGCAGCCTCGGGCGTCTCGGGGGCCGGTCGCACGCTCAAGGCGCCGTACCTCTTCGGGTCGGTCAACGAGGACTTCACCGCCTACGGCCTCCTGGACCACCGCCACACCCCCGAGATCGAGCAGGTCACGGGCGCACAGGTGCTCTTCACCCCGCACCTCGCACCCATGAACCGCGGCATCCTCGCCACCTGCTACGCGCGACCGGCGGCGGGCACCACGCCGACGACGGCGTCGCTCCTCGCCGTGCTGTCGCGCCGCTACGCGGGCGAGCCGTTCGTCGTGGTGCGACCCGCGCCACCGTCCACCAAGGCGACGCTCGGCACCAACGCGGCGCACCTCACGGCTCGTCACGACGCGCGCACGGGCTGGGTCGTGGCGCTGTGCGCCATCGACAACCTCACGAAGGGCGCCGCGGGCGGCGCGCTCCAGGCCGCCAACGTGGCGCTCGGCTGGGACGAGACGGCGGGCCTCGCCCGCGTGGGGCTGTACCCGTGAGCCCCGCCGCCGACATGCCGTCCGGCCACGGGTCGGTCGCCGGCACGTCGTCCGGTCACGGGTCGGCCGCCGAGACGGCGGCGGTGCTCCTCGAGGCCCTGCCCTACATCCGGCGCTTCGCGGGCGACGTCGTCGTGGTGAAGTACGGGGGCAACGCGCTCGCGGGCGCGATCGATACGCCCGACGCCGGCGCCCCCGAGGCCGCCATCCCCGACGGCGTGGGCGCGGCCGAGGACCGCGCGCTCGACGCCTTTGCCCGCGACGTGGCGCTGCTGCACGCGGTGGGCATGCGGCCGGTGATCGTGCACGGCGGCGGGCCGCAGATCTCGCGCCTGTCGGAGCGGCTCGGCAAGCAGCCCACCTTCCACCGCGGCCTGCGGGTGACCGACGCCGAGACGATGGAGATCGTCGCCATGGTGCTGCTCGGCGAGGTGAACCCGCGGCTCGTGGCCGCCATCAACCGCCACGGCGAACTGGCCGTCGGCGTCTCGGGGCACGACGCCGGGCTCCTGCGTGTGGTGCGTCGCGATCCCGCGCTCGGCTTCGTCGGGGATGTGTCGCGGGTGGAGCCCGCCGTGCTGCACGACCTGCTCGCGGCGGGACGCATCCCCGTGGTGGCGACCATCGGCACCGACGCGGACGGAGTGGCGCACAATGTGAACGCCGACACCGCGGCCGCGGCGATTTCCGTGGCGCTCGGCGCGCGCAAGTACGTGGTGCTCACCGACGTCGAGGGCGTGCGCCGGGACGCCGCAGACCCGGCCTCGCTCGTGCGGCGCGCGACGGTGGGGGAGCTGCGGGCGCTGCTCGCGACCGGTGCGCTGACGGGCGGCATGATCCCCAAGGTGGAGGGCGTCGCGCATGCCGTGGAGTCGGGTGTGGAGCACGGCCACGTCCTGGACGGCCGCGTGCCGCACGTGCTGCTGCTCGAGTTCTTCACCGACGCCGGCGTGGGCACCAAGATCACGTTCGTGCCAGACGCCCAGTCCGCGTCCGCCGCGGGGGCTCCCCGATGAGCGCCGCGCCCGACACCCCGACCGGCTCGCACGCGTTCGCTGCGTCGCCGATCGCGGCGGCTATCGCGGCGGGACGGCCCGACTGTCCGTTCATGCCCGTCCAGCCGGCTCCCTCCGTCATGTTCGTCCGCGGCGAGGGCACGCAGCTGTGGGACACGGAGGGTCGGCGCTACCTGGACTTCCTCTGCGGCGTCGCCGTCACCTCACTTGGCCATGCCCATCCCGCGGTTGCCGACGCGATCGCGGCGCAGGCGCGGACCCTGCTGCACGTGAGCTCGTATTTCGCGGTCCCCGCCGCGACCGAGGCAGCGGTGATGGTCGACCGTCTGCTCGGCGGGGGCGGCCAGGTGTTCTTCTGCAACTCGGGTGCGGAGGCGAACGAGGCGGCGATCAAGCTCTCGCGGCGCTTCGGCGGCCGCGGACGGCACGTGGTGGTGAGCGCGCTCGGATCGTTCCACGGGCGCACCCTCGCGGCCCTTGCCGCGACGGGCCAGCCGACCAAGCAGGAGCCCTTCGTGCCCATGCCCGACGGCTTCCGCCATGTGCCGTACAACGACGCGGCGGCGCTCGAGGCGGCGCTGGACGCCTCGGTGGCGTCGGTGCTGCTCGAACCCATCCAGGGCGAGGGTGGCGTCGTGCCGGCCGACCCGCGGTACCTGCAGGCGGCGCGGCGCCTCTGCGACGAGCGGGGGATCCTGTTGATCTTCGACGAGGTCCAGACCGGTTTCGCGCGCACGGGCCGGTGGTTCGGCTTCCAGCACGCAGGCGTGCATCCGGATGCGGTCACCCTGGCCAAGGGAATGGGTAACGGCATGCCGATCGGTGCGCTCTGGGCGCGCAAGGAGGTGGCCGCCGTGTTCCGCCCCGGCGACCACGGCAGCACCTACTCGGGCACCGCGCTCGCCACCTCGGCCGCCCTCGCGACGATGCGGACGATGGTGGAGATCGACGCGCCCGCGCTCGCCGCCGCCCGCGGCGCGGAGCTCGCTGCCGCGGTCGCGGCGATCCCCGCCGTCGAGTACGTGCGCGGCAGGGGCCTGCTGCTGGCGGCCGTCCTGCGCGGCGGACGCGATCCCAAGCCGGTCGTCGCCGAGGCGCTGCGCCGCGGCCTCGTGATCAACGCGGTCAGCGCCGATGCGATCCGCCTCGCGCCGCCGATCACCGTGTCGTCGGCCGAGATCGACGAGGCGGTGGGGATCCTGGCGGGCGTGATCGCGGACGCGGCGCCATGAACTGCGCACCCCGACACTTCCTCGACGTGGCGGCGCTCTCGCGCGCCGACTTGGACGCCGTGATGATGCTCGCGGTGCGTCCCGCCGCGGCCCTCGGCCGCCCGCTCGAGGACCGGGGCGTGGCGCTCATCTTCGAGAAGCCGAGCACCCGCACGCGCCACAGCATGGAGATGGCGGTCGTGGAGCTGGGGGGACACCCCATCTTCACCCGCGCCGAGGAGGTGGGCTTCGACGACCGCGAGACGGTGGAGGACATCACGCGCATCATGTGCGGCTACCACGGCGTCATCGCGGCCCGCGTGTTCGACCACCGCGTGCTGGAGCGCATGGCCGCGGTGGCGACGGTGCCGATCGTCAACATGCTCTCGGACCGCTCGCACCCCCTCCAGGCCCTCGCCGACGTGCTCACGATGCGCGTCGAGCTCGGACCGCTGGCGGGGCGCACCGTGGCGTGGGTGGGGGACTGGAACAACGTGAGCCGCTCCCTCGCCGAGGCCTGCGCGCTCGAGGGCATGGCGATCCGCGTGGGGTGCCCCGCCGGCTACGGCCCTTCCGAGGCCGAGCTCGCGCGAATCGGCGCGCTCGGGGCGGCCTCGGTGGTGGCGCTCGACTCGGCGCTCGAGGCGGCCCGGGGTGCGGTGGCGGTGCACACCGACGCGTTCGTCTCGATGGGTCAGGAGGCCGAATCCGCCGAACGGATGCGGCGTTTCGCCGCGCATCGCGTGACGCGGCGGGTGATGGACGCCGCCGCCCCCGACGCGATCTTCATGCACTGTCTGCCCGCGCACCGCGGCGTGGAGGTGGACGCCGAGGTGATCGACGGTCCTCGCAGCCGCGTGGTGCCACAGGCCCACCACCGGATGCACGCAGCCCGCGGCCTGCTCGCACACCTCGTGGGGGTCCGACCGTGAGCACCAAGACGCAGCGCCAGCAACTCATCGCCCGTCTCATCGCCGAGCATCCCGTGTCGAGCCAGCCGCAACTGCGCGACCTGCTCGAGCAGCACGGCATGTCGGCCACGCAGGCCACGGTCTCGCGGGACCTCGACGATCTGGGTGCGGTCAAGGTGCGCGCCGCGTCGGGCGACACCGTCTATGCGATCCCCGAGTACGAGCCCGACCGCCTCGCGCCGCACGAACACCTGCGCCGCGTGTTCGGCGAGTGGGTGGCCGAGGTGCACCACAACGACGCGCTCGTGGTGGTGCGCACACCCCCGGGGTGCGCCCACGTGGTGGCCTCGGCGCTCGACCGCTCGCGCCTCGCGGGCGTGCTCGGCACCGTGGCGGGCGACGACACGTTCTTCTGCGTGCCGAGCGCCGAATACGGCGCGGCGCGCCTCGCCGAGGACCTGCGGCAGCTGGCCGGCATCGAGTCGGCCGAGGGGTCGTCGTGACGCTCTGGCACGGCCGCTTCGCCGAGGGGCCCGCCGAGGCGCTCATGGCCTACACCGCGAGCATCGGCTTCGACCTGCGCCTCGCCGCCGACGACGTGGCGTGCTCGCTCGCCCACGTGGAGGGCCTCGCCCGCGCGGGGATCCTGGAGGAGACCGAGCGCGCCGCGATCGCGGCGGCGCTCGGGCGCGTGGCGACCGAGCTCGCGGACGGCACCTTCGCCGTGGCGCCCGCCGACGAGGACGTGCACACCGCCATCGAGCGGCGCGTCACCGAACTGGCCGGACCCGTCGGGGGCAAGCTCCACACGGGCCGCAGCCGCAACGACCAGGTTGCCACCGCCCTGCGGCGCTGGACCCTGCGCGAGATGGCGGGCGTGGCGGCGCGGGCGGTGGACCTCGCGACCGTGCTCGCGGAGCGGGCCGAGACCGCGGGCTGGGGCGCCGGGGGCGTGGCGCTGCCCGGCTACACCCACCTGCAGCGGGCCCAGCCGGTGCTGCTCGCCCACCACCTCGCGGCGCACGCCTGGGCGCTGCTGCGCGACGTGGATCGCGCGCTCGACGCACTCGCGCGCGCCGACGTCTCGCCCCTCGGGGCCGGCGCGCTCGCGGGCACCTCGCTGCCCATCGATCCCGACGCGACCGCGCGGGCGATGGGCTTCGCCGGTCGCTTCGACAACTCCCTCGACGCCGTCTCCGACCGCGACTTCGTGGCCGAGGCGCTGTTCGTGCTCGCGTTGCTCGGCGTGCACCTCTCGCGGATCGGCGAGGAGTGGGTGCTCTGGACCAGCGAGGAGTTCGGGTTCGCCACGCTGGCCGACGCGTACGCCACGGGATCCTCGATGATGCCGCAGAAGAAGAACGCCGACGTGGCCGAACTGGCGCGCGGCAAGGCCGGCCGCGTGATCGGCAACCTCGCGGGCCTGCTCGCGACGCTCAAGGGCCTACCGCTCGCCTACAACCGGGACCTGCAAGAGGACAAGGAGCCGTTGTTCGACTCGGTGGACCAGGTGGGGCGCGGGTTGGTGGCGCTCGCGGGCATGATCGCGACGGCGACGTTCCGCACCGACCGCATGGCGCTAGCCGGCGCGGCCGACGCGCTCGTGGCCACCGACCTCGCCGAGTGGCTGGTGGCGCGGGGCACGCCGTTTCGCGAGGCGCACGCACGCGTCGGGGCACTGGTGGGGCGGGCCGCGCGCGAGGGCGCGCGCCTCGGCGACCTCGTGGCCGCCGACGCCGAGCTCGCGGATGCGGCCCCGCTCTTTGCGCCCGGGGCGGCGCTCGCGCGCCGCACGAGTGCGGGCGGTGCGGGACCGGCGACGGGCGCCGCGCAGTCCGTGGCACTCGCGCGTCGCATCGAGGAAGCCCGCGTGCGCGTGGCCGTGCGTCTCGGGGGCCGCGCGTAGGCTCGGGCGCGTGGCGCGGCCCATCGTCGAGGAGTTTCGCGCACGGGGCCTGATCCACGACTGCACCGACCCGGCGGCGATCGACGCGAGGGCGGCGGCCGGGCCGATCGGGGTCTACGTGGGCTTCGACCCGACGGCCGACTCGCTGCACGTGGGCCACCTGCTCGGCCAGGTCACACTGCGGCGGATGCAGCTCGCGGGCCACCGACCCCTGGTCCTTGCGGGAGGTGCCACCGGCATGGTGGGCGACCCCTCGGGCCGCAGCGAGGAGCGCAACCTGCTGGACGGCGACACCCTCGCGCACAACGTCGCCTCCATCGCGCGCCAGCTCGAGCGCATCCTGGATTTCGGCGGGGGCCCGACCGGGGCGACGCTCGTGAACAACGCCGACTGGACCCGCACCGTGGACGTGCTCACCTTCCTGCGCGAGGTGGGCAAGCACGTGACCGTCAACCAGATGCTCGCCAAGGAGTCGGTGCGCAGCCGCCTCGCGGGGGAGCAGGGGCTGTCATTCACCGAGTTCAGTTACATGCTCCTGCAGGCCAACGATTTCCGGCACCTGTGCGAGCACCACGGCTGCGAGATGCAGATGGGCGGCTCCGACCAGTGGGGCAACATCACCGCGGGCATCGACCTCATCGGCAAGCGTCTCGGCCGCAGCGCCCACGGGCTCACGTGGCCGCTCGTGACGCGCGCCGACGGGTCCAAGTTCGGCAAGACCGCGCAGGGCACGCTGTGGCTGGACGCGCGTCGCACCTCGCCCTACCAGTTCCGCCAGTACTGGGTGCAGGTGGCCGACGACGAGGTGGAGGCGACCCTCGCGCGCTTCTCCTTGCGACCCATGACGGAGATCGCCGAGATCCTCGCCGAACAGCATCGCGCGCCCCAGAGCCGCGTGGCCCAGCGCGCGCTCGCCCGCGAACTCACGACCCTCGTGCACGGCGAGGAGGCGGCCGAGGCGGCCGAGCAGGCGGCCGACGTGCTGTTCGGCGCCCACCCCACCTCGGCCAGCCCGGCCGCACTGCACCTCGTGGCCTCCGAGGTACCGCGCACCGAGGTGGGGGCCGCCGCCCTCGGGGACGCGATCGGGCTGCTGGTGGCCACGGGGGTGGCGTCGTCCAACAGTGACGCCCGTCGCCTCGTGGCCCAGCGGGCCGTGCGGGCCAACGGGGAGATCCTGGACGAGCAGTCGGGCCTCGCACGGGCGCGGCTCCTGCACGGGCGCTGGCTCCTGTTGCGCAAGGGCAAGACGACGTACCACATGGTCGAGGTGCTCCGCTAGGCCACGCCCCCGCGGCCGGGACACGCAGCCCGGTGCCCCGTCCCTCGGGCCCTGCGCGCGGCGTTGCCAGGGCCCGGGGTCCCCGCTAGATTGGATAGTCCGCGCCCACGGGCGTGGCACCCTTCGTGGTGGGGCATGATCGCGCGGCGACCGAGTCGCAGCGAGGAGTGCCCGACGCGAATGCTCCTTGAAAACGGAAGAGAAGACTGAACGCCAGTGCGGATCGGTCGAGCGTCGCCGCGAGGCGTCGCGCGTCCGTCCGTCAATCGAAATTGATATCCGAGTGGATGCAGATCCGCTCGGCAGGATGAGCGGCGCTCGCACCGGGTGACCGGGACGCGCGCCGATCTCCGCACATTGGACGCAGTTCCGTCGCGGCCCCGCATCGCACCTTCGGGTGCGTCGCGGGAACGGCGGACGTGTTCTCGACGGAGAGTTTGATCCTGGCTCAGGACGAACGCTGGCGGCGTGCCTAACACATGCAAGTCGAACGAGATCCATCGTGGAGCAATCCACGGGAAGATCGAGTGGCGAACGGGTGAGAAACACGTGAGAAACCTGCCCCGGACTTCGGGACAACACGCGGAAACGCGTGCTAATACCGAATGCCGTCGGCGGATCGCATGATCCGCTGACGAAAGGGATTCCGGTTCGGGAGGGTCTCGCGGCCTATCAGCTAGTTGGCGGGGTAACGGCCCACCAAGGCAGCGACGGGTAGCTGGTCTGAGAGGATGATCAGCCACACTGGGACTGAGACACGGCCCAGACTCCTACGGGAGGCAGCAGTGGGGAATCTTGCGCAATGGGCGAAAGCCTGACGCAGCAACGCCGCGTGCGGGAAGAAGGCCTTCGGGCTGTAAACCGCTTTCAGCAGGGACGAAACTGACGGTACCTGTAGAAGAAGGAGCGGCCAACTATGTGCCAGCAGCCGCGGTGACACATAGGCTCCGAGCGTTGTCCGGATTCATTGGGCGTAAAGAGCTCGTAGGCGGTCGAGTAAGTCGGGTGTGAAAACTCTGGGCTCAACCCAGAGACGCCACCCGATACTGCTCTGACTCGAGTTCGGCAGGGGAGTGGGGAATTCCTCGTGTAGCGGTGAAATGCGCAGATATGAGGAGGAACACCGGTGGCGAAGGCGCCACTCTGGGCCGATACTGACGCTGAGGAGCGAAAGCACGGGTAGCAAACAGGATTAGATACCCTGGTAGTCCGTGCCGTAAACGGTGGGCACTAGGTGTGGGATTCAACTAACGGATTCTGCGCCGTCGCTAACGCATTAAGTGCCCCGCCTGGGGAGTACGGTCGCAAGACTAAAACTCAAAGGAATTGACGGGGGCCCGCACAAGCAGCGGAGCGTGTTGCTTAATTCGATGCTACGCGAAGAACCTTACCTGGGTTTGACATGTTCGGAACAGCCACAGAGATGTGGTGTCCGCAAGGGCCGAACACAGGTGGTGCATGGCTGTCGTCAGCTCGTGTCGTGAGATGTTGGGTTAAGTCCCGCAACGAGCGCAACCCTTGTCCAATGTTGCCAACATTCAGTTGGGGACTCATTGGAGACCGCCGGGGTCAACTCGGAGGAAGGTGGGGATGACGTCAAGTCCTCATGCCCCTTATGTCCAGGGCTGCAAACACGCTACAATGGCCGGTACAGAGGGCCGCGAGCTCGCAAGAGTGAGCCAATCCCACAAAGCCGGTCTCAGTTCGGATTGAAGTCTGCAACTCGACTTCATGAAGCTGGAGTTGCTAGTAATCCCGGATCAGCACGCCGGGGTGAATACGTTCCCGGGCCTTGTACACACCGCCCGTCACACCACGAAAGTCGGCAACACCCGAAGCCGGGGGCCCAACCGCAAGGAGGGACCCGTCGAAGGTGGGGTCGGTGATTGGGGTGAAGTCGTAACAAGGTAGCCGTACCGGAAGGTGCGGCTGGATCACCTCCTTTCTAAGGAGACCCTCCCACGGTGTCCGGCTCACGTCGGATCCCGGGGGAGGCGTCACAGTTGGTACTGGCTTCGGTCTTCTCTTCTGTTTTGAGGGAGCGTTCCCTCACGGCGAGCCCCACGGGGCTCCAACCGGGGCGGCTCGCCCGCCCGCAGCGTTCCCGTCAGTCGACGCGGACCGAGCTCCTTGAGAATTTCAGAGCAAGCACGAGCATCATTTTTTTCCAAGCTACAAAGGGCCAACGGTGAATGCCTTGGCGCCAATGACCGATGAAGGACGTGGATGACTGCGAAAAGCCACGGTGAGCCGTCTATCAGGCTTCGACCCGTGGATGTCCGAATGAGGAAACTCCGCACCCGTCATGGGGTGTGACTCCGGTGTGAACACATAGCACCGGCAGAGGGAACCGGGAGAACTGAAACATCTCAGTACCCCGAGGAAAGGACAGCAAACGCGACTCCCCCAGTAGCGGCGAGCGAACAGGGACGAGGCTAAACCGTGCCGGCGCAACAGCCTGGTGGCGTTGCCGGCGCGGTGTCGTGGGACGACAGGACACCGCACCAGAGGTGTCGCGAAGTCACAAAACCGATGCGTAGCAGAACCACCTGGAAAGGTGGGCCACAGTGGGTAATAGCCCCGTACGCGAAACGCGATCGGTCTTCGAGTCCAATCCCAAGTAATGCCGGGACCGAGCAAACCGGCATGAATCTGCGGGGACCACCCCGTAAGCCTAAGTATCCGATTGGCGACCGATAGTGAACCAGTACCGTGAGGGAAAGGTGAAAAGAACCCCGGGAGGGGAGTGAAATAGTACCTGAAACCGTTGGTTTACAAACAGTCAGAGAGTCGTTGTACCGTTCGCGGTGCAGCCTCGATGGCGTGCCTTTTGAAGAATGAGCCTACGAGTTACGGTGTGTGGCGAGGTTAACCCGAGAGGGGTAGCCGGAGCGAAAGCGAGTCTGAACAGGGCGTTCAGTCGCACGCTGTAGACCCGAAGCCGAGTGATCTTGCCATGGCCAGGTTGAAGCGGGGGTAAGACCCCGTGGAGGACCGAACACACGTCAGTTGAAAATGGCGGTGATGAGCTGTGGTAAGGGGCGAAAGACCAATCAAACTCGGCGATAGCTGGTTCTCCTCGAAATGCATTTAGGTGCAGCGTCATGCGTTCAGTGCCGGAGGTAGAGCACTGGATGGGTTAGGGGGCCTACAAGCTTACCGACCCCAGCCAAACTCCGAATTACGGCACTCCAGAGCATGGCAGTGAGTCCATGGGGGATGAGCTTCATTGGACGAAAGGGAAACAGCCCAGACCATCAGCTAAGGCCCCGAATTCAGGACTAAGTGTAAAACGATGTGAAATTGCCCAGACAGCCAGGAGGTTGGCTTAGAAGCAGCCACCCTTGAAAGAGTGCGTAACAGCTCACTGGTCGAGTGATTTTGCGCGGACAATTCAACGGGGCTCAAGTCCTGAGCCGAAGCTATGGATTGCACGGTCCTTCGGGATCGTGCAGTGGTAGAGGAGCGTCGATGCGGCAGTGAAGCGGCGGGGGGACCCGGCGTGGAGCCGTATCGAGTGAGAATGTAGGTATGAGTAGCGAAAGAGGGGTGAGAAACCCCTCCACCGAAAGCCCAAGGGTTCCTGGGGAAGGCTAATCCTCCCAGGGTAAGTCGGGAGCTAAGGGGAGGCCGAGAGGCGTACCCGATGCACAACTGGTTGATATTCCAGTACCGCCGTGTACACGTCAAGCCCAATGTCGTCGAAGAGGGGGCTGCCTTCGGGCGAACCCTCGGAGATGGCGGCGGGTAGCTGATGGGGGACACAGGAGGGTAGATGATCCGAGGCGATGGTCGTCCTCGGGTAAGCGCGAAGGGGGTCACCGATGAGAGTCGGTGGCAACCCTGAGGCGCGATGCCGATCTCATTCGAGAGAAGTCATCGATCCCACACTGTCGAGAAAATCCCAGCAGCGAGTTGATACGGCGCCCGTACCCCAAACCGACGCAGGTGGGCGCGCAGAGAATGCGAAGGTGATCGGGAGAACTGTGGTTAAGGAACTCGGCAAATTGCCTCCGTAACTTCGGAAGAAGGAGGACCCGTTTGGGTGATGGGACCATGCGTCCCGGAGCTCGAGCGGGTGGCACAGGCCAGGGGGTAGCAACTGTTTAACAAAAACACAGCAGCGTGCTAAGTCGCAAGACGACGTATACGCTGTGACGCCTGCCCAATGCTGGAAGGTCACGAGGAGCGGTCAGCCGCAAGGCGAAGCTGCGAATCCAAGCCCCAGTGAATGGCGGCCGTAACTATAACGGTCCTAAGGTAGCGAAATTCCTTGTCGGGTAAGTTCCGACCTGCACGAATGGCGTAATGACTTCCCTACTGTCTCAACCGCAGACCCGGCGAAATTGAAGTACGAGTAAAGATGCTCGTTTGCTGCGGAAGGACGGAAAGACCCCATGCACCTTTACTACAACTTGGTGCTGGGCTTCGACCTTGACTGTGTAGATTAGGTGGGAGACGTTGAGGCGCGGGCGCTAGTTCGCGCGGAGTCATCAGTGAAATACCACCCTGCCAAGTTTGGAGCTCTAACCTTGGTCCGTGATCCGGATCAGGAACACCGCCAGGTGGGTAGTTTGACTGGGGCGGTCGCCTCCTAAATCGTAACGGAGGCGTTCAAAGGTTCCCTCAGACTGGTTGGTAATCAGTCGGCGAGTGTAATGACACAAGGGAGCTTGACTGCGAGACCTACAAGTCGAGCAGGCACGAAAGTGGGACATAGTGACCCGGCCATTGCTTGTGGAAGCGTGGTCGCTCAACGGATAAAAGGTACGCTGGGGATAACAGGCTAATCTTTCCCAAGAGTCCATATCGACGGAAAGGTTTGGCACCTCGATGTCGGCTCATCGCATCCTGGGGCTGAAGCAGGTCCCAAGGGTTGGGCTGTTCGCCCATTAAAGCGGTACGTGAGCTGGGTTCAGAACGTCGTGAGACAGTTCGGTCCCTATCCTCCGCAGTCGCAGGAGTGTTGAGGAAACCTGTCCCTAGTACGAGAGGACCGGGACGGACGTAGCTCTGGTGTGTCAGTTGTCCTGCCAAGGGCATGGCTGATTATCTACCTACGGAAGGGATAACCGCTGAACGCATCTAAGCGGGAAGCCCGTTCCAAGATGAGCACTCCCATGCAGTCAATGCAGTAAGGCCCGTGACGAGACCATCACGTTGATAGGCCGGAGGTGTACGCGCGGCAACGCGCTCAGCCGACCGGTACTAATCGGCCGAGGGCTTGGATCGTGCTCGTGCTTGCTCTGAAGTCCTCGGGGGTCGCCCCGATCGACACAGATTTCTGGTGGCCATGGCGGCGGGGTCACACCCGTTCCCATCCCGAACACGGCAGTTAAGCCCGCCAGCGCCGATGGTACTTGGGGGTAGACCCCCTGGGAGAGTAGGTCGCCGCCAGATCTATTTTGAATAAAGACAGCCCCGCCCAAAAGGCGGGGCTGTTTGCATTTCTGGACTTAGTTGTGAGTCGAAGTGTGTCATTCATTTTCCCTAGGAAACGAGTTTGAGCACTTATATATTTATTGAGAACAAGAAAGCCATGACCTTGGCTTCGTCCCGCCACTGGTCGTATCGATCCGACTTTCCAGCATGTCCTGCACCCATCTCGCATCTGAATATCAATGGCTGACGTGACGACTTGAGTGAACGCAATTTGGCAACCCACTTTGCAGGTTCGTGGTAACACACTCGAGGGTCATTGAGACCTGCCGTGACCAACATCGGCGGATAGGCAACAGCGTGAGTGTTGTCGTAAGGAGAATACGAAAGCATGTAGCTCGCAGCGGGCTCGCTGCGCGGGTCGCCCCATTCTTCCCATTCGTTGATGGTTAGCGGTAGCGACGGATCGCTCATTGAAGTAACGACATCCACAAACGGAACTTCGGCGATCGCTGCTCCATACAACGACGGCTCGGAAGTAATGCATGCTCCAACCATCAGACCGCCAGCAGAACGGCCGCGCACTGCAAGTCGGCCAGGTGCGACATGTTGTTGATAGAGATGCCGGGCGCAATCGTTGATGTCGCTGAAGGTATGTTTCTTGTTCAGCAGTTTGCCATTTAGATACCAGTTGCGACCGTATTCGCCCCCGCCACGCGGATGTGCAAGTGCCCAAATCCAACCGCGATCTAGAAGTGATAGTCGCGCCACTGAAAACCACGGGGCTATGGCATATTCATACGAGCCGTATCCATAGAGCAGGCCGGGTGCAGTGCCGTCGACCGGTGTATCTTTGTGGCGCACGATGTCGAGAGGAACTCGCGTACCGTCTTGGGCAATTGCCCATTCGCGAGTGGTGATGTAATCAGCAAGAGTTGCGTTGGGCACTGCTTGCGTCTTGAGGGCGACACGTTGGTTGGTGAGCACATTGTGGTCAAATACGGTGGTCGAGGAAACAAGCGATTCATGTGAATATCGCAGGATGTTGGTCGTCCACTCCGGGCACTCATTGATTGCTATTTGATGCGGATCAACGCCCGTGCGTAGTGATGTCATTTTGCCATCTCGATTCAGCACGCGCAATCGTTGTTGGGCATCTCGCCAGTCTTGGATCACGAGATGATCACAAAATGGTTCAATGATGTTGATCCGCTGGCCGACAACATGGCCGACGATTTCGGTCCAATCGCCAGGATTGTCGAGAGGCGCTGACATCACCCGAAAGTCGACAGCGTCTAGGTTTGTGAGTACAACAAAGCGGTCGCCCCAGTGATCGATTCGATATTCAATTCCTTGTTCGCGACCTCGAACAGCGATCAGTTGGTTGAGTGGATCATTGGCGGAAAGTAAGAAACACTCTGAGGTGATGCGGCTTTGGCTTTCAATGATGATCCATTGGCCCGAGCGGGTAGACGAAACATTGACGTTGAAGCGCTCATCGGGCTCAGCAAAGATCAAGGCATCATTGTTTTGAACATCACCAATCGTGTGTCTCCATACCTTGTCGGGGCGCATTGCATCGTCGTGGGTGACGTAGAAGAGATATTTCGCATCGCTAGACCATGCAAGATTTGCATTACTGGTATCAACAAGTTTGTCGGCAAGGTCGCTGTTGGTGCGTAGATCGCGAACCTTTATTGTGAAACGTTCACTGCCGTCTGTTTCGTGCGACCACGCCAGGAAGTTGTGATCGTGTGACAACTCGAGCGACCCAAGGCGAAAGAACTCAAATGGTTGAGACTCGATATTCTCATCAAGGATGACCGTTGAACCGGCAGTCTCGCGAGTCGCACCCCTTCGATGCACGGTGTAACCACTACCCGCAAGTGTTTGGCGCACGTACCACCACGGGCCATGCTGAGTTGGCACCGAAGTGTCGTCCTCAACTATTCGCGATCTAATCTCTTGAAACACCTGCTCAATCAGGGGAGCATGCGCAGCGAACCATGCGTCGGCGTAGTCATTTTCGGCATTCAGGTAGGGAATGGTTTCGGGGTGGTCTCTGTCGTTGAGCCAAGCCCACGGATCTTCGGCGGGTCCTGTTACCCGATCATGGACAAATTGAATTCTTGGAGCAGTCGGGGCTGAGATCTGATCGAACGCGGAAGTCACAAAATCAGAGTAGACGAATTGGATGTGGGGCGAGTCTTACTTCGTGCGAGTGTTTAGGGAGATGTTCGATATGTGGGTGTGAAATACGAGCTGGAAGTATCGGTTGAAACCAGAAGTTCCAAGACGAATTCAAGCGACGAAACTCAACAACCAATACGGTCTTCAGGCGGAGAACGTGGCGTCGCTCCCCGCGCCATCCCAGAGGGTCAAATGTCCATTTTGAGAGACAGTTGAATTTCGATTTTGTCTTGATGTGCAATACTTTTCACGGGTGATAGATGGGGGTCTTATGAAGAGTAACTTTCTCAAAGTTGCCGTGGCGACATTACTCGGACTTACAGCATGCACAGCCGAAGTGGCGACAACTGTGTCTGCAGATGGTGAGTTGGTTTTTACCGTTGGAGTCACCCAAGACATTGATTCGCTGAATGTGACCGTCGGATACCTGGTAATTGATTATGAGATTTGGAATTTGACCTTGCCATCACTTACGAACAAGTCTGCCGCCGATTTTTCGATCCTGCCGTACATGGCCGAATCCTGGACAGGTAGCGAAGATGGTTTGACATGGACATACACATTGCGCGCTGACATGAAATGGAGTGACGGTCAGCCAATGACTGCAGAAGATGTCGCATACACGATCAACAGGTCGGTGACAGACGGTTGGTGGAATCACACCACGGTGACGGGCAACCTAACTGCGGAAGCTCCAGATGCGCAAACTTTGGTTGTGACATCCTCGGTACCAGATCCGAGATTGCCAACTCTTGATGTGTACATCGTGCCCAAGCACATATATGAAGAGATCTCCGCCGAGGAATTGCCGAATTACCTTGCTGACGACAATGTTTCTGGCGGACCGTTTCAGATTGTTGAACGCAAGGAGGGCGAGTTCGTTCGACTCGAACGAAACCCAAATTGGTTTGGCAAAGAGCCAGCAATAGATCAAGTAATTTTTAGGACATTCGAGACGGCTGAAGCCCAATACAACGCCCTCAAAGCTGGCGACCTTGATGCAATTGACGATGTGCCGGCGAAGATTTTTGTGTCAGTTGCCGCAGGTGACGAACCGAACATCATCGGAATCGCCGGCAATCAAGGATCCTTCAGCGAATTGGCGATGAACTCGGGTTGTCCGACAGGTATCGGCGATGGACACGTTGCTTTGAAAGACCCAAATGTGCGGCGAGCAATCAACTGGTCGATTGATCGTCAGTTGTTGGTTGACAAGGTGTTGAATGGTTTTGGGAAATCCGCAGTCGCCTTCTCGGCCTCTGCAAATCCCGCTTTCGATTATCAGGTTGCACCCGAAGACACGTATTCGTATGACCCTGAGAAAGCTAAAGAATTGCTGGAAGAGGCAGGTTGGAAGGATTCAAACGGTGATGGCGTGCGCGATAAAGATGGGGTCGAATTGAAGCTCCGCTATTTTGATCGCTCGGTTGGCGGTGCAACAGATACGACACCGTTCATCACGGGGTTCCTGAAAGACGTTGGTATTGCGACGGATGTCAAGACGTTTGACGAAGACAGCCTTGCGTCGATTCAGGCCAAGAGTGAGTTTGATTTGTATACCTGGGGTTGGTCTCCATTCGTGGATCCGGGCATGATGCTGTCATACTTCACGACTGCTTCGGTACCTACAGATCCGGCAGTTGGTGGATACAACGACGGCAACTGGTGCAATGCAGACTACGACGCACTGTATGCGCAGCAACAGGAAGAGCTAAATCCAGTCAAGCGTGCCGAGCTGATTCAACGGATGCACAAAATATTCGTCAACGATGGACCGTACGCGGTGCTCTACAAATACGACAACTTGCAGGCGTTTCGTTCGGATCGGTGGCAAAACTTTGTGCGCCAACCAGCTCAAGTAGGGCCAGTCTTGTTTACTCAGACCTCATCGGCGTATCTCGATTTGGAGCCTGTCTCTGGTGGTGCGAGCAGTGGCGGCACCAACGCGATCATTGTGATTGTGTTGGCTCTTGTTGTTGCAGGTGCGGTAGTAATCGTCATGCGTAGTCGTCGAAAGAAAAGTGCGGACGATCGCGCGTAGCAATTTTTCGTGGGCAAGTGTCGATGAGTAGTCGCTATGTTTTGAAGAAGATTCTTGGAGCACTGCTGACTTTCTTTGCAGTTGTTGTCTTCAACTTCTTCTTGTTTCGGATTGTGGATCGTGATCCATTGGCGAAATATCGCGGCCGTAGCAAACTGACTAGCGAGCAGCGCGAGACAATGATTCGTCGGATGGGCTTGAGCGGCTCAAAATGGGATCAATTGCTTGTCTACATCAAATCAGTCTTTCGGCTTGACTTTGGTCGGTCGTTTGATTCGACTCGACCAGTGTTGGACGAGATCGCGTCGCGTCTGACCGCCACATTGCTCTTGGTCGGTGTGTCGACGCTGTTGACAGTTTGCATCGGTTTGTACATCGGCACAAAGGCTGGATGGCGAAGGGGAAGTCGATTTGACCGAACTTCAACTTCGGCAGCGATGGTTCTGTATTCGACACCAGAATTTTTCTTCGGAATGTTGTTACTTGCATTGATTGCCGGTCGCACGGGCTGGTTTCCAACCGGTGGACTGCGCGATGTCGGTGCAGATTATGGCTTGGTTGGAAACGTGATCGACCGAGTACACCACTTGGTGCTACCGACGGTGACGCTCACACTGGGGTATCTGGGTTCGTATGCCTTGATCATGCGCACATCGATGCTCGAGACTCTTGGCGAGGATTATCTCGTCACGGCGCGGGCCAAGGGACTTCGTGAAAGTGAAGTGATGTCGCGTCACGCAGTGCCGAATGCTTTGTTGCCGTCAGTTTCGTTGATTGCGATAAGTTTCGGATTTGTCATCGGTGGGGCGATCACTACAGAGACGGTGTTCTCGTACCCCGGCCTCGGACTTGCAACTGCCGATGCGATCAGGAACAACGATCTGCCGATGTTGCAGGCGTTGTTTTTGTTGGCGAGCGCCACGGTCATTTTGTTCAATTTTGTCGCTGATCTTGTCTATGGGTTGCTTGATCCGCGAGTTCGGCGCACGGCATGAGTCAATCGACAGGTACAACATTTCGCTCGATGACTTGGGTGCGCCGACGGCGAGCCTTGTCTCGGGTGTGGCGAGAATTGCGCCGTGATCGTCCAGGGTTCATTGGACTTTTGTTGTTGAGCGGCTTCGGACTATTTGCCCTTGCTGCACCGTTGATCGCCGATCGTTCGTCGTTGCTCGTCGCATCAGGACGCAACAATCCCGATTTGGCTCCACCGAGCGCCAAATTTTTGCTGGGGACCGACGAGATTGGTCGCGATGTGTTGGCGCAATTGGCTTGGGGCTCGCGCATGTCCCTATTCATCGGTCTGTTCGCCACGGTTGTGGCGGTGGTCATTGGTTCGGTGGTCGGGTTGGCCGCCGGTCACTCAAAAGGAAAGTTGTCCGCCGTCTTGTTGGCTATCGACGACTTTTTTTTGGTTGTGCCGTTTCTTCCGCTGGCGATCGTGTTGGCTGTGGTGCTTGGCCGCTCGCCAGTCACGCTTGCGATCGTGATCGGTGTTACATCGTGGGCAGGCAGTGCCCGATTGGTACGCGCACAAGTACTCACGCTGAGTGAACGTGCATATGTCGAACGCGCTCGTGCACTCGGTGCTGGTTCGTGGCACGTCATCGTGCGCCACATATTGCCTGGTGTTACTCCGTTGATCATCGCCAATGCGACGCTGATCGTGCCCAGTGCGATATTGACCGAGTCGACGCTCTCGTTTTTGGGTTTTGGTGATCGGTTATCTCCGAGCTGGGGCAAACTATTGGATGGTGCTCAGTCAAGTGGATCAATCACGCTCAACGCATGGTGGTATTACCTGCCGCCAGGTCTTTGCATCATCAGTGTCGTGCTTGCGTTCACTTTGTTGGGTCGCGCACTTGAGCGGATTTTTGATCCGCGCCTAAAGGGTCGCCAATGACAACATCAGTGCTGCAGGTGCGTGACCTATACGTCACCTACCAAACGTCTTCGGGTGCGGTGCCCGCGGTGCGCGGGGTCGATCTCGAAATCATGCGGGGCGAAACCCTGGGTTTGGCGGGAGAATCCGGCTGCGGAAAGTCAACGTTGGCAATGGCGTTATTGCGACTTGTTGCACCGACGACGCTGATTTCAGGCTCGATTCTGTTGGCGGGCAAAGACACGCTGACGATGAAGCCAGGTGAACTGCGCGCAGTTCGCTGGGCTCAGGCATCAATTGTCTTTCAGGGTGCACAGCATGTGCTCAACCCCGTGCAACGCATCGGCCGACAAATCGATGAGGCAACCGAGGCCCATCACGGCGTGTGGGCGACGAGCACGGCCGAATTGCTCGAGCTCGTGGGATTAGGTGCGCGCCGAGCAGACAACTATCCGCACGAGTTGTCTGGGGGACAAAAACAACGGGCACTGATTGCCATGGCGTTGGCGTGTGATCCATTATTGATCGTCGCCGATGAACCAACCACCGCATTGGATGTGATGATTCAGGCGCAAATTCTGCAACTACTCGAAGAAATTAGGCGAGAGCGCGGACTATCAATGTTGTTCATCACCCACGATTTATCGGTGCTGTCGCAAACGGCTGATCGTGTGGCGATTATGTACGCAGGGCGAGTAGTCGAGCTCGGCGCGGGAAAGGATTTGTTGCGCGGTTCTCAGCATCCGTATTCGAAGGCCTTGGCCGCATCGTTTCCGATCATTGGCGATCACGCATCACGCCGACAACCGCGCGGTCTTGCTGGTGATCCACCAGATCCAAACAATTTGCCAAGTGGATGTCCGTTTCATCCGCGTTGTGCTGTCGCGACCGACGAATGCCATAGCGCAGATGTCAAGTTACGACAAGTATCCAACGATGCGAGACGCTCGGTTGCATGTTTGCTCGTGGGCAATACATGACCGCAACCGAATCACTCTTGAGCGCGAGCAATGTGCACGTGACATACCCACCCCGGCGTCGTTGCGGAAGGTCGGCGCGCGCTGTCGACGGAGTTGACCTAGAAATTGCACGGGGTGAAATTGTTGCCCTCGTTGGCGAGTCTGGTTGTGGCAAGACAACGCTTGCACGCGCAATCTTGGGCCTGCAAAAAATATCGGCGGGTTCAATCGTCTTTGATGGAAAGCCTGTTTCGGGCAAGCATCCCGATATGCAGGCATATCGGCGACGTGCCCAGATCATTTTTCAAGATCCGACGGCAAGTCTCAACCCACGACAGTCGGTATACGAAATCGTGGCCGAAGGCTTGCGCATTCACGGGCTCAGCGACAACGAGCATGAAGTTGTCACGAGCGCCCTCGAGCATTGCGGTTTGCATCCTGCCGATCGTTATCTCTTGAAATATCCGCATGAACTTTCGGGCGGTCAACGCCAGCGTGTGGTTATCGCCGGGGCGATGGTGCTTGAGCCCGAATTCTTGGTGGCAGACGAACCTGTGTCGAGCCTGGACGCATCGGTGCGCGGCGAAATTTTGGCTTTGCTGCAGACTCTTGCCCGCGAAGGAGATATGGCCGTGCTGGTCGTGACGCATGATCTCGGACTGGCTTGGAACATCGCCGATCGCATCGCGGTGATGTATTTGGGGCGAATCGTGGAGATCGGAACGACCGAAGAATTAGTTGCGCAACCTAAGCACCCGTACACGCAGGCCCTGCTGTCTGTCGTGCTCGAACATCTTGGCATGGCCCAGCAGATTTTGGTGGGTGAGATGCCAGACCCCACCGCGATTTCGACCGGCTGCAGATTTCATCAGCGATGCCCGCTGATGCAGTCTGGAGAAGCGCAGAAGAGAGGTATCGACTTGCGTTGCACCACCGAAGACCCCGTGCTTCGTTCTGACTACCCTGAACACTTTGTTGCTTGCCATGCAATCTCGAGCGCAGTTTCTGGGGCGCGATGAAGTATTTACAACAAGCGCCGCTGAATGCGTCTGTTGTATCGCTTACGGGCGAATTCGACTCCATCTAGGTCGGCGTCCACATCGATCACGACGTTGAACGCGTCGGCATCGCTGTCAATTCGCATCCGTGCCTCGACGATGCAATTTGCTTCGGGCCATTCGAGTTGATACCGCGTCTTGGCGGTGACCCAAGATCGACTCGGATCAATGAGAGAGACACCAACTTCACCTTGGTAAAGCTCGTGTGTGGTTCCATTGTCTCGTACAGAACTTGGTCCACCATATTGAGTGCGAGCAATCGTCTTGTGATCAAGGATGTCGCGCTCGACTATCCACTTTGTCTCAACAGATTTATCGGTTGGTAATTCCTTGACGAAATCAGTGCTGACGATTGGCACAAATGTTGGTGTGCCCGACCCCGAACCAGATACATGTGGCAACGACAACTCGAGAGTCGAACGGTCAATCTGCAGAGAAAACGGTCCTGGAGGCGACCAAACATTCGGCCAGTCTGAGCCCGCAATTGAAAGTCTGATCTGGTGTCCCGCTTTGAATACCCAAGAAGTAGCTTCGAACTCGATGTTGACGAGTTCGAAAGTGTCTACGACAAGTGGTTGTGGGTTTGTGGACGAATTGCGATGGGTCAAGTTGAGAAACCCACGCGTGACGAGAGCCGATGTGCCATCGGGGAATACATCACAGATCTTGCAACTAACGAATGCCACCGGCCGATCACTAGCGAGCTTCATCCCAATTGCAGCGTGTCCAAGAATTTCAAAGTCTCCCGCGTCGACGGGCCACTGGTAGGTGAGCGACCACGCATCATCTTCACGTTGATCGGCTGGTTGTCCCCACGGCAATCCGCCCGCACACGAGTTCCAGGCGGCTGATCCGACGTCTGGTTTGACTTCGAGCGTGTCGATTGATGTCGCAGCATCATTGACAAACGGTCGCAAAACTATGGTTTTGTTCCTCGTCGGAGGCCAAGTGTCCTCGAATCTCCACTCGCCGTTGAACTTCAACAAGTCAGGATCAGGCTTCGTCGAGTGGCGAATGAACACTCGAATCGGTGGGTCGATTGCAACTGCAGCGTTGTCCACTCGCAACCAACGATTGAACCACGCAATCATTTCTGGAACAAGATCGATATTGGGTCCAGGGTGGGAATGAGCAGGGGCAGTGTGACTCCACGGACCAATCAACAGAGCTTTGTCGCACTGCAACGCTTCGAATGTGCGAAACGTGTTGTTGCGATAACCATCGGCCCAGCCAGCAACGATCATCGTCGGACATTCAATCCGCTCGTAGCCAGGTCGAAGCGATCCGTGTCGCCAGTAAGGTCCGTCATGCTGTTGCTCTAGCCAGTTGAGAACCCATGGTTGATTTTTCTCGAGTCTCATGTTCCACTCTGCGATCCAGTCGTCACCGAACACGGCAGGAACCGGGGGCAAAAGATTGCACGCCGTCATGTAGTGGCAATAGTCCACGAGGTCGATCGCCCGTAACGCCCCGCCCATGTAGTGCACGTCGTCTGTGTAGCGATCATCAGTCGCATAGATGGCACAAATAGCGTGAAGTGCTTCGGGTCGCGTGCATGCAACTTGCAGCGAATTGAAACCTGAGTAGCTGTAGCCGAACATGCCGACGCGTCCGTTCGACCAAGATTGTGTGGCCAGCCAATCGATGACGTCCGCGAGATCGTCGATCTCACTAAGCGGGTACTCATCTACGGCGAGTCCAGCTGATGAACCTGTTCCGCGCAGGTCGAGGCGACAAACTACGAAACCGCCTTCGTCGGCGAGTCGAATGTAGTCATTCGAGTGAGACGATGCAGTGAGGTCGTCCTTGCGATAGGGCAAAGCTTCAAGAACGGCCGGGACTTGCCCCGAAACACTGGTTGGCTCGTATATATCTGCTGCCAATCGGGTGCCGTCTCGTACGGTTATTGATAGTCGAGAAAACTGCACCTTGCGAATCTACACTTGCAATGGTGCTTGAAAAATCATTGGACCGTGCTGCGTATGTCGGCCAAGAAAATTGGGTTGCAGAGAAGCACAAGGTATTTGCATCGAACTGGTTTTGTATCGGCAGACATGATCAGATCGGCTCGCAGTCTGGAAGTTACAGGCTTGTCGACCTACAGGACGAAAAAATACTGCTCGTTCGAGGTGTTGACAGCTCGTTGCGTGCATTTGTCAATATGTGTCGTCACCGTGGCACCGAGTTGGTTGACTCGACAGATTCTGCAGCGTCGAACGGCTGTTTTGGAGCGCTGATCCGTTGTCCGTATCACAATTGGACATACAACACCGACGGCACATTGCGCGGCACACCACACCTAGCCGACATTGACCATGAGGCGAGCAGATTGTTGCAACTCGATCTAGGTGTATGGGGCGGTTTCATTTTCATTCGTCAGCACAAGGGCACGGAGTCTTTGCGTAGCTCGATCGGCGAGATTGCAGCCCGTGTTCGCAATTATCCACTGTCCGAACTTGTGATCGGACGAACCATTACATATGAAGTTGCCGCCAACTGGAAAGTACTCGAAGAGAACTACAACGAGTGTTACCACTGCGGCCCAGTGCACCCCGAATTGTGCCATCTGGTGCCGTCATTTCGCATCGGGGGAGCATCAAATCTCAATTGGGATGACGGCATTCCCCATCGTGAAGGCGCGTATACGTTCACTTCGTCTGGTACCACGATGCGCAAACCGTTCGTTGGTCTGTCAGATAACGAGTTGGTGAACCACAAGGGGGAACTGGTTTATCCGAACCTATTCTTGTCGCTGTCGTGCGATCATGTAGCTGCATTTGTGTTGTGGCCCAAGGGGCCAGACCATACGACGATCGTCTGTGATTTTTTGTTTCATCCGAGTGAAACAGACAAACCAGATTTTGACCCGAGCGATGCCGCAGATTTTTGGGATGTCGTCAATCGACAGGATTGGGCGATTTGCGAACGCGTGCAACGTGGCATGATGTCGAAATTTTTCACGCATGGATTTTTTGCGCCGATGGAGACACCGAGTCTGGACATTCGCGAATGGTGGCGAAAGCAGATGGGCGTTTGAGTAAATGACCGAATTTCGTGATGCCGACCATGTCGTCGTCGGTCTAGGTGGCATTGGTGGCGCTGTCGCATATTGGTTGGCCAAACTCGTTCAAGACGCAGGGCGCGAAACGACCATCGTTGGACTCGAGCAGTTTGCACTCGGGCACGACAAAGGTGCCAGCCATGATCACTCGCGGATTATCCGTTACTCGTATCACACGCCCGAATATGTCAAGTTGGCAAGTGAGGCTTACGAAACTTGGGATGCAGTCGCAGCCGAGGCCGGAGAACAACTTGTGGTGCGCACGAGTGGGATTGATCTTTTTCCCACGAACTCCGCGATCTCAATCGACGATTACATCTCGAGTCTGAGCATTAACAACGTCGCCTTCGAAGTATTGGATGCGGCCGAGACGATGTCACGATTTCCGCAGTTCGTCCTTGATGATGGGGTGCGTTCATTGTTTCAACAAGATACGGGAATCGCCGCGGCGATCAAGGGCACTGCCGCACATCAGCGCTTGGCACGAACGCGCGGTGTCGAAATGCATGAAGGTGTGACGGTGCGAAGAATCGAAAGTGATGGTGTCGGCGGATTGGGTGTCGTGACCGAAGGTTGCGTCTATCGCACGGGTTCGGTGATTTTGTGCACGGATGGATGGACCAGTGAATTGCTTGAGCCGCTCGGCGTGCACATACCCCTTGAGGTGACGCGCGAGCAGGTCGTGTATTACCCAAGTACACCAATGTCGCTGGCAAAGTTTGCAATTGGTTCGTTTCCGGTTTGGATCTGGATGGATGATCCGTCGTATTACGGGTTTCCCATTTATGGTGACATGGGGGCTGTCAAAGCCGCAGAGGATGTTGGCGGTCAGTCAACGACCCCACGCACGCGAAGTTTCGATACCGACGTGATTGCGCTCGACCGTTTGACAGCCTTCATCGCCAAGTCGATTCCTGAAATGCTCGGTGATGTCAAGCCGCGCGTCAAGACATGTCTCTACACGCTGACGCGGGATCGCGACTTTGTGCTGGACACTGTGCCCGGTCATCCAGGTATACAAGTTGGTCTCGGTTCGGCCCATGGTTTCAAATTTGCTTCTTGGTTTGGGCGAGCCCTTGCTGAGCGCGCATTGTTCGGATCGACTCGCAGCAACATCGAACCGTTCAGGTTTGATCGCCCGGCAATTACAGATTCAAGTTTCGTGTCCAACTACATGCAGTAACTTGCAGTCTGTTTCACCAGTGTGGTGGAAAAAGACGTCGACTTTGATGTGATCATCGTCGGCGCTGGAATCTCTGGTATTGGTGCGGCATATCACCTGAAGACGTTGAGCCCCGACCGATCGTTTCGAATACGTGCCGGTACCAATCGGCCGGGGGCTTGGATCGTGCTCGTGCGTGCTCTGAAGTCCTCGGGGGTCGCCCCGATCGACACAGGTTTCTGGTGGCCATGGCGGCGGGGTCACACCCGTTCCCATCCCCAACACGGCAGTTAAGCCCGCCAGCGCCGATGGTACTTGGGGGTAGACCCCCTGGGAGAGTAGGTCGCCGCCAGATTTCTCCAACAACGAGCCCCGGCCACCGGCCGGGGCTCGTTGCGCATCCGGACCCGAGTCGGTCGGCGGCGAGGGTGTGCGGCGTTAGCGTCGGTGCGCCATGGCGCGCGACGATCGACGGCCCCGTCGTCCGGCGCGTCCCGGTCGGCCCGCTCGTGGCGCGGGCCGCGGTCGGCCCCCGCGCGGGAAGGGCCCTGGGCGCGCGAACCGTGCACCGCGCCCGGGCCGTGCACCGCGCACCGATTGCCCGGCGTCGCCCGAGCCGCGCACCGACGCGGAGCGACGCCGCGAGGAGGTCCGAGCCCGCATCGGGCGCCGCAAGTACGGCCCCGATCGCCCGATGCCGCGCCCGGACAAGCCCGTGGCCCGCTGGGTGGACGAGGGTGCCACGACGGCGCCGCCGACGCGCCGCGCGGCGGGCCCGCAGCCCCGCACGGTGGCGCGCATCACCGTCGACGACCTGGACCCGCGCGTGCAGCGCGAGGTGCGGGGCCGCCACGGCGCGGCGCGGGCCCCCCGCGTGCTCGCGCGCCTCGCGCAGGCGGCGCAACACTTCGAGGCGCACCGCTACGCGCAGGCCCGCACGGCCGTCCTCGCGCACCTCCGCGAACTCGAGGGGATCTCGCTCGCGCACGAGATCCTCGGGCTCTCGTCGTACCGCGTGGGTCGCTGGGCCGAGGCGCTGCGCCACCTCGAGACGGCCCGCGCGTTGCGGCCCGGGGACCCGTCGGTGCTCGTGGTGATCGCCGACTGTCACCGTGCCCTCGGTCGCCACGGCGAGGTGGAGCGGCTCTGGGCGCAGGTGCGCGAGGCGTCGCCGCCGCCGTGGATCCTCGCCGAGGGTCGCATGACGATGGCGGGGTCGCTCGCCGACCGGGGTGAGCTGGCGGCGGCGATCCGCGTCATGACTCACGGCACGCGCGACCCGCGCCGCGTGCGCGAGCACCATCTGCGGGAGTGGTACGTGCTGGCCGACCTCTACGACCGCGCGGGCGAGGTCGCCACCGCGCGGCGCCTGTTCGCCAAGATCCTCGGGGAGGACCCGCGGTTCGCCGACGCCGCCGACCGACTGGCGGCCCTGGGACGGTAGGCCCGGCGCGCGGCCCGGCACACGGCCTGGACGGTGCGTCGAACCCGGGGTGTCGTGGCGCGCGTCAGTCGTCGAGGAGCCGCAGCACCGGCCCGGTGCGCAGCTTGGGCGCAAAGAAGGTCGACTTGGGCGGCATCAGCGCGCCCTCCCGCGCGGTGCGCAGGATCTCGCCGATCCCCACGGGCCGGATGAGCACGGCCGCCACCGCCTCGCCGCGCGCGAGCCGCGCGCGTACCCGGTCCAGCCCGTGCTGGTACGCCGCCTCGGCCCCGACCCCCGCGAGCGCGTGCTCGAGGCGCGCCGAGTCGAGGTCCCGCACGCCGGGAAATGCGCCGCTGCGCGGCGTGAGGCCGAGGGCGGTGCCGTCCGCGCGGAGCATCACCATGCAGCCCTCCCGCGACATGCGGGCGATCACGTCGGCCGGCATCGGGCCCATCTCGCGTGGCTCGCACGCCGCGCGCAGCGCCGTCTCGAGCGTCGCGGCGTCGGGCGCCGTGAAGAGGCGGTGGATCGCCGCGACGGCGAGTTGGTCCTCCACGAGCTCACCGAGGTGCGTGAGCACGCTGCGGGCCGCGGGTGGCGCGTCGGGCTCGTCGCGGTAGTGCCGCGAGACCGCGTAGCGGTGGTGGCCGTCGGCGATCACCACGGGCGCCGAGCCGGCGAGCCGCGCGATCTGCGCGAGGCGCGCGGCGTCGTCGACCCGCTCGTAGCGGTGCAGCACGCCGTCGGCGTCGGTGGCCTCGCCGACGAGCTGGCCGGGCGCGACGAGGAGATCGGTGAGACCCCGCGCGCTGGAGAGGCCCCACACGGGCGACAGCTGCGCGCGCGTGGCACGCGTGAGGTCGAGCCGGTCGGTCGAGTCCTTCGGCGTCGTGCGCTCATGCGGCCGCACCTCGGTGGAGTCGGGGGCTTCGATGCGTAGCGCCCCCATCACGCCGACCGTGGTGCGTGCACGGCCCTCGGCGTCGACGAAGCTGGTGCGCACGATCGTGTACGACGCCGCGGCGTCGGTCACGAGCACCCCGTGCGTGCGCCACGCCGCGAGGCGTGCGGCGGCGGCGGCGTACGCCTCGGGTCGGGGGACGGCGCCGGGCGGGACCGGCACGTCGACGTGCACGATGTTGTGCTCGTGCGCCGCCGCGAGTCGCTCGCGATCCGCCGTCGAGAGCACGTCGTACGGGGGAGCCCACAGGTCGGCGGCGTGCGAGACCCACGCGGGCGCGTGGCGCGTCGCGCGGAAGGGGAGGAACTCTGGCACACTCCTAGGGTGCCAGCGTCGGTCGCGTCCCGACGACCCGAAGTCGCCGCCCTGGTGTGCGATCTGGACGGCGTGGTGCGACTCGGGCGCTCGGCCGTGCCGGGCGCACCCGAGGCCGTCGCGCGGGCCCGCGCGGCGGGGATGCGCGTGCTCTTCGTCACCAACAACTCCGCCACGCCGGCGGTCGACCAGGCCGCGAAACTCGCCTCGTTGGGCGTGCCCGCCGACGGGGACGTCCTCACCGCGGCGATGGCCGCCGCCCTGCTGGTGCGTCCCGGGGAGCGGGTGCTCGTGGCCGGCGGACCGGGGGTCGTCGGGGCGCTCGACGGCGCGGGGGCCCGCGTGGTGGGTCGCACCGACGACGGCACCTGGGCCATGGGCGACGCCGCGGAGCGCGTGGACGCCGTGGTGGTGGGCTACCACGAGCACTTCGACTACGCGGGGCTCGCGCGTGCATCCGCGGCCGTGCGTGCGGGCGCACGCCTGATCGGCACCAACCGCGACGCCACCTACCCGCACGAGCGGGGCGTCGCCCCGGGTGGCGGGTCGATCCTCGCGGCCGTGGAGACGGCGTCGGGCGCGGTGGCGACGGTGGCGGGCAAGCCGTACCCGCCGATGGGCGAGCTCGTGCGCCGCACGCTCGGCCTCGCGGACCTGGGGGCGTGCTGGGTGGTGGGCGACCGCGACGACACCGACGGCGCATTCGCCCGCGCCGTCGGCGCCCGCTTCGCACTCGCGGCCTCGGGCGTGACCGACGCACCGACGGCCCGCGAGGTGGCGGCTCGCACGCCCGACACGGTCGCGGTGCGCGACCTGGCGGAGCTCGTGGGGACGCTGCTCGCCCGGTGAGACGCCTCGACGTGGTCGCGGCCCTCGTGGCACGCGGGCTTGCCGCGTCGCCCGAGGAGGCCAGGGCCCTCGTGGACGAGGGGCGGGTCACCGCGGCGGGTGCCCCCGTCGTCTCGCCCGCACGACTCGTGGCGGCCCACGAGGAGCTCCAGGTGCGCGCCGAGCCGCGCCCGGTCGGGCGCGGTGCGCACAAGCTCGAGGGCGCGCTGGAGGCCACGGGCGTCGTCGTGGCCGGTCGTCGGTGCCTCGACGTGGGTGCGAGCACCGGGGGCTTCACCGAGGTGCTGCTCGCGCGGGGGGCGACCGAGGTGGTCGCCCTGGATGTGGGCCGCGGGCTCCTGCACGAGCGGCTCCGTGCCGACCCCCGCGTGCACGACGCCGCGGGGGTGCACGTGCGCGAGCTCCCGCGGCTGCTCGCCGCGCGCGACGCGGCGGGACCGTGGCGCGCGCCCTTCGACCTCGTGGTGGTGGACCTCGCCTTCATCTCCACGGCGTCGGTGGCAGGACCCGTGTGGGCCGCCGTCGCTCCCGACGGCGAGGCGCTCGTGCTCGTGAAGCCCCAGTTCGAGGCGTCGCGCGACGAAGCCGCGCGGGCTGGTGGCGTGGTACGCGACCCCGAGGTGCGGGCCCGCACCTGCGCCGAGGTGGCCGCGGCGTTCACCGCGCTCGGCGCGCGGGTGGGGGAGCCGGTGCGCTCGGCGATCGACGGCCGGGGCGGCAACGCCGAGTATTTCCTCCGCGTACGCCGCGCGCCCCCGCCCTAAGGTGGACGATGACCCATGGCGACGCGGAGATCCGACCGGGCTGGGCGCGGCGTGGTCGTCGTGGCGCACCACGACCGACCCGCGGTGCGCGAGGTGGTGGAGGCACTGCGCGCGTGGCTGCAGCCCCGCGGACACCGGCTCTGGATGCCCGTCGAGGACGCGGCCGCACGGGGCCTCGGCGATCTCGGCTCCGCGCGCCCCGCGTCCGAGGCCGACCTGCTCGTGTGTCTCGGTGGCGACGGCACGATCCTGCGCGCCGTGCACCTGCTGGACGGTGCCGCGGTGCCGATCCTCGCCGCGCACGTGGGCACGCTGGGCTACCTCGCCGAGGTGGAGCCGTCCGAGGCGGCGGCTGCGATGGCCGCATGGCTCGAGACGCCCGAGGCCTCGGGCTTTCGGCTGGACGAGCGCATGCTGCTCGGCGTGTCGTTGCGATGCCGCGCGGGAGGCCCACCGCTCGAGTGGCGGGCGCTCAACGAGGTGGTGATCGAGCGACAGCAATCGGGGCACACCGTGTGGATCGACGTCACCATCGACGGCGCCCAGTTCGCGCGCTATTCGGCGGACGGGCTCATCGTCGCCACGCCAACGGGCTCCACGGCGTACAACATGTCGGCCCGCGGGCCGGTCGTCTCCCCGCGACAGCGGGCCCTGATACTGACGCCCGTGTCGCCGCACATGCTCTTCGACCGCAGCCTCGTGCTGGACGAGACCGAGACGCTCGGGCTCACCGTGGTCGGCACGCGGGAGGCCGACGTGGTGGTGGACGGCCGGCGCGTCGCGGCCCTCGAGCCGGGCGACGTCGTCACCTGCGCCCGGTCCAGCGCCTCGGCGTGCTTCCTCCGGCGTGGCGCACCGGAATTCCACCAGGTCGTGCGGATGAAGTTCGGACTCGGGGACGACTGATGCTCGCCGAGCTCCACATCGAGCAGCTCGGCGTCATCGAGTCCCTGGACCTCGTGCTCGACGCGGGCCTCACGGCGCTCACCGGCGAGACGGGTGCGGGCAAGACGATGCTCGTCGAGGCGATCGACCTGCTCGTCGGGGGTCGCGCCGACGCGTCGATGGTGCGACCCGGCGCGGCCGAGGCCCGCGTGGAGGGCCGCTTCGTGGACGGGGAGGCCGAGGTGGTGCTGGCGCGCGTGGTGCCCGCCGACGGCCGCTCCCGCGCGTACGTCAACGGCCGGCTCGCCACCGTCGCGCAGCTCGCCGAGCACGGGGCGCGGCTCGTGGACCTGCACGGCCAGCACGCGCACCAGAGCCTGCTGGGCGCCGCCGCGCAGCGCGACGCGCTGGACGCCCATGCGGGTATCGACCTCGGCCCGTTGCGTGCCGCGCGGGCCCGCGTCACCGAGATCGACGCCGCGCTCGCCACGCTCGGCGGCGACTCACGCGCGCGGGCCCGGGAGATCGACCTGTTGCGCTTCCAGGTAGAGGAGATCGACGCGGCAGGCCTCGGGGACCCGGAGGAGGAGCGCACGCTCGAGCGCGAGGAGGACCTGCTCGCCGACGCGGTGGCGCACCGGGAGGCCGTGTGGCGCGCGGTGGCATCGCTGACGGACGATGGCGGCGCCACGGACGCCGTGGGCACCGCCGTGGCGGCCCTCGGGGGTCGTGACGCGCTCGGGGCCGCCGATGCGCGACTGCGCGGCGTCCAGGCGGAACTGGACGACATCGCCTCCGAGTTGCGCGCGCTCGCCGAGTCGATCGAGGAGGATCCCGAGCGTCTCGCGGGCGTGCGCGAGCGCCGTGGCCTGCTCGTGGACCTGCGCCGCAAGTACGGCGCGACGCTCGCCGAGGTGATCGCCTACGGCGCCGACGCGGCCCGTCGCCTGGCCGAGCTGGAGGGGTACGAGGAGCGCGCGGCGGGGCTGGACGCCGAACGCGCCCGGGCGGCCGAGGAACTCGCGGTCCGCGAGCACGAGGTGGGCGAGGCGCGGCGCGCGGCCGCGCCGGGACTCGCGCGGGCGGTGGAGGCACACCTGGTGCAACTCGCCATGCCGCACGCGCGGCTCGAGGTCGCGGTGGGGCCCGGTGCGGGCGACGAGGTGGGCTTCCTGCTCGCGGCCAACCCCGGCAGCCCGTGTGCGCCGCTCGCCAAGGTCGCCTCGGGTGGCGAGTTGGCCCGCACCATGCTGGGCCTGCGGCTCGTGCTCACCCGCGCGCCCGACACCCTCGTGTTCGACGAGGTGGACGCCGGGATCGGCGGCTCGGCCGCCGTGGCGGTGGCCGCGGCGCTCGCGCGGCTCGGGTCGCGCCACCAGGTGCTCGTGGTGACGCATCTGGCGCAGGTCGCGGCGGCGGCCACGATGCAGGTGGCGGTGGAGAAGCGGGTGACCGACGGCGCGACCTTCGCCCGCGCCCAGGCACTCGGCGACGACGCCCGGGTGCAGGAGGTGGCCCGCATGCTCTCGGGGGGCGTGGCCAAGGATTCGGCGGTCCGCCACGCGCGGGAGCTGCTCGAGGCCTCGCGCTCCCGTCGCCCCTCGCGGGCCTGAGGCGCGCTGCACGCCGGCAGGTATGATGACCTCCCGTCAGAGCCACGGCCGCCGCGCGGCCGCCTAGGGAGACGGGAGCCCGGGTGCCAAAGCACGTGTTCGTGACGGGCGGTGTGGCGAGCTCGCTCGGCAAGGGTCTCACGGCCTCCTCCCTCGGGCGCCTGCTCAAGCTCCGCGGCCTGCGGGTGACGATGCAGAAGCTGGACCCGTACATCAACGTGGACCCGGGCACCATGAATCCCTTCGAGCACGGCGAGGTGTTCGTCACCGACGACGGGGGCGAGACCGACCTGGACCTCGGTCACTATGAGCGCTTCATCGACGAGCCGCTCTCGCGCGCCTCCAACGCCACGACGGGCTCCATCTACCAGGCCGTGCTCGCGGCCGAGCGGCGCGGCGACTACCTGGGGCGTACCGTGCAGGTGATCCCGCACGTCACCGACGAGATCAAGCGCCGCATCCGGCGGCTCGCCACCGACGACGTGGACGTCGTGATCACCGAGGTGGGCGGCACGGTGGGCGACATCGAGATCCTGCCGTTCCTCGAGGCGATCCGTCAGTTCCGCAACGAGGTGGGTCGCGACAACGTCTGCTACGTGCACGTCACGCTCGTGCCGTTCATCGGCCCGAGCGGCGAGCAGAAGACCAAGCCGACGCAGCACAGCGTGACCGAGTTGCGCAGCCGCGGCATCCAGCCCGACCTCATCGTCTGCCGCAGCGGCGAGCCGCTCAGCGACGCGTTGAAGCGCAAGATCTCGGGCCAGTGCGACGTGGACTTCGGCGCCGTGATCAACGCAGCCGACGCCGACAACGTCTATGCGCTACCCCTCATCCTCCACGACGAGGGCCTCGACTCCGTGGTGTGCGAGGTGTTGCGCCTCGACGCGCCGATCGACCTCGAGCCGTGGCGCCGACTCGTGGCGCGCATCGAGGCCTCCACCGCGCCCGTGCGCATCGGGCTGATCGGCAAGTACGTGGACCTCCACGACGCGTACCTCTCGGTGATCGAGAGTCTCAAGCACGCCGGGTTCCACCACGGCGCGCGGGTCGAGGTGGTGTGGATCCAGGCCGAGGAGGTGGAGGGTCTGCTCGCCGACGAACGCATCGGTTCGGTGGACGGGATCGTCGTGCCGGGGGGCTTCGGACCGCGCGGCATCGAGGGCAAGGTGCGCGCGGTGGAGTACGCGCGCGAGCACGGCCTGCCGTGCCTCGGGCTGTGCCTCGGGATGCAGGTGATGACCATCGAGTTCGCGCGCCACGTGCTGGGCCTCGCCGACGCCAACTCCACCGAGTTCAACGCCGCGACGCCGCACCCCGTGATCGACCTCATGACCGATCAACGCGAGGTCACCGACAAGGGCGGCACCATGCGCCTCGGCGCGTACTACGCCGTGCTCGCGCCCGACAGCATCGTCGGTCGCGCGTACGGCGAGCCCGTGGTGAGCGAGCGCCACCGCCACCGGTACGAGTTCAACGCGTCGTACCGCGGCCGCTTCGAGGACGCGGGGTTCTGGTGCTGCGGCACCTCGCCCGACAAGTTGCTCGTGGAGTTCTTCGAACTGCGCGACCACCCGTTCTGGGTCGGCACGCAGGCCCACCCCGAGTTCAAGAGCCGCCCCGACCGGCCGCACCCGCTGTTCCGCGAGCTCGTGGGTGCGGCCCTCGCGCACCGCGCACGCCGCGAGTCGGTCGCCCCCCGCGAGGCCGCGCCCGCCGACGCGTTGCACGGAGCCGCCGAGATCGCGCGTTGAACGGCTTTCGACGCGTCGCCGAGCGGGACGTGCACCGTTGGGCGGGGTGGGCCCTGCGCACCGGGGCGTTCGTCGACCCGGACGGCACGGCGTTCGAGCGCACGTACGTCGCATCCCCTGGGGCGGTCGCCGTGGTGGCGCTCGACGACGAGGCACGCGTGGTGCTCGTGCGCCAGTACCGCCCGGCGCTCGACCGCGTCATGTGGGAGATCCCGGCGGGGATGCGCGACGTGGCGGGGGAGGACCCGACGCGCACCGCGGCCCGCGAGCTCGCCGAGGAGACGGGGCTCGCCGCAGACGAGTTCGTGCCGCTCGGCGTGCACGTCTCGGCCTCGGGGGTGAGCGACTCGGCCGTGGTGCTGTTCCTCGGCACGGGTCTGCGCGAGGTGCCCCACGACCGCCACGGGCCCGAGGAGCGTTTCATGGAGGTGACGCGCGTCCCGCTCGCCGATGCGCTCGGCATGGTGGACCGCGGCGAGATCACCGACGCGAAGACGGTGATCGGGCTGCTGCAGGTCGCGCGGCGCACCGGGGCCTGAGCCGGGGCCGGCGGTGGGCGGGCCGCTTGAGGCCTTCTGCGACTGGTTGTCGCTCGAGGAGGGCCGCTCGCCGCACACGATCGACGCCTACCGCCGCGACATCGGCGCCTACGCGGCCTGGGTGGGGGAGGCGGGGTCCTCGCCCGAGACCGCGGGCCCGAGCGAGCTGGAACGGTGGCTCGCGGCCATGTCGGGGGTGGCCGCTCCCCGCACCGTGGCGCGACGGCTCGCCGCCGTGCGCACCTACCACCGCTGGCTCGTCGCGCGGGGTGCACGGGCCGACGATCCGACGCGCGGCCTCGACGGGGTGCGCGTGCCGAGCGGGCTGCCCAAGGCGCTCACGGTGGACCAGGTGACGCGGCTCCTCGAGTCGGTGACCGGCGACGACCCGCGTGCGCGACGGGATCGCGCGCTGCTCGAGTTCCTCTATGCGACGGGAGCCCGCATCTCGGAGGCCTGCGGCGCGGACGTGGCGGACCTCGACGCGGAGGGGGGCCTCGTGCGGCTCTTCGGCAAGGGTTCCAAGGAGCGTCTCGTGCCGATCGGGGGTGCGGCCCTGCGGGCGCTCGGGGCGTGGCTCACCCCGGGCGTGCGCGAGGGTCTCGCGGCTGCGCCGGCCCGCGGTGGCGGTCGCTCGGCGCGCGCGGATGCCCGCGCGCTGTTCGTCGGCCTGCGCGGTCGGCGGCTCACCCGTCAGGGTGCATGGGAGGTGGTGGCGCGCCGCGCACGCGCCGCGCGCATCCGCGGCATGTCGCCGCACTCGCTGCGACACTCCTGTGCGACGCACATGCTGGTGGCGGGCGCCGACCTGCGGGTGGTGCAGGAGATGCTCGGACACGCCTCGGTGTCCACGACGCAGGTGTACACCAAGGTGGGCAACGAGGTGCTCTGGGAGATGTACCGCGAGGCACATCCCCGGGCGTTGCGCGCCGCCGCCCTGCGTGCGGGTCGCAACGCGGCGCCGTGAGTCCGACGGGTCTGCATCTCGCGCGACGCTTCGCGGGTGCGCTGGCGGCGCGTGCGCCGCGGCCCGCCGAGCACGCGCGCGCCTCGGCGCTGTTGAGCGCCCCCGAGGCCCTCGCCTGGGGGCGGCTGTCGCGGGCCGACCGACGACACTCGCTCACCGTGCTCGCGCGCCTGGACCGCGCCGAGCCGGCTGCACCGGCGGAGGTGCGCCGTGCGGCACTGCTCCACGACGTGGGCAAGGGCCTGGTGCGCCTCGGCGTCGCGGGTCGGGTGGCGGCGACGCTGCTCGGGTCCCGCACCGAGCGCTGGGCGCTCTATCGCGAACACGCGCGCACGGGGGCGTGGCTGTGTCGCACGCTCGGTACCGACGCCGCGACGCTCGCGCTGCTGGAGGGCGGGGGTGAGACGCGCTGGCGCGAGGCGTTGCGTCGGGCCGACGACGCCTAGCGATTCAGGCGGGCAGCAGTCCGATCGCGCGGTAGGTGCGGTCCAGCGTCGCGGCGGCGACCATGCGCGCCCGGTCGTCTCCGGTGCGGATGAGCCGGCCCAATTCGGCGCGGTCGGCTACGAGTTCGCGGTAGCGGGCCTGGATGGGGGCCAGCATTGCGACGACGGCCTCGGCGGTGCGGGACTTCAGTTCGCCGTAGCCGCGCATCCCCGCACCGGCGGTCTCGGGCGCGGCCCCCGACGCGGCGGCGAGGATGTCGAGCAGGTTGGACACCCCGGGCTTGGCCTCGCGGTCGTGGCGGATCTCGCCGTCGGAGTCGGTGACTGCGCGCATGAACTTGCGGGTGATCGTCTCGGGGTCGTCCAGGAGCATCACGCACCCCGCCCCGTCCCCCGACTTCGACATCTTGGCGGTGGGGTCCCCGAGGTCCATCACCCGCGCGCCCGCGCGGGGCACGACGGCGCGCGGCACCACGAAGGTCTCCCCGAAGCGATGGTTGAAGCGCTGGGCCATGTCGCGGGTGATCTCCACGTGCTGTCGCTGGTCGTCGCCGACGGGGACCTCCTGCGCGTCGTAGAGCAGGATGTCGGCGGCCTGCAGCGCCGGGTAGGTGAACAGTCCGGCCGCCACGAAGTCACCCTCCCGCTTGGCGGCCTTGTCCTTGAACTGCGTCATGCGACTCAGCTCCCCGTACGACACCGTGCACTCCATCACCCACGCGAGCTGGCTGTGCTCGGGCAGGTGACTCTGGACGAACACGGTGGCGACCTGCGGGTCCAGGCCGACGGCAAAGAGCATCGCCGCGAGGCGCAGCGTGGCATCCCCAAGCACGCCGGGCGTGTCGGTGACGGTGAGGGCGTGCAGGTCCACGATGCCGTGGTACACCTCCGCCTCGTGCTGGCCCTCCACCCAGGGCCGCAGCGCACCGAGGTAGTTGCCGAGGTGCACGTCCCCGGTGGGCTGGATGCAGGACAGCACGCGCGCCACCCCACCACGGTACTTGTCCGGATTTCGCGGTCGCCGACAACTAGCCTCGCCGCGATGGCGTACGCAGTGAGCACGCCCGTGTTCGAGGGGCCGTTCGAATTGCTCCTCCACCTCATCCTGCAGGAAGAGGTGGACGTCCACGAGGTCTCGCTCGCGCGCATCGTGGAGGCCTACCTCGCCGAGGTGGAGCGCATGCAGGCGCTGGATCTCGAGGTCGCCACCGAGTTCGTGCTCATCGCCGCCACGCTGCTGGAGTTCAAGGCCCGCCGCCTGCTGCCGGGCCGCGACGGCATCGACCTCGACGAGGAGCTCGCGCTCTGGGAAGAACGCGACCTGCTGCTCGCCCGCCTGCTGGACTGCAAGACCTTCAAGGACGTGGCGGCGGCCTTCGCGTCGCTCGTCGAGCTGGCCGACCGCTCCTACCCGCGGGCCGCGGGTCCCGACGAGCGGTTCGCGTCGCTGCTGCCCGACCTGCTCGAGGGCGTGACGCCGCGGCGCATCGCGCGAGCCTACGAGCGCGCCACCGCGCCCAAGCCACCGACCGTGGTGGGCGTCGAGTACGTCGCGCCCATCCGCGCCAGCGTCGCCGACGCACTCGTGGTGGTGTCCGAGTACCTGCGCGTGCACGGCACGGCGACCTTCCGGCAGCTCGCGGTCGGGCTCACGGACCGCATCGAGATCGTGGTGCGATTCCTCGCCCTGCTCGAGTTGTTCAAGCAGGGCCGCGTGGACCTCGACCAAGCCGAGCGCTTCGGCGAGATCCGCGTGCGCTGGACCAGCGCATCCTGGGACGACGAGGCCGCCTCGGCGGAGCGTGCCCCACTGCCGATCGACGACTACGAGGGCTAGGCGTGTCCGACGAGGTGACGACGGTGCGGGCCCTCGAGGCGATCCTCACCGTCGCGATGGAGCCGGTGGCGGTGCCCCTGCTCGCCCAACTGCTCGAGATGCCCGCGGCCGAGGTGGCCGAGTTGTGCGAGCGCCTCTCGCGCACCTACGACGAGGCGGGGCACGGATTCCAGTTGGTGCAGGTGGCGGGTGGATGGCGCCTCCAGTCGCACCCCGACCTCGCGCCGTACGTCGAGCGCTTCGTCTTGGACGGCCAGCACGCGCGCGTGTCGACGGCCGCCCTCGAGACCCTCGCGATCGTGGCGTACAAGCAGCCCATCTCCCGGTCGCAGATCGCTGCGATCCGCGGCGTGGACCCCGAGGCCGTGATGCGCACGCTGCAGTCCCGCGGCTACATCCACGAGGTGGGCCGCGACGACGGGCCGGGCCAGGCCGTGATGTACGGCACGACGCCGCTCTTCATGGAGCGGCTCGGCATCGCGTCGCTGGAGGACCTGCCGCCCATCACCGACTTCGTGCCGGATGCGAACGTGGTCGAGGCGTTGGAGCGCACCCTGCGGGTGGTGCCCGACGTGGCGACCACGCCGGACGGCACCGCCCAACTGGACGCACCCGAGGACTGACGACCGCTCGAGGGTGCGGATGGACGAGGACGGCGAACGCCTGCACGACGGCGAACGCCTGCACGACGGCGAACGCCTGCAAAAGGTCCTCGCGCAGCGCGGCTTCGGGAGCCGCCGCGCCTGCGAGGCGCTGATCGAGGCGGGTCGTGTGCGCGTCAACGGCGAGGTGGCGGTACGTGGCCGCCGCGTGGACGTCGCGCGGGACACGGTCGAGGTGGACGGCGTCGGGGTGGGGGTGCGCCCGGGCCTCGTGTACTGGCTCGTCAACAAGCCTGCGGGCGTGATCACCACCGCCGACGATCCCGAGGGTCGCCCCACCGTGTTGGACCTCGTGCCCGCCGACCCGCGCACATTCCCGGTCGGGCGCCTGGATGCCGACACCGAGGGGCTCATCCTGTGCACCAACGACGGCGAGCTGGCACATCGGCTCACGCATCCGAGCTTCGGCGTGGACAAGGAGTACCTCGCACGGGTGCGTTGCGGCGAGACCGGCGTACCCGAGGGTGCGCTGCGACGCCTGCGCGAGGGCGTGGCGCTCGACGACGGTCCCACCGCCCCCGCGGAGGTGGGCCAGCCGCAGCCGGGCGTGCTGCGCATCGTGATCCACGAGGGACGCAACCGGCAGGTGCGGCGCATGTGCGAGGCGGTGGGACATCCCGTGAATCGTCTCGTGCGGGTGCGCATCGGTCCGCTCGCGGATCGTCGGTTGCGGCCCGGCGCACGACGCGCGCTCACGGTCGACGAAGTGCGCGCGCTCGAGCGCGCCGCCCAGCCGCGCAACGACCGCCGATAGCCTGACCCGCCGTGACGCGCCGGGCCAACGTGGTGGGCCTGGGCCTCGTGGGCGGCTCGGTCGCCCTCGCGCTGCGCGCGCGGGGCTGGCGGGTGAGCGGCGAGGATCCCGACGAGGCGCGCGCCCGCCTCGCACTGGAGCGGGGCGTGGTGGCCGCGCTGGGGATCGATGCCGCGGCCGAGGTGTCGGTCGTCGCCACCCCCGTGGGGGCCGTCGCCGAGGCCGCGCGCCGTCTGCTCGGGACCACGAGCGGGGTCGTGACCGACGTCGGGGGCGTGAAGCGTGCGGTGGCCGAATCGATCCCCGACCCGCGCTTCGTGCCGGGTCACCCCATGGCGGGCAGCGAACTCTCGGGTCTGGACGGTGCGGACGAGACGCTCTTCGAGGGAGCCGTGTGGGTGCTCACCCCGACGGCGTCCACCGCCGACGACGCGTTCTCGCGGGTGGCGACGCTGGTGACCGAGCTGGGCGCCGAACCCGTGGTACTCACGCCCGAGCGCCACGACGAGCTCGTCGCCGTGGTGAGTCACCTGCCGCACCTCGCGGCGGCCTCGCTCATGGGCCTGGCCGTTGGCACCGCCGACGAGCACGTGGCGACCCTGCGCCTCGCCGCCGGGGGCTTTCGCGACATGACGCGCGTGGCCTCGGGGCATCCCGCGATCTGGCTGGACGTGTGCCGCGACAACCGCGACGCGATCCTGCGGGCCCTCGACGGGATGCTCGGTCGCCTGGGGGAGATGCGCGACATCGTCGCGAACGGCGATTCGGGACGCCTCGCCGAGCGTCTCGACGCGGCCCGGGCCGCGCGGCGCAACCTGCCGGGCCGCGTACGGGAACTGGCCGAGGTGGCGGAGGTGCGCATCCCCATCCCCGACCGACCCGGTGCCGCGGCGGAGGTGTTCGGCCTCGCCGCCGACCTGGCGGTCAACGTGGCGAACTTCGAGGTCGCCCACTCGGTGGAGGGGGATCGCGGCGTGCTCGTCGTCGTCGTGGAGCGCAGCGCGACCGAGCGCTTCCGCGGCGGTCTCATCGCGCGAGGTTTCCGGCCCTCGGTCCACGCCGTCGCGTGAACGACGCGCCCGACGCGCAGCATCCCGCCGCGGGCGCAGGGGCGCTCCCGTGCGCGAGCGGCCCGTTGCACGCCCGGGTGGTGGTGCCCGGATCCAAGAGCATCGCCAACCGTGCGCTCGTGGCGGCCTGTCTCGCGCCGCCCGGCTCGGTCCTGCGGGGCGTGCCGACGGGGGACGACGTGGATGCGATGTGCGAGGCGCTCGTGGCGTTGGGCGCGCGCCTCGAGGTGGCGGACGCAGCCGACGCGCCCGGCGCGCCGCAGGTGGCGGGCGGGGATGTGCGCGTCGCGGCGGGCGTGGCGCTCGAGGACGGGCGGGCCGTGCGCGTGGACGCGCGCCTCGCGGGCACCACCTCTCGTTTCGTCGCGGCCGTCGCCGCGTTGCGGGTGGGTCCCACCACGGTCGACGGCGCCGAACGGTTGCGCAGCCGACCCGCGCGCGACTTGCACGACGCGCTCGCCGCATTGGGCGCGAGCGTGCGGCGACCCGGGCCGGGTGACTTGCCCGTGACGGTGCAGCGCGGGTCGCTGCGTCTCGACGCGCGCGAGGCGCTGAGGGTGGCGGTCCCGGGTGGGGCGTCCAGCCAGTTCACGAGCGCGCTCCTGCTCGCGGGCGCGGCGTGCAGCGGGGGCATCCACGTGACCGTCCTCGGGTCGACGGTGTCCGACGAGTACGTGGCGCTCACGGCATCGGTGTTGGGCGCGTTTGGCGTCCGAGTGGACGCGACGGCGCAGGGGTGGAGCGCACGAGGTGCGCTGCGGCCCGCGGAGGTGTGGGTGGAGCCCGACGCGTCGAGCGCCACCTTTGCGTGGTGCGCGGCCGCGGTGGCGGGCGGCAGGGTCGACGTGGCGGGCCTCGGTCGCACCAGCGCCCAGGCCGACGTGCGCGTCGTGGAGGTGCTCGCGCGCATGGGCTGCGTCATCCACGAGGACTCGGGGTTGGGTGTGTCGCGCGATCCGGCTCGGCGACTCGCGGGCGTGGACGTGGACCTCGGCGCCACCAGCGACGCCGTGCCCGCGATCGCCGCGGTGGCGGCGTACGCGAGCGGAGCCACCCGCATCCGCGGGGTGGCGCACGTGCGCACCAAGGAGAGCGACCGCATCGCCGACGTGGTGGCGATGTTGCGAGCCGTGGGCGTGGAGGCCACGGCGACGACCGACGGACTCGAGGTGCGGCCCGGCGCCGGGACGCCGCGGGGCGGCGTGATCGCCACCCGACGCGACCACCGCCTTGCGATGGCGGCGGGCGTGCTCGCCACCTGCACCCAGGGCGTCTGCGTGGACGACCCGGGCGTCGTGACGAAGAGCTGGCCGGGCCATTGGGCTGCGCGGTCCGCGTGGCTCGTGCCCGGGACGCGCTGAGGCGGGGCGGCCCGCGAGACCCGCGTCCCGCTGGAGCCGCGTCCCGCTAGAGCCGCGCGACGTCGATGAGCCGTCGCCCCGGCCCGAAGCGCGGTGCAGCCCAGCCGTCGCGGCCCAGCAGGTCCAGCACGCGGCGGCGCTGGCCCGCGTAGGGGGCGAGCAGCTCGAGCATCTCCTCGTCGGTCCCGCGAGGTCGGCCCGCGAGCGCCCACGCGACGACGTGCTTGGCGTGCCAGTCGCCCACGGGCACCGCGTCGGGATCGCCGTGCGAGACCGCTACGGTGACCGCCGCGGTCCACGGGCCCACGCCCCGCAGGCGGGTGAGCCACTCGCGAGCCTCGGCCGCGTCGTGGGCCGCGAGGCGTGCGATGCGTGGGCCGTGGGCCGCGACGCGACGCAGCGTGTCACCCCGCTGGCGTTCGATGCCGAGGGCGTGCAGGTCCCACGAGGTCGTCGCGCGCAGTGCCTCGGGGGTCGGAGGCAGCCGAAGGTGGGGGAGTCCGGGCGCCGGCTCGCCGAGGCGCAGGCACAGCGCCCGCCATTGGGCGCGGGCCTGGCGGGCGGTGATGCGCTGGCCGAGGATCGCGGGGAGCAGCTCGTGCCACGGAGTGTGCGTCGCGGCGATGCGCGGCACGCGGTGGCGCCGCAGCGCGACCGCCACCGCCTCGTGGCGCGCGAGCAGCGTGGGTGGGTCGTCGCTCAGCGCGAGCATCGCCGGCAGTCGCGCGACGAGCCAGTCGCCCCCCGGGCCGTGGCGTTCCACGCGTCCCGGGCTCGCGGTCCCGGGATGGGCCGCCACCCGCACGCGCACCGCGCCCGGTCCCTCGGGGGTGAGGGTGGCGCGCTCGAAGACGCCCGAAGCCCAGCGCGTGGTCGGGTCCCCGCGGCCGTTCGCCACGGCGGCCACGGCGAGGGCATCCCACACGTCGCCGACCGTAGCGAGTGGGCGCTGCGCGGTGACGCACGCCGACTACCGTGGGGATTCGTCGCACGAAGGGAGCGCCGTGTCGGAGCAACGCGAGATCCTCACCTGGGAGGCCTTCGGCGAGGCGAGCCGCGAGTTGGCGGTGCAGGTGGCTCGGTCCGGGTATGAGCCGGACATGATCCTGGCGATCGCGAGGGGTGGGCTCATGCCGGCCGGGGCCCTCGGGTACGCCCTCGCCGTGAAGAACACCTACACGCTCAACGTGGAGTACTACTCGGGGGTCAACGAGCGCCTCCCCATCCCGATCATGCTCCCGCCGGTGCCGAGCATGGTGGACATTCGGGACTCGCGGGTGCTGATCGTGGACGACGTGGCCGACACGGGCCACACGCTCAAGCTCGTCAACGAGTTCTGCCTCGGCCAGGTCCGTGAGTCGCGGATCGCCGTGCTGTACGAAAAGCCACGCTCGATCGTGAAGGTGGACTACTGCTGGCGGCGCACCGACAAGTGGGTCAACTTCCCTTGGAGCGACACGGATCCCGTGGTGCAGCGCGCGGGACTCGTGGCGGACGCCTGAGCGGGTCCGACCGGCGTCTCTCCTCGCTGCGCGGCCCGCAGGTCGCGGCCGCGCTGGGACCCCGCTCGGTGCTGGTGCAGCCGGTCGGCGCGATCGAGCAGCACGGCCCGCACCTCCCGCTCTCCACAGACGCGGTCATCGCGGAGGCGGTCGCCGCCGCGGCCGTCGCCCGGGTTGCCGCCCTCGACGCGTCCCCGCGCGTGGACGCCTGGCTCCTCCCGACGCTCTCCTACTCCAAGTCCAACGAGCACGCGTGGGCGCCGGGCACGGTCTGGCTGTCGGAGCCGACGATGCGCGCCGTGCTGCAGGACCTGGGTCGTTCGGTGGCCGCGACGCCCGCGGAACGACTCGTGTTCCTGAACGGCCACGGTGGCAACAGTGCGCTGCTCGCGACGGCCAACCGCGAACTGCGCCTCGCCCACGGACTCAAGGTCTTCACCGCGCACCCGCACATGCCCGCCGACCAGGGCGGCACGTCGGCTTCGTCCGAGCTGGGCATGGGCATCCACGCCGGCCACGACGAAACCAGCGTGATGCTGCACCTCGCGCCAGAGCTCGTGGACATGACGAAGGCCGTGCGCCGCGTACCCGAGGGCCTCGCGCGCAACCGCCTCGTGCGCTTCGGGGGCGCGGTGTCGTTCGGCTGGCTGTCCAACGACTTCTTTCCCGAGGGACACATCGGCGATCCGACCGGTGCCACCGCCGAGGAGGGCCGACGCATGTTCGAGGCCGCGGTTGCGCAGTTCGCCGAGGCGCTCGTGGAGATCGCCGCCTTCGACTTCGGCCGCTAGCCGCGGCGTCGCCCGCGCAGCGCGGGCCCGGAGACGCGAAAGGGCGGGGCCGGGATCGCTCCCGGCCCCGCCCCCTCCTCCGAAGAGGGCGTTACCCGATCAGGGCAACGCGATCGTCGGGTCGATGAACTCGTTCGTGACGATGTCCGCCGCCGTGAGGCCGTCCTTCACCTTCGCGCCGATCGAGGTGTACACCTTGACCGCCTTGGGGATGAAGTCGTCGATGCGCGCCAGGTCGAACGACCCGAGCGTGCCGTCGGGGCTGTTGGCCACGAGCTTGTTGGAGATCATCAGCTCGACCGCGGCCGCCGCCTGACCCGCGTCGTACAACCAACCGTTGTTGTACTGCGACACGAGGTCGAGGATCAGCGCGTTGGTCTCGGACGGGTCGGCGATGTAGTCGACCTGGGCCTGCTGGATGATCGGCACGAGGAGCTTCAGGCACTCCGCGTTGTCCTTCACCGTCTGCGGCAGACCACCGAGGGACTGGGCGTAGGTCGTCCAGCCCGCGTCGTGGATGGTCTGGTAGCCGACCGGCTTGGCCCAGTCCGTGAGCACCTTCTCGTAGTAGTACGGCTCCGACGACGCGAAGCCCTGCTGGGCCGCCTTGCCACCGTCCGCCACGAAGTTGGCGGGAGTGCCGTCATAGGTGCCGTCCAACTGTGCCTTGTCGAGGATGCCCTCGGCCATCAGGTACTCCATGTAGGCCGCACCGCCGAAGTACCGAATCTTCGCGCCCGTCGCCTTGAGATCGGCGATCGACTTGACGTTCGGGTAGGTGGCGGGATCCCACATGATGATCTGCGGGTTGATGTTGAACGGAGCCACGACGGTCATGGTCGGGAACTCTCCCGAGTCCTGGACCGCACCGTCGGTGCTCACGAACCCGAGGAAGATCTCGGGATCCTGGTACATCTGCGAGGTCGGGCTCTGGAAGCCGACCGCGGGACCGCCTGCGCGGACCTGGATCTTGACCCCCGTGTCCCCGGCGCTCGTCACGAGCGGACCCGTGACGCGCGTGCCGGCGGTGTCCACCTCGTAGCCGTCCCCGACCATCTGGTACAGGAAGCCGTGCTCGGCCTCCGGGTTCCAGTCGGTCTGGAAGGTGACGGTGTCGGGGCAGACGCCCGCGAGCGAGACGGCGGCGGCCCCTTCGGCCGGCGCCTCCTCCGCGGGAGCCTCGGTCTCCTCGGTCACTGCCTCTTCGGTCTCGGCGTCGTCCCCGCCGCATGCGGCGAGTCCGAGGCACGCGACGCCGAAGAGGGCCATGGCCTTCTTCTTCATCTGGTGTCTCCTTGTGTGTGGGTATGGGTCCCCGGGTGCGGGGCATTGCCGCGTGCGCCCGCGGGGCGAACCCGCGGGTATTGCGATCGACGGGGGGCCATCACTGGCCCCTCGTCGTGGTGTGCCACTTGCCGACGGCGAGCCGTGCGAGCACGCCGAACAAGATGAACACGACCAAACCGAACGCGCTCGCGAGGAGGATCGAGGCGATGAGCTCCGACCCCCAGAGGCGACCGCGATAGATGTCGATCTGCGCGCCGATGCCCACGACGCCACCCTGGCGGAAGTAGAAGTCGCCGACCACCGCACCGATCACCGAGAGGCCGGCGGAGATGCGCAGGCCCACGAAGATGTTGGGCATCGCGGCGGGGAACTGCAACTTGAGGAGTCGGGTGAAGGGGCCCACCTTGTGGAGCGTGAAGAGCTCGTGCTGGCTCTTGTCCACCGAGAGCAGCCCGAAGAGCGTGTTGTTCACGATCGGAAAGAACGCGATGAGCACCACGACGAGCACGCGCTGGGTCTGCACGCCGTCGATGAGCGCGCGGATGAGCGGCGTCATGGCGAGGATTGGGGCGGACTGCAACGCGACGAGATAGGGCCAGGTGGCGCGCTCCAGCCAGCGGCGCGTGGCCATCAGCGTCGCGAGCGCCGTGCCGATGACGATCGTGATGACGAGACCAATCACGGCGATCTGGATGGAATCCCACAACGACCGCAGGATCGGGAACAGCCCGCGGTCCTGGCCGGTCTGCCAGGTGAGCAGGCCCTCGTTGACCACGCGGTGCGGCGTGGGCAGCAGGAAGCGCTTCTGCGGCGGGAGGATGCGCATGGAGAGCAGGTACCACAGACCGATGAAGGCGACGAACACCACCGCGGGTCCCGCGAAGTCGCTCCAGTGCCGACCCTCGGCGCGCTCCAGGGGTGCGTCTGCGGGCTTTGCGCCCGCGGGTGCCGGCGCGACCGAGCCCTGCGTGCGTGCGGCGTTGGGGGCGGTGAGCGTCACGCGAGCACCCCACGCAGCGTTCGGGACACCTCGCCGCAGATCTCCGCAAAGCGCGCCTCGTAGCGCAGATCGTGGGCACGCGGATAGGGGAACGGGACCTCGAAGTCCCCCACGATGCGACCTGGTCGGGCCGACATCACGAGTACGCGGGTGGACATGAAGACCGCCTCGGGGATCGAGTGGGTGATGAACAGGCTGGCAAAACCCTCCAGTTGGAACAGTCGCAGCAACTCGTCGTTGAGCCGCTCACGCGTGATCTCGTCGAGCGCGCCGAACGGCTCGTCGAACAGGAAGGTGCGGGGTTTCATGACGAGCGAACGGGCGAGCGATGCGCGCATCTTCATGCCGCCCGAGAGTTGGCGGGGGTACTTGTCCTCGAACCCCGTGAGCCCCACGAGCCGGATCGTCTCGGCCGCGAGACGGGTGCGCTCCGCCGACCCGACGCCGTGCAGTTCGGCGATCAGTTCCACGTTGCGGCGCACCGTGCGCCAGGGCAGGAGCGTCGCGTCCTGGAAGACGTAACCGATCTTGTCCCGTTCCACGCGGCAGTTTCCCGTGGTGTGGCGCTCGAGCGCCGAGGCGATGCGCAGCAGGGTGCTCTTGCCGCAGCCCGACGGCCCGACGACGGTGACGAACTCGCGTTCCTGCACGGAGAAGGACACTCCCTCGAGCGCCACGGTGCCGTCGGGGAACGTCATGCCCACGTCCTCGAACGTCAGTGCCGCCACCCCACCCCCCCGAGGAGCCCGAGAGTAGCCGCCCGCGCGCGTCGCGCCGAATGCGCGGGGGCTCGGGGCCTTGACGTCGCGTCAACGACGCACGACCGTCGCGCCATCGGTCCCGGCGACCACGCGACCGGCGTGCACCACGATCCGATCGGCGGGCTGGTCGGCGATCGCCGCACGCACGTCGGATGCGGGGACGACCACGAGGTCGGCGGCGGACCCGACGCTCGGCCCCGCGGGGGGCAGCGACATCACGGTGCGAGACGCCGCCGTCACGGTCGCGAGGGCCTCGTCGGGGAGCAGGTGCGTCGTCATCACCATCAGCGCCGCGGTCTCGAGCGGGTCCGCCCGTCCGACGGGGTTGAACGGGTCCTGCAGGTTGTCGGCGCCCGCCGCCACCGTCGCCCCCGCGCGACGCAGGGCCCGCACGGCCGTGAGGCCGCGGGGCATTGCCCGCTGGTGGTCGCGTCCCTGCAGGAAGAGGTTGGTGTGGGGCAGGGCGATCACCCCGATGCCCGCCTCCGCCACCCGCGCGGCGACCCGCTCCTGCGTCGCGTCGTCCTGGACGCCGAGGCTGACGCAGTGCGACGCCGTGACGGGCCGGGGGTGCGCGCGGCGCAGCACCTCCTCGGCGAGGTGCTCGAGCGACTGCGCGTGCGGGTCGAGGGTCTCGTCGCAGTGCAGGTCGAGCGGCACCCCGAGTTCGGCGGCGAGGTCCAGCAGCGCGGTGTTGGCCGCCCGTGCGTCGGTGTCGAGGTGCGGGCAGCCGCCCAGCACGTCCACGCCGGCCTCAATCGCGCGGGTGGCCCGCGCGCGGGACGCCGCGCCCTCGGGTCCCGCGACGGGCCACTCCACGAGCGCGACGAGCTGGAGCGTGCACAGGTCGGCGACACGCCGACGCACCTCCACGAGCGCCTCGACACCCCGCAGGTCGTTGGCGGCGGTCACGTCCACGTGGCTGCGGATCGCCGTCACGCCGTTGGCCACCATTCGGCGAACGGCGCGCTCCGCGCGTGCGGCGACGTCGTCGGTCGTGATGTCGGGGTGTGCCTCCATCATCGCGGTGATCGCGCCCTCCAGGTCCCCCGTGCGGTTCACCACGCGACCGGCGAGGAAGGCCTTGTCCAGGTGGGCGTGCGGCTCGGCGAGCGCGGCGAAGCACAGGCCGCCGGCGCCGTCCACCACGACGTCCCCGGGCGTCGGCAGGATCGAGGCCGCGACGGACGCGACGAGCCCGGCCTCGGTCCGCAGGTCCACCCGCACGCGCGGGTCGGATGCGAGGCGGACGTCGCGAAGCAGGAGGCCCAGTCGGGGCCCCCGTCAGTACAGCGGCGTGAGCGAGGGAAGGGGCCGGCGCTCGACCTTCTCCCCGAGGCGGGGGAAGACCTCCTCGGCCACGACGTGCATCTGCTCGATCATCTCATCCCGTGTGAGACCGGGGTACTCGAAGAAGAAGCAGACGTGCTTCAGGTCCAGCAGGTCGCGCCAGAAGCCGAGCATGTCCACCGCATCGTCCACGGACCCGACGATCTGGATCTTCTCGCGCGTGGAGTCCTCGACCGTCGGCTTGTAGTCGAACGGCACCTTGGAGCCGTCGGCGTGGCGGTACGAGGAGAAGCGCCCGTAGGGGCCGAGGAAGTTGGAGAACTCCTGGTGGCCCGGGCCGGCGCGACGCACCGCCGCTTCGCGGGTGCGCGCCACGTGGATGTTGAGCACGAGGCAGCGGTCCTCGCCGGGGCCGACGGGCTCGCCCATCTCCTCGCGAATCTCGGCGTAGCGGTCCCACTTGCGCTTCTGGCTCTCGGCGTTCTGCAGCCAGTAGACGGCCTTGTGGCCGGCCCTGGGCACGTACTCGATCGTCTCGGGGGAGGTCACGGGCTGGTGGATGTCGATCCTGCGCAGCGGACGGGGGACCAGGGTGAGGTCGTGCACGTACGTGCCGCGGTCGGGGATCTCGTCGGGCGGGTAGACGAAGTGCTTGCCGCGGTACGAGAAACGCTCGTTGTACCACGCCAGCTTGATGACCTCCATCGACTCCTCGAACTGCTCGCGGTTGATGCGGTCGTGCTCCGCCGACATCGCGTTGTCTCCCGACGCCACGACGGTACCGAGCGTCCAGGCCTCACGAGGCACGGTCCCGCGCCCGACGCCGAACTCCATGCGACCCCCCGTGGCGATGTCGGCGATCGCGAAGTCCTCGGCGAGGCGCAGCGGGTGCCACTGCGGCACCACGTTGAACATCTGGCCCAGGCGCACCTCGCGCGTCTGGTTGGCGCAGTGCAGGCCGAACAGCACGAGGTTGGGGAGCACCTCGTAGCCCTCGTACTGGAAGTGGTGCTCGGTGAGCCACATCGTGTCGTAGCCCAGGCGGTCCGCCGCCTTGGCGTAGGCCACGAGGTTCTCGTAGCACTCCACGACGGCGCGGTTGTCGTAGCGGCGCTCGGTGGGG
>Ga0233425_10000160_pt1 | contig 172402 bp, 113 predicted proteins | sample Watercolumn_Towu_2_FD_181712 | JGI IMG/M metagenome (GOLD analysis project Ga0233425, IMG submission 181712) | Freshwater microbial communities from Lake Towuti, South Sulawesi, Indonesia - Watercolumn_Towuti2014_140_MG | ecosystem: Environmental > Aquatic > Freshwater > Lake | place...
TGATGTCGGTGTCGTTGGGGTCGGCGGGGTTGCGCCAGGCGAGCGTGAGCGGGGGCTGGGGCTCGCCGTTGAACTCCCAGTTGACGGTCTGGATGATGTTCGCGATGCCGTGGTTCTTCATCGCGGCCCCGGTGCCGCCCAGGAACAGCTCCGTGTAGTTTCCGTCGACGAGCTGGCCGGTGATGTCCACCGGAACCCCGTTCTGGACAACCCCGATGGGCAGGCCCTCCGAGTGCAGGCGCGGGTCGGGGAACGCCTTGAGCGCGGAGGAGAACGTCCCGAGGCCCAGGATGATGGCGGAGGAGTTCGAGATGATCACGAGGCGGCCGTCGGCGCCGCCCTCCGCGATGCTCCCCGCGGCGGCCATACCGGCCGCGGGAGGCGCCGGGTGGGCCGGGCCGGTCTGCGCGGCGGCCGCCGGATGCCCGGATTGGAGGACGTATGCGGGCAGGGACGCTCCGGTCCCGTCGTCACCGGAAACGGCCCGGGGCATCGGTGGCTGGCACGCCGTCCCGGCCGGGTCATCCGGCGCGGGCAACGAGGCCAGCGCGGGCGGGAGGACCATCATCAGGCAGAGGACGACCAAAACGACGGTGCTTTTCATGCTAGTCACTGATGGAGGTTCCGGCGGGAGGGTATTTAAAAAACCTAGTACGCCGTTTGCTTGATATTTAAGCGTTGTTGTAGGGGAATTTTGCGCATGGGCCTGCGGCGGGACAATGGCACGGCCACCAAAATTCTTTTATTCAAGCGCCGCCGGTGGGGGAACGGGGTGGGCTGACGGCAAGTTTGGAGATAAATGGCCTCGTGAAGCAGTATTCCGCCCAGATAAGGGCGCTCGACGGCATCGACCTTCGCGTGGAGGAGGGCGAGGTCTTCGGGCTCATCGGCCCGAACGGCGCCGGCAAGAGCACGTGCATCCGCATCGTGGCGACGCTCCTTTCGCCCACCGCAGGCACCGTTTTGGTCAACGGCATCGATGTGACCAGAGAGCAGATGGCGGTGCGCCGGATGATCTCCTACCTCCCGGAAGAGGCAGGCGCCTACGAGAACCTCTCCGGCGAGGAGTACCTGCGCTTCATGGCGCGCTTCTACGGGGATGACGGCGAAGAGGTCCTCAAGCGCGGCGTCCGCATCGCCGACCTGGGCGAGCGCATCAAATCGAAGACGAAGGAGTACAGCAAGGGCATGAAGCGCCGCCTGCTCATCGGGCGGACTTTGATGACGGAATCGAGGCTCTACATCATGGACGAGCCGACCGGCGGGCTGGATGTCCTCCACGCCCACCACATCCGCAACATGATAAAGGAGCGGGTGAAGCAGACCGGCACGAGCGCCCTGGTCTCGAGCCACAACCTCCTCGAGGTGGAGTTCCTCTGCGACCGGGTCGCCATAATCGACAAGGGGCGCATCACCTGCGCCGGCACCCCCGCCGAGCTCAAGGCCCGGTACGGCTCGGCCAACCTGGAAGAGGTGTTCATGAAGGTCGTCCTGGGCGACCGGCCGTTGCCGGTCACAGCCGGCGGGGGTGGCTGAGATGGGCCCGCTGGGCAACATCGTGCAGAAGGAGCTTCTGGAGATGGTCCGCGACCCGAGGCTGCTTCTGGGCATGCTCGTCGTCCCCATGCTCATCTTCCCGGTGATGGGCGTCGCCATCAGCTCCACGCAGGAGGCAACGGAGGAGGCGATGAAGACCTCGGGCGTGGCCCTCTATTCGCAGGACGACTCGGACGGCAACGGCACCTACGCGTCACTGCTCCATTCCTATTTCGAACTCTCGAACCTCACGGTCAGGAACATCACGGCCGCCGATGAGGCCGGCGCCCTCCGCAAGGCCGTGGACAACGGCGCCCTCGTGCTCGTGGCCGTCCCGGCCAATTTCACCGAGGACATTGCCGGCCTGCGGTCTGCCACGGCCTCAGTCTACGCGATATTCCGCGACTTCTCCATGACGGAGGGCACCGTGTACGCCCAGGTGACGGCCGCCATCGACGGGTTCAACAGCCTGATGGTGGCCGAACGCCTCCACAGCGCCTACCCGAACGAGAGCGTGCAGAACCTCACGTTCCCGCTGGTCGCCAGGAGCGAGAGCGTCGTCCGGGGCCGGGCCCATGACGCCGACCCGAACGCGGTGGGCGCCGGCGTGATGAGCTCCACGATGATGATGCCCACGATGCTCATGCTGCTCCTCATAATGGCGGGCCAGCTCGCCGCCACCTCGGTGGCGATGGAGAAGGAGCAGAAGACGCTCGAGGTGCTGCTCTCCCTGCCGGTCCGGAGGATAAACATCCTCATCGGCAAGCTCTCCGGGGTGATAGTGGTCTCGCTCCTGGCCACCGTCTCCTATCTGGTCGGCTTCACGTTCTACTTCAACAGCCTCGGCATCGGGGGCGGCCAGGTGAACCTCGCCTCGCTGGGGCTTTCCCCCGAGCCGGCCGGGCTGGCGCTCCTGGCGGCGACCCTCCTGCTCTCTTTCATCTCGGCCCTGTCATTGGCCGTGCTGCTTTCGGTGTTCACGAAGGACGTCCGCAGCGCCCAGTCCCTCATGGGCGTGCTGTACATCCCGATACTGGTGCCGGCGCTCATTCTCATGTTCGCGCCGCTGTCCTCGCTTCCCGCCGGGATGCAGGCGGTGGTGCTCGCCATCCCCTTCTCCTATCCCATCATCGCCTCCCAGGCGCTGTACACCCAGCAGTACCTGCCGGCCGTTTTTGGGATGATATACCAGGTAATCTTCACGGCCATCGTACTGGCCCTTGCGGCCCGGATCTTCTCGACCGAAAGGATCCTGACGGCGAAAATCGAGCTCGGGAAGAAGAGGAAAGCCCCCGAGAACTAGCCGAAAACCTTTAAGGAAGGGGGGCCCGATACCGCTGCCGATGGCGCCGCCGGAGCTGTCGCGCAACGAGCGGAAGGTGCTGCTCGCCCTGCGCGGAGAGAAGACCGCCTCCCCGGAGGAGGTGCTCGAGCGCGGGGGCTTCTCCCAGATGGTCGAGGTGATGTCCGCCGCCTCCTGGCTCAAGTCCAAGGGCCTTTTGGACATCCACGAGAGGATAGAGGTCTCCTACCTCCTCGACCGGGAGGGGCGCGAGCACGCCGGGCGCGGGGAGCTCCCGGAGTTTTCCGTCCTGAAAGCGATAGGCCCCGCCGGCAAGAAGGAGATATCGGAGCTCCACGCCGGGGGCATGTCCCGCGAGCAGGTCCAGATAGCCCTGGGCTGGATGAAGCGCAAGGGCTGGGCGTCGATAGCCAAGGAGGGCGGCAGGAGCTTCGCCTCCGCAACGGACGAGGGCCGGAAGCGGCTCGGGGAGGGGCCCCTGACCGGGGAAATGAGGATTCTCAAGGCGGTCGAGGGCGCCGGGGAGGGCGGGCTCCCCGAGGCGGAGGCCGGGAAGATAGACGCCCATGCGCTGGCGCTTCTTCTGACGCGCAAGGGGCTCCTCAAGGCCCGGGAAAGGTACGTGCGCTCGCTCGGACTGACGGATGCGGGCGCGGCGCTTGCCGCTTCCGGGATGTCGGTCGGCGAGGAGATAACCCAGCTCACGCCCGAGCTGATACAGAGCGGCAGGTGGAAGGAGGCGGAGTTCCGGCCATACGACGTCCAGACGTTCGCACCGGCGATGCACGGCGGGAAGGCCCACGTCCTGCGCGAGGCCATTGCCCGAATCCGGGACATATTCCTCCACATGGGCTTCACCGAGATACGCGGCGACTACATCGAGTCCTGCTTCTGGAACATGGACGTGCTCTTCATCCCGCAGGACCACCCGGCCCGGGACGCCCAGGACACATTCTACATGAAGACCCCCGGCCCCGCCGGGCTCCCCGTGGAGCTCGCCGAGGCCGTGCGCAAGATACACGAGACGGGAGGCGACACCGGCTCGGACGGCTGGAAATACAAATGGTCCGAGGAGGAGGCGCGCCGGCGCCTCCTGCGGACGCACACCACAGTGAACACCATCCGCTACCTCTCGGAGCACCCCGACAGGCCCTGCAAGGTCTTCTCGGTGGGCAAGGTCTTCCGGCGCGAGGCCACCGACAACAAGCACCTCCCGGAGTTCTACCAGATCGAGGGCATCGTGATGGAGGAGGGCGCCAATTTCCAGATGCTCATCGGCGTGATAAAGGAGTTCTACGCGCGCATGGGCTTCCCGGAGGTGCGCGTGCGGCCGTCGTACTTCCCCTACACGGAGCCCAGCCTCGAGGTCGAGGTCAGGTTCAACGACCGCTGGATGGAGCTCGGGGGCGCCGGCATCTTCCGGCCGGAGGTGACGGCCCCGTTCGGCATAAAGTGGCCGGTGCTCGCCTGGGGATTGGGCCTCGAGAGGCTGGTCATGAAGCGCTACGGCATCCAGGACATGCGCCAGCTTTACATGGGCGACCTGGAGTGGATGCGCAAGACGGCCATCAGGTGAAACGGCGGTCCCTTCCGCCGGGCGCATATATTCAAGATAGATGACAGCAAAAAACAATATCCGGCCCGACCCTACACGTGAAATATGAAAAAGGGCGGGACGGCCGTTCTCCTGCTGGTCTCCATTCTTCTTTGTCCCGGTCCGATCGCCGCCGACGGCGGCGGCGATGCTCCGGTTTCGGCAGGTCCGGCGTGTGTCCCGGCCTCTCTGCCGGCGAGCGCCAGGAGCCCCCTGCCGGCCTCGGGGACCTACTACGATGTGGCGGTGGGGGACATCGACCTCGACGGGAACCCGGACATCGTCGCGGCCGGCGAGAGCGCCATTGGGTGCTGGTCCGGTGACGGGACCGGTTCCTGGACGTCGCGCGCCGGGCCGGCCGGTTCCAAAGGATTCTACGCCATCGCGCTCGCGGACATCGACCACGACGGGAGGATGGACATCGCGGCCGCGGGGGAACCGGGGGTGCGGTGCTGGTTGGGCGACGCCGCCTGGGGCTGGACCCCGGGGACGGACCCGCCGGCCGGCGGCCCTTGCTATGCTCTGGAGCTTGCCGACATAAACATTGACGGCAACGCGGATGTCGCGGCCGCCGGCGAGGGAGGCATCCGGGTGGGCCTCGGCGACGGGAAGGGCGGCTGGACCGCCGGACCCTCGCCGGTCTCCGCCGACTCCTGGTACGGGGTCTTTGTCGGGGACCTCAACACCGACGGCAAACCCGACCTGGCCGGATGCGGCAACCGCTCGGGCTCGGCGACCGGGACCGTGTGCGTCTTCCTCGGGGACGGCACCGGCGCCTGGCCCTCTTCGGTGACAGTCTCGAACGGCTCCCGGGGCCGGTTCAGCGCGGTCTGTTCCGCCGACCTGGACCAGGACGGCGGGCCCGACCTGGTGGCGGCCGGGAAGGATGGAATCCTTTGCTATTACGGGGGCGGCTCCGGCAGCTGGAACTTTGGGACCACGCCCGCCACCGCGCTCGAACAGAACGCCCTCGCCGTCACGGACCTGGACAACGACGGCAGGCCGGACATCGCCGCCGGCAACGCGAAGGGCGTCTCCGTCTGGCCGGGCGACGGCGGGAAGGGCTGGCCGGAAGCGCCCGCCCTGCCGCTCTTCAACCGGACAGTCCTGGGGTTGGCTGTCGCGGACCTGGACCACGACGCCCGGCCCGACATCGTGGCCGGCACCAATGGGACCGGTCTCGGGCTCTGGCTCAGCGATGTCCCGGCCGTGAACGTGACGGGCTGGAGCGCCGCCTCCACCGGCCTGGTCCCGAACGGAAAGTGGGGCGACATCGATTTCGGGGACATCGACAACGACGGCGACCTGGACCTAGTGGTGACGAGCTACCAGAACCAGAACAGGGGCCTGAAGGCCTACCTGGGTGACGGGAAAGGTTGCTGGACGGAATCGTCCTCCGGCCTGCCCGCGACCGGCAGCTTCGGGGGCATCCGGCTCGCCGATTTCGACCTCGACGGGCGGCTGGACCTCGTGGCGACCACCGACGCCGGGACGGCCGGGACGGTCGGGACCCGCGTCTGGAGGGGGTTCGGCAACGGGACCTGGTCGCTCGCGGGGACCGTCGACACCCGGTCCGGAGCGGGGCTCGAGACGGGCGACCTGGACAACGACGGACGGACCGACCTCGTGACCGGATTCTGGGGGGGCGCCTTCGGCCCGATGGTGTTCCTGGGCAAGGGAGACCTCACATTCCTCGCGGACAGCGCCCCTGCATCGACGATAAACGTGGACGACGTGGCGGCAGGGGACGCCAACAACGACGGGAAGCCGGACTTTGCGGCCTCAACGATGGACACGAAGGGCATCCAGTTCTTCACCGGCGACGGCACCGGTGCGGCCGCCTCGTGGAGGAGGGAGGACGCCGGCCTGCCGTCCACGGCGGTCTACCTCGGGCTGGCCATGGCCGACGTGGACCGCGACGGGAACGCCGATCTGGCGGCAGCCGGCTACGGCCCGGGCAACGGCCTCCACGTCTACCTCGGCGACGGCGGGGCCGGGGGAACGGTGGACTGGGCCGAGGCCTCGCGCGGGCTTCCGGCGGCGGCCGACTTCGGCGGGGTGGAGCTGGCCGACATCGACCTCGACGGGGATTTCGACCTTCTCGCCGGCAACGTTTCCGGCGGGGGCCTGGACCTCTTCCGCGGGAACGGGGGGGCCGGCGGGACGGTGAACTGGACCGAGGCCGGAAAGTCCCCCTTGCCGTCCAGTGGAAACGTCTGGGGCGTCAGGTTCGGGGACGTCGACAACGACGGCGTGCCGGACATCGCCGCCACGCCCGACGGGAGCGGCGTGAGGGTCTGGAGGACCGTCGTGTCCCGCCCGACCTTCTTCGACCGGGTCGTGGTGACGCCCTCCTCCGGGAATCTGGAGGAAGAAAAATCGATGGGCTTCACCGCCCAGGCCTATTTCGCCAACGGCACGCCCGCCGACGGCGTACGTTATGTGTGGGACATCGAGGGCGGGACGGGCGCGCTCGACAACCTGACCGGCCCGGCCGTCAAATTGACCGGCATCCAGGCCGGAGACTGCGTCCTGCGGGTGACGGCGATGCAGGGGTTGTTCGCCAGGGGCGATTCGGCCAATATCACCATAGCGGCCCCGCCCCGGCCCGCCGATGTGATGGTGCTGCCAGCGCAGCGGGTCTCCCCGACGAGCATCTGGCTCAACGGCACCCACCTGACCGGGTACCGGGAGAACGCCACGGTGGTCATCGGCCTGGAGGCCGTCGGACGGAACCTCTCGGGAAACGACAGCCTGGTCCTGAGCTACACGCTCGCGCCCGGGCTGAGCGCCGTCGAAGGGACGGCCAGCCCTCCGCCCGATTCCACCGCGCCCGGCGCCAATGGCACCACGCTGATGGTCTGGGCCGTTCCGTTCATCGAGAACGCCACCACCTTCCGTTTGTCGTTCGACATCATTTCCGACGTCGCCGGGGATTCCGTGGCGGTGAACCTCCCGGCACTTTCCAATGTGAGCTACTCCAACCTCAGCGGCCCGCAGGTCGTCCGCCTCGATGAACTGCGCCTCCAGGTCCGGTCCGTGTTGAAGGAGCCGCCCGGCCCGCCCCTCGGACCGCAGGCGCAGGCCGGCGACGGGTTCGTCCGGCTCTCCTGGGGCCCGCCGGCGTCCGACGGCAACTCCTCGGTGACCGGCTATCGCATTTACCGGGGCGGATCCGCCGGGAACGAGACGCCGTTGACCACCGTCGGGAACATCACGGAATTCAACGATACCAATGTCACGAACTACAACAACTACTTCTATCGCGTCAGCGCGCTCAACGCGGTCGGGGAGGGCCCGCTCTCCGAGAGGGTCCGGGCGGTGCCCTCGACCGGCGCAGGGCCTCCGGGCGTCCCGCGGAACCTGACGGGCCTGGCGGGAGACGGCTTCGTCCTTCTCGGCTGGGAGCCTCCGGTCGACGACGGAGGCTCGGCGGTCCTGGGCTTCCGGATCTATCGCGGAGAGGCGGCCGGTGCCGGCGCATTCCTAGCCGAGGCCGCGGGAACGGCCTTCAACGACTCGTCGGCGCTGAACGACGTCGCCTATTTCTACAGCGTCAGCGCCCGGAACGCCGCCGGCGAGGGTCCGAGGACGGCGGAGATCAACGCCGCGCCGCGCGCCCCGCCGGTCGTGACAGTGCCCTCGGCGCCCCAAAACCTCACGGCCATTGCCGGCGACGGCGTGGTCAACCTCAGCTGGGCGCCGCCCCAAGACGACGGCGGCGCACCGGTCACCAATTACCGCGTGATGCGCGGGACCGAGCCTGGCAAGGGCGCGATATTCAGGGTGCTCGGCGTTGTACTGGAGTTCTCCGACCGGAACGTCACCGACGGCGCTGTCTATTACTACAGCGTCTCGACCGTCAATGGCAAAGGCATCGGGCCGGCGACGCCGGAGGCGCGGGCACAACCCTGGGCGCTGCCCTCCGCCCCGTTGAATCCGACGGCCACGGTAGACGGCAGGGGACACGTCCGGTGCACCTGGGACCCTCCGGCAACCAACGGCGGCTTCAACATCACCGGCTACATCGTCTTCCGGCAGGATTCGAAAGGGGCCAATTCCACGTTCCTCGTCATAGGGCGGCCTTCTGCGGTCGACTTCAACGACACCACCACTCAGAGGGGCAGGACCTATTCCTACAAGGTCGCGGCCGTCACCGAGAAGGGGGAGGGGCCCGCGTCCTTGGCTGTCCAGGTCCGCATCCCGGCGGAAAGCACTCAATATGGGCCGGACCCGATGCTCTGGCTGCTGCCCGCGGTCGCCATCGTCATAGCGGTCCTCGCCGTCCTGGTGGCGCGTATCATGAAGAGGCGGGGGAAGCCGCCCGAGAGCGGGCCCGGGTCCCGTCAGTAGGGCGGCCGGTAGGGGGGCCACCCGTAGGCCGGCGGGTATCCCGGCGGATAGTCCGGCGGGTAGCCCGGCGGGACCTGCGCCTGAGGCAGGCTCTCCGGTTCGTAGACGGGCGCCTTGGCGAAGGCCACGGCGGCGCAAATGCTCGCGGCGCAGAGCAGGAAGAACCCGACGAACGACAGTATGCCCGAAATGATGAAGGAGCCCCCGATTATCATCAGCACACCGGAGGCGACGTTCAGCCCCGGCATCGCCATGTGGTGCCTCGAGACGAAATGGGAGACTCCCAGAAGGATCGGCGCCACCCCGAACACGACGTAGCCGGCCCACATGACGATGAAGTTGCTGTAATAATAGGCCACCGACTCATATCCGGAATCATAGTTGCGCGGTTCTATCGCGAGGTAGGTCAATGCGAAAAAAAGGACCCCGCCGATCAGGAGGTAGAGGCCCGCCGCCAGGCCCATGCCCGAACCGTAGTTCCTGAACTTGCCGAAGTAGCCGAGGGCCCCCAGTATCGAGGAGACCATCACGAGCGTGCCCGCTAGCAGGACCCAGACCGGATAGCCACTCTGGTGGTACCACATGAAGCCGTTGATTATGAACGCTATTCCGGCGACGATGCCGGCGGCCGCCATAAGAATCATGCCGACCGCGCCCGCCCGGAAATACCGGCGGTCGGGAGCGCCCCGCGGCCGGGGCGGCGCCGGATAGCGGACCGGCGGGGCCCAGGGTGCGTAGTAGTAAGCGCCGGGCCGTGGCACCGACCGTTCCCCGGGCTGGGGGTAGGGCATCAATTCCGGGACACCTGCGTTATCCAAATCAGTGACACCGGTTAAAACCCTTGCGGCCCGGGCGGCGTCTCGATGCCATCCCGGCGAGGCCGGCCGATATCCAGGCGATCAGCGAACCTCCCGCGAGCCAGCCCAGCACCTCGCCGAGGTCCGGGTCCGGAGGTGGATTGCCCCTCCGTATCTGCTCCAGAACCCTGTTGTTGTGCTCGTCGGTCTCGGCGATGAGGTCGTCGGGGTCGACGGTGAACTCCAATGATGAAGAGTGTTTCGCAGCCCACGCGAAACTGACGTTTCGGGAGGAGTTGGCGGGCAGGCGGTCGATGAATGCCATGCCTGCGAAACCCTCCTCGTCGCGGAATTTCACGTACACGCCGGCGGCGTCCCCGGGGCCTTCGTTGTGGACGGTCAGGTTGATGGTCACGTCGTCTCCGAGATGGATTGTCTTGGGCCTGTAGGACAGGCCGGTCTTGTACAGGTCCGGCAATCTCACATCGACAGTGAACCGGGCCGTGCCGGAGGCGCCGCAGGACGGCGAGACCGTCACGCTGAAAACGCGGGCGAGCCCGTCGGAGCGGGAAGGTACGGCCGCCTCGAAGAAAAAGGCACGGGTTTCGTTGGGCAGAAGCGTGACACCGCGGACCGTCCGGTTCGCGGCATCGCAGACGCGGGCGTTCCAGCCCGGCGACATGCCCTCGATGCTGAAGTCCAGGTTGTCCTGGCCGTTGCCTGTGTTCGTGAGATTGAAAGGGAACCTCACCGTCTGGCCCGGTGAGGCGGGAATCTTGTCCGTAGAGGGCAGAATGGCCGCGCTGCGTACCTGAACCACGCGAACCTTAAACTCAAAAAAGGTCTCGTTCGCCCCTGGTTCGCAGTAACGGAGCCGGAGCAGGTAATCGCCAGCGAGCGCGTTCGCAGGGGCGGAGAGGAAGAGCGCCACCACCCGTTTCTCTCCGGGCTTCACGAATAGCGTGATGTTTTCCCCCTCGATAGCGCCGTTCTCCGGGGGCCAGGCGGCCAGGGACCATCCCGCCGGACAATCCCGGATATCGAGCGATGCTGAGTAGAAGCGGGACTCCGGAAAGGAGCGGACGATGAGGCCGAACGCCGCGGTCTCGCCGGGAGCGACCTCCTGCATCGATTTGTCAGTTTCCACCTCCAAATCCGGGGACCGGTCAACGAGGACCGTGACCCTCGTGTCGTAGGAAAAAGGGAAATCCGGATACAACAAGGCGTACGCTCTCGCCTTTACCGCTATCATCGTTCCCGGGACGGCATCAGCCGGGATGGATACCCTGAGACCGACCCGCAATGTGTCTCCCCAGGCAAGGACGACCATTTCCTTTTCCAGCCAGGCGCCGCAGGATGCCGAGAGCGAGCAGACCTCGAGGGATATTTCCATTTCACCAGCCAGGTTCCCGTAGCCGGAGACAAAAAGACCGAACTCGACCGTGTCGCCGGGATGGGCGGATTTCTCGGAATCCTGGCAATATAGTTCGATACCCATGCAGCCGCTGATGACAGTATGGGTCGAGACCGAATCCTTTATGGACGGACAGGCTCGTGACCGGACAGTCACAGTTACAACGCCAACCTCGTCGATCATCCCGTCGATCGGGGGTGTGACGGTCAGAGTGCAGTTTGCGGCATCGCCCCAGCCCGCTCCATTGATGGTACTCGGCTCGATTTCATATTTCCAGCCAGGAGGGCCGCTGCAAGTGAGGTCCCAGAACTCAATTACATCACTATTGTCGATGAATGAAACCGAGTAATACGTCGGGACCCCTGCCCAGGTGGAATGTACCCTGTCATAACATTCGAGGATAATCCTGTAATCGACTACCAGATAGGTCCTGACGCGCATGAATCTCGATGTCTCCGGGTCCTTGCCGGCGGTAACTGAGAGATTGATGTCCATGAAAATGTTGGGCAATCCGTCCGATGGGCCTGTTATCGTCAACAGGAGCTTGCCCATCTCGTTGGGCAAGAGCAGGATTGATCGGTTGGACAGACTCACCTTCCAGTCGAGGCCGTTCCGGTCAATGACGGTGAATCCGACATTCGCGGTCCCGGGAAGCGAGCCGATGTTCCAGACGGTCAAATTAGCCTTTTTCGTTTCCTTGTGATGAACGTACATCACCTTGTACATCTCCTCGGGCGTGAACAGCAGCTCGAACGAGCGCTCCGGTCTGCTCTCGTTGCCCAGCCCCGCGCTTTTTGGCCAGTGCGGGCCGTCCGAGGGCTCCGACCCCGTTTCCCCGCCCGTCCCCGCCGACGACGGGGGCATCGCGAGCAACGCAACCGCCATCAGCGCCGCGGCGGCAAGTGTCCTGCCCATGTGACCACGCCTTCCACGAATTCGTATGGTTCTCTCTTCGAATCCGGCGGTAATAAAATGATTGGTCCTTTCTTCTAATCATCGCGCATCGCGGAAAAGCATAAAATCCTTGCGCTCCGGAACCTTGAGAATAAAAGTATTAATATGCCTCCATTAATTAGCAATCGAAGGTGGGTGCAATGGCCGACGATGCGGCGAAGGAAGTGGCAGCGGGGCAGCGGCTCATGGCCGAGGGCGACTACAAGGCTGCGCTCTCCCGGTTCAACAAGGCCACGCGTGTGGACCCCAACAACCCCGACGGCTGGTTCGGAAAAGCGGAAGCGGCAGCCGCCCTGCCGCAGGTCGCCACGGACGAGATAATCGGGGCCTACACGAAATCGCTCGAGCTCCAAAAGGACCAGGGCGAGCAGGCGATGATCCACAGCCAGCTCGGCGCCTTCGCCCTGCGCGAGGGCAAGCTCGATTTGGCCGAGCAGAGCTACAAGAAGGCGGCCGAGCTCGACGTCGAGAACGCGCCCTACTACATGTCGGACCTGGCCATCGAGTACTACATGGCCGTGGCCAAGCGCATGGACGAGGACGGGTCGAATTTGGAGCTGGACGCGGCGCGCAAGAAGAGCCTCGCATTCTTCGCCAAGGCCCTCGACATGGAGCCCAAGGACGCCGCCAAGCTCCTCAACCTGTAGTTCATGCCCACCCTTTTCGAGCCGGCGGCCGGCCGCAGGCAGTTCCTCCTGCAGTGGCACCTCACGGCGAGATGCGAGGAGCGGTGCCGCCACTGCTACATGCACGATTCGCCCTCGTACAGGTCGGAGCTGGAAAACGAGCTTTCGCCGGAGCAGTGCCTGCGTGTGCTCGACGATTTCGAGCGCGCTGTCAGGGGCTGGGGCGTCGGGGCGCGCATCAACTTCAGCGGCGGGGACCCGCTCCTCCGCAAGGACCTGCTACCGCTCATCAAAGAGGCGCGCCAGCGCGGTTTCATGGTCGGGATACTCGGAAATCCGCAGCTCCTGACGCGAAGGACCGCCCTTGCACTGAAAACGGCCGGCGTCAGCCGTTACCAGATAAGTCTCGACGGACTGGAGAAGACGCACGATTCACTGCGCGGGCGGAAGGGCGCGTTCCGGGACGCCCTGCGGGCCATCCGGGTGCTCAACCGGGCCGGCCTGCCGTCGGTGGTGATGTTCACGCTCAGCCGGCTCAACGCCGGAGAGCTGGTACCCGTCATCAGGCTCTGTGCCCGCGAGAACGTGCGCATATTCGATTTCGCCCGGCTGGTGCCGACCGGCACGGGCAGGTCCCTTAAGGGCGAGATGCTCGGCGCGGCCGAATACCGGGAGCTGCTTTTGCGCGTCCTCGAGGAGTACCGCCGGCAGGAGGCCGCCGGGTGCCGGACGTATTTCGGCAGGAAGGAGAACCTCTGGGTCCTGCTCTACCATGAACTGGGCCTCCTGCCTCCCCTGCCGGGAAGGCGCGGAACCATCTTCTCGGGATGCTCGGTCGGTTCGCGGATAATGACGGTGCTGGCCGACGGGACGGTGCTGGCCTGCCGGCGATTGCCCGTCAGGCTGGGAAGGGTGCCGGGCCAAAGCCTCAGAGAAATCTTTATTAGTTCCAAGAATCATCGTCGGCTCCGCTCCGTTGAAAAGCTGGAACGGTGCGCCGGCTGCAGGCTGCTGCCATTCTGCAGGGGCTGTCCGGCGGTGGCGCACGGGGCGACGGGGGACTTCCTCGCGGGAGACCCCCAGTGCTGGAAGGTGGTCGGGTGCTGAGCAAGCGGGAGGGCCGGGCGCTTCGCAAGTTCTCGTTCTGGAGCGCCCGCCGGAAGCGGCCCGCCTCCCGGGAATGCGGCGGGTGCGACGGCGGGTGCGGCGGGTGCGGCGGGGGCTGCGGCGGCTGCGGCGGCGGGTGCACCAGCGTCTGCGGCGGGTGCGTGGGCTGCGTCCCATGAAGCTGCTTTTCATCTCGAAATATCCGCCCATCGAGGGCTACGTTTCCTCCTGCACCTACTGGCTCGCCCGGGGCCTGGCAGGGCGCGGCCACAGGGTGACGGTCGTCACCAACGCCTTCGAGGTCGAGGACCGGCACCGCGAGCTCCTGGACGGCTCCGACCTCGACCGTTACCGGGGAAGGAACCTCTCCGTCAGGAATACGGACCCATTCCAGGAATACCGGCTTATACCGGAGGCGAACCCGTTCTGCGAGAAGCTCGCCTCGGCCGCAATCGAGCGGGCCGGAGGCGCCGACATTCTCGACGCCTGGTACATGGTGAGCTACGGCGCGGCCGGCATGCTGGCGAAGGCTGCCACCGGACTGCCCCTGGTCGTGCGCCACGCCGGGAGCGACCTCGGGCGGCTGGGCGCCAACCCGCACCTGCGGCCGCTGGTCTCGGCGGTGCTCAGGAGCGCCGACGCCGTCGTCGCCAGCCAAAGCTCGGGGGCGAGGCTTCGCGAGCTCGGGGCCCCGCCGGCAAGGATCCGCACGATCCAGTTGTCGGTCGACACCGGCGCGTTCAGCCCGGCGGCGAAGCCGGCCGACCTGGGAATCAAGCCGGACGTCCCGGTGATCACATGCATCGGCAAGGTCACGCGCGGCAAGGGACTGCCGGAGCTTCTGGCGGCCGCTTCCCGCGTGAAGGCCGATTTCCGGCTGCTGATGCTCACCTCCGACACGGAGGGGCTCCGGGAACTCGACCTCCCGCCCCGGCTCCGGCGGAAGATGGTCGTCCGGCCGTTCGTGGCGCCCTGGAAGATGCCCGGCATCCTGCGGGCCTCGCGCTGCGTGGTCATGCCCGAGCACCATTTCCCGGTGCCGGCCCACAGCCCCATCCTCCCGAGGGAGGTGCTGGCCTGCGGGACATGCCTCGTCCTCAGCGACGAGCTCCGCGCCAAGGTCGCCGGCGGGGCCCTCGTCGGCGGGGAGCACGCCGTCTGCGTCCGGCCGGGCGCGACGGAGCGCTTCGCTCGCACGCTGGAGCTTCTCGCCCGCGATGAAGGGACCGCCCGAAGAATCGGGCGCGCGGGGCATGCCCTCTCGCATCGGCTGGAGGATTTCGAAGGCTACCTCCGGGCGAACGAGAGGATGTACCGTTCGCTCGTATGATCCGTGAACCGTGAGCCGTGAGCCGGGAGAAACGGCGTCGTTCTTCGGTTCACGGTTCACGGATCACGGTTCACGGCTCACCGCTCACGGCCGCCAGCCGGTCCTACTCTTCCTCTCCGTCCCCGGACATGGCCTGGCGGGCCATCCTCTTGCGGCACGGGCGGCAGACCCGGCCGTCGGCGTCCAGGTCCTCGCGGCAGACCGTCCGGCCGCACATCGGGCAGGCGAGCATGGCAGGCTTCCCGCACATGTAACACTGGCCTATCAGCATCCGGCACCCCGGGAACCTATTTCTACCTGCGGAGCAATAATACTTGCGGTGCGCGGATGCAGGACTACGAGATCAGGCGGGGCCACCAGAAGGAGCTCGAAGGCGGAAAGCTGAAGCTCATGATGCAGGAGGCGTTCGGCAACGTCGCCGAGGAGGGCGCGTACCTCGTCTCGAAGTACGGGGCGCTCGCCAAGCTCACGGTCGGCTGGGACGGGAAGAACACCCTGAAGGTCGATACGCAGATGGACCCGAAGGTTGCGCCCGACGTGGCCCAGTCGACAATCAAGGCCTATTACGCGTTCCTGGAACGGGCCACGGGCTTCAACGCCAAGGAGCGGAGCAAGCGGCTCCAGAAGAAGGCCAAGGAAGGGAAATTGTAGGTTCAGGAGATTCCCCTTGATTTTCCGGTGACGAGCGCCCGGGCTATGATGTGCGCCAGCCGGACCGGCTCGGGAATCGACCCGCGGACGGTGGAAGCGGTGACGATGCCCTTCGCCTCCGCTTCTTCCAGCCCCGCGAAGCCAATGTGAATCGGCTTCGCGCCGGTCCGGACCTCGACCAGCCTTGTCCGCTCCAGCAGGGCGAGCCTCATTTTCCAGTCCGGGATCGCCTTCCGGCCGTGCTTCGGCGTCCGGCCCAGCATTTCAAGCGCCTTTCGGATCGCCGTCATGTCCGGCCGATCGCGGGTGACCGTTATGACCGGCACACCGGTCTGGCGGTTCAGCTCCTCGATGTCCACGACGTTGAACCCGCCCACGCAGGCGCCGTCCAGCATGACGGCCTCGAGCTTGCCGGTGTACCCGGAGCCGCCGACCATCGAGGCGATGGCGGCTGTGGCGTTGTCGCCGTCGACCTCGACCTGCGTTTTCAGGACGGCGTCGACGTAGCCCTTGCGGACGACGACACCGATGACCGGCACTGTATCGTCCGCGAACGAGAAGGGCCCGTCGTCGACGCCGAGCACGCGGAACTGGGGCTTCATTCCCTCACCGTCCGGCGGCGTCTCATTTCTGCCTCACAGGAGGGATAGGTGGCCGGTCACGCGGTCGACGTCCCGGTCCCTTGCGGGGCCGATGCCGAGCACAGTCACGGTCCCCGCCGGTATCTCGGTCAGCCCGGCGTCCTGTATCAGCGATGTGACCAGTCCGAGGTCCTCGGCCTGGGCCTTGAGCTCGTAGAGCGCCTTGAGGTCCGGCGCCTTGACCACGACCTTCTTCTGGCCCTCCTCGTACCATTCCCTGAAAGTGTCCGGGTCCCGCTTCTTCGACTGGAGGGCGCAGGTCACGGCCGCATGCGCCACCTGGACCGCCGTCTTTCCCGCGGAGAGCTTGAGGTCCTGGCGCGTGATCACGACCAGCTTGTAGTTGAACTGGGCGGGGTTCATTTCTCCCCGCCTCCGGCCCGGCCCTCCTCGCTCAAGCCGGCATCCTCCCCCGGCTCCGTCGGTGAGGCATTCTGCACCGGCCTTTCGGGCGCGGCCGGCTCCTCCGGCTCCGAGGCCCCGGCCTTCTCTTCCGCGAGCTTCTCGCCCTCCAAGGCCTCCCCGGTCGCTTCCTTCCCGGCGGGAGCCGCCCCTTTCTTCAGTCCGAAGAGGCCGCCTTCCCTGCGCCGGCCATCCCTTTCGGCGCGCCTTCTGGCCCGCTCCTCCTCGACGCCTGCCAGCTCGTCGGCGCGCCGGTCCTCGAGCTCCTTCATCTTCTTGTCCACTTCCTCGAGCCTTCGGCGCGATTCATCCAGCCGCTTGCGGTAATGGGCCTTCATGCCGGCGGCGTGGGCGCGGGACTTGCGCTCGAAGTCGCGCACCTCGCGGCGCAGCTGCTCGCGGTCGCGGGACAGGTCCCAGAGCTCCTTGATGAGGTTGTCCATGCGCTCCTTGCGGGCCTTGGGGCCCTCGGAGGCCGGGACGCGCGTGAGAGACGGGTGGAGCCGCCCCATCCAGGGGAACGCGCCGCGGTACCAGCCGGCGGCGAAAAGCAGCAGGCATATCAGCAGCAGGCTCGAGACGATGAAGGGCGTGTCGAACCAGCCCTTCTCGGCACCGTCGACGATGCGGAACCCGATGAGCTGGTGGAGCGAGCCCAGCAGGAATCCGTCCAGGATGGCGATGACGATGCTCAGGCCCATCCCCAACCCGATCTCGTAGATCAGGTTGTACTCCTTGTCGAGCTCGTTTTGGCCGGGAAAGAGCGCCTTGACCAGCAGGTAACCGGGCAGGAAAAAGATGAGCACAAGCCCCAGGATTATCCGGAGCACCTCCAAGACGCCGAGTTCCATGACGGACGATACACGGGGTCGATTATACTTAAATATTTCTTAAACGAAGGCAGCAAGGGAGCAAGGGAGCAAGGGGAGGGCGCCCTGTATATCCGATTCCAACCCATCGCCCCCATGCTGCCTTGCTCCCTTGCTGCCTTGCTGCCTTGCTGCCTTGCTGCCTTTCTTCCTTCCGCTGTTGTCCCAGAATGTTCATATAGTCTCAATATAGTAGTGTGCCCGGGGCAGTTTCATGGGCCGTTCCCATCTGGCATTTCTGCTGGCCGCGGTGGTCGTTTCCGGTTCTCTGAACCTTTCCGTGCTGGCCTCGGCGCCGGAGCAGGCCGGCGAGGGCGCGCCGGCATTCCGGATTCCGGCCGCCGCCGGACCGGCGCCATTGCCGGCCGGGCCCTGGCCCCGGGGGCCTCTCAAGGGGCTCATCGGCGCCCAGGGAATGGAGCCGGCCCCTGAACCCTCCGGTGAGAACCGCGCCGGGCAATGCGCCGCCGCCGGAACGGGCGGGGAAGGCGAGGGGGCCGCCTCGCCCCGGGCCGGCCCCGACCTCTCGCCGGTCAAAATCGATTATCTCGGTCCGAACCCGGCCATCGCCGAGTTCGGGGCCGGCGCGGTGGGCGCGGAGACGAAGCTCAACGTCACGGTGTCCAACCTGGGGGACCTCGCCTCCGGGCCGGTGTCCGTCTCCATCAAGGTCTCGGACTATTTCATGAACGTGGTCGGCTCCCACACCACCTCGATCCCCGGCATCCCGGCCGGTGCAAGCCAGGTCGTGGGCTGGTCCTGGACCCCGGCCTATTCCACGGTCTTCAGCGTGAACGCCACCGCCACGAGCCCGGGTGATGCCAATCCCGGGAACGACGTCCTGCTGCTCTCGGGGCTCATGGCCGAGAAATGGATGGACCTTTGCAACTCGGAATCGGGCTGGACGGGAGACCTGGGAGCCGGCCTCTGGCACGTGGCCTCCTCCATCCCCAACGACCCCGCGCCGGGGCGCCACAGCACGCCCTCGGCCTGGCACTGCGGGCCGGGCAACACCTACGAGGACGGCATGGACGCCTCCCTCGTCACGCCGGCGCTCGACCTCACGCGGATGAACCCGAACTACTACGCGCTGTTCAATTTCAACTACTACGGGAGGTCCTATCAGGGCAGCGACCGGCTTGACTGCTACGTCTCCGGCGACGACGGCCAAAGCTGGGCGCCCCTCTTCGCCACCCTTTCGGGGGGCGGCGCCCAGGGCGGCTGGTTCAGCTGGGTGACGCACTGGATAGATTACGACGGCGACGGCATCGTCGACCCCAACGAGCCCCACCAGGACGGGCTCGACGTGTCGCGCTACATCGGGATGGTCATCCGCATCAAGTTCAGGTTCGTCTCGGACGGGGCCCAGACCGACATCGGGTTCTACATCGACGACCTGGTGCTGCGGGGCATCGAGAACCTCGACGACGTCGCGGTCGTCTCGATATCCTCGGCGGGCCCGGAGAGGCTCGGCGCCGAGCAGGCCTACACCTCGACGGTAAGGAACCTGGGCCAGTCCCTCCAGCCCGCCTTCACCGCCCGTTTCAACATAAGCGACGGCACGACGCTCAGCCAGACCGTGCCCTCCCTCCAGCCCGGGCAGTCGCGCGACCTTTCCTGGAAGTGGACGCCCCTTTCGGCCGGCGACTTCACGATGGAGTGCCGGATAGCGCCGGCGCAGGACGAGGTGCCGGGCGACAACTCGCTCTGGCGGCCGGCCCACGTGGCCGCCGCGCCGGCGGACATCCTCCTGGTCGACGACGACAGCGGCCCCGGGAACAACGGCGGACTGCGCGGCTACTCGGGCGCCGACGTCGAGGGGCCGATGAAGGAGGCGCTCTCCGCCGTGGGCTTCGACTGCTTCCTGGTGGCCAACGACGGGGATGGGCCGTCGCCGGCGCTGCTGCGCCAGTACGGCCTCGTCATATGGCTCACCGGCTACGACGACATGTATGTGAGCCGCACCGGGACGCTCAGCGCCGGCGACCGGGAGAACCTGGCCGGATACCTCGACGGCGGGGGCCGGCTCTGGCTCGTGAGCTTCGAGGCGATGTGGGACACCTGGACCCTCCGGCAGGACCCGGGCTTCGTGCAGCGGTACCTGCGCGTGAGGACGTTCGACCAGCCCAACGACGACGACGCCGGGACGCCAGCGTCGCTCGAGGGGTTGGAGGGGGACCCGGTCTCGGGCGGCCTGCTCCTCGCCACCCGGGACCCGCCGGCAGACCTCTGGGACAAGTCCGACCGCATAGTCAATTCCTCGGACGCCCCCGGGATATTCTACCAGTATCCTTACGTGAAGGACCCGCTGAGCGGGCCGTTCAACGCCCTGCGCTTCTCGGGCGCGTTCAAGCTGGTGTTCTTCGCATTCGAGTACTCGTTCATCGCCTCAGCGCAGGACCGCGCCCTGCTCGCCGACCGGGTGCTTCGCTGGCTGTGGGGCGGGCCCTCGCTCGCGCCCGGCGCCGGAGGCCTCTCGGCCCGCGTGGAGCCCGGCGGGACGGTGTCCTTGAACCTCACGCTCGTGAACCCCGAGCCGCGGGAGTGGCAGGTGGAAACGCTCGGGGCAGGCCAGCCGGGGATCGGCTGGGAGGCCAGGACGACGCCCTCGGTGGCCAACGGGACCCCGCTCCTGAGGCTGGGCCCGCTCGGCGCCATCGAGATCTCGCTGGAGGTGAAATGCCCCCCGGGCGAGCCGGCGGGCAAGCAGGTGGGGGTGGCGGTCACGGCCGGGCTCGCCGGGAGCCCCTACGCCATATCGGCGCTGGCGCTTGCGACGGTGCTTGGCGTCCCCGGCGTCTCGCTGGAATGCAGCGAGAAGGTGAAGCCGGCCTCCGGCGGCAGCGAGGCGGGGTTCACCGTGTCCGTCAGGAACACCGGCAACTTCGACAACCGCGTGAATCTTTCGCTTTCGGGGGAGGCGGCCGGCTGGGCAAGGGTCGGCAAGGACTACCTCTTCCTCACCGCCGGCGGCCGGGCCTTCGTCCAGGTCACCGCCTCCGTACCGAAGGAGGCGCCCGCCGGCTTCCACAACCTCACGCTCAGGGGCGAGGCCCTGCTGGAAGGGAGGCCGGCCGCCTCGGTGCTGGAGCTTTCCGTCCAGGTCAACGCCACCCGGAACCTCAGAATCGAAAAGGCCCCGACGAACTCCTCGGTCAACATGGCCCTCTCGGCCCGGGCGGTCCTCTCCGTCGAGGTCTCGAACTACGGCAACCAGCCCGAGACCGTCACGCTGGCCCTCGTTCCCGGGTTCAAGGATCCGCAGGAGTGGAGCCTGCCGGAGCAGAGGTTGGAGCTTTCGGCGTTCGAGAAGCAGCGCGCCGTCGAGATGGCCGTCGGGGTGCCCGTCACGGCCCCGGCGGGCTACTACGAGCTCTCGCTCCGGCTCTCGTTTTCGGACGGCGGGCTCGGCGACAGGCGGGCCACCACTGTCAATGTCCTGCGGCCCGACCTGGCGCTGGACGACGGGGACCTGCGCTGCTCTGCCCAGCGCCCCGGGCTCAACGACTCGCTAGAGTTCACGGTCATGGTGCGCAACCTCGGCGGGGCCGAGATACGCGGCGTCAACGTCTCGTTTTCGCTCAACGGCAGGGAGATTGGCCGCGCGAGGATACACGAGGCCATCCTGCCCCAGGGCGCGGTGCAGGCCTCCCTGCTGCACCGCGGACTGCTCTACGGCGACAACGTGCTCCGGGCCGTGGCGGACCCGGACGGCTCGGCGCCCGACGACAGGAGGCAGAACAACGTGGCCGAGACCCACATCTTTGGCTTCCGGGCGGACCTCTCTGCGGGCGCCATCCTCTTCCGGATGGTGGGCAAGGGCCCGGCCGCCTCCAACCGCACCATCCCCGCGGGCATGGTGGAGGTCGCGGCCGTCGTGGCCAACAGGGGGGCCTACTGCCTGGATGCCCCGAACATCGAGGTGAACATAACGATAGACGGCAGGGTCGTCGAGACGCGTGTGGTCTCGGTGGCGGCGAACTCCGAATCGGAGGCGGCGACGCTCTGGGTGGCCCGGCCCGGCACCCACCGGATAACCATCCAGGTGGACCCCGGGGGCCGGCTGGACGAGACCTCCGAGGGCAACAACGCCGCCGAGCTAACGGTGATGGTCGCGGGCACGACCGGCGGCGGCGCCTCGTTCCCGATGGACTGGATACTGCTGCTTTTGGGCATCACGGCGCTCGTGGCCGTTGCGGGGGCGTTCGCCTGGCAGACCCTGCGCGCCCGCCGGACCCCGCCGCCGGAGGAGGCGGCGCCGACCGGCATGAGGCTCTACAGGGTGAAGGCGGGCCACGAGGTCGCCTGCGGGCAATGCGGCAAGGCCATCGGTCCCGGGGAGCAGTATTACAAGTGCGGCTGCGACGCGAGGTACCACACCGCCTGCGCACCCTCCGGACGGTGCCCGCGGTGCGCCGGCGAGGAGGAGGAGTAGCGGAGCGCGAAGGGCGCAGGCGGCGTCCATCGCGCCGGCCGGTTCAGCCCTTCCGCCTGACCTCGACGCCGTTCTCCGACGCCGTGATGACGACGTGGGCGAGCCCCACGAAGAGGCCGCACTCGACAACGCCCGGTATGGAATCTATGCGCGCCTCGAGCGCCCGCGCGTCGTCTATCCCGGGGAAACGGCAGTCGTAGATGAGGTTCCCGTTGTCGGTGACGAAGGGCCCGGAGCCGGGCGCCTTCCGCAGCCGGAGCACGGGCTCGCACCCCAGCGCGGCCAGCCGGCGCGCCACGGCCGGGTGGCCGTAGCGGGCCACTTCCACCGGGAGGGGCGAGCGCGTCCCCAGCCGGTCGACGAGCTTGGACGAGTCGACGACGATGACCTCCTGCCGGGTGGCGTGGGCCACTATCTTCTCGCGCAGGAGCGCGCCCCCCAGGCCCTTCACCAGGTCGAAGTTCGGGTCCACCTCGTCGGCGCCGTCGATGGTGATGTCGATGTCGGGGTGCTCCTCGAGCGCGGTCAGGGGGATGGCGCCCGCGCGTGCGAGCTCCTCGCTCTCGTTGGAGGTGGGGATGCCCAGGATGTGCAGCCCCTCCCGGACGCGCTCGGAGAGCCTCTCGATGGCGAAACGGGCGGTCGAGCCCGTCCCGAGCCCGACAATGTCGCCGTCGGCCACCAATTCGGCGCCGGCGCGCCCCACCAGGCGCTTCAGCCGGTCCTGCGTCGTCATCTCGGCCAGGTGAACACCCGGGCGGGAATGCCCGCACGGCAACATAAACCTTGGCGAGGCGCTCCAGGGGGCGCAACGGCGCGCCGGTGCGGCGGCCCGGGGAAAATATTCATACGCGCAGGCGCGTGCGCGCATTTTATTTTTTTGATATTTATATTGTTCGCGCCGCGGCAAAAGGTTTATATCTGGCGCGACAGAATGGTCTTCCCGTGTGGGGGACATTGCTTGGTTGACTTTCCGCGGGCCGTCGGCCGGTTCCGGTGCGTTTTCCTGGCGGCGGTGCTTCTCCTGGGCTGCGCCGGCCCGGCCATCCAGGGCGGGGTGACGAAGGTCACCGGGTCGGGCGAGCCCTCGGCCTCCGTGGAGTTCCGGACCTTTGGCGAGAACTCCTCCGTGGCGCTGGCCCTGCCCAACAACTCGCTCGTGCTCTCGGCAAAGCTCGACATCCTGGGCAGGAAATACCGCGAGGAGGTCCGGGACGATGTCTTGGACCGCACCGGCTTCCTGCGGGCCAACCTCACGAACATCAGCGTCGGATACGATTCGGCAGTGCTGCGCTCGGTGCCGTTCCTGCCGGCGGACACGCCCTGGGACTTCTTCCTCGGCAGCCGGAACGCCACGGGCGTGGCCGCCGCGGACCTCAACGGCGACGGCACGATGGATCTCGCCGCCTGCTACCTGGAGGACGGCGTGGCCGGGCTCTTCCCCGGCCGTGCCGACGGTTCCTACCGGGCCTTCGAGAGATACTGGCTGACATCGGGCAGCAGGCCCGTGGCCGTGGCGGCGGGGGACCTCAACGGCGACGGGCTGGCCGATCTTGCGGTGGCCGACCAGTCCTCGAGGTCGGTTTGGGTGCTTGCCCAGAACGCCACCACCCACCGGCTCGATGCCGCGGTCCAGTACAACATCGGCGCCACGCCGACCGACATCGTGGCGGGCGACTTTTCGGGCGACGGCCTCGGGGACGTTGCGGTGGTCTCGTACTCGCCCTGCTGCGTGACGGTCTTTTCCCAGGACGCCTCGACCCATGCCTTGTCCTCGCGGACCGGGTATGCGCTGGGCTCGGCGAGGGCGAACTCCATCGCCGCCGCCGACATCGACGGGGATTCGAGGACGGACCTCCTCGCCGCCTGCCCCGACGGGCGCCTCTACCTCCTGAAGCAGGGGGCGGGCGGGTTCGGCGCGCCGGCCGGCTACCAGCTCGACCCCGGCTGGTCCGCCGGCGCGGTCGCCGCCGGGGATGTCAACGGCACCTACCCGGGCATCGAGGTGCTCGTGTCCTGCGCCAACGCCACGCGCCAGGGCTTCCAGCTCTTCTATTCCTCGGGCGGAGCCCTGGCGAAGGGGCCGCTCACCGGCTTTTCCACGGACATGCCCAACCAGCCGCCAATGGCCCTCGGCGCCGGCGATGTCGACGGCGACGGCCTCCCGGAGGCGGTGCTGGGCCTCAACTCCCTGGGGATGGCGGAGCTCGTCAGCGTGAACCGGACCGGGGCGGTCCGGCGCCCGGGCTTCGTGAGCCCGGCGAGGGAGCTTCTGACCGCCGACCTGGACGGCGACGGCAGGCTTGACGTGGCGGCGGCCTGCACCCTCCGCAACAGCCTCGCCCTCCTCCGCCAGAACGCCACCGGCGTGCTCTCCGGCCCCGAGGAGCTCCGGTTCACACCGTCGGCGGTGGCCCTGGGGGACCTCAACCGCGACGGCCGGCCCGACCTCGCCGTCGCCTCCCGGTACTGCAGCCGGGTGGCCTACAGGCTGAACGCGGGCGCGGGGCAGTACGGCGGCCTCCTGACCGCCGGGCCCTTCAACGACCCGGTGGCGCTGGGAATCGCCGACCTCGACGGCGACGGCCTCCAGGACCTGGCGGTGCTGTGCCGCGGCAACAACACGCTGGCGGTGTCCCTCCAGGGCTCCGGGAGCCTCTCGGCCCCCGTGTACTACGCCGCGGGCCGCTACCCCTCGGCGCTGGCCCTCGGCGACGTCACGGGCGACGGGCGGGTGGATGCGGTGGTGGCCAGCTCGGGCGAGCTCCACATCAGCGTGTTCTCCCAGGACCCTGGCGGCGGGCTCTCGGCCGACGAGGACTACGCCGTCGGGGCCGGCGCCTCGGCGCTGGAAATAGCCGACCTCAACTCGGACGGACGCGCGGACGTCGCGGTGGCCCTCCGGGGTTCCGGCGAGGTGTGCGTCCTGAACCAGACGCAGACCGGAAAGCTCGAGGCGCCGGATGTCCACTCCGTCGGCCCCGGCCCGGTGGATCTTTCGGCCGGCGACTTCGACCTGGACCGGCGGACCGACCTCGTGGTGGCCTCCGCGGAGCCGCCCTCCATGACATTCCTCTTCCAGAACTCCTCCGGGGGCCTGGATTCCAGCCCGGCCTTCCCCCTCGCCACGCGCCCGGTGCACGTCCAGCTCGCCGAGGTGGACCAGGACGGCCTCCCGGAGGTCTGGGTCCTGTCGCGGGACGGGAACCTCAGCATGTACCGCTCCGACAACTACGGCGGGCTCCTCCCGGCGCAGAACTACACCACCGAGAGGGACTTCGGGGCGGTAATGCTGGACGACGCCGACGGCAACGGGAGGACCGACGTGGTGCTCGCCCTCAGCACCGCAACGGTCTTTGCCCTGGTCCCGCAGGACTTCCAGAACGGCAAGGCGCGCACGATGGCGGCAATCGACAATCCGGTCCTGGTCCAGAAGGCCGACCTCGACCGGGACGGGCTCCTCGACCTCCTGACAGCGAGCAACAGCCAGGTCTCGGTCTACTACCAGAGGCCGGGGGGCGGCTTCTCGCCCCCCCAGACCCGCGCCTGGGCGGTAGCCCAGAGCTTCAACTACGCCACCGGCCTGGCCGCGGGAGACCTCAACAGCGACGGCTGGCCGGACGTCGCCGTCACGGGGAACTACGTGTTCTACGCCGCGGTGTTCTACAACGGGCCGGCGGGGCTTGCGGCCTCCCGGGTCGAGGTCTCATTCGGCGCGAGCGCCTACTGCTACGGCGGGCTCGTCATCGCCGACCTCAGCGGCGACGGGCTCCCGGACCTGGCCCGGACCGACTACTACGGCTCGGTCGAGATAGCGAAGCAGACCTCCACGGGCGGGCTGGCCTCCCCCTACGCCGTCTCGCTCGGGGCCTACTACCCCAACGGCCTGCTCGCCGGAGACATCAACCGGGACGGCTGGACCGACCTTCTCGTGGGCTTTGCCTGGAACAGCCGGGTCAGCCTGCTCCTGGGAAGCTCCACCGGCTCGTTCGACCAGACCTCCTATTCCATCTCGGGCTCCGGCTCCTGGTACGGCTGCCCGCTCGCCATCGCGGACCTCAACGGCGACGGCCGGCGGGACTTCGCGGTGCATTGCGGGACCCCCAAGGTCGTCGATGTCTTCCTGCAGAATGCCGACGGGACCTTTGCGGAGAAGTACAGCCTGCCGGTCTCCGCGGGCGACACCCTGGCCTCCGGGATGGACACCGGGGACATAGATGCCGACGGCCGCGACGAGCTCGTGGTCTCCAACCCCGGGGCCTCAAACCTCACCCTCTTCGACCAGGACCAGCAGGGAAACCTCTTCGAACTTGCAAGCTACTCCGCCGGCAACGGCCCCCACGGGCTCGCCGTGGCCGACCTCAACTCGGACGGCGCCTCCGACATCGTCGTGGCCCAAAGCGGCGACGACAACCTCGCCGTCTACTACCAGGTGGGCCGCCGCGGCACCATCGATCTCCCCGCCATAAAGGTCCCCGGCGGCTTCCTGGACACGGTGGTCATGGTCTGGAACCAGACGCCCCCGGCTCCGGGTTGCAGCCTTTCGGCCCACGTGAGCCTGAACGGGCGGAACTGGACCGCCGTGGCGAACGGCACCCTGCTCACGTTCTCCAATGTCTCCCAGACGCTGTACCGGAGGCTGGAGCTGTATGCCACCTCCAACGCCCGGCTCGGCGTCTCCGGCGTGCGGACAACCTACATCCATTCCTCCTTCCCGACGGACCCGTACCTGGACGTCGGCGCCGACGGCTCCCGGGAATGGAGCTTGCGGGGCAACTTCTCCACCAAGGTAACGGTGGGCGGGGGCGGGCTGGTGGAGGCGCTCAACCGGTACCTGGAGGCCAACCGCGCCGCGCCCGGGCCGCTCCTGCAGGTGCCGCTCGCGCTGGGGAGCGCCACCGAGGGGGTGCTGGAAGTCACCAACATATCCGTGGAATACGACGAGCCGCCGCATCTTTCGCGTCAGTTCCCGGAGGGCCTCTCGGTGGACGAGGACACCGCGAACAACGAGCTCGTCGACCTCCTGACGGTGTTTTCCGACGACTACGACCGCGAGCTCCGGTACGAGCTTTTGGACCTCACCAACTCCTCGTTCGTGAACGTCACCATAGTCGAGAACGCCTGGCTCTCGGTGGACGCCGCCAGCCTGGAGCAAGGCCGCGACTGGTCGGGGGAGGTATCGTTCCGCATCAGGGTCACGGACGGCCGGGGGCTCTCCAACACCACCGGCACGATAACCGTCAGGATAGCCCCTGTCAACGACCCGCCGGTCATAACGAGCTCGCCCCCGCTGGACGCCAGCGTCGGGTCGCCCTGGAGCTACCGCGTCACGGCCACGGACGTCGAGGCCGGGCGGCTGACCTACCTGCTCGACAAGGGGCCGGCCGGGATGGAGCTCAACACCAGTTCCGGGCTGCTCACGTGGCTTCCGCTTGCGGAGCACGTCGGGCTTCCCGACCTCGAGGTGGCCCTCCGCGTCTACGACGGCGGGGCCTACTCCGCGGTCCAGCGGTTCACCATCTCGTTGGCCCCAAACCTCCCGCCCGTGATCACGAGCGTCCCGCCCTCCTCGGTCCTCGCCGGCGAGGAGCTCCGGTACCGGGTGAACGCCTCCGACCCGGAGAACGCCACGCTCGCCTTCAGGCTCCATTCGGGCCCGGAGGGTATGGCGCTCGGCCAGGACGGCCTGCTCGTCTGGAGGCCGTCGGCGGCCCAGGCGGGCCAAAACGACGTCCAGCTCTCCGTCTCGGACGGCTGGAACTCGGTCATCCAGAACTTCCGCGTCGAGGTGCTGCTCCGGCTCCCGGAGAACCGCCGGCCCGAGATCATCAGCGCCCCCGTCCTGACCGCCACGGTCAACCGCACCTACACCTACCAGGTGGAGGCGCGGGACCCGGACAATGACGCGCTCTCCTTCTCGCTGGAGCCGGCCCCGCCCGGGATGGCCATCGACCCCGCCACCGGGCTCGTGCGCTGGACGCCCCGGGAGTGGCAGGCCGGGAACCACACGGTGGTGGTGCGCGTGTCGGACGGCATCGGGTCCGCGGCGCAGCTCTTCGTCCTCCAGGTCTTCCCTGACAACAAGACGGTTCCGCCTGGGCCGAAGCACATCACGGTCCGCGCGGACACGCCCTGGCTCGCCGCCGCCGGAGTGCTCGCGGCCGGGGCGCTGGCCTCGGCGGCCTTGCTCTGGCAGGCGCGGAAGAGGCGGCAGGGGCCGCCCGCCCGGCCCGGCGCCGGTGAGAAGGGCGCCACCCGCGGCCCGGCGGGCGCCCCCGAGATGCCCCGATTGGAGCATCTCTCCGGCGCGGCCGCGGCGTCCGCCCGCCCCGCCGTCGCGCCCGCGCGGGCCGGCCCGGGGCCTCGCGTGGTCGCCCCGCCGCCGCAGCTGGCGCCGGTGCCCCCGCCCGAGGACTACCCGGAGGTCGAGCCCTGGACCGGGGAAGAGATGCTGCCGGAGCTTCACCCCGAGCCCCTTGAGCCGCCCCGGACCGGCGCTGCCGGCCTCGCGCGGCTGGTGCACGAAGAACGGAAACCGGCGCCGCCGCCGCTTTCGAAGGAGGACCAGATAGACGAGATATTCAAACTGCTCGGCGAGCCGGGGCAAAAGGCCCCGGCCCCTCCCGCCCCGGCCCCGCAGCCGGCCCGGACAGCGCCGAGACCCCCGCCCGCCCCCCCTCCGCGTCCGCCATCAGCGGCCCCGGGGCCGGCCACCCCCGCCCGGCCCGGCCCGGACCTCAACCGGACCCTCGACGAGCTCATGAGGATGCGGAAACAGTAAGGGCCGGGGCAGCAAGGCAGCAAGGCAGCAAGGCGGAGAGGCAAGAAGGGGTTGGGAGCAGTAATTCCGCGTCCCCTTCCCCCTTGCTGCCTTGCTGCCTTCCTGCCTTCCTGCCTTCTGTAGACGAGCCTCGCTCGTCCCGGCCGGGAAGACCGCCGCAGCGGTCTTCTACGGTCCCACCTTTCCGAATATATTAATATCAACGCCGTCCATTCCAGCCCCGAGGTTCGGAAGATGGCGGAAAAGGGCGAAGGCGAGACCAGCAAGTTCGCGCAGGACCTGCTGACCGCGATAGAGGGAGAGGTCCGGGGCTCCCGAAAGCGCGTCCGGACCTTCATCGAGGGCTTCGACGAGGCGCTCGAGGGCGGGGTCCCCAAGGGCCATGTCTGCCTCCTCGCCGGCTCGGCGGGGACCATGAAATCGTCCATCGCCTACAACATCCTCCACCGCAATGCCCTCGAGAGCGGCGCCCGCGGGCTCTACCTCTCGCTGGAGCAGAACCGGCCCTCTCTCGAGGACCACATGTACGGGCTGGGGCTGAACCTCCAAAGGACGGCGAACCTCGTGGAGATATGGGACCTCGGGCTCCTGCGCTCCAAGCTCATCTCCGGCGAGACCTGGCTCAACCTCCTCAAGAAGGACATCGCGGACTACAGGGCCAAAAACGGCCTCGACCTTCTGGTGCTCGACAGCCTCCCGGCCCTTGACATCATCGCGAAATACAAGGATGTGCGCGAGGAGCTCTTCTATCTTTTCGAGTGGCTCCGCGAGCTCTCCGTCACCTCCTTCCTGATATCCGAGATGACCGAGGGCACGATGAAGTACAGCAAGAACGACGAGGACTTCCTCGCCGACGGCATCCTCCACCTGAAGATGCAGTTCGTGGACGACGTGCATGTCCAGCGGAGGCTTCGCGCGGTCAAGATGCGCAACACGAAGCACAGCATGGACTTCTACACCCTGCTCTTCGACGCCGGCCGGTTCTCCGTAACAAAGGTCATAGGCAAGGTCCAGGAATAGGATGACGGCGCTCTCGGGCCTCATCGAGTGGGGCATCGACCTCATCATCTCCGGCATCGCCTATCTCGGCTACGGAGGGATAGTGCTCTTCATGGCGCTGGAGAGCGCCTGCATACCGATACCGAGCGAGGTCATAATGCCGCTTTCGGGATACCTCGCCTGGAAGAGGACGCTCGATTTCGTGGGCGTCACGCTGGCGGGCTCCCTGGGCTCGATGCTCGGCTCGCTTGCGGCGTACTACGCCGGGCTCAAGCTGGGCCGGCCATTCATCGTGAAATACGGAAAATACATCCTGATGGGCGAGAAGGACCTGGAGCGGGCCGAGAAATGGTTCGCCCGCTACGGCGGCAAGGCGACGTTCATCGCGAGGATGCTGCCCGTCGTCAGGACGTTCATCTCCCTGCCGGCGGGGATTGGGCGCATGGAGATAAGGACCTTCACCCTCTACTCTTTCGTGGGCTCGATACCCTGGTGCGCCCTGATGGCCTGGCTGGGCTACATCCTCGGGGACAGCTGGCGCGTCATCTTCGACGTGTACGGGCACTACGTCGACTACGCGATAATCGCGATCATCGCGGCCATCGTCGTCTATTACCTATATCTGAGGCGCCGGAAGGCCGCTAAACGGGCGGAGTGAGCAGCTGGGCGACCAGGCTGTCCTCGCGGGGCCGGCCGCCGGGCAGCGGGTAGTACCTGACCTTCATCCCGACGCGCTCGCGCCTCACGTGGCCCTTCTTGATGAGGGTGTCGATGTGGTAATTGACCGTGGCGGAGCTCAGGTTGAGGAGGGCCGCCACCTCCCGCTGGTTGATGCCCGGCTTCTCGATTATGAGGTCGCAGATCATCCTCTGTATCTTCGTCAGCTCCGAACGGTCGGAGGTGGGCACCACCATGTCCGCCGGGTAGTACCTCTTGTAGACCCCGTCCGATTGGGATTTCACGAGCTTCTCGCGCTCGAGCAGGCGGATGTGGTAGGCGAACGTCCCGTTCGAGAGCTTGAGGGCGTCCATTATCGAATTGTAGTGGTCGCCCGGGTTGGCGAGGACGTAGCCGTAGATCTTGCCCCTGAGGAAATTGTCGAGGACCTTCGTCCGGGCTATTTTTGAATAGAGGAGCATCAGGGCCCAGCCGAGGGTGAGAAGGCCGATGTCCGTGAAGCCCAAGAACCAGGCGGCGCCCACGACGAGGGCCAGCCCGAGCGTCATGCCGAGGTACGCCCAGGGGAAGGGGCTTTTGGCCGGTGGGGCCGGGCCGGCCCGGACCTCCACCCGGAGCGTCCCGACCATCTCGAGGCCGCCGTGCTCCGCCGTGAGGACCACGGTGTAGCTGCCGGGCCTCTCGTAGACATGGGCCCCCTCGGGGCCGCTGCCCCGCACGCCATCGCCGAAATCCCAGCTGTAGCTGATGTCGGGGCTCCCGGGCTCGGGCACGCCTATCGCGGTCAGGTTGAGCGGCCGGCCGGCCTCGGCGAGCACCGGCCCGCCCGGGGCGCCGCCGCCGCCCACCACCGCCAGGCTCGTGGAGGAGCGGAGCAGGAGCAGGGTGAGGCTGCTCGGGCCCGAAAGCCGCATGGGCCACTCGACGCTGCAGAGCCCGTCCTCCGAGGCCAGGACCTGGTAGGAGGAGCGGTCCTGGAAGAACCCCGGCGCGTGCGCCGACGCCTCGAGCGCCACGGGCCCCGTCCGGCCGTCGGCTCCGGTGAGGAAGGCGCCGGCATCCGACCCGCCGTGCCCCGTGAAGAAAACGCCCGCGCCGGCGACCGGCAGGTAGCTTTCCCCGTCCAGCACCAAGACGTCGACGTGCCAGCCGACCGTCATGACCGAGTCCGGGTCCCTGAGCTCCACCCTCTCCGGGCGGAAGCTGCAGTTGACCAGGCCGAGGCGGCCGGGGCCGGCGGCCCCGTCGGGCCGCGGGACCAGCACGTCACGGTAATTGCCGGAGAAGGTGCAGTTTGCGAGCGTCACCTGGAAGGGTATCGGGGAGGATTGGCAATCCAGGCCCCAGAGATTGCCCGTGAAAGCGTCGGAAGAGAACGTCGAGCGGGCGCCGTTCCTCATCCGGGCACCGATGTCGTAGCCGGAGAAGGTGTTGCCGGAAAAAAGGGAGCCCGTGCTGTCGGAAAGGCCCACCGTCCGGCCTTCGTGGGGGCCGGGATGCTCTCCGCCCACGATGTTGCGCTCGACCCTGGCGCTCCCGCCCGAAAGCTCGAGACCGAGGAAGTTGGAAAGGAGCGTGTTGTCATGGAGGTACGCGCCGGAGGCCGTCGAGGCCAGGCCGGCCGCGGAGGCGCCCCCCCGGTGGCCGATGATGGTGTTGGAGCCCACGTTGGGCCTCCCGGGCCCATCTAGGACGATGCCGTGCACGGCGCGGCCAGCGGCCTCCGCCGGGCCGCCGAGGATGGTGTTTTCGAATATCGCCGGCGAGGAGGACCAAGACGATATCGCGGCCTGCCTGCCGGCGCCCTCCGGCGCCAGAAGGCCGTTGCCCCGGAGGAGGTTGCCCTGGACGAGCGGCGCCGACCCGTTCAGGACCAGCACGCCCCACCCGTCGTTGTGCGATATGTCCGAGCCGGAGATGGCGGGGGAGGTGCCCTGGTCCACAACGACGCCGGCGGCGTTGCCGGATATCCGGCAGCGCGAGATGACCGCCTCGTTGGACTGGAGGTGGAGGCCCAGCTCGGAGGGCGCGACGGCGCCCCCGGGGCCGTACCGGCCGCAGCCGGAAAGCCTGCTGTCCCGCATCGAGAGGATGGCGCCCGGGAGGACGGCGAACGAGAACCGGCGGTCCGGGTCCGCGCCGCGGACGGTCGTCCCGTTGTCCAGGGCCAGCCGGCCCCCCCTGAGCACGCGTATCCCAAAATTGCCGTTGGCCGGGCCGTCCACCAGAAGCTCCGAGCCCGAGAGCGTTAGCTGCCCGGACACCGTGAGGTTGCCCTGCACCCGTACGGAGCAGTTCTCGAGCGAAAGGTGGCCGGACACGATCGTGTCTTTGGTCCAGGAGAGCTCCGTCCGGGAGGACGGCTCCGGCCGGACGAGGACGGACATCGAGCAGGCGGAGGTCCCGCCCCAGAGGCTCACCACCGAAAGGCGCACGATGTAGAGCCCGGGCCGGTGGTAGGCGTGGCGGGGCGCCCTCTCGGCCGAGGTGGCGCCGTCCCCGAAATCCCACCGGGAGGCGAGCCCCGGGGCCGGCGCCCCGGGCGCGATCGAGAAAGCGAACGCCGCCTCCTCGCCCCCGGCCAGGAGGGCGCCGTCGGGCGGGGAGGTTATCACGGGGCGCAGGTCGGCCCAGGGGCTCAATGTCACCATGTGGACGTCGGAGGAGGACCGGCCGTCGTCGTCCGTCACGGTGAGCACGACGGCATACCGGCCGCTCGCGGCGAACAGGTGCGACGTCATCGGGCCGTTGCCAGAGGCGCCGTCCCCGAAGTCCCAGGACCATCTGGCTATCCAGCCGTCGGGGTCGCGGGAGGCCGACCCGTCGAAGGCGACGGCCGTCGGGCCGTCGGCGGCGACATGGTGGTCGCAGGCGGGGGAGGTGATGACCGCCGCCGGCGGAAGGTTCTCCGCGGGACCCTTTTCAACGGCCGCGGCGGGCGCCGGGACCAGCAGAATGAGCAGTGCCAGCAGGGCCGGGGCCGGGCGGAACCGGCGGAGTGCGCGGGCCGTTTCTGGAGCCACGGAACTACATTGTTGCAACCCTTATTTATATCCAGTAGTGCACCGTTCAAAAAGCTGATATCCTCCCGTCGGCCAGGATGCGCGCGTGAACCCGGTCCGGAAGGGGCCCGCGGGGCCCTGCTCCGCGGACCGCCCGGCCGCCGGCCGCAACCTCCCGATTCGGCCCCAGGGAGCACCCCTTGACACGGCAGTGAAGACCGCCGGGAACGTCCCGGGAGCACCGGACCGCGATTTCGCTAACGGTGGCCGGAGGATTTCTTATTTAAATTTTTATGTGCTCTAGAAATGTATTTAAACGATTCGCGCTGTCCTACATGCGGTGGACCAATGAAACCAAGCGCCTGGCTATTAGTACCCATAGGTATAGCGATTGCCGCCTTCGTCCTGCTGGTCGGCCTGCCCGGGGCCGACGCCTGGCAGACCGGGAACACGTACGGCGGCTCCGGGGACTGGACCATAAACAGCCCCACAGAAGTGGGGAGCGAGACCGTCACAGTCAGCGGCAATATCAACATAAACAGCGGAGGCTCGCTGACGCTCTGGAGCGCCAACATCCAGATGTCCCTCGCCGTGGACGGCGGGTACACCATCAACGTGGCCTCGGGCGGGGCGATGAGGGTCTACTCCGGCACGATAACCTCCACGAGCTCCGCAATGTACTACAAGTTCACCGTCTACGGCAACCTCCACATCAACTACAGCAGCGTGCTCCGGATGTGGGGCGACACCACCGGGACCACCCCGTGGGTGGGAGGCATACAGATCTACTCCGGCTCCTCGGCGCTCATCCAGAACAGCGCGATATACAACGGCAAGACCGGGGGCATATACATCAACAACGCCAGCGCCACCATATACAACAACAACATCTACTCGAACGGCGCCGGCGGGATGAGCATGACCTACTGCTACGGCGTGTTCATGACGGGCGACGGGATGGGCACCGCCACCTACAACAACATAGGCATGAACCGGATCTACGACAACACCTACACGTCCGGCATCACGCGCTACGGGACCGGCCTCTACAGCCAGTTCCAGGGGTCCACCGACTCCATCACCAACAATGTCATATGGAACAACGGCGCCACCATCAACCAGAACAGCCAGGGCACCCAGCTCCGGCTCCAGTACTCCAACGCCACGGTTTCGGACTGCTTCCTGGGCAACGGCTCCTACCAGCTCTATGTCCTGGGAAGCACCCCGCCCCAGTTCAAGAACCTCAACATCTCGAGCTACGCCTATACCTCGTACACCACCTACGGGGTCTATGCCGACAACTCGACGGTCAACTTCAAAAACTGCGCCTGGTACATGTACAACGGCCTGGGCACCATCTACGGCGTCCGGGCGACCGGGCCGTCGGTAAACTCCACCTCCCAGCTCGACTTCACCGGCTGCAGCTTCAACTATTCCATGTCCGGCACCTACGCGCGCTACTGCATCTACGCCACGACGTTCACGCCCATCAACGTCACCAACACGGTGTTCACCACGGTCTACGGCACGACCGTCCAGATGATCTACGGCAGCTCATACTGCCCGATAAACATCACCGGCTCGACGTTCAACATGACCCTGAACACCGCCTCTCCGAGCTTCGTCTACGTCTCCACCTGGTCCAACGTGAACATCAAGACCAGCTCCTTCGAGGCCACCGGCTCCTGGCAGGGCTCCAACTTCTTCTACGGGACGAGCTACTGCAACTGGACCGTTACCGAGTGCCGGGTGGACATCTGGCTCGTCCAGCCCACCTCCTCCTACACGTTCTACGGGTTCCAGATAAGGACCTATGCCGCTAGCTGGTACAGCAAGCTCACCTACAACTTCACCGTCCTCAACCTCAGCACGGCCGCCAGCCCCACGTTCTACCACATCTACAACTACAACAGCATCGCCGGCGGGTTCGGGGCGCTCGCCCTTGACAACTGCACTGTCAACCTGGTGTGGCCGGCCACCTGCACCACGAGCGGCGGCACGCTCTACGGCATCTACAGCTATTACACCCCGACCTTCCTCAACTTCACGAAGATAACCAGCCTCAACGAGACGCTCCGCAGCTCGACATACGGCATCTACGCCTACTACCAGGGCCTCAGCATCGACAACTCGACCGTGGTGTTCACGAAGATCCACGGCTCCGGCGGATACGGGATATACAGCTGGGGCGAGACCTCGAGGAATTTCTTCCTCAACATCACCAATTCGATCGTGATAATCAATTTCAGCATCCCAGGGAACCTGAATGCTTATGTCAATGTATATTTCTATAATTATTACAATTCCCTCAACATTATCAACAGCCGGGTCGAGATAATCGGCGGCTACTACTGCTATTTCTACAACTACGCCTACGGCGGGACCAAGAACGCCAACATCATCAATTCAGAGATCGTGGCAAGGCCCGCGGTGGAATCCAAGTACTATCAGTACCAGTACGCCTACGTTTACCTGTACTATTTCATGAACATATACATGGAGCGGACCAACATAAACCTCACATCCGCCACCTACTGCCAGATGTACATGTACGGCCAGTCTGGCCAGAACAACTACCTATCCGTCAGCAACTGCACATTCAACCTCAACAATTACATACCGGGCTACTACCAGTATTCGTATTCCTACCTGTATCATTATTATTTCAAGAACATGCTCATCGAGAACAACGTGTACAACATCACTTTCGGTTATTATTTGTACAATCTCTTCGGCTACAGCCAGAACTGCACGGTCCGCTGGAACACCTACAACTTCCGGCAGTACGCCTACGGCTTCCCGAGCCTTTCGGGGTACATGTTCTACTTCCCCGGGTCGTATTCGTCCGACCCGACCTATTACAACCTGATGGAGAACTGCACGGTGGACTACATGTCGTACGGGCCCTCGGCGACCGGGCCGTACATGTACTATGTCTACAACAACAAGGTGGATGTCAGGAACGTCAACATCAAGGTCCGCAACACGAACGGGACCGTGCCGGTGATGGTGGCCTACCCGTACTACGGCGGCATATTGAACATGACGAATGTTAATTTCGACGCGGAGTTCGGCACGGATTCGCCCGGGGGTGGCACGCCGGGCTTCAACCTGGCCTACATCTACAATTACGGGTCGAGCTATCCACCGTCAACGTTCAACCTGACGGATTCGAAGTGGACCATAAAGCTCGCCCGCGACACCTTCCTGCACAACGGGTTCTACATCTACGGGACGAACAAGGAGGTCAACATAATCAACAGCACCGTCAAGTGGGACGTCGCCGCGTCCGGGTCGACGCTCCGGGTGTTCCGGTTCTACGACGACCCCTCCGGGCCGGGCCGGCTCGACCTGCTCAACCTGGCCGGTTCGAAGATACAAGTGGACGTCACGGGCGCGGACGGGCAGATAACGGTGCTCAAGATGGGCGCCGGGACCTACATCGGCAAGACCACCGTGTCGGGCTCGCAGATCACCACCAACTTCTTCGTCGACTCCAGCCTGCCGGTCAACCTGATCGAGGTGGTCGGCGTCAAGGACTTCACGCTCGCCGGCATCGGACTCACCATGAACGCCCCGGCCGGGTCGAACATGGTCCTGAACGGCATCCGCCTGGAGCGGTCCGAGGCAATCGTGGAGAACATGACCATCACCGGCAACGGCCGGGGGAGGATGACGGGGATAATGTGCGACCTGGCCTCCCGGGCGACGATACGGAACGTGACGCTCGTGAACTGCTGGGCCGGCGTATCTTCCATGTTCTACTCGGAGCCCCTGATGTACAACATGAAGATAATCGGCGGGACATACGGCCTCTTCTTCAACGGCTCCGGGAACGGGACGCTGACCGGGGAGAACACCATCGAATCGGGGACCACGATACGCCTCCTGGACGAATCGTGGCTCAACATCATCGACACGGTGCTCCCCGCGGGCGCGGCGACCCAGATAGAGCTCGACCTGAAGTCCACGGCCTGGTGCCTGAACGCCACGTTCAACGAGAACAAGGTGGTCTTCGGGGACTACAACAGCACGCTGATAGTCAACCAGTACCTGGAGCTCAAAGCGTGCTGGAAGAACGCCGCCGGCGCCGAGACGGACAAGGTGGTGCCGAATGCGCTGATGGTGGTGGACAACGCCCGCGGCGCCGAGTTCATGAGGACCTACACCGACGGGGCCGGCATGGTGCCGAAGTTCACCGCCCCCGAGTATGTGCGGACCGCTGCCGGGAAGACCGCCTACTCGCCGTACACCATATCGGCGGACTTCATGGGCTTCACCGGGAGGGACACCGTGGCGCTGGGGCCCGGCGTCAACCAAAAGACCGTGTACATCTCCGACGACAGCTTCCCCGTGGTGGCCATCACGCTGCCGGAGGACGGCCTCATACAGAACCACCGCGATGTGGTCGTCGCCGGCACGGCCGGGGACCTGGGCTCGGGGCTGGCGGTATTGGAGGTCAGCATCAACGGCGTCGACTGGTACGGGCTGGACCCGGCGGGGAACTGGGCGACCGTGCTGGACGTGCCCGAGGGGCCGTACACCATCACGGCCCGGGTGGCCGACCTTGCGGGGAACACGTTCGAGGCGAAGGTGAAGGTGCGCATAGACCTCACCGTCCCCGAGATAAGGATAACCTCGCCCGCGGACCAGAGCCTGGGCAACCGGATACGGGTGGACCTCGTGGGCACGGTGGAGGCGGGCTCGACGCTCACGGTGAACCAGCGGCCGGCGGCGGTGCTGGAGGACGGCTCGTTCACGTTCGGCGTGAAGCTGGTCGAGGGCCAAAACGACTTCACGTTCTTCGCCACGGACCTTGCGGGGAACACGAACTCGGTGCGGCTGACGGTGTTTTTGGACATAACGCCGCCGCCGCTCACGGTGGAGTCGCCCGCCGACGGGCTGCTGACGAACCAGACGGCGGTGCAGGTGACCGGGAAGACGGAGCCCGGGGCCTCGGCCACGCTCAACGGCGAGGCGGTGGAGGTCGGGCCCGACGGGTCCTTCTCGGTGCGGTACACGCTGCATGCGGGCGTGAACACCCTGACGCTTGCGGCCACGGACCCGGCCGGCAACGGCGTCTCGAAGATGCGCACCGTGCTCATGGACAACGAGATCCGGCTGAGCGTGAAGTTCCCGGAGGACAACATGGCGACGAACCTGGTCACGATACTGGTGCGGGGCGAGACGGACAGCGACGTCATGCTCCGGCTCAACGACGGCCTGGTGGCCATAGCGCCGGACGGGAACTTCTCGGTCACCTTCACCCTTGAGGAGGGCCAAAACGAGCTCGTCTTCATCGGGACGGACCGGGCGGGGAACAGCGTGATGCTGACGCGCCGGGTGGTGCTCGACATCACCAAGCCCACGCTCGAGATACTTTCGCCCCAGGACGGCTCGCTGCTCAAGAGCCGGGATGTGACCGTGAGCGGGGTGTGCGAGGCGGGGATGACATTGACGGTGAACGGGGAGGCCGTGGCGACCGAGACGGGCTCGTTCAGCAAGACGCTCCAGGTCCCCGAGGGCCGGACGCTGATAGTCATCGAGGGGCACGATGCGGCGGGGAACCCGGTGTCGGCCCGGCTGTCCGTGCTCGTCGACCTGACGGCGCCGTCGCTGGAGATAGTGGAGCCCCTGACCGGGTTCAGGACGAGCGCCTACTCCGTGGATGTCGTGGGGATAACCGAGCCGGGCGCCTCCGTGACGGTGAACGGCGTGGCGGTGATGGTCGACCCGTTCGGCAAGTACATGACCTCGGTGACGGTGAAGCGGGGCAAGAACGACATCAAGGTGGTCTCGAGCGACGGGGCCGGCAACAGCGCCTCCAAGACCATATCCGTGGTGGGCACGACCACGCAGGCCGATGAGCCCGACAACAACTGGCTCTGGACGGTCGTGGGGCTGGTGATAGCGCTCGGGGTGATGCTGCCGCTGACGGCGATGCTCGTTTCCGTGGCTGTCAGGGGCGGCCGGGTGAAGGGGGGATCGAAGTGAACACGAAAGGATACATCTGGATGGGGCTCGGGGCGGCGCTCGTATTCGCGCTGGCCCTCCTGGTGCTTGCGCCGTCGGCGGCGGCGACGAACGACCCGCCGGGCACCGGCGGGCCGGTGTACGGCGACTGGACAGTGACGGACGCCCGGTCCTACGACTCGGTCACGATATGGCTCGAGTACGGCAACCTGTCCGTGAGCGCCGGCGGCTCCCTGACGCTGACGAACGTCCAGCTCAGGTTCAACAGCTCCGAGGACGGCCTCTACGGCCTCACCGTGGCGGCCGGCGGGGCGATGAATGTCTGGAACGGCACTCACATCACGTCCAACCGGACCACCGTGCACTACAATTTCGTGGTGAGGGGCGCCCTGGACATGAACAACGCCAACGCCTCCGAGATGTGGGGCAGCAACACCTCCTGGACCGGGGGCATCCAGATATACAGCAACAACGTGTTCATCAACAACAGCCAGATATTCTACGGCCGGACCGGCGGGATAACGGTATTCGACTGCTCGCCGACCATAACCAACAACACCATCCGCGAGAACGGCCAGGACGGGGGCTCCCAGCAGTACTGCTTCGGCATGTACATCCGCAACTCCAAGGGGACGATATACAAAAATACCGTGAACAACAACGGCTACAGCACGCTCGTGAGATCGCGCTTCACGAGCTCGATTTCGTCCTCCCCGTCCGGCGGAAGCGGCTATGTCGAGCTGGACGGCAAGTACTACTACGGCTGGTACGGGTACGGCTACTACAACGGATACTACAGCTACTATTGCTACCGCTATGAGTACAACTACACCTACTGGTACAACACCACTGCCCACTACGGCTTCGGTGTGTGGATAGTGGACTCCGACCTCACGCTGGAATCCAACACCATCATGAAGAACGGGTGGGGGCCGGCCCCGGGCTATTCCTACCAGTACATGTACAACCAGATATACTACCACACCTCCGTCGGCCCGTACAGCATCTACGGCTACTGGCACCTGTACATGACATACCAGTACAAATACGATTATACCTACAAGAACGTCTATTGCTACGGCGACGGCCTGCATGTCGAGAACAGCAAGCTCGTCCTGGAGAAGAACACCGTCGACCAGAACGCGTTCTTGGCCAAGCACGACGCCTATCCCTCCACGGACGCCAACGGCTACTACTCCGGGGTGGATGTGAACCTCTACGACTGCAAGGCGGTCATCGCCAACAACACCTTCAGCAGCGCGGCCATACTGCTGAACCTGACGCGGTGCACGGTGAAGATAGAGGCGAACAAGCTCCTCGGGGACTACATCGGGGGCGGGAGCTACTACTCGACGAGCTTCATCCCGTGGCGTGTGGCCTACGGCATACGCTACTACCAGTCGATGGGCGACATCACGAACAACACCATCGATTTCAAGTTCAAGGACTACCCGATGTACATTGGAGGCCAGAACCTGTACTTCGCCGAGCTCGTCACGGCGGTGGACTTCCCGGGCGCCAAGGACACGACGTTTGCGGGCAACAAGGTGACCATCGATTCGCAGTACTACGGGATGGTCCGGTGCCTGCTCTTCAACACCTCGCTCAAGGCGACCAACCTGAAGATCCAAAACTGCCAGTTCGAGCTCAAGTACACCTCCGTCACGAGCTCCGTCAAGCCGGTCATGCCCCAGGTCATCATATCCCTCAAGTCGGAGGCCCTCATCGAGAACTGCGTCTTCAAGGGCCCGGCGAGCGGCAACTACATGGCGCCCATATGGGGCATCCAGGTCGGCTACGGCACGGTCCTCACGGTCAGGGACTCCCCGTTCTCCAACTACGACCGGGCGCTCGTGGTGACGGACTACAGCACGCTCACCGCCACGGGCGTGACCATCACCGGCATAAGGGAGACGGGCGTCCAGGTCGATTACCTGAGCCGGGCCAACCTCACCGGGTGCAAGATCTCCGGGAACGCCCGGAGCATCATGGCCTCGAAGTCCGTCGTGGACGTCTACGAGTGCACGCTGGCGAGCGGGGTGGAGTTTTACATGGACCAGGGCGCCACGATAAACGTGTACAACAGCGCGCACACGAAGGCGGCGTTCCAGGCGTTCGACAACGCCTCCCGGCTGAACGTCATGTGGCCGATAACGCTGCAGGTGGTGTGGCAGAACGGCGTCCCCGTAAAGGGCGCCGAGGTGACGCTGAGCACCATTGCGGGCTCCCGAGTGTACAGCGGGACCACGAACGAGACCGGCTTCCCGGCCGGCATCATCTGGATAAAGGAGTACATCGTCCAGAACATGACGCTGTACATGTACAACCCGCACCGCATCACGGGCTCCAAGGGCCGGACCACCTCGCTGGACATGTTCATAATCGACAAGGCGCTGAACATCGAGTTCCAGCTCGTGGACACCATCCCGCCGGCGCTCGTCGTGGACTACCCGTTCGACGGGCAGAACCTGAACCGGTCGCTCGTGGAGTTGCGTGGCACGGCCCCGGACCCCGAGGCGGGGCTGGTGGGTTCCGTCATCGAGATCAACATCGACAACACCGGATGGGCTCAGGTTTCGGTGAACGAGACCGATTGGGCGTGGAATTACGCCCGGATGCTCGGGGACGGCCTGCATGTGATACGGCTGAAGGCGGTGGACGAGGCGGGCAATGTCGCGAGGCTGTCGCTGTCGGTGTTCGTGGACACGAGCGGGCCGGTGCTCCGGGTGTTCTCGCCGGTGGAGGGGTGCTACACTAGCCAGCGGACGGTGCAGGTGATGGGCGTTTCCGAGGAGGGCGCGTTCGTCACCGTCAACGGCGTCGTGGTGAACCTGCAGAACCGGTACTTCTCCGTCAGGGTCTCGCTCGAGGACGGGCCGAACACCATCAACGTGGTGGCGTCGGACAGCGCCGGGAACACCCGGATTGCGGACATCCATGTGTGGCTGGACAGCCAGCCGCCGCTCCTGGAGATCGGGTCGCCGCAAAACGGGCAGTACACGAACCAGGACCCGCTGTCCGTGAAGGGCACGTCGGAGCCGAGCGCGGTTGTGACCGTGAACGGGGTGAGGGCGTACATGACGGAGAACACCTTCGAGACGCTGGTGGGGCTCTCGGAGGGCGCCAACACGGTGATAGTGACGGCGACGGACCCCGCGGGGAACACGGCCACGCGGACGCTCCTCGTGTACCTCGACACGGCGCCGCCGGAGATAACGCTGTTTTCGCCCCGCAACGGGCTCTGGACGAACCAGTCCCGTGTGCTCGTGAGCGGAGCGACGGAGCAGGGGGCGGCCGTGACCATCAACGGGCAGAACACGCCCGTGATCTCGACCCTGTTCAACGGGTACTGGACGATGCTCGAGGGCGCGAATCGCATCGAGGTGTCGGCCCGGGACCAGGCCGGGAACACGCAGAGCCTGGTGCGGACGGTGTACCTTGACACGCGGCTTCCCGACCTCGTGGTGACGAAGCCGGGCGACCGGGCCATCCTGGGGTCGCGGGTGGTGGACATAGTGGGCTCGGTGGACTTCGGGACCGAGGTGCGCATCAACGGCGAGCTCGTGCCGGTGGTGGACTTCGTGTTCGCGACGACGGTGTCGTACGGCGAGGACGGGACGAAGGTCATAGAGATCTCGGCCCGGGACCGTGCGGGGAACATGGCCCTTGCGGCGCTGACCGTGGTGGTGGACACCACCTCGCCGGCGATAGTGCTGAGCTATCCGACGGACGGCCTGACCACGAAGCAGAGGATGATAACCGTGAGCGGGCAGACGGAGGCGTACGCCACGGTGATAGTGAACACGGGGATGATGCTGGTGACGGGCCGGGACGGGCTGTTCCAGGTGCCCGTGGTGCTCGAGGACGGCGAGAACCGCGTGACGGTGCGGGCGATAGACTCGGCCGGCAACGCCGAGACGCAGTCGGTGACGGTGATGCGGCCGGCGGCCAAGGCGGCCGTGAAGGAGGACCTCTCCTGGGCGCTGAACCTGACGGGCCTGCTCTTGGGCATGGGCATCGCGGTGCCATTAATGAGCGCCGCGCTGACCGGCTCGTGGAGGCGGCGGCGCGAGGCCGTGCTGGCGGAGGTCGCGGCGGCCGAGCAGGCGCGGCGCGAGCGCGAGGCCGAGGAGGCCCGGCGTGCGGCGCTGCCCAAGGTCGAGAAGATGGGCAAGAAGAGGGCCAAACCGGCGGAGGCGCCGCGGGAGGAGAAGGCGCCCGAGGTGCTTCCGGAGGCCCCCAAGGCAGAGGCGGGGGCGCCCGATGCGGCGAAGGCCGGGCTCAAGGACAAGTCCGGCGCCACCGAGGTCTCGCCCGACGAGATAGACCAGGACACCCGGATGAAGCCCAAGGTCGAAGAGCCCGCCGCCGGGGACGAGAAGGGCGCCGAAGCGGAATCCAGCCTCAAGGACAAGGGCGGAGAGGCCGAGGGCGAGGCCGGGGAAACGGAAGGCTCAGGCATCAGGAAGAAGAAGTAGCCCCGTTCCGGGAAAGCGGGCGGCGCCCCGGTCCGGGGCGCCGCGGGGCGCCGGCGCGAGGGCATTACCGGGAGAGCTGGTCAAAGGTCCACCAACCGCCGACAGCGAAGGGGCGGGGTTTTTCCGCCCCCTCCTTGGTGTCAATCTCCCGCCGGCGCCCAGGCGCTCCCGGGCCCATCCCCAAACCCCCGGGCCCGGACGGAAAGCTATTTATCCGCCGGTGCATTTGTAAACTCCGGAACGTGTGCAGAGCCATGCGCGACTGGAAAGGCCCGCTGGAGAAGGTGGACGAGTACCGGTACAGGATACCGCAGGACTACAAGAAGGGCATGCGCACCTGCGGGATGATCTATGCCAGCGCCCGCCTGCTCGAGGGCGTGAGGCAGGACGACGCCCCGGAGCAGGTGGCCAACGTCGCCACCCTCCCGGGGATAGTGGGCCCGTCCATGGCGATGCCCGACATCCACTGGGGCTACGGCTTCCCCATAGGCGGGGTGGCCGCCACGGACGCCGAGGAGGGCGTGCTCTCGCCCGGCGGCGTGGGCTACGACATCAACTGCGGAGTGAGGCTTCTGCGGACCGGCCTCCAGGCCGACGAGGTCAGGCCCAGGCTCAGGCAGCTCGTCGACACCATCTTCGAGGAGGTGCCGTCGGGCCTGGGCTCCAAGGGCAAGGTCCGGCTCGACGTTTCCGAGCTCGACGCGGTGCTCGAAGGCGGGGCCCGCTGGGCGGTCGAGAAGGGCTACGGCCGGCCCGAGGACCTCGACACCATCGAGGAGAACGGCCGGATGGAGGGCGCCGACGCCTCGAAGGTCAGCCGGCTCGCGAAGCAGCGGGGCGCCCCCCAGCTGGGGACGCTCGGCGCCGGGAACCATTTCCTCGAGATCCAGCGCGTCGACGAGGTCTTCGACGAAACGGCGGCCCGGGCGATGGGGATATCGGGCCCCGGGCAGGTCCTGGTGATGGTCCACACGGGCTCCCGGGGCTGCGGCTACCAGATCTGCGACGACTGGCTCAAGGTCATGCACCAGGCCTACCGGAAATACCAAATCGACCTTCCCGACCCGCAGCTCGCCTGCGCTCCCGCCAATTCCCCCGAGGCACAGGACTATTTCGGGGCGATGGCCTGCGGAGCCAACTATGCCTGGGCCAACCGCCAGCTCATCACCCACTGGGTGCGGCAATCGTTCGAGAAGGTGCTGGGCCGGAAGGCGGAGGAGCTCGACCTCGGCACCGTCTACGATTTGGCCCACAACATCGCCAAGCTCGAGGAGCACGAGTGCGGGGGACGCCGGCGGAAGCTCTACGTCCACCGCAAAGGAGCCACTCGGGCCTTCGGACCGGACCGGGGCGAGGTCGTCGCCCCCTACCGTCCAGTGGGCCAGCCGGTGCTCATCCCCGGCAACATGGGCTCGGAGAGCTACGTCCTCGTGGGCACAGAGAGGGCAATGAAGGAAACCTTCGGCAGCGCCTGCCACGGCGCCGGGCGGGTCATGTCCCGCAACCAGGCCGTGAGGCAGTTCGGCGGGCGGCAGGTGGTGGCCGCACTGGCCGGGATGGGCATCTATGCCCGGGGCGCGAGCGAGAGCGTCATGTCCGAGGAGGCCCCCGGCGCCTACAAGGAAGTCGCCTCGGTGGTCGAGGTGTGCCACGGCGCCGGCATCGCCCGCAAGGTCGCCCGGCTGAAGCCGATGGGCGTCATGAAAGGGTGAAAGGGTGGAGGGTATTGCCATCGCTGAGCCCCTTTCCCCCTCCCCCCTTCCGCCGTTCCACCCTTCCACCCTTCTCCTGTGGTAAGTTATATAACGGGATAGATAGTTGGGTGAAATGGAGGAATGTCCTTGCCGATTTCGGGATTTCAGAGGCCATTGGCAGAGTGGAGGCAGGAGTCGATAAACAAGGTGGAGCCCCGGCCGGGCGTGTACGAGTTCTACGACAGCCTCGAGTTCATCATATTCATCGGCGGGACAAACAACATACGGGAGACGCTCCAGAACTTCTACAACACGGGCTTCTCGGCCAAGCCCTGCCTGCGCGGGGCCACCCATTTCCGGTGGGAGTACGTCGAGAAGTGGGAGACCTCCCTGAACAACCATTTCGTGGTCCACAAGGCGACCTCCGGCGGCCAGATGCCGGAATGCAACAAGTAAGAGCGTCTGTCGCACCAAGGGAACAAGGGTGCAAGGGTGCAAGTGTGGATGGGCAGTACCATCACTTTGACCCTTCCGCCCTTCCACCCTTTCACCCTTCCAGCCTTTGCTCATAACAATTAAATATCAATTAGAAAAGCGTACCAATCAGGGTATATAACCTCCATTATCTTTATTATATAGGAACGAGGAGATAATGCCGTGATGCGGGGCCGGTCATTCCGAATGCCGCTGGCGGCGCTGGCGGCAAGCTGGCTGTTCCTTTTCAGCCTGCCCGCCGCGCCGGCCGCTCCGGCGCCGGAGGCAGACCTCCGTACCGGCCTGACCTGGGGCGAGCCGGCCCGGGCCGCCTCCTCCTCCTCCTCCGTGGCGTGGAGCCGCCTGGCGCCCCGCCCCGACGGCACCTTCTCGCTCTTCTACGAGGCCGACGGCCTCTGGCACGCCGGGCTCGATGACTCAGGCCGCCCCCTCACGGCGCCCCGGCTCCTGGGGCGCGAGAAGCCCGCCTTCTGGGCCTCGCCGGGCGCGGCCACCTACTACGCAGTCGACGGCGCAGGGGACCTTTGGAACGTCTGGGACTCCCAGGGCACCGGAATCCACCTCCGCAAGACGGATTCGAACGGCCGCGTCAGCATCCCGGACCTGCTCATCGGGTACAACGCCCCCGGCGTCCACGGCCCCTCGGTGGCGGCCGCGCCCGGCGGCATCGTGGTCGGCTACACCTCCTGCGGGCCCGCCGGCTACCGCTACCAGCTCGCCCGCCTCGACGGCAACGGCGCCCTTGCCGGCACGACCGAGGTCGCCGCTCCCGGCAACGCGGAGCTCCTGGATGGCGCATTCCAGGTCTCCTCCGACGGGAGCGTGCAGGTCGCGATGTCCACCTCCTCCGGAGGAGCCTATGTCGGGCTCGATGCCTCCGGCGCCATTGTGCAATCGGCCGCGGTGCCCGGCCTCCAGGCCGGCGCCCTGCCGGCCATGGCCGGCGACGCCGATGGCGCGGCCTTCCTCGCCTGGAACGACCGGGAGGCTCAGGGCAAGGGACGGATAATCGCCTGCCGGATATCCGGCCTCCGGGCCGATACCATCTTCATAACCTCCTCCGCGGAGGCGCTTTCGGAGCCCTCGCTCGCCATCGGGCCGGGCGGGGAGGTCCTGCTCTGCTGGCTCGGGTCGCGCCAAGGCTCCGCCGAGCCGCTCTACGCGGTCGCGGACCCGGTCGAATGGCAGTCCTATCCGGCCGCCCAGAGGATGGCCCCGCCGCCGGCGTCCGCGGGCGCCCCATCGCCTGCCGCCTCCTCCGGACGGCTCTTCGCCTGCTGGCCCTCCGGCAGCTCCGTGATGCTCTCGCGGGGGTACACCTTCGGCTTTGCCTCCCCCGCCCCGGCCCCGGGCGCGATCGTCCGCCCCCACGCCTCCACCGCGCTCTCGATTCCGCTGGAGAACCGGGGGGGCCTCGCGGACACTCTGACCTTCCGGCTGGACACGGGCCTCCTGCCGGACGGCTGGTCGGCCTCGCTCACCGCCGGAGAGGCGGAGCTGCCGGCCGGGGACGGCACGGCGCAGCTCCGGGTATTGCTCGATGGGCCTGAGGGGGCCGGCGGCCCCTCCCGCGGGCTTTTGCGCGTGGTGGTCGGTTCGGCCGGCAATCCCCGGCTGGTCAGCGTTCTCGAAATAGCGGTGAAGCTCGAGGTCCGCTACGGGACCGATCTCTCGCTCCGGCCGCCCGTGGCGTCGGCATCCCCGGGCGCGGCCGCCCGGTTCGAGCTTTCGCTCCTCAACCGGGGCGATGCGGCCGAAAGGTTCCAGCTTTCAGCCTCCGCCGACGGCCCGCTCTCCGTGGCGCTGGAAAGGCCGGCCGTGGAGGTCCCCTGGTCGGGGAGCGCCGATGTGACCGTCGTTGCCTCGGTCAGCGCGAACGCCCGGGTCGGCGACTCAGTGCAGTTCTCGGTCCTTGCCCGCTCGCTCGATTCCGGAGCGGTGGTCCTGACCGGTGCCACCGTGGTGGTCTCGCCCGGGGTCGAGCTCTCCATCTCATCGGAATCGCCGGTCCAAAGCGTCCTGCCGGGAGGGTCCGTCGACTTTTCGGTCTTCGTCCAAAACGACGGCAGTTCGCCGGGCCCGGCCGACATCGCCATCGAGGTGGTTTCCGGCTCGGCCGGCTGGACCGCCGCCGTGGAGCCGGCCCTGCTCCGGCTTTCGGCCGGGGAGCGGGCCGAAGCCCGGCTGGCCATCACGGCGCCCCCGCAGGCCTCTGGCCGTTTCGTGGTGCGGGTGGTGGCGAGCTCCCGCGAATGGGGGACGCAGGCCTCCACCACTGTCACGGCCCTCGCGGTGCCCCTCCACGGCCTGGAGGCGTCGTCCCCCTCCCCGCGCCTTTCCGGGCCGCCGGGAAGCAGGCTGCTCTTCCCGATAGCGGTCGCCAACACCGGCACCGTGCCGGAGGACGCCTCGCTGGAGCTCGGAGTACCGGCCGGCTGGAGCGGGAAGGCCTTCCTCGGCGGCGGGCTCGCCGACGCCGTCGCCGTCGCGCCCGGGGAGACAGTGCGTTGGACCGTCCAGGTGGCCTCCCCGGCGGACGCCCCCGCCGGCGAATACAGCCTCCGGGCGGTCGTTTCGGGCCGGTCGGGCACCCGGGCCGAGCTCGGGCTTGCCGCCGAAATAGGGCGGATGCACGAGCTGCGCCTCTCCACGCCCACGCCCCTGCTCCGGGCCGCGCCCGGCGAGAGGGCCGTGGCGGTGCTCCGCCTGCGCAACCTCGGCAACACCGGGGACCTCGTCTCGCTCTCGACGGAGGCGCCGCCGGGCTGGAGCGCCTCGGTCCGGAGCCCGGACGCCGGCGGGGCCGGGCCCCTCGAGCTGGGGCCCGGCGCCTCGGCCGACCTCGTGTTCGAGGCCGCCGTGCCGTACAGCTCCCCCGAAAGCTGGACCGAGGTCACCGTGGCCGCAGCCTCCCGGAGCGGCCTGCGCGCCCTACTCGTGCTGCGGATAGGCCTCCTGCTCCCGGACCTCTCGGTCAGCGTCGCCTACAGCCCCTCCCGGTTCCTGGCCGGCCGGCCCGTGCTGGCGACCGTTTCGGTCCAGAACACCGGGGAGGCCCCCGCCCGCAACGTGGCGGTCGAGTTCGACGTGGACGGCGCCGTCCCCCGCAGCGAACTGATACTGCTCATCCCCGCCGGCTCCTCCAAGACGGCCACGTTCGCCTGGACGCCCACCCCCGGGAGCCACCTGCTCCGGTTCGAGGCGGACGCCGAGCACGCCGTCCTCGAGCGCGACGAGGGCAACAACCTCTTCCTGGAGCGGGTGGCGGTGGCGGGCGGGGCCGACCCGGCGCCCGCCGGCCCGGCGCCATTGGTGATGGCGGCCGCCGGGGGCGGGGCGCTCCTCCTGCTTGCCGGGGCGTTCGCCGGCGGGACCGAGCCGGGGAAGTACTGGTTCCTCTCGCTGCTATTCGTGCCACTCTACACGAAGCTCAAGAAGGACGACATCCTGGACCACTTCGTCCGCGGCCAGGTCTACGGGTACATAAAGGCCAACCCCGGGGAGCACTACAACTCGATAAAGAAGGCGCTTGCCCTCAAGAACGGCACGCTGGTGTACCACCTCAAGACGCTCGAGCGCGAGGAGTTCATAAAGTCGGTCGCGGACGGGCGGTTCAAGCGCTTCTACCCGCGGGAGATGAAGGTGCCCGAGCCGTCGGACGAGCTGGTCCTGCGCATGAACCACATACAGCACGAGATACTCAAGATAATCCGGGAGAACCCGGGCATCTCGCAGAAGGAGATTGCCGGCCGGATTGGCCTGAGCACCCCGACCGTGCACTACCACATCAACATAATGATGAGCGGCCGCGTCATAAACGTGAAGCGCGTCGGGCGCGAGACCCAGTGCTTCGTCGAGGAGGTGGAGGAGGGGCTCGCGGGGTAGGAAGACCAAAAGGGGCGCAAGGGGCGCCTTCATCCGGCTTCCGTTGGCATTTGCCCATCCTTTCCCGTATATTTGCCCAATCGAATAATACCCGGCAAGCCCTATATTGAATCCCAGGTGGAAAAACGATTCCAGGCTCCTTGTCCAAAAGCAACATTTCCATCGCGATCGATTCCGGGATGAAGGTGGTCTTCATCAACCAGAGGGGCGCCGAGCTTCTCGGCCGGGACCGGACCGAGATCGTCGGCTCGGACTGGTTCGACCGGTTCGTCCCGGCGGAACTGCGCAGGGAGCTTCGCGAACGCTTCGAGCGCCTGCTCCGGGGGGCGGAGCCTGGGCCGGTCGAGCATTTCCCGGTGCTCGCCTCCGAGGGCGTTTCCACGCCGGTGGAGTGGCGATTGGTGGTCATCAAGGACGACGCCGGCAACCGCACGGGCGTGTTCGGCGCCGGCCGGCTCATGGCCGCCCCGGCCGGTTCTTGAAGGCAGAGAGCCTCCTCCGGGAGCACCCGCCGGGAACCCGCATGTCCGACGGCAACCTATTTATGGGGGGGCGTAGGTTCAAATGACGATGCTCCCCGATGGCGACATGCCCATTGACCTCCTGCGCGACCTGGTCCAGCTCTCCTCCGACGCGATAATCGTCGCCGACGGGGAGATGAGGATACTGGCCTTCAACAGGGCGGCGCTGGACATCTTCGGCCTCTCCGGGCCCGAGATGAGGGGGAAGTCCGTGCTGGACATGGTCCCGGCGCCGGCGCGCCCGGGAATGCAGGAGCGGCTCGGCACAAGGATAGGCGGCTCCGACCCGGCCCTCGGGAGGACATTCCACTCGAAGTTCACCCGCCCCGACGGGAAGGTCATCGACGTGGAGCACGTGGTCAACACCTGGCATTCCGGCGGGAAGCGCTACTTCGGCGCCATCATCCGCGACATATCGGAGTGGGAGCGGGCCAAGAAGGCGCTGGAGGAGTCCGAGGAGAAGTTCCGGAACGTCGCCGAGCAGTCGCCCAACATGATATTCATCAACGTGAAGGGCCGGGTCGTTTACGCCAACCGCCGCTGCGAGGAGCTCATGGGCTACACGCGCGAGGAGTTCCTCTCACCGTCATTCGAGTTCCTTTCGATAACCGCCCCGGAGTACCGCGCGCTCGTCGGCGAGAAGTTCGCAATGCATTCGAAAGGCATCGACGTCGAGCCGTACGAGTATGCGGTCGTTGCCAAGGACGGCCGGAGGCTGGACACCATCCTCAGCACCAAGCTCATCAGCTACCGCGGCGAAAAGGCCATCCTGGGCACCATCACGGACATCACCGAGCGCAAGAGGTCCGAACTGTCCCTCCGGGAAAGCGAGAGATTCCTGGAAAGCATCTTCTCGAGCATCCAGGCCGGGGTGAGCGTTCTTGACCGGGAGATGCGCATCCTCCGGGTCAACCCGGCCATGGAGCGATGGTACGCCCACGCCATGCCCCTCGTCGGAAAGAGGTGCTACGAAGCCTACCACGGACGGACCGCCCCCTGCGAGGTATGCCCGACCATCCGGGCGCTCGGAACGGAATCCGTCGAAAAAGACATCGTCCCGAGAAGAGGCCCTGGCCGGGAGATAATCGGCTGGCTGGAGCTCTACAGCTATCCGATGCGGGACAGCCTCACCGGCCAGGTGCGCGGGGTAATCGAATACGTTAACGACATCACCGAGCAGAAAAAGGCCGAGGAGGCCCTGCGGGCGAGCGAGGAGAAGTACCGGGAGCTCGTCGAGAACATGAACGACGTGCTCTATTCCGTCGGACTGGACGGGACCATCAAGTACGTGAGCCCCTCCATCGAGCGCGTCATCGGCTACCGTCCAGAGGAGATCATCGGGTCCCGCTTCTCGGGGCTCCTGCACCCGGACGACGTCGCCAGGATGGGCATCGAGTTCCGCCGACGGGTCGAGGGCGTCGTGGAGACCTCGGAGTACCGCCTCGTCGCGAAGGGCGGCGGGATCCGCTGGGCCAGCACGACGAGCCACCAGCTCAGGTCGGGCGGGAAGGTCGTCGGGCTCACGGGGGTGATGACCGACATCACGGAACGCAGGAAGACAGAGGCCGCCCTGCGGGAGAGCGAGGAGAAGTACCGCCGGCTGTTCGAGAGCTCCCCCGAGGGCATCGTGCTTCTCGATCTCGACGGGAGAGTCCTCGACATCAACCGGGCGGCGCTCATGATATTGGATCTCTCCCGGGAGACCGTGGTGGGCAGGTCCTTCATCGGGCAGGGCGGGATATACGAGGAGGACATTCCGCGCTTCATGGATATCTTCCGCCGCATGGTCCAGGGCGAGCTCGTCCACCCGGTGGAGATACGGGTCAAGACCCCGAAGGGCGACCGCTGGGAGGAGGTCTTCCCGGTGCTGCTGGAGAAGGACGGCTCCGTCTACGCGCTCCAGGTCATCATGCGCGACGTCACCGAGCGCCGGAAGACCCAGCGGGAGATGCTGGCCCGGCTCATGGAATACGAGCTCGAGGAGGGCAACCTCTACCTGGTGAAGGAGCCCGCGCCGGTGCTCTCGGTCCAGGCCTTCCACGACCTGCTCCGGGCGGGCTTTCGGGGCGCCGTGCTCTCGCGCACTCCGGCCCAGAAATTCCGCACGGACCCCGGCCAGCAGTTCGATTTCCGCTGGATATCCGAAAAGGAGTCGGCCCACACCCTCTCGCCCGACCTGGGGGGCATCGAGCGCTGGCTGGACGGCCTTCCCCGCAACATGGCCGTCCTGGTCGACCGGCTGGACTACCTCATGCTCCGAAACGGGCTGGAGCCCACGCTGCGGTTCGTCCACCGGCTGAGGGACCTGGCCTTCATCAACGGGCACGTCGTCATTCTCTCCCTGGACCCCGCGACCGTCGGCGTCCGCGAGATGCACTCCCTGGACCGCGAAACGCTCGAGATAGTCCCGCGATCGAGACCCAAGCTGCCGGACGACATGTATGACGTATTACGTCACGTTTATCAAGAAGGGGCCATCGGCCGGTCGCCAACCCTCACCGAACTCCGGCGGGATCTGGACCTCAGCAAGCCCACCCTGGCCAAGCGGGTGATGAACCTGGTCCGGGGAGGCTATCTTGCCCTAAGCACCCGCGGGAGGACGAAACAGGTGGAGCTCACCGAGAAGGGCCGCCGGGTGTTCCTGAAGTAGCGTTTTTACCCGTTTTTACCATTTCTTTGGCCAATGGGGATATACCCCGAACGCACAAAGTACGGAGCCCCTTGAGGGCGCCGGCGGCGACGTTGGAAGGCTCCGCCGGGCTCCCGGGGGCGCGTGTGGAGGGGCGATGATTGGCTGCCGGGCCGTGCGGAGGGGGCTTGCGTCCCCTTGCAGGGGGGACGGGCCGGCCCCGACCCTCACGGCAAAGGTGTGCCTCCTGGGCGACCCGGCCGTGGGCAAGTCGTCGCTGGTCCACGCCATGGCCGGAGACCGGTTCAACGAGATGTACGTGACCACGGTCGGCGCCCGCGTCCTCAAAAAGACCGTCACGGTGCACCATCACGCCTCCGGCCGCGATATCCGCGTGGGGCTGATGCTTTGGGAAATCACCGGCCACCTCGGGCCGGCCGCGGCCCACCCGTTCCTGCGGGGCGCGGACGCCGCCATCGTGGTGGCCGACATGGCCCGGCTTGATACGCAGCTCGGGCTCTGGAAGTGGGTGGAGGCCGCCCGCTCAGCCGGCGGGGACCTGCCGGTCATTCTGCTGGTCAACAAGACGGATCTTGCGGAGCCGGGCTTCGACTCCGGCATCGTTGAGGAGCTCTCGGCCGAGTACCTGAGCCCCTGCTACTACACCAGCGCCCGGGCGGGCCGGAACATCGAGGAGGCCTTCAACGGCGTGGCGGCGGGCCTGGCCGGGCGGGCGCTCTCGGGCGCGTGACTTCTGTGCTGTGGGTTAAAGGGACGTAAGGGACGTTCATTGCTATCGGGGAAAAGGGACGTGAGGGACGTAAGGGTCTGTCCGGTTGGTGAGGACGGACGGGTCGCCTTCCGGGTCTCCGTCGTTTCACAAATTGCACAGACCCTTACGTCCCTTCACGTCCCTTACGTCCCCTACGTCCCTTCGCTCCTTATTCTTCCTCGTCCGGCCCGGGCCTCGGAAGCCCGGCGAGCACCTGCTCCCGGAACCGGCCGAAGCGCCGGCGCTGTATCGCCTCGCGCATTTCCCGCATGAGCGATTGCACGTAGAACAGGTTGTGCACGGACACGAGCCGCATGCCGAGCATGTCGTTCTCCCTGCAAAGGTGGTGGAGGTAGGCCGTCGTGAACCGGCGGCAGGTGGGGCACTCGCAGCCCTCTTCCAGGGGCCCGGGGGCGCCGGCGTGCTCCGCCTTTCCGAGGGCGAAGCTCCCGGCCGCCGTCATCACCGTCCAGTGGCGGGCGTTCCTCGTCGGAAAGGCGCTGTCGAATATGTCGACCCCTTCCGCCACCGCCTCCGTCAGCTCGGCGGCGGAGCCCACGCCCATCAGGTAGCGGGGCCTTCCGGCCGGAAGGGCCTCCAGCGCCCAGCGCATCGCCGAAAGCATCCGGTCGCGGGGCTCGCCGATGGAAAGGCCGCCGATGCCGTAGCCGTCCAGGTCCAGCGAGACGAGCGCATCGGCGCAGTCCTTGCGCAGCTTCTCGTCCCAGCCTCCCTGGACTATCCCGAAGAGCATCTGGCAGTCCTCGCCGGGCTCCACGTCGGCCGCCCGCCGGGCCCAGTCGATGGTCCGCCGGCAGGATTCCCTGATGGCCGCCGGGGAAGAGCCGTAGCGCGGGCAGTCATCGAGCATCATGGCGACGTCCGAGCCCAGCTCCCGCTGCATCCGCACGCAGAGCTCGGGCGAAAGCTCCTCCAGGGAGCCGGTCAGGGCGTGGCGGTAGCGTATCCCGCTCTCGCGTATCTTGAGGTCGAAGCCGGCGCGTATGAGCTGGAACCCTCCGCTGTCGGAGAATATCGTCCCGCCCCAGCCCATGAACTCGTGGACGCCCCCCATGGCCCTGATGGCCGCGGTGCCGGGCCGCAGGTGCAGGTGGAAGGCGTTGCAGATCAGCGCCCGGGCCCCGAGCTCGTACACCTCCTCGGGCGCAAGCGTCTTGACGACCGCCTTGGTGGCCACGGGCATGAACGCCGGCGTCGGAACCTTCCCGTGGGCCGTCTCCAGCACCCCGGCGCGCGCCTTCCCGTCGATTGCCTCCAGCTTGAACATCTTCCATCCCTCACAGCAGGCACAGCATGGCGTCCCCGAAGCTGTAGAACCGGTATTTCTCCTTGACGGCCTCCGCATAGGCGTGCAGGAGCCTCTCCCGGCCGACGAGCGCGCTGACCAGCATGACGAGCGTCGAGCGGGGCAGGTGGAAATTGGTGAGCAGGCCGTCGGGCCGGACATTGAACTCGTGCCCCGGCCTGATGAACAGGTCGCTCCAGCCCTCCTGTTCGGCCACGGTGCCGTCCGGCCGGGCGGCGCTCTCGAGCGCCTTGACTGCGGTCGTTCCGACCGTGAAGAGGCGCCCCCTCCGCTCGTTGATGGCCAACGCGGCCTCCCCGCCCACCTCGTAGTATTCGGGCTCCATCCGGTGGTCCAGGACGTCGCGCACCTTGACGGGCTGGAAGGTGGCCGGCCCGATGTGGAGCGTGACGAAGGCCACCTCGACGCCCTTTTCCTTCAGGGCGTCGAGCATCGCCGGCGTGAAGTGCAGGCCGGCAGTGGGCGCCGCCACGGAGCCGGGCCTTTTCGAGAAAACGGTCTGGTACCGCTCCTGTTTTTCGAGCTTCTTCTTGATGTAGGGCGGGGTGGGCATCTCGCCGCTCCGCTCGAGGAACCGCGCGAGCCCTCCGGGCACGTCGAAGCGGAGGCGGTAGCGCGCGCCGGCGATGCGCTCCTCAACGGCGCAGGAGCCCCCGTCGAGCTCTATTTTCTCGCCGGCGCGCAGGGGCTTCGCACGCACTAGCGCCTCGGCCACGGGGCCTTCGGTCCCCAGGACAAGGAGCTCCACCCTCCCGCCGGTGGCGCGCTTTCCGTGCACGCGCGCCGGGACCACGCGGGAGTCATTGAGCACCAGGACGTCACCGGCCCTGAGGAACTCCGGTAGGTCCGAAAAGGTCCGGTGGCGGACCCGGTCCCCGTCGAGGACCATGAGCCGGGAGCCCTGCCGGTCCTCGAGAGGCTCCTGCGCGATGAGCCCCGGCGGGAGCTCGTAGTCGAAGTCGGAGAGGTCCACGGGGTGCGCATTGCTTTGTGCGTTAAATATGTTGGTGAGGCGGACCCCGGACTGAAGTCCGGGGTATTGACGCTACGCAACTCCCACCCCGCACTGAAGTGCGGGGCTTGAACGCTGCGCTATGTTGACCGACCCCGGACTGAAGTCCGGGGTTTCTAGCTTCCATCGTCCCATTCTGCCTTTCTGCCTTTCTGCCTTCCACCCTTGCACCCTTGCACCCTTCCACCCTTCATACCCTTCATACCCTTCCGTCTTTTGCCGTACTCCGACTTCGACACTTTTTTATACGACCTGCCGTATGCTCATCGTATGGCGCAGGAGATAGCCGAGAAGATGGCCGGAGAGATAGTGCTCTCGGCCGAGCCGGGCAAGACCCTCCGCAAGTGGCGGGACGCATTCAACATCTCCCAGCACGAGCTGTCTGCGGCGCTGGGCCGGTCCCCCTCGATAATCTCCGATTACGAGAAGGGCCGGCGCCAGTCCCCCGGCATCAAGACACTGCGGCGCATCGTGGACGCGATGATCGATATAGACCAAAAGCGCGGGAGCCCCGTCCTCAAGCGCTTCTCCAAGATGGGCTCGCACGAGGCCATCTTCGCCATCCAGGAGTACCCGATAGGCATCCCGGCCTCCAAGCTCATCAAGACCATCGAGGGGACGTTCGCCGCCTGCGCCGACCGCGCCGACCGCGACATCTACGGCTACACGGTGCTCGACTCGCTCAAGGCCATCACCTCGCTGAGCGCGTTCGATTATCTGCGCGTCTACGGCTGGACCTCCGAGCGCGCCATCGTCTTCACCGGCGTCAAGTACGGCCGGTCCCCGATGGTGGCCATCCGCTCGCACCCGATGAAGCCGGCGGTGGTCGTCTTCCACCGCCCGGACCGCATAGACGAACTGGCGATAAGGCTCGCCGAGATAGAGCGCATCCCGCTCGTCACGACGGAGCTGAACCTGGAAACGCTCATGGAGAGGCTCAAGGCCCTTTGAAGGTGAAAAAATGGTCGTCGGAATAGTGAGCTACGGAGCCTGCATCCCCCGCTACCGCATAGAGAGCTCGACGATAGCCCGCGTCTGGGGCCAGAACCCGGACGGCATCGGCAAACAGCTCGGCGTGTTCTCGAAGAGCGTCCCCTCCTCGGACGAGGACGTGGTGACGCTCGCCGTCGAGGCCGCCCGCTCGGCGATGCGCCGCTGCCGGCTGCCCGGGAACGTCGTGAAGGCGGTGTATGTCGGCTCGGAGTCGCACCCCTACGCCGTCAAGCCCACCGCCGGCATCGTCGCCGAGGCCATCGAGGCCACGCCCGACCTCACGGCGGCGGACTTCGAGTTCGCCTGCAAGGCCGGCACCGCGGCGGTCCAGACCTGCATGGGAATGGTCGGCGCGGGCATGATAGACTACGGGATGGCCATAGGCGCCGACACGTCGCAGGGCGCCCCGGGGGACGCGCTGGAGTACTCGGCCTCGGCCGGCGCCGCCGCCCTCCTCATCGGCAAGAAGAATCTTATAGCCACCATCGAGCACACCTGCTCGTACACGACGGACACGCCCGACTTCTGGCGTCGGGAAGGGCAGTCCTACCCCCAGCACGGGGGCCGCTTCACAGGGGCGCCGGCCTACTTCAAGCACATCCTCGCCTGCGGCAAAAACCTCATGAAGCAGGTATCCAGCCGTCCCTCGGACTACAAGTATGCCGTGTTCCACCAGCCAAACGGCAAGTTCCCCGTGCGCGTCGCCGAGGAGCTCGGGTTCACGGCGGAGCAGGTGAAGCCCGGCCTCCTGACGCCGGTCATCGGCAACACCTACTCGGCCGCAGTCCCGCTCGGGCTGTCCGCAGTGCTCGACATCGCCAGGCCCGGCGAGAGGATATTCGTCACCGCCTACGGCTCGGGCGCCGGCTCCGACGCATTCGACATCACGGTCGTCGAGGGCATCGAGAAACTGGACCGTACGGGGACGCCGTCGGTGCAGTCGATGATAGACCGCAAGGTGCTGATAGACTACGCCACCTACGCCAAGCTCCGCGGCAAGATAGAGATGGGGGGTGAGAGCTGATGCGCGAGGTGATGGTGGTCGGCGCCGGGATGACGCCCTTCGGCGAGCTCTGGGAGAGCTCTCTTAGGGACCTCGGGATACAGGCCGGGCTCGGGGCCATCCGGGACGCCGGCATAACGAGCTCCGACATAGACGCGCTCTTCGTCGGGAACATGGCCGCCGGCCGGCTCATCGACCAGACGCACATCGGCGCCCTCATCGCCGACTATGCCGGCCTTGCGGGCCGCAACGTGCCCACCGTCACGGTGGAGGGCGCCGACGCCTCGGGCGCGGCCGCCTTTCATCATGCCTACCTCTCGGTGGCCTCGGGCCTGCACGACTGCGTCGTCGTGGGAGGGGCCGAGAAGATGACCGACCTCCCGGATGCGGACGTCGCCGACATCATGTCCACCGCGCTGGACCAGCAGTGGGAGAGCTTCTTCGGGGCCACGCTCTTTTCGATGTACGCGATGATGGCGCGCCGGCACATGCACGAGCACGGGACCACGCGGGAGCAGCTGGCGCAGGTGGCGGTCAAGAACCACTCCCACGGGGCGCTCAACCCGCAGGCGCAGTTCCGCCGGCCCATAAAGCTCGAGTCCGTCCTGGGCGCGGCCGAGGTGGCCTCGCCCCTGGGCATGCTGGACTGCGCCCCGATATCGGACGGGGCCGCCGCCGTGGTGCTCTGCTCGGGCGACCGGGCCCGCAAGCTCCCGGGGCAGCATTTCCGCGTGTCGGCGTCGGCCCAGGCGGGGGACACGCTGTCGCTGGGGAGCCGCCGCTCGCTCACCGCGTTCGACGCCACGCGCGTCGCCATGGAGAATGCCCTGAAGCTCGCCGGGCGCTCGCGCTCCGAGATCGATTTCGCCGAGGTCCACGACGTGACGACCATCGGCGAGATAATGGCCGTCGAGGACCTCGGGTTCTGCAAGAAGGGCGAGGGCGGGAAGATGGCCGAATCCGGGCGCACGGCCCTCGGGGGCGAGCTCCCCGTCAACACCTCCGGCGGCCTCAAGGCGCGGGGCCACCCGCTCGGCGCCACGGGCATCGCCCAGATAATCGAGCTAGTGGAGCAGCTTGGCTGCAAGGCCGGCAAGCGCCAGGTCAAGGACGCCCGCGTGGGCCTCGCCCACAACGTCGGCGGCGCCGGGGCGACCGCGTTCGTACACATACTGGAGGCGGTCTGAATGCCGGGGCTCGCAGGCGTGCGCTTCTGGCGCGAGACCGACAGCCGTTACAATCTCTCGGGGAACCGGTGCGGCAAGTGCGGGACGGTCTTCTTCCCGCCCCGGCCCCTTTGCCCAGTCTGCCATCGCGAGAGCCTGGGGAAGATGGAGGAGCTGCGGCTCAAGGGCGAGGGCGAGGTGCTCACTTTCTCAGTGGTCCAGGAGCCCCGGCGCGGGTTCGAGCTCCAGGTGCCCTACGTGCTGGCGATGATCCGCCTCGACGAGGGCCCGGTGCTGCTGGGCCAGGTGGTGGACTGCGCCCCGGGCGACGTGAAGATAGGGACGCGCGTTCGCTCCGTGTTCCGCAAGATAGGCGAGGAGGGCAAGGCGGGCGTCATCCACTACGGCTACAAGTTCGCGCCCCTCTGAAGGGGCGGCGGAGGCGCCTGCTGCCTGCCGCCGCCCTGCGGCGGCTGGCGCACGCGGATGACGATTATGCCTATCGGCACGCCGACCAGAAGGACGATGGCCACCACGGCGATGGGCGACAGCCACGGCGGAAGGGCGATTATTGTCACGCCCGTCGGGGGGGTTGACTTCGGCGAAAACCCGATTCCAAAAACCGAGAAATGCGACACGTTCGCCCAGAAGAACCCGCCCTCTGCATCGTAACCGGATTCATCGATGGCAAGCCAGGCGTCGCCGGGATTCCAGGGGCCGCCCGGGTGCGTGTAGATGCGGACATTGAGCTTCGAAAGATCCCTGCCCGCCAGGCTGTCGCGGAAGAGCTGGCCGGTGACCACTATCCTGAGCCCGGTCATGCAGGTGAAGCCCGTGGCGGTTATCTCGAAGAAGCGGTCGAACCCGCCCGGCGGGAGCGCCGTCGGCGCCGGGGCCCTCCGGATGACGAGTCGGCCGGTGCCGTTGAAGTCGCCCGTCACCGTGACGCCCAGCGTCCGGTTGGAGAAAGTCCTCTCCCTGCGAAGGACGAAATCCTGGACCGTGACGGTCCCGCCGGCCACGACCACCCCCTCCACCGTCTGCGGGCCGTACCCGTCCGCGGAGGCGGTGACGTTGTAGACACCCGCCGGGACCTGCGTGAGATTGTAGTGGCCCGAGGAGTCCGCGGCGCCCGAGAGGTTCAGCTCCTCGACAAGCACGGTCGCCCCGGGGATCGGCGCCCCCGCCGCCGTGCGCACGCTTCCGGCCACGGTCCCGTTGCCCGAAAGCTCCAAGACGAGCGTGAGCGTCAGGTTGGCCAGCGCCCCCTCGACGACGGTGACATTGGCGCCGGCGTCGAGGTAGCCGGAAAGCGAGGCGGACGCCCGGTGGACGCCGGCTGCCACGTCCGTGAAAAGGCATGTGCCGTTGGCGGGGGTGGGCTGGAACGCCGCCGTGTTCCCGTCGAGCCACACCCGCGCCCCCTGGAGCGGGCTTGAGAACTCGTCCACCACCCTGACCGAGACGGCGCCGGTGGTGTTGGCGGGCGCCGCCGGCAGCGTGACATTGGCCCGGCGCGAGGCCCCGTTGGGCGGGACGAACGCCGTTCCCCTGCTGTCGGCGTACCCGGGCTTCGACACTGTGAAATTGACCCATCCGCCGGGCGCGCCGGGGACGCTGAACGCTCCCGAGGCGTCCGAGAACCCGGCGGGGCCCCCGTCGACGGCGGCCCTGGCCCCCTCGAGCGGCGCCTCGAGGCCGTCCAGCACGCTCCCCCGGAGCTCGCCGGTCGAGCCCGGCGCCGCGTCGAGTGTCAGGTTCAGGTAAGTCGTCAGTCCGGCCGACACGACGACACCCGGCCAGGACTGGCCGGCCCATCCCGCGAGCGAGGCGTTCATGGAGTAGGTCCCGGGCCCAAGCGGCTGGAACCTGTAGACGCCCCCCGGGTCCGTGCAGGCGAACGCGCCGCCGTCCAGCGTCAGGTTCACGTCCGCCACCGGGTCGCCGGCCGGGTCGCTGACCGTCCCCGCAAGGAAGCCCGGATCGGTCGCGGAGAATACCTCGGCCGTCGGCCCCGACAGCCGGCGCGCGCGGGGGTTCTGCCCGAACGCGTTGACCCCGTCCCAGACCTCGATCTTTGTGCCCGTCTCGGTCCGGTTGGAGGCCGCGTGCGTCACCGCGGTCAGCTCCAGCGACGGGAAGTCGCCGCTGTCGCCCGAGAGCAGGCCGACGCCCCCGAAGTGGGGCGTGGCGTACTTCGGCTTCCCCCCGTGGAGCACCTGCATCTCCACGCCGGCCAGCCCGGAGCCGTTCTTGTCCCGGACCGAAACGGTCAGCGTATAGTCCTCGTCCAGCCGGGAGGTAGCGTCCGTCTCGACCGAGGAGATGCTTCCGTCGAGGAACCGTACGACGGCGCCCTCCGAGAGCCGGGCGTCCAGCCCGTTCCCCTCGAGCGCCACGCCCGCCATGGACATGTTCATCGGGCCCAGGAAGGTCATCCCGATTTGGCAGCTGGCGAACCGGCACCCCCGGACGCCGATGCCCTCGGTCCGCCACATCGTGAGGCCGCTGTGCGAGGAGCCGCTCAGGGTCACGTTCTGGATCAGGATGCCGTTCGAACCCAGGACCGCGATGCCCGAGGAGGCGCCCGAGAGCACGATGTCGCGCAGGACGCACCCCCCGCCGTAGAGGACGATTATCCACCCCCCATTGGGCGGGAACGTGATGTTGCTCACCGTGGAGGCCGGGGCGTTGGCGAGCACCACGGCCCCGGCCGGGACGCCGTCGAGGGGGCCCCCGTTGATGAACCGGACGGGCAGCCCGTCCACTGAGTTGCTCGCCTGGAAGTAGTTGCGCGCAAGCTCCGGCCCGCCTGAGAACGAGAGCGGCATCCCGCACGCGGAGAAGTTGTTTTGGCGGAACAGGTTGTCGGCCGAGAAGTCCAGGACCAGCCCGACACCGTTTTTCGAAAAGAAGCAGGAATCCACCGTGTTGAAATCCGAATGCTCCAGTGCCATCCCGACGGGGGCATACTCGATGATCAGGCCGTCGATGAGGACCTGCGACGAGCGGACAAGGCTGGCGCCCTTCTCGGACGAACCGGCCTGCACCGTGGAGGCCGTGACCGACGAGTAGACGCAGTCAGAAAGCTCCACCGAGGAGAGGGTGCAGCCGGAGAAGGCGCCGCGCACGATGGTCAGGTTGTCCGAGAACTCGGCCCGGACGCCCCAGCCGTCGCTTGCCGTGAAGGTGCAGTTGCGCACGCCGACGTCGGAGCACCCGGACATGTAGATGCCGGCCTCGCCGGTGTTGGTGAACGAGACATCGTCTATGCGCGCACCCCGGACGCCGTCGAGGTAGAGCCCCTTGATGCCGAACGAGAACTCGGCCCACTGGATGGTGACGGCGGCGTTGCCCATTGGCGTATTGTTGGCGTATATCCACTCGTAGAAGCCCTTCCAGGGGCTCGAGGAGTTGGGAAGGAAGCGCACCGGCATGTTCGGGAGGCCCTGCACGACCAGGGTGCCGCCCTCGACGTTGAGGTGGGTGCCCTCGTCGAAGAGCACGTCGGTGCCCTCCTTTATGTTGAGCACGCCCCCCTCGCGCACGGTCACGTTGCCGGTCACGTAGACCGGCGAGGTCCCCTGCGACCAGCTCTCGATGGAGACGATGTCGCCAAAGACGCGTATTGGCGCCGCCGAGGCGACGGGAGGCTGGGCCAGGAGGGCCAGTGGTCCGGACGTCAGCAGGAGGGCTATGATGGCGGCTCTCGTTCGCATCGCGTCGCACCCGGATTGGAATCGGCCTGCCGGCTATTAAAAGTAATGCACCGCTCTATCCAATTGGCAAAGCGGCTTCAACAATTGGCCAGGCCGGTTTTATTTGACGGCGGCCGCGGCCAGGGCCGGCCCGCCCGCCGGAACCGGCGGCTCCGGGGCGGCGCGCGGGCCCCGCTCGGGCCTGCGGCCGGCCTTTGCGGGCGCCTTCTGCCTCGACTCGCCATAGTCGTCCAGGCTCCGGTTGTGGTTGTCGCGCCGGTATATCATCGAGTTCGTCCCCCTTTCCATCGCAGCGGGAACCCGATGCATCTTGGTGTTTATCTATCTTTTCGAACCGGGCCGCTGCAAATTCTCAGCGTTTCGTTTATTATCGAAAAATTTAGAAATAAAACGGAACGCGGAGAATCCGCCGGCCCCGGCGCCGTACGCGCGTACTGGCATCGGCCGGGCGCCCGGGCGCAAAAGCTTTATTTGTTACCAGCTCTGTTATCCACTTCCTTACCAGGTCCGGGGTGGCAAGATGTTCATACGCGAAAAGAACCTGCGTTCGATGGTGCTCCGCCAGCTCCAGGACCAGGACAAATCGATAAGCAGGCTCTCCCGCGACCTCGAGAAGGAGGGCGCCCGCCTCCACCGGCTGGTGCTCACCGGCTACCTGCAGGCGCTCTCGGAATCGGGCCTGCTCCGGGAGAAGGACATCCCCCCCTCGAGGGTCTACTCGCTCTCCGGGGGACGGCTCCAGGACATCTACGGGTCGCTCGGCGAGAGGCTCCGGGCCGCCGAGAGGCGGAATGACCGGCGCTCCCGGATGGCCGTCTTCCTCCTCCAGAGGCTCTTCAGGCGCCCCGTTTTCCTCGAGGAGCTCAAGCGCTGCGGCCTGCCGCCCCCGAAGCGGCACCGCTCGGTCGGCGCCGAGGAGCGCGCCGAGGCCCGGCGGCAGGTCGAGAACGCCGGGATGGCGCTCCCGGCCCAGGACCCCTGCTACCGCGTGGAGGAGGACTTCAGCGCCGAGCTCTACGACCTGCTTTCCGACGAGCTCCTCGAGCGCGCCAACCTGCGGCCGCTCCGCCTGGAGACCAAGCAGGTCAAGCTGATCTAGCCTTTTTGCGCCGGCGGGCGAAGAACAGGGCCGCCGCGGCGGCCGCGATGACGGCCGCCCCCGCGCCCAGGACGGCCGCCGCCGGGGTCCCGCCGCCTCCCGCCGGCTTCAGGGGCACGTCGACCGAAAGCTCCTTTTGGAAAACCTCGGCGGATTTGCCCGAGGAGCGCACCCCCACCTTGAAAGCCCTCTCCCCGCCCGGGTCGTCGCCCGGGATGCTCGCCGTTATGTTGAGGACGGCCGCAGCGCCCGGCGCCAGTGTGACCGTGGCGGGGTCGATGCGGACCGCCGTGGTGCCGGAGATCCTCGCCACGGTGAACGTGTCCTTCGTGTTGCCCCGGTTGTGGAGGGTGCACCGGAAGACGGCGGTCCCCCCGGCGGGCGCCTCCTGCCTGGTCTGCGGGAACACGAGCTCGGCGGCATGGTGGGCATTGACTGTGACGCGAAGTTCCAGCGTGGCGTTGACCGCCGGATCGTCCCGGGCCGCCGCGGTGACGTTGAAGACCCGCGCGCCTCCGGCGGCGCCGGGCTGTATCCGGCAGGTGAGGACCATTTCCAGGCTCTCGGCCGGCTGGAACGAGTAGTCCGGCTCGCCGAGCTCCATCAGCAGTCCGTCCTGCTTCGGGGCCTTGAAAAGGACGGATTCGACGGCATTTCCGGCGTTGGCCGCGACCAGCGTGAACCGGAGCGTCTCTCCCGGGTCGCCCGAGCGCGCCGCCGGGGAGGTCGCGAGCGTGAGGGACCGCTGTCGCGCCACGGTCGAGGCGAGGTCGAACGCCGACTCCTCCCGGTTGGAGTGGCGCACCGAGAGCCGCACCGTCCACTGCGCCCCGGCCGCGGCCCGGGCCGGCGCCGTGACGGACACGGTGGCAACGGCGGCCTCGCCGGCCGCCAGCCGGGCCGTCTGGCGGTCCAGGGAGGCGGTCCAGCCCTCCCCGCCCTCGCCCTCGGCGAGCCCGAATCCGAAATCGTCCGGCCCGTTGCCCGTGTTCCTCACGGTGAAGCGGTAGTCGTGCTGGGCCCCCGGGAGGACCTCCGAGGCGGTCGAGCAGTCCTCGAGCCCGGCGCCGAAGACCTGGTCGACCGTGACCGGGATGCTCGTCGAGTTCACGTAGGCCCCGGCCGCGGCCGAAAGGTTGAGAAAGGCCAGCGTCCCCGCCGGCGTGCCGGCGGGCGCGGTGAGGGCCACCGGGACGTCCTCCGAACCCCAGGAAGGGATGAGGATGTTGGCCTGGCTGAGGTTGGCCCACCAGCCCTCCGGGACGGCCGTCGAGAGCGCGAGCACCGCGTCGGCGGTGCCGTTGTTGGCGAGGTGGATCGTCACCGTCGAGGGCGCCGCGGGCTTCACGTGCACGCCGGGCGGGTTCTCGAACTCGATGAACGGCGAGGACCGGGCCGTCAGGTTGACCGTCGCCATGGCCGAGGCCGAGCCGTCCTTGGAGCGCCCGCCCACGGCGACGAAGGCGCGGGCGTTCTGCTCCGTGCCGAACGGCAGCGAGGCGAGCAGGGTGAGGCTGGCGTTGGAGCCGGCGCTCAGGTAGAAAACCGTGGGCCCGCCGTAGCTCACCCACCCGGTGCCGGTGCCCTGGAGCGACATCGTCACCGTGTCGGCGAGGTTCCCCTCGTTGCTTAGCGTCAGGTTGACCTGCCGGACCTCGCCCGGCCAAAGTTCGATGTCCTGCGAGGGGGAAAAGACGCTGCGCTGCTTGGCGTTGACCTTCACGCCGAACTTGAACGACGAGGACATCGCCGGGTTCGATCCGGGGGAGGCCCGGAAGGTGTCCTCGAAGCTGGTGCCCGCCGGCGTGGTGACCGGGGGGCGCATCGAGACCGTGAGGGCCGCCGAGCTCCGGGAGCCCAGCCGCACCGAGGCGGGCTCGACCGAGAACCACTCCGCGAACTTTCCCTCGACGGAGAACGAGTAGTTGTCGGGCGAGCCGGTGTTTTGGAGCTCCACCGGAAACGAGCTCGTCACGCCGGGGTCGATGTTGAACTGCGTCCCGGACGGCGTCAGCCTGAGGTCGTATACCGGCGTGTCGAGCACCACGTCGAAGGTCATCGTGGCGCCGGCCGGGCCGATGTTCTTCACCGAGATGAAGCTGTGCCGGCCGTCCAGGTCGGCGGTGGTGTTCGGGTCGGAAACGGGCGAAAACCCCGAGGGCTTGCTGGACCAGGGGTCCTGGGGGTCGTACATCTTCAGGCCGGAGCGGTCCAGGTGCTGGGTGCCGCCGTGCGCCTCCTCGAGCGTGACGCGCTTTTTGCCCGGGCGCGTCTCGAGGTCGTTTTGGTTCAGGCTGCCCCGGGCGTTGTTGATGTGCCAGATGAGCAGGCCGCCGGCGGGCAGGTAGCTGTCGAAGCCGCTCGTGGCCCGGCACTCGACGAGAAAGTACTCGTTGGGGATGTCGGGCAGGTTGATGCGCACTATGGTGGCGGCCTGGGAGGCCGCCCGGAGCTGGACCGAGTTCCGGTTGGCCGTGACGGCCACGACGTCGGCCCAGCCGGCCTGGGCGCGGGACCAGGCGGAGGGCAGGGAGGGGACGTCGCCGCCTCCCAGGTACGCCCCGGCGGCCATTATGTCCCAGAGCCCGGCGCCGTCGGTCTGCCCGCCGCTGCCGGCGCCGTCCGTGTCGTAGAGGTCGGGGAGCCCGAGCTGGTGGCTGAACTCGTGGGCGAAGACGCCCATCGGGTCGAACTCCGAGACCATGCTGTACACGCCCACCCGCTTGCCGTCGACCGTGGGGGTGTCGAAGTCGTAGTACATCTCCGACCAGATGTCGTTCTGGTTGCCCGAAATGGCCTCGTCCTGTCCGGCGTGGACCACCTGCAGGTAGTCCACCCAGCCGTCCCGGTCGACGTCGTAGGGGGCAAAGTCGACGTAGGCGTCCGCGGCCCTGACCGCCTCGGTGACCAGCTGGTAGAGCAGCGGATTGTCGTTTTGGCCCCCGCCGGGCGTGCCGTAGTGGGCCATCGTCTGCGTGCTCGTGTACCAACCCGAGCAGTTGGCGGCCACGGTGAACACGCCGGTCGAGGCCTGCGTGAAATAGGCGGCCATGCTGTTGCCCGGGCCGTCGGCCAGGTTGTCAAAATAGGCGGGTGTGTGCGCGGCGTTGTGCTTGACGTCAGTGAACTCGATGCAGAGCATGAGGATGCTCGCGGTGCCGGCGGCCCGGGGCGAGGCCCCGGCCAGGGGCGAGGAGGGCATGGGCCTCAGGGGCTTGTCGCGCCAGGCCGTGAACGCGGGCCTCTCCTCCGGCCCGCCCTCCCCGGGGTCGGCGGAAAGCCCGGCCGGGACGACCAGCATTGCGAGCGTCGCGAGCACCAGCGCACGGCGGAATGCGTCCATCACATCGGCCTATGCGAAATTCTTTATTTATAATAATCGGTAGGGATGACTGGGAACCGTGAACCGTGAACCGTGAACCGTGAACCGTGAACCGTGAACCGTGAACCGTGAACCGGGAACCGTGAACCGGGAAACCTGATATGGGCCGGCCCCCGGATCACGGATCGCGGTTCACGGCCCACGGAATAACATATATAACCAAGGATTTGGTACCTACAAAAATAATATTAATAACCCCCCCCATGGCGGTCCGGGGACGGGAACCTGGGCGAGGTGGAGAGGGCGCTTTCGGCGCTGGCCAGGGGCGATTTCGTGCTCGTGTACGACTCCGACAAGCGCGAGCGCGAGACCGACCTCGTGACAGCCTCCGAGTTCGTGACGTTCGAGGCCATACGGCGTCTGCGGCGCGACGGCGGCGGCCTGATATGCACGACGGTGCCGGCCGCGGCCTGGACGCGGCTTGGCCTGCCCTTCCTGGCGGACCTCTTCCACGAATCCCGCCCGCGGCACCCCCTCCTTGCCGAGCTCGTCCCCGACGACATCCCCTACGACACCAAGTCCGCCTTTTCGATAACCATCAACCACCGCAAGACGTTCACCGGCGTAACGGACAGGGACCGGGCGCTCACGATCTCGACTTTCGCCCGGATGGTGCGCGAGGCGCTGGAGTTCCGGGGCCCCGACGGGGAGCTCCGGCGCGCCTTCGGCCAGCAGTTCCGCGCGCCGGGGCACGTGGCGCTCCTCAACGCCTCCGACGGCCTGCTCTCTGCGAGGTCGGGCCACACCGAGATGGCGACGGCGCTGGTCCAGGCCGCCGGGCTGATACCCTCGGCCACCATCTGCGAGATGATGGGCGAGGACGGGCGGGCGCTGGCAAAGGACCTGGCCTTGGCCTACGGCCGGGCCAACGGGTTCGTCTTCCTCGAGGGCGCCCAGGTGAAGGAGTTCTGGGACAGCTCCGGCGCCGGGGCGCCGGCGTCCGCCAGGGCCAAAGGCGCGGCGGGGGCGGTGCTCGATGGCAGGTAGGAAAAAAGCCGCAAGGTCCGCCCGGCCCCACTCCGGGAAGGCGAAGCGCCCCGTGACCGTCCTTGCCACCGGCGTGTTCGACATCCTCCACCCGGGGCACATCTACTACCTCTCCGAGGCGCGGGGTCTGGGCGACCGGCTCATCGTGGTGGTGGCGAGGGACGAGACGGCCATGAAGCTCAAGCGAAAGCCGATAGTGCCCGAGCACCTCCGGCTGGAGATGGTCCGGTGCCTCAAGCCCGTCGACGAGGCCATGCTGGGGGACCGGGACGACTTCTACCGCGTCGTCGAGGCCATCCGGCCCGACGTCATAGCCATCGGCCACGACCAGCGCCACGACCCCGAAAGAATCAGGGCCGACCTCGAGAAGCGGGGCCTCCGCGTCCGGGTGGTCCGCCTGCCGGTGCTCCGGCACGACCTGATGGCGACCCGGCGCATCATCGAGAGGATACTGGAGGCGTTCGGCCGCCCGATCGCGAGCGAGAATGCGCTGGAGGAGCTGGAGGAATGCTAGATTCTCCCGATGCCCCGGGTTTCAACCCGGGGTCGGTCATGTCCGTCCGTCGTGATACCCCGCACTTCAGTGCGGGGAGGATGCATCCATGAAAATGATCGGCGTCGTCGACACCACGTTCGCCCGCTTCGACATGGGCGGCGCGGCGGTCTCCGAGCTCAAATCGGCCGGGACCGGCTTCCGGATCGTCCGCAGGACCGTGCCGGGCATGAAGGACCTGCCCGTGGCGGCCAAAAAGCTCATCGTCGAGGACGGTTGCAGCATAGTCATCGCGCTCGGCATGCCCGGCGGGAAGGAGATAGACAGGCTCTGCGCCCACGAGGCGTCGACCGGACTGATAAGGGCCCAGCTCGACACGAGCACCCACATCATCGAGGTGTTCGTGCACGAGGACGAGGCCCCTGACGCCAGGGCGCTCGCAGCATTGGCCGACAAGCGCAGCCGGGAGCACGCGCTCAATGCCTACTGGATGCTCTTCCGCCCGGAGGAGCTGTCAAAGCGCGCCGGGACCGGCCAGAGGCAGGGGTACGAGGACGCTGGGAAATTGAGGGAATAGGGGTCGAAGGGTGCAATGGTGAAAGGGTGGAAGGCAGAAAGGCAGAGAGGCAGAAAGGGAGAAAGGGGGAAAGAGACGATGAAAGCTAGAAACCTCGGACTTCAGTCCGGGGAGTTTGGGAGGGGAAAAAATTGAAAATAGGCATAGTCGTGTCTGAGTTCAACTTCGACATAACGCAGATGATGCTGGAGCAGGCCCGGACGCACGCCCGGTTCCTGGGGCTCGAGATATCCAAGGAGGTCTTCGTCCCCGGGGTGTTCGACATGCCGCTTGCGATAAAGGAGCTCGTGAAGCGCAAGGATGTCGACGGCGTCGTCACGCTGGGCGCGGTCATCGAGGGCGAGACCGGGCACGACCAGATAGTCATCCAGCAGGCCAGCCGCAAGATAACGGACCTCGCCGTCGAGTTCGACAAGCCCGTCTCCCTGGGGATATCGGGCCCGGGGATGACGCGCCTGCAGGCCCAGGACCGAATCGAGAAGGCCAAGTCGGCCGTAGAGGCGGTCTTCAAGATGTACAAGGCCCAGCAGGGCGCGAGGAAATAGCGGGAAGCGGGAAGCGGACAGGGTGCAGGGTGCAAGGTGCGGGGTGCACGGTGCCGGGTGCCGGGTGCAGGGTGCAGGGTGCGGGGTGCACGGTGCCGGGACAGTGCGCCTGACGGGGTGATGCCGGATGCGCGACAACGTCGGCAGGGGCCTGACCCACGGGGTGGCCGTCGAGGATATTCTGGGGCGGCTCAGGTCGCTTGCCGACCCGGAGGCCGTGGAGGGAATGGCCCGCTTCGGCATCAACCCGGAGGGAACGCTCGGCGTCTCCATGCCCGCCGTGAGGGGCCTGGCCCGGGACATCGGCCGGGACCACGGGCTCGCGCAGGCGCTTTGGAAAACCGGCGTGCACGAGGCGCGAATCCTCGCCGGGCTGATTGACGAGCCGGGGTTGGTCACCGAAGGACAGATGGAGTGCTGGGCCTCCGGCTTCGACTCGTGGGACGTCTGCGACCAGGTGTGCATGAACCTTTTCGACCGGACGCCCTTCGCCTACGAAAAGGCGCTCGAATGGAGCCGGCGCGAGGAGGAGTTCGTCAAGCGGGCGGGCTTTGCGCTCATGGCCTCGCTCGCCGTCCACGACAAGAAGGCTTCCGACGAGAGGTTCCTGCCTTTCCTTGCGGCCATCGTGAAGGGCTCCGGCGACGACCGCAACTTCGTGAAGAAGGCGGTGAACTGGGCCCTGCGCCAGATAGGCAAGCGGAGCCTTGCGCTCCACGGCCCGGCCGTCCGGACCGCCAGGGAGATTGCGGCCTGCGGAACGAAAAGCGGCCGATGGATTGCCGCAGACGCCCTGCGCGAGCTCCAGTCGGCCGGGGTGGAGTCGAGGCTGCGGGACAGGGTGCGCCGGGCCGCCGGCCGGGCCGGGGCGCGCCTGTGATTTTTACCAAATAATAAATACGCCTACCACTTCTTCGGGATGCCGGTCAGGAAGGGGGGCATGAGATGTCAGGCGTTGGCAGGGCAAAGCAGGGATTGGCGCCCGAGGGGCACCCGATACATACGCTGATGGAAGAGCACGCGATAATACTGGACTTCGCCACGAAGCTCCGGCTGGTCGCCGAGAACCTCCAGAAGGCCCGCGGGGGCGGCACCATGGAGGAGCTCATGGAGAACATCGACCACCTGGTCGACCACCTGCACGAATCCGAAAACCACTACACGAGGGAGGAGAACGTCCTGTTCCCCCACATGGAGAAGCACGGCATCGAGGGCCCCCCGGCCCAGATGTGGAACGAGCACAACCAGATACGCGAGATCAAAAAGCGGCTCTACGCGCTGGCTGCCGAGGAAAGCCCCCGGGACCCGGCGAAGTACAAGAGGGAGATGCTCGAAACCGCCGTCGGGCTTTCGGACATGCTCGGAATGCACTTCAACAAGGAGAATGCCGTGCTCTTCCCCATGGCCCTCAAGACCATCGAGGGGAGCGAGTGGGACGAGATCTCCGAAGGCTTCGACGACATCGGCTACGGCGTGTTCAGGCCCGTCGGCGCCCGCGGCCCGGAGAGGCCAAAGGGCAAGGCCGGAAAGCCGGCCGCCCTCGAGGTCTCCGGCGACCGCATGGTCTTCGAGACCGGGAGCTTCACGCGCGAGGAGCTCGAAACGATGCTGGACACGGTCCCCTTCGACATGACCTTCGTCGATGCCGGCGAGCAGGTGCGCTACTTCTCGAACTCGAAGGAGCGGATATTCCCGCGCACGAAGGCGATCATCGGGCGCAAGGTGCAGAACTGCCACCCGCAGAAGAGCTTCGCCGTGGTCCAGAGGATACTGGACGATTTCAAATCCGGAAAGCGGGACGTGGCCGAGTTCTGGCTGAACGTCGGCGAGAAGCTGGTCCACATACGCTACTTCGCCCTGCGGCGCAACGGGAAGTTCCTGGGCACCGTGGAGGTCTCGCAGGACATCGCGCCGGTGAGGAAGCTCAAGGGGGAAAAGAGGCTCCTGGACTGAGACGGGGTGCGGGGTGCAGGGTGCGGGGTGCGGGGGATGACGATGGACCTGAACACATTCTACAAGATACCGTGCGGGATGTACATAGTCAGCACCGCCCATGAAGGCAAGCTCAACGGCCAGATCGCGAACGCCCTCGTGCAGGTCACCGCCAGCCCGCCGCAGATAGCGGTCAGCCTCAACAAGCAGAACCTGACCTGCCAGATGTGCCAGAAGAGCGGCACGTTCTCGGTCACGGTGCTCGAGAAGGACACCCCGATGACCTTCATCGGCCGGTGGGGCTTCAAGTCCGGCCGGGACCTCGACAAGTTCGTCGGCGTCGGATACCGGATGGGCCGGAACGGGAGCCCCGTCGTGCTGGACCACGCCGTCGCCGTGTTCGAAGCCCGGGTCACCGCCACCCTGGACGCCGGGACGCACCTCGTGCTGGTGGGGGAGGTCTCCGAGGCCGAGGTCCTTCGCGACGAGGAGCCGATGGACTATGTCTATTACCGGACCGTGAAGAAGGGGCTCACATCGAAGGCTGCGGCGAGCTACCAGGCGAAACCCACCCCCCCATCGACGCCGGCCACCGCGGTGTCGGTCCCGCCCCTGGTGGCGCCGGCCCGTTACCGGTGCAACGCCTGCGGCTACATCTACGACCCGTCCGTCGGGGACCCGGACGCCGGGATAAAGCCCGGGACCGCCTTCGAGGCCCTACCCGCCGGCTGGAAATGCCCTGTGTGCGGCGCCGGCAGGGACCGGTTCACCGGCCTGCCCCCCTGAATTGTGGCAGATTTGTTAATATCTTTATATAATCAGGAAGAATCGCCGGGAATGCTCATCTGGATGATGATGACCGATATTCGGAGGGAACGACATGGCGGCAAAGAAGTCGAAGGCGGCAAAGAAACCGAAGCCGGCGAAGGCGCCGGTGAAGACGCAAAAGACCAACGAGCTCGTGTGCAACGACTGCGGAATGATCGTCGTGGTCGAGGACCAGTGCGGGTGCGGCTGCGTGCCGACCTGCTGCGGCTCGCCGATGGTCGCGAAGAAATAGAGGAGGGCTGGGATTGAAGAGCCTGAAGGGGACCAAGACGGAGCACAACCTCCTCGCGTCCTTCGCCGGGGAGTCCCAGGCGCGCAACCGCTACACCTATTTCTCGTCCGTCGCCAAGAAGGAGGGCTACGAGCAGATAGCGGCGATCTTCGCCGACACCGCCGACAACGAGAAGGAGCACGCCAAGCGCTTCTTCTCGCTCCTGCAGGGCGGCGAGCTCGAGATAACGGCGAGCTACCCGGCGGGGGTCATCGGCACCACGGCTGAGAACCTCAAGGCCTCCGCGGCCGGCGAGAACATGGAGCACACCAAGCTCTACCCCGAGGCCGCGGCCATCGCGGAGAAGGAGGGCTTCCCCGAGGCCGCCCTGCTGTGGCGCAACATCGGCAAGGTCGAGGTCGGCCACGAGAAGCGCTACCTCGCCCTGCTTGCCAACCTCGAGAAGGGCTGCGCCTTCAAGCGCGACACGAAGGTCAAGTGGCGTTGCCGCAACTGCGGCTTCATCCACGAGGGCACCGAGGCCCCCGGCAAGTGCCCGGCGTGCGCCCACCCGCAGGCCTACTTCGAGGTCTTCAACGAGATATACTGAGAAAACAAGGCGCAGGGCGCACCGTGAAAGACCGCCCTCGGGGCGGTCTTTTAGGCCGAGACGAGCATTGCTCGTCTACGGGGGCGCAGGGCGCAAGGGAGAAGGCCCGCAAGTGCCGGCGCTCTGCGCGGGGGCTTGCGTTTTCCCGCCCCGGGGCCTTGCTCCTTGCACCTTGCTCCTTGCGCCTTGCTCCTTGCCCCTTGCTCCTTGCGCCTTGCTCCTTGCCCCTTGCTCCTTGCGCCTTGCCCCTTGCGCCATTTTCTTATCATATATATCCTCTATACCTCTCTATATTCTCAATCGAATATCTATAAGCCAATACAGCCCTATTTAGCCTCCGGGAGACTATGGGACTGAAGGCGTGGCTGATACCGCAGGAGATGAAGTTCTTCGACCTGCTCGAGAGGCAGATGTCGATAGTGACAGAGGGCACGGTCGTCCTGCGCGACATGGTCAAGGACCGTGACGGGAAGAGCCCGGCCCACTACCAGAAGAAGCTCGAGGCGGTGGAGCACCGCGGCGACGACACGGTGCACGAGGTCTACCACGCCCTCAACCAGACCTTCATCACCCCGATAGACCGTGAGGACATAATCGCTCTCGCATCCAGGATGGATGATGTCCTCGACCACATGAACGACGCCACCCGGCGGATGATAATCTACGGCGTCGACCCGCGCAAGGACGAGGTCATCGCCGAGTTCTCGAAGAATCTCTGCGAAAGCGCCGAGGACCTTGCGAAGGCGCTTCACAGCATACGGCACCTCCCGGCAGGCGAGGAGACGGACCGGCACATCCGGCACATACACCAGCTCGAGAACGAGGCCGACGACGTCCACCTGGAGGCGCTGGGGCACCTCTTCAACGGCTCGGGTATCGACCCGATAACGGTCATGAAGCGCAAGGAGATCTACGACATGCTCGAGGGCGCCACGGACATGTGCGAGGACGTGGCCAACGTCATAGGGGACATTGTCGTCAAACACGCCTGAGGGTTTGCATGCTGTCCGACGGATCGCCATCGCCCCGAAAGGTGAGATGAGATGGAAGAGCTGACCATGGTGGTCGTGGCGCTCGCCTTCTCGTTCGACTTCGTCAACGGGTTCCACGACGCCGCCAACGCCATCGCCACGATAGTGGCCACGAAGGTGCTCACGCCCATCCAGGCCGTCACGATGTCGGCCATCGGAAACTTCACCGGCATGCTGTTCGGCACCGTGATCGGCGTGCTCATCGCCAAGACCATCGGCAAGGGCATAATCGACACACATCTGATCAGCGGCTGGACGGGGGTGTGGTTGATACTCGCCGTGCTAGTCGGCGCCATCGGCTGGGACCTGATAACCTGGTGGCTCGGGCTGCCCACATCCTCGAGCCACGCGCTGGTCGGAGGCCTGGTCGGGGCCGGCATGGCGCTAGCCGGCTCCGCAGCAATACTCGGGCCCGACCCGTCCTACTTGTGGAAGTTCCTGATGTATACCCTTGCCGGTGGGGCGGCCGGCGCGGGCGTCTGGGGGTTGCTTTCGGCCGGCGGGGGGCCGGGCAAGATCGCCCGCGGCCTGGCGCTCGGCTTCGCCGGCGGCGCCGTTATCGTCGGCGCGGCGGCCGGCTGGTACTACCAAAAGCGCCTGCTCGGACTCATGACGACGGTTATCTTCATGGTCTTCTCCCCCCTCATCGGGATGGGTGTCGCCTACCTGATAACGTCGGCGACGATGCGCTCCCTGCGGAAGAAAACGCCTCGTGTGGTCAATTACTGGTTCCGCAAGCTCCAGCTGGTCTCGTCCTTCTTCTACTCGGTGATGCACGGGACGAGCGACGCGCAGAAGGTGATGGGCATCATCACGATAGTGCTGGTCTTTGACGGGACGCTGTCGACATTCGAGGTCCCGCTCTGGGTGGTCGTCGGCTGCCACGCGGCCATCTCGCTGGGCACGTTCTTCGGCGGATGGAGGATCGTGAAGACCATGGCTTCCAGGATAACCGCGTTGCAGCCGTATCAGGGCTTCTGCGCCGAGACCGGCGGGGGGCTGGTCCTGGTGATGAACGCCATCTTCGGCATCCCGGTCAGCACGACGCACGTGATATCCTCGTCGATAATGGGCGTCGGGGCGACCAGGCGCCTCTCGGCCGTGCGCTGGGGCGTGGCGCGCTCGGTCATATGGGCCTGGATACTCACGATACCGATGTCGGCCCTCCTGGCCTACATCACCTTCCTGGCCATCCGGGCCGCAGGGCTCGCGTAGGCCCCCCCGCAGTTCCGATAATGGCGCGAGCGGGGCCCGGGCGCCACCGAAACGGCAATCTATTTATCCGGGCCCGCCTCTATCGCCACCGCCCATGACCGAGAGGACGATTCGCATAGTCCAGAACTGCACGGCCGACGAGGCGGCGGCGATGGTCGCCGCCATCCGCGCCTACGAGGAAAGCTCCCCCGGAAGGCGCGCCCCGGCACCGCCGGCCGGTGCAGCCGCGCCCCGCCGGGGCGCCGGCCCGCCGGGGGACGCGCGCAGCGACGGCGTCAGCGTCCTTTGGACGAGTTCGGGCCGTTCCAGGGGGAGGTCTTTCTGATGGTCAAGCTGACGGACACGAGCCTCCGGGACGCCCACCAGTCCCTTCTGGCCACCCGCATGCGGACGCGCGACATGCTCCCGATTTGCGAGAGGATGGACCGGGCCGGCTTCTACTCGCTCGAGGTCTGGGGCGGGGCCACGTTCGACACGTGCATCCGCTACCTGAACGAGGACCCCTGGGAGCGCCTGCGCACCCTGCGCAAGGCGTTGCCCAACACGAGGCTCCAGATGCTCCTGCGGGGCCAGAACCTCGTCGGCTACCGGCACTACTCCGACGACATCGCCGAGAAGTTCGTCGTGCACGCCGCCCAAAACGGCATCGACATTTTCCGCATATTCGACGCGCTCAACGACGTGCGCAACATGGAGTATACCATAAAGATAGCCCGGCGGGAGGGCAAGCACGTGCAGGGCGCCATATCCTACACGCTCAGCCCGGTGCACACCACCGAGAAGTTCGTGCAGACGTTCAAGAGGCTCTCCGAGCTGGGCTGCGATTCGCTGTGCATCAAGGACATGGCCGGGCTCATCACGCCGGCGGCGGCGAAGGAGCTGGTCTCAGCAACGAAGAAGGAGGTGGGGCTGCCCCTGGACCTCCACAGCCATTCCACCGCGGGCCTGGCGCCGATAAGCTACCTTGCGGCCGTCGAGGCGGGCTGCGACATACTGGACACGGCGATGTCGCCGATAAGCGGCGGCACCTCCCAGCCGGCGACCGAGACGATGGCGGCGGCGCTCGAGGGCACGCCCTGGTCCACCGGCCTGGACATGTCGCTCCTTCTGGAGATAAAGGAGTACTTCGCGAAGATGCGCGAGAAGTACAAAAGCCTCCTGGACCCGATCTCCGAGAGGGTGGACACCGCCGTCCTTTACTACCAGATACCGGGCGGGATGCTCTCGAACCTGGTCTCCCAGCTCAAGCAGCAGAACGCCCTCGACAAGTACGACGCCGTGCTCAAGGAGACGCCCCGCGTACGCCAGGACCTGGGCTACCCTCCACTCGTGACGCCGACGAGCCAGATCGTCGGCACGCAGGCGGTCTTCAACGTCCTGTCGGGCGAGCGCTACAAGATGGTCTCCAAGGAGGTCAGGGAGTACGTGAAGGGCGCCTACGGGAGGACCCCGGCCCCCGTCGACGACGCGATACGCAAAAAGATAATCGGCGACGAGCAGCCCATCACCGTCCGCCCGGCCGACCTTCTCAAGCCCGAGTGGCCCGGCGTCCTGGAGGAGGCGAAGAAGGCCGGGCTGGGCGACGACGAGGAGAAGCTTCTGATATTCGCCATCTACCCCCAGATAGCGGGCAAGTTCCTGAAGGGCGAGTGCCGGGAGGAGGTCCTGGCCTGCGAGGGCCCCGCGCCCGCCCCGGCGGCGCAGGCGCGGGCCGCAGAGCCGCCTTCCGCGCCCAGGCCGCCCGAGGCGGCCGCCACGGCGGCCGCGCCTGCCGCGGCCGATGAGCCGCCCGAGGCTGCCGGCGATTCGGCCCGGGCCCCCGCCGGTCCCAGGCAGTACAAGGTCCGCGTCGGCGAGAAGCTCTTCGACGTTGCGGTCGAGGAGCAGGCCGCGGAGGAATCCGGCAGGCCGGCGGTCTGGTTCCCGTTCGGCACGAGCCGGTCGGCGAAGGAACCGGCCCAGCCCGCCCCGCCGCGCCAGTCCGGGGGCGCCGTGACGGTCACGCGCGCCTCCGCCCAGCCGCCGGCCGCGCCCCACGCGCCCCGCGCCGCCCCGCCTGCGAAGAAGGCCGCCCCGGCGGCGCCGGCCCCGCACGAGCTACCGGCCGGCCGGGAGGTCCCGCGGGACCAGAAGGGCGCCGTCCTGTCCCCCATGCAGGGGACCATACTGAAGATAGCCTGCGCCGTCGGCGACAAGGTCCGCTCCGGGCAGGTGCTCGCGGTCCTCGAGGCCATGAAGATGGAAAACGAGATACCGGCCCCCACGGCCGGGACCGTCCGCGAGATAAGGGTCAAGAAGGGCGACCAGGTCTCGCCGGGGCAGGCGATAATGATCCTGGACGAGACTTGATGACTTGATGCATTTGGTTAAAGGGACGTAAGGGACGTAGGGGACGTTCTTTGCGGTTGGCAAAAAGGGACGTAAGGGTCTGTGCAGTTGGTGAGGACGTGGGGGAACGGGACGCCGGCCGCCCGTTTCACAAATCGCACAGACCCTTACGTCCCTCACGTCCCTTTTCACAAACTGCAACAAACGTCCCTTTCGTCCCTTTACCCGATAGCAAAGTGTCTCAGGCCGCCACCTGCGTCGCGTAGGCGAGGTTCCGCTTCCCGCGCCGCTCCAGGCGGATGTGGCCACTGTCTATGAGCGAGTTCAGGTGGTAGTCCAGCACCTGGCGGCTCAGGCCCATCCGCTCGGCGAGCTCGCCCTCGGGGAGCCCGGGGTTGGCGCCGATCTTCTCGAGTATCGCCTTCTGTATCTCGAAGGGCACCGAGCGGCTCGAGCGCGGATAGTAGCGCCGGTAGGTGCCGTCGCGCAAAGACTTGATCATCTCCTCGCGCTCGAGCGTTGTGAGGTGGTAGGCCAGGACGCCGTTTTTGAGGTTGAGTTCCCTCATTATCGTGCTGAAGTTGGCGCCAGGGTGCTCGTTCACGTATCCGAATATCTGCTCCCGGATGGCGTGGTTCAGGAGCCCCTCCTTGCGAAGGCGCGAGTACAGCGGCACCGCAAGCAACGTGAGCTTCCAGCGGCCCGCTTCCGTCAGCGCAACGGCGAGGAGGGCGCCGAGCCCGCCGGCGGCCGCGGCGAGGGGCACGTTGTTCTCGCCGGGCGTTGAGACGACGGTCGTGCCCCCGCCGCCCGTGCGGATGGCCATCTTGACCTGGGTCTTCATGTAAAGCTCGCTTTGGGCCTGTCCGTCCCTGGAATCGCTCCAGACGAGCGTGGGCAGCCCCTCGCCCGAGAGCACGAGCGCCGGCCCCTCGGACCGGTAGGGCGCCTGCGTCACCGGCCCGGGGGCCTTCAAGGCGTCCCCTTCTGCCGTGAGGCGGGCGTAGAATATGCCCGAGAGGTCCGCCCGCTGGAGCCTCTCCGGCTCCGACGTCCAGGCGAGCTGGACGGCCCCGCCGGGCTCCGCCTTTATGGCGGGGTGGCCGGTCACGAGCCGCGTGGCGGCGATGTTCACCACCGGCCCGGCCAGCGCGCCCGCCCCGTCCACCCGCGCGTAATTGACGGCGTAGTCCAGCCCGTCGTTCTGGGACCAGGCCACCCGCGCGGTGCCTTCGGCGTCCAGCGCGGCGTCCAGCTGGAGTGCTTCCGCGCGACCGGTCCAGACTGCTTCGGGACCGGCGAGCGGGTTGCCGGCGCCGTCAAGACGGGAGTAGTATATCCGGGCGGTCTCGCCGGCGGATTCGGCCCAGAGCATCACGACCTCCCCGCCCCGGACGCGGACCACGGCATTGTAGGAATCTCCCGTGGCTGCGGATATGCGCTTCTGGTCGGTGAGTATTGAGCCCTCCGCGCCGACGACGGTGTACCTGACGTCCGAGCCGCCGTCGCGGAAGTCGCACCAGGCGATGTGGGCATTCCCCGTTCCATCCACATCGATGGAGGGCCGGCGGCCCTCCAGGTCCAGGAAACGCTCGAGGTGGTCCAGCCGCTCCACCGCCGGCGGCAGGGCCGGCGCGTCCGACCGTCCGAGGCCGGGCTTTATGTCGGTGAGCTGGAGGTCCGTGACGAGCACCTTGCCGGAGCCGTCCAGGCGGGCGTAGAACACGTTCCAGACCCCGCCGCGGTCGTCGAGCCAGGCGATGTGTACGTAGTCCCAGGGGTCTATCGCGACGGCCGGATACATCGACTGGGAGATGCTCGACGAGACCCGCGTGTCCGCGACGAGCTGGTTCCCCTGGGGGTCGGCCTTCTTGTAGTAGATGTCGGATTCGCCGGCGCGCAGGTCGGCCCAGGCGATGTGCAGGTTCCCCCACCGGTCGGACACGGCCGCCGGCCGCACCGACGGAAGGGGTGCGTTCGTGAGGCGCGTGTCGGGGCCCCAGCTTTCGATGGTCGAACCGGCGCCGTCGGACCACTCCACCGAACGGATGTCGGGCCCGGAGGAAAGCATAAGCCCGGCTCCCAACGACGAGAGCATTATGAGGGCCGCCATGCCGCCGAGAAGTTTCATCGGGTCCTGTTTCGTCCGTTACCATATATATATATTGTGGTAATTCATGCAAAAGAAATTTGAAATGCAGGTATGCCATTCCGTGTCAAAGGAGAGTTGAACCCTTGGCCAAACCCGAGCGAGTGGTGGAGGCGGCGCTGTTCTCCGCCGGAAGACCGGTCAGCGTGGAGGAGCTTCAGGAGGCCACCGGGCTGGAGGCGGAGCTGATACGGCAGACGCTGCGCAGGCTCATCCGCTCGTCCAGGAACCGGGACACCTCGGTGGAGGTCACGAGGGCCGGGGGCAAGTACGCGATGCAGCTCAAGGCCGAGCTCGTCCCCGCCGCCGCCAAGCTCGCCCGGATGGACATACCCCGCCGGCTCCTCAAGACGCTGGCGCTCATCGCCTACCACCAGCCGATAAAGCAGAGCGCCCTGCTCGACATGGTGGGCCCCAAGGTCTACGACCACGTCAAGGACCTGCACAAGCTGGGCCTGATACTCGAAAGCCCCCAGGGCCAGACCAAGATCCTGAGCACCTCGAGCCGCTTCCCCGAGTACTTCGGCATCAAGACCACTAAGCGCGAGGACATCAAGAAGTGGATGGCCGAAAAGATCGGCATCAAGGTCGACGGCAGCGCCTCGGGCGCGAAGCCGGCGCCGGAGATAATGGCGCAGAAGACACTGGACGAGGCGGCCGGCGGTGAAGGGGGCGATGCCGCGAAAAGTGATGAGGCGGGGGCGAAAGGCGGGGAGGTCCCCGCCCCGGCCGCGCCGGGCGGCAAGGGCCCCGACGAGGAAGAGTAGGCGGCGGGACGCCTTTCTGCCTCATGTTAGAAATCCTGGCCCGGGACGGACTCGCCCGGGAGATGGTCTGGAGCGCCGGGGGGCTCAGGCTCGGGACGCCCAACATCCTCTTCCTGCATGCGAAGGGCCTGCCTCGCTTTTCCCGCGGGGAGGCCTTCCTCTCTGCGGACGGCCCGGTCGAGGGCCGGTCCACGAATTTCGCCAAGACGCCCGGGGCTTTGGCCCCGGGAGGAATGGATGGGGGCGAAATTCGTGAGACGCCACCCGCTTTGGCGGGTGGAGGATTCACGCTCCATGCGGGCGGCTCCTGGTTCCTCGGGGCGGCGGGGGGTCGTGAGGTTCCGGCGGTCCCCCCGTTCCCGAACATCCCGCCCGGCCTGGAGGCCGCGCCGGGCGAGGCCTACGCGGCCGCGCTCGGGAGCTTCCGCTCCGCGGGCGGACCGGTCCTGCCGGTCCCGGGAGTCTACCCTCCGGAGCTGTCCTCCACCGGCGCCGAGCTTTTCGTGTTCGCCGGCGCCCTCGAGAACACATTCCGGCCGCGCCGGTTCGCCGAGGAGCTCGTCCGGCTCAAGGGTTCGGCCGGATACGGCGGGCTCGTGTACGCCCCCGGCCTGGGCGAGCCGGCGCACCTCGCGTTCCTCGCCTACTGCGGGGTCGACCTCTTCGACTCCGCGCCGCTCCTCGCGGCGGCCCGCCGGGGGCACAAGCTCCTTCCCGGCTGGCGGGCCGGGGCCGCCGAGGCGGGCGTGTGCCACTGCCCGGCCTGCGAGAGCGGGGCCGGCGGGCCCGAGGCCGTCTACCACCACAACTGCTTCGCGGCCCTGTCCGAGCTCCGGCTGGTCCAGAGCGCCCTCCGCCGCGGCCGCCTGCGCGAGCTTTTGGAGAACCGGCTCTCCGAGCCCTGGCTCGTGGCGGCCCTGCGCCACCTCGACCTGCGCCACCACGATTTCTGCGAGCGCTACACCCCGGTGGCCCGCCCCGCCTCCGCCGGCATCCGCGCGCTGGGCCCCGCCTCCCTCACCCGCCCGGAGATAGCGCGCTTCCGGCAAAGGGTCCTCGACCGCTTCCGCCGGCCGCCCTCGGCGCCCGTACTGCTGCTCCTGCCGTGCTCGGCGCGCAAGCCCTACTCCTCGTCGGCCTCCCACCGCGCCTTCCGGACGCGCATCGACGGCTGCGGCAACCCGGGCGCGGTGCACGAGGTCGTCGTGACCTCCCCGCTGGGCGTGGTGCCGATGGAGCTCCAGAGCTTCTACCCGGCCGGGAGCTACGACGTCCCCGTGAGCGGCGACTGGGACGAGTCGGAGATCAGGATGGTCCGCGAAGGGCTTTCCCGCTTCATCTCGGCCGGGAGGTACGGCGCGGTGGTGTGCCACCTGCCGGGGATGGATTTCCTGGCGGAGGCGCTCCCGCCCGCGGCCGTGTCCACCGGCGCCGGGAGGGCCGCCTCCCGCGAGGCGCTGGACGAGCTCGGGCTCGCCCTCTCGGGCGCGGTCGAGGGCCTGCCGGCGGTCGGCGCCCGGGAGGCCGCCGCCGAGAGGCTGGCCTCGGCGGCCCGATTCCAGTTCGGCCCCGGCGGCGAGGCCCTGGCCGAGGGCTCCGAGCTCAGGCGGTTCTGCAACGACTGGCGGGTGACGGACGGCCGGCGCACCCAGCTCGCATTGCTCCGCCACGAGCGCGGCCTCCTTTCGCTGACCATGGAAGGGGCGCGCCGGCTCCTGGGCCGCACCGGCTACGAGGTGGAGATAGGGGATTTCAAGCCGTCGGGGACGGTCTTCATGCCCGGCGTCCTCCGGTCCGGCGCGGACATCCGGCCGGGGGACGAGGTGCTGGTGACGCACGAGGGCGAGCTCCGGGGGGTCGGCGTGGCGCTCGTGTCCTCGGCAGAGATGGAGCGGCCCGGAAAGGGCGGGGCCGTGAGGATGAGGCACCACCTTTCCTCGGGGGAGGGCGCCCGATGAGCGACGGCGGGCCCGGCGGCGGCCCGGAGGAGGAGGAGGACGGCGGGGAGGACGCCGGGGGCGAACCGCCCGAAAGGCCGCACCGGCCGCCCCGGGACCCGCGCAGGTTCGTCGGGAGCTGGTCGGAGCGCGACTCGCTCGACGGCAGGGAGGTCCGCGCCTGGGTGCTCATACTCCGCACCCAGGGGTGCTCCTGGGCCCGGTGCTCCATGTGCGGGTACCACGGCGAGTCGGCGGCCGCTTCCGAAGACGACCTCCTGCACCAGTTCGGGACCGCCCTCCTGCGCCGGAGGGGCGAGGAGGTCGCCAAGGTCTACACCTCCGGAAGCTTCCTCGACGACCGGGAGGTCCCGCCGGGCCTGCGCCGCCGCCTGCTCGCGGACCTCTCCGGGAGCTTTGGGCGGGTGGTCATCGAGTCCCGGCCCGAGTTCGTCTCCCCGTCTTCCGTCCGGGAGGCCCTCTCGGCCTGCCCGGGGCTCGAGGTCGCGATGGGGCTCGAGAGCGCCACGCCGAGGGTGCTCGAGCACTCGGTGCGAAAGGGCTTTTCGTTCTCCGATTTCGAGCGGAAGGCCGCCCTCGTGCACGAGCACGGCGGAAGGGTCCGGGCCTACCTCCTGCTCAAGCCGCCGTTCCTGAACGAGAGGGAGGCGCTCGAGGACGCGGTGGAGAGCGCCCTGAAGGCGGGGCCGCTCTGCGACACGGTGTCGCTCAACCCCGTGAACGTCCAGCGGGGGACCGTGGTGGAGCAGCTCTGGCGCCGGATGGTCTTTCGCCCGCCGTGGCTCTGGACCGCCGCCGGGGTGCTGCTGCGCGCCCACCGGGGGCTCCGGGAGGCCGGCCACCGTGCGCGCCTCGTGTGCGCGCCTTCCGCCGCCGGGAAGCGCAGGGGCGCCCACAACTGCGGGGAGTGCGACGGGGCGGTGGCGGCGGCCCTCGAGGAGTACTCGCTGTCCGGGAGCCCGGAGGCGCTCGAGGGCGCCTTCGGGCGCGGGTGCGGCTGCCTTGCGGAGTGGAAGGAGGTGCTCGAGGCCGGCCGGTTCCCGTTCATCACCTACGATGCCCTCGTCCCGCGCTGAGGTCCGCCCCGCGTCAGTAGAATGACCTGCCCTTTGCCTTTTTCGGTTTGTTCAGGACGTACCTGTACAGGAGCAACAGGAGGAACATCATCACCACGAGCAGGAGGATGAGCAGCATGAGCCCGGCGTTCTGCGAGATGGTCTCGATGATGATGAAGTAATAGACCATCGCGAGCATCCCGAGCACCAGGAGCAGGCACAGGTTGACGACGACCTCGAGCACCGGGTGCGGCGCCGACCCGGGGTCGGCTGCCACCGGCGCGGCCGCCGGCTCCGCGGCGGGCGCCGGCGGGGCGGCGGTCCGCATCGGCTTGAAGAGGCTCACCTCGAGCTCCGCCTCATCCCGGGTCTTCGGCCGGAACTCCTCGACGGCGGGGCCGTTGTCGAACAGGTATACCGCGCCCTTGCGCGTCCCGGCGACGGTGAAGTTCCCGTCGGACGTGATGGCCACCGCGTCCACCCAGCCCTCCACCGCCTTCTTCCAGAGGAGCTTCTCGTTCCGGTGGAAGAGGTAGACCTCCTCGTTCTGCGAGCCGGCCGCGATGAACGCCCCGCCGGCCGCGATGTCCACCGCGCCCACGGTGGCGTCGCCGGTCATGAACCGCCAGAGCAGGCCCTCGTTGCGGTGGAAGAGGCTCACCGAGCCCGGGTGCGCCCCGCCCTCGATGCCCACGGCGACGAGGTCTCCCGAGGCCGACACGGCGAGCGAGGCGGGGGTGTTCTCCACGCGGTTGCTCCAGTAGAGCTTGCCCAGCTTGTCGATGTAGTGGACGGTGGAATCGGACGAGGCGGCGGCGGCGTAGAACCCGTCGGCCGAAAGGCACATCTCCCGCACCTTTCCCCGGGTGGGCAGCGTCCAGAGCACCTTCCCGCCCATGTTGGTGCTGTAGTTGTCGATGAAATAGATGCCGCCGTCGTCCGAGCCCGCGGCCGCGTAGTTCGCCGAGGAGGAGACGGCCACGGCCGGCACCGGGCCGTTCGCCTTCCGGCTCCAGACGGTCTGCCCCCGGCCGTCCAGGAAGAGGATGGTCCCGTCGGCCGTTCCGGCGATGAGGTACTTTCCGTTGCGCGCCATCGAGAGGCCCAGGACCTCCGAGCCGGCCTCGTGCCTCCAGAGCGTCCGGCCGGTGCGGTCCAGAAGCACCACCGCCCCGCTCCGCAGGCCGGCGGCGACGAGGTCGCCGGCGGCGCTGATGTCGATTGCGGCGACGGGGCCCGTCTGCTGGCTCCAGGCGGTGAGGCCGTCCCTCCCCATGACCTGGATGGTCCCGTCCGCCGAGGCGACGGCTATCGTCGACCCGTCCTGGCAGAGGGCCAGCGCCTGCACCCCCGCCCCCGCCCGGTGCTTCCACACCTCCTTGACATCGACCATGCCGGACCGCCGTGGATTCGGCTTCCGATTCAGTTACTGTCTTATAGCTTTTTGGCTTTCGGCCGCCCCCGCAGGGCGAAAACCCTAAACCGGGGGATGGCATATGGGTCTTCGCGTCGATGGTTTGGCCGCTCGCGGGCCTCCCCCTGAGGCGCACGGACGGGGTCAACGAAATAATGGAAGACGTAACCTACACTCCCATCGGGGTCATCCGGACGCCGTTTCCGGATTCGAGGGGCATCCCGAAGGGCCCTGCAGGCCGCCAGGCGCCCGGGAGGGCGGAGCTCGACCCCCGCCTCGCCCCGGCCCTGTCCGGCCTGGAGGCGTTCCCGCGCATCGTCTTGGTCTTCCACATGCACCTCTCGGAGGGGCCGCTCCTCAAGGTCGCGCCGCACGGGGAACCGGCAGAGCGTGGCGTTTTTTCCACGAGGTCCCCCCGGCGCCCCAACCCCATCGGCCTGTCCGTCGTGGCGCTGGACCGGGTCGAGGGCAGCGTGGTGCATTTCACCGGGGCGGACATGGTCGACGGGACGCCCCTCCTGGACATCAAGCCGCACATCCCGGAGTGACGGAGCACGGGAGAACATGGAAAAGGACTACGAGGACCTGGCCAAGATACAGGGGCTCTCCGAGAAGGAGGCCGTGGCGAGGATGGTCGCCGACGGCCCCAACGAGCTGCCCACCTCGAAGCCCCGGGGCACCCTGCAGATAGCCTTCGAGGTGATGAAGGAGCCGATGTTTCTCCTTCTCATCGCCTGCGGCCTCATCTACCTTTTCACGGGCGAGGTGCAGGAGGCGGCGATGCTCCTCATGTTCGTCTTCGTCGTGATGGGCATAACGCTCTACCAGGAGCGCAAGACCGAGCGCGCGCTGGAGGCCTTGCGCGACCTCTCGAGCCCACGGGCGCTCGTCATCCGCGCCGGCCAGCGCCGGAGGATACCCGGCCGGGACGTCGTCACCGGCGACGTGATGATAATCTCCGAGGGCGACCGCGTCCCCGCCGACGCCGTCGTCCGCGCCTGCACCAGCCTCTCCGTCGACGAGTCGCTTCTGACCGGCGAGTCCGTGCCGGTGCGCAAGATCCTCTGCCGGGAGAACCGCGATCTCGCCCGGCCCGGCGGGGAGGACCAGCCTTTCATCTACTCCGGAACGCTGATAGTGCAGGGCCGGGGCGTCGCCGAGGTGCTGGCCACCGGCGCGCGCACCGAGATGGGCCGGATAGGAAAGGCCCTCCGTACCGTTGAAACGGAGAGGACGCCGCTTCAGGCGGCGACGCGCAAGCTGGTCCGGGACGTGGCCGTCGCCGGGGCGGTCTGCGCGAGCCTGATTGTCGTCATCTACGGGCTCACGCGGGGCAACGACCTCAAGGCCTGGCTGGACGGATTCCTTGCCGGGATCGCGCTCATCATGGCGATGATACCCGAGGAGTTCCCGGTGGTGCTCACGATCTTTCTGGCTCTCGGGGCCTGGCGCATCTCGCAGAGCAACGTCCTCACCCGGCGCGTGCCGGCGCTCGAGACGCTGGGCGCCGCCACGGTCCTCTGCGTCGACAAGACCGGCACGCTCACGCTGAACCAGATGACCGTCGCCCGGCTGGACGTCGGGACCGACCATTGCGATATCGGCCTGCTGGCGGGCGAGGCCCTCCCCGAGAAGTTCCACGAGGTGCTGGAGTTCGGCATCCTCGCCAGCCAGTCCGACCCGTTCGACCCGCTGGAGAAGGCGCTCCGGGAGCTCGGCGAAAGGAAGCTCTCCGGCACCGAGCACCTGCACAAGAACTGGAAGCTCGTCAGGGACTACCCGCTCTCGCGGTCCCTCTTGGCCATGTCCCACGTGTGGCAGTCCCCGGACGGCCGCGACTACGTCATCGCCGCCAAGGGCGCCCCCGAGGCGATAATGGAGCTCTGCCACTTCGACGAGGGGGAGCGGAAGCGGGCGACGGCCCGCGTCCTGGGGATGGCCGACCTCGGCCTGCGGGTGCTGGGGGTCGCCCGGGCCCGGTTCACCACCGGCTCGGAGCTCCCCTCGGAGCAGCACGACTTCAAGTTCGAGTTCATAGGCCTTCTCGGGTTCAAGGACCCCGTCCGCCCGTCCGTGCCCGGCGCGATAAAGGAGTGCTATGATGCCGGCATCCGCGTTGTCATGATAACCGGCGACTATCCCGGTACGGCCATGCACATAGCCCGGGAGATAGGCCTTTCGCCCTCAGACCAGGTCATCACCGGCCCCGAGCTCGAAAAAATGTCCCACGAGGAGCTCCGGGAGCGCATCCGGACCGTGAACATCTTCGCCCGCGTCGTGCCCGAGCAGAAACTGCTCCTGGTGCGTGCGCTCAAGGCGAACGGCGAGGTGGTGGCGATGACCGGGGACGGCGTGAACGACGCCCCGGCGCTCAAGGCCGCCACGATAGGCATCGCCATGGGCGGGCGCGGGACGGACGTCGCCCGCGAGGCCGCCGCCATCGTCCTGCTCGACGACGACTTCTCATCGATTGTCCGGGCGGTGCGCAACGGCCGGCGCATCGACGACAACCTGGGCAAGGCCATAGCCTACATACTGGCGGTGCACGTCCCCATCGCCGGAATAGCGCTCGTGCCCGTCCTTCTCGGCTGGCCGCTCGTCCTGCTCCCGGTCCACATCGTGTTCCTGGAGCTCATAATCGACCCGGCCTGCTCCGTGGCGTTCGAGGCGGAGCGCGAGGAGCCCAACGTGATGAAACGGCCCCCGCGCGACCCGCGCAAGCCGCTCTTCGGCCGGCGCACGATAGGCCTGAGCATGATGCAGGGCTTCAGCGTGCTGGCCGTGATGCTGGCGGTCTTCGCGATAACCATATTCGAGGACAAGGGCACCGAGGAGGCGCGGGCGATGACGTTCACGGCGCTGATATTCGCCAACCTGGCGCTCATATTCACCAACCGCTCCTGGAGCAGGTCGATAATGGGCACCCTCCGCAACCCCAACCGCGCCCTCTGGACGGTGACCGTCCTCGCCTGCGGGTTCCTGATGCTGGTCCTCTACGTCCCGTTCGCCCGCAGCCTCTTCGGGCTGGGGCTCCTGCACCTCAACGACATCCTCGTCTGCCTGGGCGCCGCGGTCGTGAGCATCGTCTGGTTCGAGATACTCAAGGTCGCCCTGCGCGGGCGGATGGGGGCGGCGGGATGAGACGCAGAGCGATTGGATAAAGGGACGCAAGGGACGTAGGGGACGTTCGTTGCGATTTGTGAAAAGGGACGTAAGGGTCTATGCCATTGGTGAGACGACTGCGGATGAGATGCCCCGGTCCGTTCGTTGCACCAATCGCGAAGACCCTTACGTCCCTCACGTCCCATTTCCCCGATCGCGCCAAACGTCCCTTGCGTCCCTTTACCCGATTGCGCAGCGTCGTCACACGTGGAAGTACATCGCGTGCTCCCAGGTCGTGACCGAGTGGCCGAAGTTGCGCCACTCCCGGCGCTTGAGCTCAAGGAATGAATCGGTCGCCTGCGCGCCCAGAGCGCGCCGGACCAGCTCGTCGGATTCCAGTTCGTCGAGCGCCTCGCCCAGGGAGGCCGGCAGGCGCCGGATGCGCAGCTCGCGCAGGCGCTCGGCGGACATCCGGTAGACGTTCTCGTTCACCGGGTCGCCGGGGTCGAGCTTGCGCCTTATTCCGTCGAGGCCGGATTCGAGGAGCACGGCGAACACGAGGTACGGGTTGGCCGAGGGGTCCGGGTGGCGCGGCTCGCAGTTGATGGAATCGGGGTGGGCGTGGCGGGCCGGTATCCTGACGAGCGCCGTCCGGTTCACCGGGGACCAGGCGATGAAGACCGGCGCCTCGTGCTCGGGGACCAGGCGCTTGTACGAGTTCACGGTCGGGTTGGTTATCGCCGCCGTGCCCCGGGCGTGCTCCAGAAGCCCCCCGACGAAGTAGCGCATGTCCTGGCTCATGTGGTAGCGGTCGTCCCGGTCGTAGAATGCGCTATGGCCGCCCTTCCAGAGGGAGATGTGGACGTGCATCCCGTTCCCGCTGTCGGCCTGGACGGGCTTGGGCATGAAGGTCGGCACGAGCCCGTGGCGCTGGGCGACCAGCCGGGCGAGGAACTTGTAGGTCACGCAGGCGTCGCCCATCGCCACCGCGCTGGGCATCGCCTTCAGCTCGACCTCGACCTGGCCGGCGCCGTTCTCGTGGTGGTGGAACTTCACGGGGATGCCGAGCTCGTGGAGCAGCGTGGCGAACTCGTTTCGGAACGGGTCCGTCTCGTCCATGGGCGGCGCGGCGAAATAGGAGTTCGAGGGGCGGCTCACGTAGCTCGTCGGGTGGTGCTCGCCCAAAAGCTCCGGGATGACCTTGAGGTGGCCCGCGCCCTCGGCGCTCGCCGGGTTCCAGACGTCGTTTTGGACCACGGCATCCTGGGGCGAGTGGAAGAGCGTGAACTCGAGCTCGGGGGAGAGCCACGCCTCCGAGAACCCGGCGCGGGAGAGGCGCCCCATCGTTCGGGCGGCGATGTTGCGCGGGTCGCTGTCCAGCCTCGCCCCGGTGCGCGGGTTATGGACCTCGGCCATCACCCTGGCCAGGGGCTGGGCGTCCGGCCCGATGCGCAGTATCGAGAGCGTGGACGGGTCCGGGATGGCCCTCATGTCCGAGGACTCGACCTGGGCGAAGCCCTTGACGGAGGCGCCGTCGAAGCCGATTCCGTCCTCCCAGATCTTCCCGCTCTGGAGGTCCTCGACCGGGACCGTGAATGACCGCAGGCCGCCCAGAAGGTCGGTGAAGTGGACCTGGACCCAGCGGATGCCGTTGTTCTTGAGGATGTCGTTGGAGCGGTCCCGGGCCTCCGTGCGGTCGGAGAGCCCGGCCGGCGCCTTGGCATCCCTCCGGGTCTTCGGGCTGGCCATCTGTCTACCCCCTTGCGGGCATATCCGGGGGGGATTAATAAAAGCTTGCGGGGCCGGCCCGCATGGCCCTCAGAGCTTCCCGGCGAGCCAGTGTATGACATTGAGCAGGAACGCCCGGTTGTCCGCCTGGTCGAAGTAGCGGTCCGTGAGGATGCTCGTGTCCCCTATGCACACCACCCGGCCGCGCTTGAGCTCCGGCGTCACGGCGGTGGCAAACGAGCCCACCACCTCGTCCGGGTCGAGCTCCCCGTCCCCGTCCAGGTCGGCGAAAGACTGCTCGTCCGACCAGGCGAGCACCGAGTGCTTGGGCGCGCTCAGCGAGCAGCCCGAGATGTGGCCCACCTCCGAAATCTCCTTCGTGATGGGGTGCGATCTGAACCGCCGTATCATCGCGTAGGTCGGTTCCTTGCGCATCCCGACCTTCTGGCCCATCACACGAACCTCCTCCTCGTGGATGTTTCGCTGGTCGGTGATGCGGTCCTTGTTGAACACGACCTTGAAGCACTGCGAGACGGTGTTGAGTATGTCGGCGGTGCCGTGCAGGTTCCCCCACTCTCCCGTGAGCAGGAGGCCGCCGCCTTGCTCGACGAAGGCCAGGATGGCCCCGATGTCCCGGTCGGAGAACCGCTTCGACGGGAATGCCACGACGAGGATGGCGGCGCCCTGGAGCGTGGCGGCGCAGAAATCCTGCTCGCGGTTTATCAGGTTCACGGAGTGGCCCGCCTTGTGGAGGGCCTTTTCGAAGCGGTGCAGCGAGGAGCCCGAGCCCTCCTCCATCATCAGGTTCTCGCCGTGCGAATCGTCGAACAGTATGCGCGCCATGCCCTTTCCACCCGGTGGCACCAAAACCACCTTGCCGGATAACTAGGTTTCGCCGGGCGTCACAATTAATTATCTTGCGGTGCATACCCGTGCGATGGGTCAGGTGGACTGATGGCGGCGCCACCCACCGGCATGGGCACAGCCGGCCACGGCGGGCTCGAGCGGGAGGACCAGGTCTCCCGGCTCCGGACATATTCCAGGTACGTCAGCCTCGTGCTGGCCGTCGTGATGCTCCTAGTCATCCTCCAGTCGGTCCGGGAATCCGCTCCGGCGATGGACCCGTTCCACCTGGATTTCTCGGCGATACTCCTGCCGCTCCTCTATTTCCTCGTGGTGTTCAACGTCGTCATCGTCGCCGTCGACGGCCTCGAGCTGTACTGGACCACCGACATCAGGACGCGCGTGTGGAGGTCCGAGGACTTTCTGGCCAATGCCCGCCCCATCGCCGCCGTGGCCATCATCCTGGGCATCCTGTTCTCGAACGCCACCGTCACGGGCATCCTGGAGGACCTGAGCGTGTCGAGCGGGACCGAGGACATCGGGGCCGGCTCGTCCTTCCGCGTCGGCTTCGACGCGAGCGACCCGCTCGGGTTCTCATACATCGGGCCGGTGGCGGTCTCCTCCACGGGCGGCGCGCTCACCGTCATCGTCATCGAAGAATCCAGGTACCAGGCGCTGGAGGATTCGGGCTTCTGCCTCACCGACCCGAAGGTGCGCGACGACCTGCTCTACTCGAAAAACGGGACCGCCAATGTCGTGTTCAGGCTGGACCCGGGGAGGCTCGGGGACCGCCGGATGGCGCTCGTAATGTACAACCCGGGCAATGATACCGTACCGGCCACCTACCGGCTGAAAAACGAGCTCTCCCGGCCGGTTTTCGGCAACCTCGTGTTCTTCAGCTTCCTCCTCTTCGCCTACAACACCGCCTGGGCGCTGACGCTCTTCATATTGCGCAAGCGGTACGTCGCCGAGTTCGTCCGGCGCGAGCAGCTCCGGCTCATGAGGAACTACACCATCGAGGAGGTGTTCCTCATATACAGGGACGGCCGGCTCGTCGTGCACAACACCCGGCGCCTCAAGCCCGACATGGACAAGGACGTCCTGACGGGGATGCTCACGGCGGTCCAGAACTTCGTGAAGGACTCCTTTTCGGAGGAGAGGGGGCACCTCAACGAGCTCAAGTACGGCAACCTCAAAATACTCATGGAGAACGGGCCCCGGGCCAACCTCGCGGTGGTGATATCCGGCGTGGAGCCGGCCACCCTCCGGCCCAACATGAAGACGCTGCTCCAGGGGCTGCACGAGAAGTACCAAGACATCCTGGACGACTGGGACGGCGACACCGGGACGCTCAGGGTGCTCAAGCGCCATATCGGGATGCTGATACCGGAGGACCGCCAGAGGCTTCGCGGGGTCGTCGAGGAGATACTGCTCTTCTACAGGGACAACCGCTTCATGATGCACGTTTCCCAGAGGGGCCAGCCCGACGTGGACGACACGCTCCTGGGCCAGCTCCTGGAGGAGGCCCGCCGCCGGGTCGGGGAATCCACCTCGTCGCTCCAGTCGACGGCCATAGCGGAGTTCCCGTACGGGAACTGGAAGGTCCTGCTCGAGTACGGCGTCCAGTGCTACATGGCCGCGCTGATATCGGGCCCGGAGCCCCCCGACCTGCGCGGGCGGATGCGCCAGGTGCTGGAGGACATCTCGGTGGGCTTCGAGGGCGTGCTCCAGAGCTGGGACGGGACCACCCAGCGGCTCCTGGACATCAAGATAATGCTCGAGGGCCTCTTCACCGAGAGCCTGGAGCACAAGAAGAAGAAGAAATAAGGCGCAAGGTTCAAGGCGCAAGGTTCAAGGCGCAAGGAATTACCGTGGATCTCCCACCCCTGTCCCTTGCGCCATCCTCCTTGTGCCTTGAACCTCGCGCCTTGCGCCCTGCGCCTTGCCCCTTGTCCTCAGAACCACTTGTCCAGCCGGAGCTGGGCGCCCTGCCGCTTCTCCGCCTCGCGCATCTCGACCAGGCGCCGGAGGGGGCTTTCCACCCGCTCCTTGGAAAAGTCGTGCTCCCCGACAAGTAGTTCCGATATCTTTTCCACCTGGGGCTCCCCGAAGACGGGCGCCCGCGGGTCCCCGACCGCCGGCTCGAGGAATATCTTCTTGACTTCCTGCCATTTTGGGATGTCGAACCCCTTGGCCGCGATGGCCTTCTCCAGCGTCCCGTGCTCCGTGATGAGCTTTTGGGCCTTCTTCGGCCCGATGCCGCGTATCCCCTCGTTGAAGTCCGTGCCCATCAGGATGCACATCTCGACGAGCTGTTCCCGCGAGAGCGAGAGGGCCGACAGGACGGCCCCAAGCTCCATCCTCTCCGGCTCGACGTTGATGTAGACCTGCTTGCGCGGGAGCTTGCGCCTTCCGGTTATGGTCAGGTTGCGCACCAGCACCGGCGCGCCGAAGAGCAGCGAGTCGAAGTCCTGGGAGGCCACGGCAGAGGCGTAGCCCTTCTGCACCAGCAGGGCGGCCTCGCCCTCGCCGTCCATGGGCGCCTGCACGACCGGGATGCCGATGAAGCCCAGGAGCTTTTTGGAGTCCTCGACCATGTCCTTCGTTATGCGAGAGGTCTGCTGCGCCTTCGAGCGCGCCTTCTCCATATCGCCCGCGGCCAGCGCCGCCTCGTACTCGACCTGCGCCCTCTCCTTGACGGCCGACCGCTCCTCTATCGTGCCCTTCTTCAGGTCGTGCGGCTTCCCGTCAAAGACGTAGACCGGCCGGATTCCGGCCTCGAGAAGGTTCAGGTTCCGGTAGAGCAGGCCCGAAAGGTGCGATGTCACCCGTTTTCGGGAATCCATGAGGGGCGTCCCGTCGGGCTGGCGAATTATGGATAGAAACTGGTAGATCGTATTGTAGGCGTCGACGGCCACGGTCTGGCCCGAAAAGTCCCGGACGGTCTTCTTTTCCTTCGGGACCAGCTCGGCAAGGTCGACGCCCATTTCCCACCCGCGCCGTTTCAGGCCGCCACGGGGAGGCCCAGCCGGGCCCTGAGGGCTGCCGCCAGCCGGGATCGGTTCTCCACCGTGTAGAGCGCCGCAAGCGAGGCGGTCGGCAGGACCGCCGCGGTGGTCAGGATGTGCCCGACCATGAACGGCAGCGCCATCGCGAAGCACGCCGCAAGCCCCTCCATTGTGTGCGGGTAGAACAGCGCCCACCAGCCGACGTTGGTCCAGAGGTCGAAGGCCAGGATGCCGGCAACGCCGATGCCGGTGAGCTTCAGGCCGAAGACCGCGTTCGGGGCCCGGCTCTTGCGCGCCGAAAGGCCCAGAACGCCCATCATGGCGAACCCGGACCAGGTGAACACGAATATCATCCCGTTGCCCAAAACGGCATCGGACACGGCCATTGCCGCAAGCGGGACGGCGAGCGAGTAGTACCCGCCGAGCAAGACGCCGGCCAGGACCGAGACGATCCCCACGATCGCAAACAGGTCGAACGCCAGGAGGGCGTTGCCGGCGGGGACGAAGGGCCGAAGGGCCACCCTCCCCAGAACGCCCAGAGCGATCAGAGCCACCGCGCCTATTAGCTTCCAGTTTCTTTCAGACATGTTCGTACCGCCTCCGTATCTTTTTCCTTACATATCCGTTTTTCTGCATCCGCAGACCCAAATCCGGGGAAAACTCCCCGCACTGAAGTGCGGGGTATCCACGCTTTCCTATGTTGACCGACCCCGGACTCAAGTCCGGGGTTTCTAGCTTTCATCCCATGTACGCCGTGTAAAGCATTCATTGCAAAGCGCTCCGAAACTCCCAGCGGACGACATCGCCGTCCTTGAGGCCCGTCTGGTCGGCCCCGGTGCCCATGTACTGGCCGTTCACGTAGTACTGCCAGTAGCGGCCATCGGTCCCGTCCTTGACACCGGCGATCTCCGTCACGCGGTGCGAGCGGAAATTCGGGTACCACTCGGACTTGAAAGTGAAATGGGCGATCTTTGAGGAATCCTCGAGGACGTCGAAGACCGTGCCGTTGTCGATTTTCAAATGGATGATCCAATCCGCCGAACCGTTGGTCATATACCCTACGGTATAATCGGACGTCCAATTCTCGTCAAATGCGGTATCCCCGGCCGTCGACCAGATCGCCGTGTAAAACGCGTCCTTGCCCGGTCCATACCCATTGAAATCTATCTCGACATGCACCAGTGAGAGCCCCTTCTTCTCCGGCGCCGGCGTCGGCGCGAGCGCCAGGACCGCGGCCATCACGGCCAGGGAGGCGACGACCATCCCGACCAGTGCCAGCTTGTATCTATCCATCCTGCCTCCTCCGGAGCCTGCGGACGGCCAGAACGGCGGCCATAAGCGCCATCGGAAGCAGGGTTGCCGATATTATCACCCAGTTCGCCGGGACCGGTTGCTTGCCGATGTTTACCTGCCGCGTGGAGCCGCCCCGGTCGCCCTGCGAATCCCGCAAGCTCAGCGCGAGGCCGGTGTCCCCTTCCTGCGGCGTCCAGTTGAACACCGCGGTGACGTTGTGGCCGGGGGCTAGGTGGGAGATATTCAGTTGCGAGTCGAACACACGGCCTTGCGAGCCCCTGAGCTGAAGTTTGATGTCCCTGGAGGTGAGGTTCCCCTGGTTGGCCAGCGTGACCCTGACCTGCACCGGCTTGCCCGGTTCGAGGTTCTTGGGTATCTGCCAGGACACCACCCTCGGCGCCGCGTAGCTTTTGAAATCGGTATGATATATCTGCCCGTTGTCCGAGGCCACGAGCAGCATGTCGCCGGTGAAGACCGGCGAGGAGAACAGGTACTGCTCCGGCCTTGGCGTGTAGCTTTGGAGCTCGCTTCCGTCGATGGCCGAAAAATACCGCACCGTCCCGTTGGCCGAATTCTCCGTCACGACGACCACGTCGCCGGCCACGAGGGGCGACGACTGGATTGGACCCGGGGTCGGACGGGACCATAGCAGGTTGCCCTTAAGGTCATACGAGCTCACGCCCGTGTTCGTGCCCAAAAACAGCCTCCCGTCCGCGATCGCGGGGCTGGAAGTCGATGCCGGGACGGTCCGGTTCCATTCCTGTGTTCCGTTGCTTGCAAAAAGGGAGAACAGGGCGCTTCCGGTGGCGGTGAAGCCGTCATAGACGGTGTTTTCAAAGAATACGCGGCCCCCCGAGACCGCCGGCGACGAACGGATCTTTCCGCCGGAGCTGAAATTCCAAAGCAACGTCCCGTTGAGCGCGGCGCAGGTGAGAACTCCCGCGTCCGAGCCGACGAACAGGCGGCCGTCGGATACGGCCGGCGTGGACATGTATGCCGGGCCCCCCAGCGTGAGGTTCCAGAGCATCCTGCCGTCGGTCGAGAGCCCGTAAAGGAGGCCGTCGCCCCCCGCGACGTATATGACGCCCTGGAATATCACGGGCGAGGCGGTGACGCCAGTGGCGCTGGGACTTATGGAGAAATTCCAGAGAGGCTCCAGCCTGTCCATCGAGAACGCCATGACCTTGCCGTCCGAGGTCCCGACGATCGCCATCCCGGCTCCCAGGGCCGGCGACGACACCTGCCAGCCGGCGGCGGAGGTCGGCCGGTGGATGAACGGGCCCGAGATTCCCCGGTCGGGCGGAGCCGGGATCGACCAAAGCTGCGGCTGGGCCTCGTAGGTCATCGTGCTCCAGTTGTACACCCCTCCGGTGGAGATGTAGATTCGGCCATGGGCGACCGCCGGCGTCGAATCTATCGGCCCGTTGCCCAGGCCGGTGTAGCCGGATGAGGACGTAAGCTTTGGCAGCGGGAGCAGGGCCTTCCCGGTGTTGGCCAGGTCGCCCCGGAACTTCGGCGACGGGTACCTCGTCAGAGGGTCGGGCAGGGGCGGCGCCGAGGAATTGGGGCACCAGGCGATATTGTCCCACATCCTGAGCTCAAGGTCGCTTGCCCCCTTTGGCGCCTCCTGCCAGGCCAGCGCCGTTGCGTTCCAGAGCAGGAGCTCCCACCACCACGAGAAATCGTCCGGCCCCTTTTCGCCGAAAAGCGATGTCACGTAGGCGCCATACTGGCTCATCGAATAGTTCAGGGCCACGTCCGCCTGTGCGCACGCCGCCAGCGTCGCGCAGAGGGCGGTGTAGTTGCCCGACACCGGCACATCCGCCCAGCGGTACCTCCCCTCGTCGAGGTAGAGGAGCACGCCGGCGGTGGCGTCGCCCAGGTCCGGACTCTCGAGGTGTGCGCCCCGGACTGGAACGGCGCCCGCGAGCAGCAGGGCCAGAATGATGACCGCTGCGAGCGGAGCCGGGGCTCCCGTGGGTCCCCGATGCCTGCCGGATGGAGTGGCTGGATGATTCATCCAGCCCCCCATGGCGGCCGTTGTTAATAACCCTTTCCTTGGCCCTGCGGGCCCCGCCTCTCCAAAACCTATATCATCCCGCAAACGATAGCAGAAGCGGGGATTTCCGATGAACCGCCTGCTCGCCGTATCCATCGTCTTTCTGGTCTGCCTGCCCGCGCTGCCGATGGCGGCTCTCGAGGCCGGAACGCCATCGGCGCCCGCCCTCGAGGATTCGAGGCCCTCGCCGGCCGTGTTCACGAACGTCACCGCGGCCGCCGGCCTGGGCGGCCTCCAGGCCGATTCCTACGCCTGGGGCGACTACAACAACGACGGCAACGAGGACCTCCTGGTCAAGGGGCAGAAGCTCTTCCGCAACAGCGGCCCGCCGGGGTACACCTTCACGGACGTGAGCCAGTCCGCCGGGCTGGGAACGGCCTACGGCTACGCGGTCTGGGGCGACTACAACAACGACGGCTACCTGGACTTCTTCTGCTGCGGGCAGGACGAGAAACAGCGCGATTCGCTTTGGCGCAACAACGGCCCGCCGGGCTGGAATTTCACGAATGCATCGGCCGCGGCCGGAGGCATGGACGACGGCCTGAAGCCGTCGCTCGCCCCCGCCTGGACAGACTACGACCGGGACGGGTTCATCGACATCTACATCATGAACTGGCGCGACGCCGCCGGAACCTGCTACGCCGACGTCCTGTGGCACAACAACGGAGACGGGACCTTTTCGCAGGCCACGGCGCAGGCCGGGATCGTCGACATCAACAACGTCACCGGGGCGCCCAACGCCGGCATGGGCGTCACCTGCGCCGACTACAACAACGACGGCTGGCCCGACATCTATGCCGGGAACTACCTTCTGGGCGCCAATTATCTTTGGCACAACGACCACGACGGCACCTTCACGAACCTGGGCGACGAGACCAACACCTCCGGCGACCCGGACTACTACCCGCTGGACAACTCCGGGCCATACTACGGGCACACGGCCGGCTCGTGCTGGGGCGACTACAACAACGACGGCCGGCTCGATTTGTGGGTCGGGAACCTCGCCCACAAGGACACCGGGACGACCCAGCGCGCCGCAATCTGCGACAACCCGATGCTGCTCAGGAACCTGGGGTTCCCCTATGTCTTCGAGGACTTCAAGGAGCGCGCCGGGATGCCCAACATTCCCGACGGGACCGTGGTCGAGAACCAGTGGCGCGACGACGACACCTTCGGCGGCGCCTGGTGCGACTTCGACAACGACGGCTGGCTCGATCTATACGTCCCGGAGGTCAAGGGCTACCACTCCTGGGCCTACTCCCACCTCTGGCGCAACGACGGCGACGGAACGTTCACGGACGTCGGCCTGGACGCCGGCATACGCGTGTGGGCCGGGATAGGCGCCGCCTGGGCCGACTACAACAACGACGGCCAGCCGGACCACATCACCGAGGGGACCTACCCGTACCAGGGCCCCCGCGAGGCGCACCTTTTCAAGAACGGGGGGACGAAGAACCACTGGCTCAAGGTGCATCTCGAGGGCACCGTGAGCAACCGGGCGGCCATCGGCGCACGCCTTGCCGTCTCCGACGGCACCAACACCCAGATCAGGGAGGTGGAGGGCGGGACCGGGGGCCACGCCCACCAGAACTCGCTCACCCAGATGTTCGGGTTCGGGGCATACTCCGGGACCGTGACGGTCGAGATACGCTGGCCAAGCGGCATCGTCCAGAACATCACCGGCGTGAACCTCGACCAGGCCGTGAACATAGTCGAGGACGGCTCCGGCCCGAAGATAGCGACCATCTCCATCGACAACAGCGCCCCGGCCGAGGGCCAGAATGTGGTTCTGAGCGCCACGTTCAGCAAAACGCCGTCGAAGTGTATGTGGGACTTCGAGGGCGACGGCGCCTTCGACCTCGTGCAGAACGGCTACCAGCCGGCGACGATATCGTTCCCCCGGCCGGGCCGGTTCTATCCCTCGCTCAGGGTGATGGACGCCACCGGGAAGCTCGGAGACTGGGAGAGTCTTTACGTCCAGGCGAGCAACATCGCCCCGACCGCCCGGGCTGGCGGCGACCGCACCGCGAACGAGACCGAGCCCGTTCTCTTCGACGGCAGCGCCAGCACGGGGGCGGCAAGCGACCTCCCCAACTTCACATTCAGGTGGGCGTTCAACGACGGCTGGAGCTCGGGCTGGCAGGGCTCGCCCGCCGTGACGCGCTCGTTCAACCAGAGCGGCCCCTACAGCGCCACGCTCTCTGTCCGCGACGACGAGAACGGCACCTCCGACGACACGATATCGATAACGGTCCTCAACCTGCCGCCGACGGCGGCCATCTCGATGGGCGACCTGGCGGTCGAGGACACCCCGCTCGAGTTCAACGGCTCCGGGAACGACACGGGCCCGGACCTTCCTTTTCTGCGCTACCAGTGGAGCTTCGGCGACGGGACCGAGAAATCCCCAAGCCTCGTCTCGCCGAAGTTCAAGCACACCTACACGAGGTCGGGCACGTACACCGCGACGCTGACGGTTACGGACAATGACCGAGCCACCGCCTCGGCCTCGCTCGACATCCTGGTGGCCAACCTCCCCCCGACAGGCACGACGGAGTTCCCCGAGGCCAGGGTGGACGAGGATGCCGCCCTGACCCTGACCGGGACGGGCACCGACACCCCTTCCGACATCGGGAGCCTGGCCTACCGCTGGGACCTCGGCGACGGCAATTCCACCGGCTGGATGCCCGAGGCCCTGACGGTCCACACGTACACGATGTCCGGCAACTACACGGCCGTGCTCTTCGTCCGGGACAACGACAACGCCACGGCCACGGCCTCCGTGAACATCACCGTCCGCAACCTGGCGCCGACCTGCGCCGTCACCACGGGCGACCAGCAGGCCTCGGAGGACGCCGAGCTTTCGTTCGAAGGCATTGGCAAGGACACCCCCACGGACGCGCTCACCCTCCAGTACCGGTGGGACTTCGGCGACGGGAATCTATCCGAATGGTCTCCGGAGCCGTCGGCCGCCCACGCCTACGCGCAGAGCGGGGGCTTCACCGCCTGGCTCGTGGTCCGGGACAACGACGGCGCCGAGGGCAGGGCGCGGTGCGACGTCGCCATCAACAACATCCCGCCGGTCGCCCGCGCGAAGGCCTCGAAGACGACGGTCGACGAGGACGCTGACGTCACTTTCAACTCGACCGGGAGCACGGACACGCTGTCGGACCTGCCGACGCTGCGGTTCTCGTGGGACTTCGGCGACGGCCGGTCGGCCGAAGGTCCATCCGTCACCCGGAGCTTCTCGAAGCAGAAGACGTTCAACGTCGTCCTGACCGTCACGGACAACGACGGCGCGACCGCCACGGCGGAGATAGCGGTCAAGGCGGTCAACGTCGCCCCGACGGCCAAGGCCTCGGCCGGGCAATCGCGCGTCGCCACCGGGACCGTCGTGAGCTTCAGCGCCGACGGCTCGGACACGGCGAGCGACATCGGCACGCTGAAGTACGACTGGAACTTCGGGGACCTCCTGACCGGCACGGGAAAGAACGCCAGCCACACCTACCTCTCGCCGGGAATCTACAAGGTCAGGCTCAAGGTAACTGACGACGAGGGCCTCTCGGCCGAGGACACGCTCACCGTCGAGGTCTTCAAGGTGGCCGCGCCGCCCGGGCCGAAGAGCGAGGGCCCGCCCGTCGTGCTGATAGGTGGCGTTGCGGCCGTCGTGGCGGTGGTGGTCGTCGTCGCCGCGCTCCTGATGATGCGGGGGAAGCGGAAGGCCGTCCGGGAGCAGGCGGAGGCCGACCGGGCGAAGAAATGAATCACTTGAGCCCGGCGTCCTTTCTGAGCGCCTTCGCCCTGTCCGTGCGCTCCCAGGTGAAGTCGGGGTCGTCCTCGCGCCCGAAGTGGCCGTAGGAGGCGGTCTTGCGGAATATCGGCCGCTTGAGCCGGAGCTCCTCTATCATGTTCTTGGGCGAGGCCTTGAAGTGCTTGCGCAGGAGCTTTTCGATCTTCTCGTCCGGTATCTTGCCGGTCCCGAAGGTGTCCACGTAAATGCTCGTGGGCTCGGCGACGCCTATCGTGTACGACAGCTGTATCTCGACCTTGTCGGCTATCCCGGCGGCGACGACGTTCTTGGCCATGTAGCGGGCGTAGTAGGCGGCGGACCGGTCCACCTTGCTCGGGTCCTTCCCGGAGAACGCGCCCCCGCCGTGCCTTCCGACGGAGCCGTAGGTGTCGACGATTATCTTGCGCCCGGTGACGCCCGAGTCGCCCTGGGGGCCGCCGACGACGAAGCGCCCGGTGGAGTTGATGTGTATTTGCGTCCGCTCGTCCATCCACTTCCCGCACACCGGCTCTATGACCTCCTTGCGGATGTCGCAGATTATCTGCTCCCGCGGGATGTCCGGGTCGTGCTGGGCGGCGACGACGATGACGTCGACGCGCTTGGGCTTTCCGTCCTCGTACTCGACCGTGACCTGCGACTTGCCGTCGGGCCTGATGTACGGCAGCACCTTGCGCCGGCGGACCTCCGACAGCCGCTTCGTCAGGCCGTGGGCGAGCATTATCGGGAGAGGCATGAGCTGGGGAGTCTCGTTGCAGGCGTAGCCGTACATCATTCCCTGGTCGCCGGCGCCCTGCTCGTGGCCCTTGGACTCGTCCACGCCAAGCGCGATGTCCTGGCTCTGCTCGTGGATGGCCACGAGGACCGAGCAGTACTCCCACGAGAGGCCGTAGGCGGAATCGGTGTAGCCTATCTCCCTTATCGTGTCGCGGACGAGTTTTTGGAAATCGACATAGGTCTTCGTCGTTATCTCGCCGACGATGGTCACGAGGCCGGTGGTCGTCATCGTCTCGCAGGCCACGCGGGCGTCGGGGTCGTCCTTGATTATGGAATCAAGCACGGCATCCGAAATCTGGTCGCAGATCTTGTCGGGGTGCCCTTCCGTCACGGACTCGCTCGTTATGAATCGCTTCATCGTGTTCCCTTCGAAGGGCCGAAAGAAACGGGGTATTATAAGGGTTTTGTTGTCGCGGGGGCTACAAATCAGCCTTTGCCCCCGGGCCTTCCCACGAACGCCCTCGGCAGGAGCTTGTCCAAGGGGATGGTTTCAAGGCCCTTCTTCCCCTCGACGATTATCAAAAGCCCCGGCTTCGCCGGGGCCGAGAACTCGGCCATGACCTGCCGGCACGCCCCGCACGGCGTGATGCCCTTGATGTCCGGCGAGAACACGGCCACGGCCCGGACGGACCTCTCTCCGGCGGCCACGGCGCCCTGGATGGCCACGCGCTCGGCGCAGTTGGTCAGGCCGTAGGAGGCGTTCTCGATGTTGCACCCGACGAACACGCGGTCGTTGCCGGTCAGAACGGCGGCCCCGACGCGCACCCCCGAATAGGGCGCGTGGGCGCAGTTCGCAGCCCGGCGGGCGGCGGTCATCAGGAGCTCCCGCACGTCTTTGGAAAGCTTCTCCGGCATGGCGGTTCCGCCCTCCAACGGCCTCCGGCACGATATAACTTGGCAGTGCCAAAATTGCGTCTGATTTCTCAAAATCCTTATATATGATTCGTTCATAGGCCTTATCCGATGGGAGCAAGGCTCAAGGTATTCCTCATCTTCGCCGTGCTGTGGGTAGTGTTCATGGGCCTGGCCTATGGCATATTCTACGCCTTGCTGTACACCGGCTACATCCCGGCCGGAAGCAGCTACCAGTGGGTCCTTATGATAATGGTCCCGATACTTCTGCTCTTCAACCTCGTGACCTACTTCTTCTCGGACCGGATGGTGCTTTCGGCCTATGACGCACGGATAGTGGACGAGCGCTCGGCGCCCCGGCTCGCCCGCATAGTCCAGCGCATCGCTACCCAGGCGGACCTGCCGATGCCCCGTCTGGCCATAGTGCCCTCGCAGACGCCCAACGCCTTCGCCACCGGCCGCGACCCGGAGCACGCCGTGGTCGCCGTCACGGAGGGCATCATGACCATGCTCACCGACGAGGAACTGGAGGGCGTCATCGGCCACGAGATGGCCCATGTAAAGGATCGGGACATACTCGTAATGACGGTGGTCTCCTCGGCTGCGGCGATCATATCGATATTCGCAAGGATGGTCATCTACCAAGCCATGTTCGGCGACCGCAGGAGCAACGTGAACCCTCTGGTGCTCCTGGGCGCGGCGATCTTCGCGCCCATCGCCGCAATGCTGGTCCAGCTCGCCATTTCCCGCACGAGGGAGTACAAGGCCGACCGCGTCGGGGCGGGCGTGACCATGAAACCACTGGCGCTGGCCCGGGCGCTGTCCAAGCTGGAATCGGCCAACACGCGCCGGCCGCTGCGCTTTGGGCACTCCAGCCCGGCCCACTCTTCGCTTTTCATCGTCAAGCCGTTCAGCGGCGGGACGTTCGTCAGCCTGTTCTCCACCCATCCCCCGATAAAGGAGCGGATAAGGCGCCTGCAGAGGATGGCCGAGCGCGACGGGTTCGTGCAATGAATGAGTGCGTATGAAAGCTAGACACCCCGGACTTCAGTCCGGGGTCGGTCAATACTGTAAAGCGTGGATGCCCCGCACTTTAGTGCGGGGAGGCCGTAATGCGTGGGGGCCTCGGGATTTTTCCATGGGAGATAGCCCGCTCAATTGAACCCGCCGCACCGCGGGCATATCTGCGTCCCGGCCGGCATCTGGAAGTCGCAGTACTTGCACAACGCGGGCTGGCCCCCTGCAGGCCCCGGCTGGGCCGGGGGCTGGGGCGCCGGCGGCGGCATCTGCGGCGGCGGAGGAGGAGCCTGATAGCCCGGCGAGGGCGATGACGCGTACCCCGCCGACCTCGGGGCCTCGTAGGCCGCCGGGGGCGGCGCTGGATACTGGGGCGACGGCGCGGCCGGGTACTGCTGCGGATGGGCCGGGTACTGCGACGGGGCGGGAGCGGGATACTGCGGCGCCGCGGGGTACTGCTGCTGGGGCGGGTACTGCGGGGCCGGGGCGGTCCGGCGCCGGCGCACCACGACCACTATCGCCACGACGACCGCCACGCCCACTATGGCCAGCACGACGATGATCACCGCGCAGCCCGTCCCGGTGTCCCAGAAATTAGCCGACCGGACCACGATGTCCACCTTGCACACACTGGTGCCGTAGCCGTTGTCGATGACCAGCGCGTACTTCCCCGCCGTCGAGTGGGTGTAGCTTGCGCTGGTCGTGTCCTCGTTCGAATGCACGGTGGGTACGGCGCTCCCGGCGAGGAAGAGATAGAGCTGCGTGTCGTCCATCAGGTGGACGTTGACCATGTCCCCGCTCTGCACCTTCACCGTGTACTCGACGCTCTGGCCGTCGGCGACGTTGATGCCGCTCCAGAACTGCGTGTCGAGGACCGTCACGGTCGTGTGCACGTCGCCGGTGAAGACCTCGGCGCATGCCGGAAGCGAGGCGAACGCGACGTAAACAAGCAGGAGGACTGCGAGGCGGGCGGGCTTCATGCAGAGGCAATTCCCGTCCCGCCTGATAAAGATATTGAGATGGATGCGCAGTAAAGGTCTTTCCACGCCCTTTATAATCTAGTAAATCGGATGGAAATGTCATGGGAAGGCATCATATGGCCCGGCTGGCGCCGCTGGTCGCAGCGATGCTTCTCGCCCCGGCCCTCCTTATTTCCCTGCCATCCGCCGCCTCGACCGAAGCGGACCCGGCCGGCTGGTGGGACCGGGACTGGCACTTTCGTGTCGCGTTTTCGGTCGGGCCCGAGGACTTCGAGCTCCTGAATTATCCCGTGGAGCTCGAGCTCGATTTCACCCGGCTCATGGCCGAATCGGGCGGTCCGGGAGGGGCGTTCTCCCCCGATTCGATTCGTATCATCCGGTACGACGGGACGGGCCCCGGGGCAGGGCCGGTCGTACAGCCCGACGGCACCCTGTTCGTCCCGATGCTCTTCGATCCGGGCCCCGCCTTCGACCCGGTGAACCAGGCCGCGGGGACCGTCACGTTCGCGATGAACGGGACCATCCCGGCGGGGGAGACGAGGCATTACCAGCTCTATTTCGACGCCGGCCCCGGGTTCGCCGCCCCGGTATATGACACCACCCACCTGGAATCGCTGTACTGGATGAGCCGCGGACAGTTGTTCTACGGTTTCAACCCGGGAGTGGAGCGCTTCTACGGGGACATCGAGGCCCTGCATGTCGTCGGGCTGCACAACGGGACCGCCGTCTCGGTCTTCGACATCACGGGGGGCATGCACGCCCTGCTGGGCTCCGGCAAGGTGGAGCTCGGGGGCCTTCTCACGATCAGGATTCCCGACGGGACCTATTTCAGTGTTGAATCCGACAAGCCGGTGGCCGCGAGCATCGATGACTGCCGGAACATGAGCGCCGCCGGGCCCTATCCGAGCCGGGACGGCGGGGTGGCCGGGACGGATTTCTGGTTCCGCCCGCTGAACATCCCGGGGCAGAAGTTCTACATAGAGCCCCTCGAGAACGGCACCGTTACGGCTGCCAGCGCCGGCGTCCAGGTGTATTCCGGGACGCTCGAGTCGCATTTCGGAACCTGGCTGGACCTTCCCGCAGGCGAGGTCCTCCACTTCGCTTCCACCGGCCGCATGATGATCCTGCAGACGGCCATCAACTCCTTTTCGGCCGTTCCCTGCCTCGATGGAACGCCCGTCGGGAGGGAGTTCTCCCCGGTCTTCAAGTTCTGGGACTGGGAAAGTCCGACGTGCAGCTCGTTTTCCGTCTCCGCCTACGAGGATTGCGTCGTGAAGGCCCATCTCCCGGGGGACGCGCCGGTCCAGGTCGACCGGACATTGGCCGCCGGCGACCACTGGCACCATTCCTGGGACACGAGTGCGCTCAATGGCACGAACATGGCGTTGCGCATCGAAAGCTCGGGCAACATCTCGGTCATCGCGGGCGGCAACGAGATGTCGGCGCTCATCGAGGGGATGGGCGACGACATCAGTTTCGCCGGCGGCCAGCGCGCCCGGAAGTTCAACGTCTACGCGCTCCACAACCCGCCCCCGCCGCCGCAGGACCCGCAGTACCCGGCCGGAGCCCCGCCGGGAATAGTCTTCTCGTTCCACGACGGGAACCGGGTCGTCGTCGACGGCGCCCCGACGACCCTCGATGCCCACCGATACCTTGTCCTGGCCGAGGGGCATCACCTGATAAGCTCTGACCGTCCCGTCTCGGTCATGACGCTGGGCCGCGGGATGGACGGCACGGACCGCCACCGCTGGAACGACTGGGGCACGTATCTTGCCGGGCGGCTTCTACCGCCGCCGGTCGACCTTTCCCGGGCGGAGTACTTCGCCGAGCGCATCTCCGTCGAGCTTTCGGGGGGCCCGGGCGAGAACGAGGCTTCCTCGGGCCTCCTCCTGCATCAGACCGATCCCGGCCTGGAATCCCGCTTCCGCGTGGCCCTGCGAAACGCCGGCAACCTGGACGATTCGTATGTCCTGGAGATCGGAGGGGCCTCCACCGGATGGTCCGTCGCTTCGGATGCGCCCGGCGCGACCGGCATCCGCAAACCCGGCGACCTACTGAACTTCAACGTCACGCTGACGCCACCGACCGGCGCGCTGGCCGACGACTGGACCGAGCTCGTCGTAAGGGCCCGGTCGCCCGCATCGGGCGCAAGCGACAACCTCACGCTGAGATGCGTGGTCAACGCCACCTATTTCCCGAGGCTTTTGTGCAACGAGACGGTCAGGCACGTCGACCCGGGAGATCCGGCCGTGTTCGATCTCGCCCTCCGAAACGAGGGCAACGACCTGGACAACATCAGCATATCTGCAACCAGCACCGGCGAGGAATCCTGGCCCTTCACGCTCTCGCTGGAATCCGTTCCGCTCGGCCCCGGCCGCGAAACCCCCCTCAACCTAACGGTCAGCTGCCCGCCCCGGACGCTCGCCTTGCGCGAGATGGCCGTCCGGGTGACGGCCCGCTCCGTTTCGAACCGGTCGATGGCCTCCTCGGTCGCCACGCTGACGATATGCAACCTCGTCCGGGGCATCGAGCTTCGGGCCGAACCTCTCCAAAGGGAGGTCAGGCCCGCCAGGGAGGCGGTGTTCAACCTGACGGTGAACTCGACGGGGAACGCGCCCGAGGCCCTTTCGCTCCGCCTCCTTGGCGCGCCGGCCGGCTGGGTGGCGCAGCTTTCGTCATCCCGCCTCCCTCTCGGACCGAACGAGACCCGGAAGCTGGTCTTGCAGGTGACGCCGCCCCGGAACGCCCCGGCGGGAAGGAACACCCTGAGAATCGAGGCCGACGGTGCGGACGGCCTCCGGGCGAACGCCACGGTGGTCGTGACCGTCCTGTCAATGCCCCGGGGAGACCGGACAACGCTCGACGGCACGTGCCTGACCCTCGCGGCCTTGCTGGTCGTGCTTTCCGCCTCCGTCGTGGCGGCGCTCGAATGGCGCCGCCGAAGAAGGCTCTCATCCTGAGGCCCGGTTCCCCGAGGCCCAGGCGGCCAGGATTATCCCGGCGAACACGAGCGGTATTCCGAGAATGCTCAGCGCCGGAGGCACCTGGGCGAACAACAGGGCGGCCAGAAGCGACGAGAGCACCGGCTCGCCCAGGAGCGAGGTCGAGACGACGAAGGCGGAGACATGCCCGAGCGCGTAATTGTACAGGGTGTGTCCCATTATGCCGGGCACGGCGGCCATCGCCAGGAACAGCGCCCAGTCCAGATCGGCGGCCGGGACCAGGCGCGATTCCAAGAACGCGCCAGGCAACAGGAAAAGCGTGGTGAAGGCGTAGACCACGACGCAGTAGGTGCCGGTCGGGAGCTTTCGGCGCTCGGAGCGGCCGGCCACGATATAGGTGCCGGCCGCTATCGCCCCGCCGAAGGCCATCGCGTCGCCCAGGAGGCCCCCCGTGGAAAGGTCCCCGGCGAACATCACGACCACGCCTATCCCGGCGACGAGGCCGCCGAGCAGGGCGTGCTTCGGCGAGTATTCTTTCAGGAAGAAGGCGGAGATGCCGGCGACGAAGAGCGGGTGCGTCGTGACCAGCACCACGCTGTTGGCCACCGAGGTCATCTTGACCGAGGCGATCCAGAGCGAGAAATGGACCGCAAGTACCAGTCCCACGGCCGCCAGCCGGAGCAGGTCCCGGCGATCCAGTCCCTGCAGGGCGTCCCGCTCGTAGATCGCCACGAACGGCACGAGCATGAGCGTTGTGAAGAGCAGCCGGTAGAACGAGATGGTCAGGGGCCCGCTCCCGGCGTACATTATCATTATGGCCGAGGTGCCGACGGCCAGGACCGCGATCGCAACGGCGATCCGGCCCCGGCCCTCGGAAGGCGCGAGCTGGTCGCCGGGCGCCGGCTGCGGGGAGGCGACCGCGTACGGTCGGGGAATGCGGCCTGCGGCCGGATATGGCCAATGGCCGTCGCCACCCGCCTGCCGTCCCACGTTTGTCAGCTCCCGAGACCCGGCTTCAATGCTTCTTCAGATATTCCCTGAGCCCCGGCGTGAATATGACCTTGCCGTCCAGCACCGGGTAGCCGTATGGCAGTATCGTGCTGTGGCCGTCGTCGTGCTGGACCTCGAGCTCGGTCGAGAGCTTTATCTTTTCGAGCTTCATGCCCAGCGCTATCAGCCGGCAGACCACCACCGCGCTGTCTATCGAGAGCTGTATCTTCCCCAGGTTGCGCGCCCGGCAGCCCATTTTGTCGGTCAGGAGCCTCCCGGTCTTCCCCGTGAAGCCCTCGCTGCCGAGGATACCGCCGACGACTAGCGCGCCGGCCTTCTCCAGGTCCGCCGTCACCAGCGCCTTCGGCGCCGCCGGGTCGAGGACGATGGTGCCCCTCGGGCGGAACTCCTTGAGCGCCGAGAGGCTCGACTTGTGGACGGCGCTCTTCGCGGTCTTTGAAGCGCCGCTTTTAATGTCGTTGCCGGCATCATCGAAGAATGCGGCGACCTTGACGAACGCGGACAAGGCCTGGAAGAGCTTCGGGTCGGAGACGTTGGTGAAGACGGCGCCCGGCCAGCTCAGCAGGCTGTGCTTGTACTCGAGCATCAGCCACTCCGACCAGTTCTCGCAGTTCTCGATGTACATGCGGGGGAGCTTCGGTTCCGGCGCGGTCGCCTTCGGCATGCGTTTCCTCCGGGCCATTGATGCCCTACCGCGTATAAGGAATTTGCCGGGGGATCGGAAAGGGCGGCGGCCGGGCAAAAGGGTTTTGAGCCTGGAGCGCTTTGATATTGTCAATGCTCAACCGCCTGACCGCCTTCGCCGCCGCCCTCTTCGCGCTGGGCATCGCGCTGGTCGCCCTGAGCATCCTTCGCGGCGAGGGGGGCGCCGGCCTTTTCGTCTGCGTGCCGTTCTTCCTCGGCACGGGCCTCTTCGCGTCGCTGGGTGTGCTGTGCTTCCTCGGCGGGATGGTCATGCTTTTCCTGGGGATGGCGCGTGGCGCAGCGGAGGCCGTTGGCCCTGGCGGCCGTGGGGGGCCTGCCGGCCCGGAGGGCCCGGCGGGGCCGGCGGCCGGCGATGACGCGGACGCGGCACCCCGAACACGAGCCGGCGGGGTCATATTGCTGGGCCCGATACCCCTGGTATTCGGTTCGGACGCGGGCATCTCCCGGTCCATGTTCTACCTCGCGCTGGGGCTCATGGCGGGGCTCGTTGTGGCGCTCCTGGCGCTGGCGCTTATTTAGGACTGCCTCGGAACCTGAGAATCAAAGTACTTCAATGAGTTGTCGCGATAATCACCGCGATACAGGTGGCCTACAGCTTCACGCCCTATGCATTGCCGGACCTGCTCGGAGCCCTGCTCACGTTCATAATGCTGTACCTTCTGGTCAAGTTCGCCCCCGAAAACCGGGTGAACCTCGTCTTGGCCCTGTACCTGTTCTTTGCGACGCTTTCCTCGCTCTCCATGGCCCTGACGATCGAATCCTCCGATGCCGCCTCGGCTCGGCCGTGGCTTGCGTTCAGCAACATATCGCTTGTGGTCCTGTTCCCGCTCCAGATACATTTCCTGCTCCTGTACTCGGGGAGGGGGAAATGGTTCACCGAGTATCCTTTCCACCCGGCGGTCCTCTACACCCCGGCGATATTCCAGCTGGTGTTCATAAACATCCGGTGGCTGTTCGAGCTGCTGTTCGTGTTCTGGCTGATAGTGCTCTACCTGGTGATGTCGTTTGCGGGCTGGTGGCTGCTGAAGGAGCCCAACAGCTTCCGGCGCGCCCAGAACACGCTGGTCTATCTTTTCATGCTCCCCCCGGCGCTGTGGCTCCTCATGCGCATCCTGGCCGGGTTCTTCGCTCCCGGGCTGTTCGACTGGATGGCCGGCTACTTCTTCGCCTGCGCCGCCGGCCTGGCGATCTACGCCATGCTCCGGCACCAGATGCTCAACACGAAGATCGTCCTGCGCAGCGGCCTGGTCATATTCATCTCCTCGATCATAACCGGGGTCGCGTTCTTCGTGGCGATGGCGGTAATTGCCTGGCTCTTCGGATTGCCCCTTGAGAAAGGGGTTACCGCCATGTCCGTGGTGGCCGTGGTGGTCCTGAGCTGGTTCTTCAAGCCGCTCCTGGACGCCGGGACCAGGCTCCTGGAATGGCTCGCCCCGGACCTGAAATGGAAGGAGTGCCGGCTGGAGCAGGTCTTCCTCATGGACTACAACGGCATACGCGTCGCCTCCGCCCGCCGGCACGATTCGAACATCGACCTGGACCTCGCCGGAGGCATGCTCACCGCGGTCTCGGAGTTCCTTCGGGATGCCTTCAAGGCTGAGAAAAAGGACAGCGTGAGAACCATTGGCATGGGTCGGTTCAAGCTGCTCGTGGAACACGCCCCCCCGGTCTACATGGCCCTCGTCTTCACGGGCGACGAGACGCCCGAGCTGCGCCAGGACGTCCGGGCCATCCTGTCCAGCGTCCTCGCGGCGCACGGCGAGATGCTGAAGCAGTGGGACGGCAACCGGGCGGGCATGGAGGACGTGGACGGCCTCCTGCAGGGGCTCCTTGCAAAGTCGGGGATAAAACCGACCGCCGCCTGAGAATTGCCCGACATGTAGCCTTCCTGTTAAAATGTAGGCTACATGATTTGCTCGTTTATATATATAGGCGGCCCCCAGATGAACTGCCATAACCGGAGGGGCTGGAATGGGGAGGGAACAAGGCGCAAGGCGCAGGGCGCAGGGTGGAAGGGGTCGTTTTGGGAAGGCGCTCGTCCTAGGGGGCCTATTGCTTTTCGGGACCATCTTCGGGGCAGCCACGCTGGCCCTGCGGTCGGGGAGCATCTGGCCCGGCGAGTACGACCAGGGCGTGTTCGTTTTCACGAACGGCTACCTGAACGGCGGGGACACCAACCAGCTGGTGGTCGTGGCCTCCGACCGGTCCAACATCCCCCTGGCCGGCCAGGATGTGGTCGTGTCGTTCGCCAACGCCACAGGCCGCCACACCCTCCTGACCGGAAAAACGGATTCAAAAGGCATGCTCTCGGCCTCCGTCTACCTCCCGGCCCAGCCCGGCCGCGAGGTCCTGTTCACTGTGGAGGCCGCGGGAGAGACGACCGAGCGCCACCTGACCGTTTTCAACGAGGCCTCCTATGCAGGGGCATTCGCGACAATTGACAGTCCAGGCGGCTCCGGCTCCGGAAGCGGCTCCGGAAGCGGGGCCGGTCCGGGGGAGCCGGCCCTTCCCGTCAAGCTCTACCTCTCATTGGACAAGCCCCGCTACCAGCCGGGCCAGGTCATGCACCTGCGCACCCTCTGCTTCCGCGAGGGCGCCGCCGTGACCGAGTACGTGACTTACGAGGTCTCCGACCCGAGCGGCAACAAGCTCTTCCGGGGAAGCTTCCCTGCCAACAGGTTCGGTGTCACCTCTTTCGATTATCCGATATCGGAGATACTGCCGCTCGGCGACTACAGGATATCGGCGAACACCAGCTCCGCTGCAACCTTCAAGACCATCCCCATCGAGCGCTACGTCCTTCCCAAGTTCTCGGTGGCATTCAAGGACCTCAAGGGCTTCTATACAATAGACGACCAGATAAAAGCCTCGTTGGACGTCAATTATTTCTTCGGAAAGCCGGTGGAGGGCAACGCCCATGTGGTGGCCCGGCTGGAGCCTGAAAGCTACGGCTGGTACCGCTCCGGGTCGGGTTTGCACAGTGCCAAGGAGCTCCTGAACGCCTCCTTCCCCGTGCAGCAGGGCAAGGGCGGGTTCACCGTCCCCAGCGCCCGGAGCTTTGGGGTCTCGCCCAATTACCGCTGGGCGCAGTACAACCTCGTGCTCACCGCCGAGGTCACGGACACGGCCGGCCACGCCGAGCGCAAGACCGCCTCCGTGGCCGTCTCCCCCCAGTCGTTCTATTTCACGTATATCTCCGAGTCCTATACGCCGGGCCAGCCGACCGCGGTTTCCGTCGTCGTGCGCGACCCGGTCGGGGGGCCGCTCGAGGGCATGGAGGTGTTCCTGGTCCAGGGCTCCTACGCGCTGGACGAAGCCCAGACGGACGGGCGCGGCCTCGCCACATTGCGCTTCACCTACGACTTCCAGACATCGCTCCGCATCACGGTCCGGGGCGGCTCTCCCTTCCGGGAGCAGACCGAGACCCTCTGGCTCGGCGGCCCCGGCGCCGTCAAGCTCGTCCCCGACAAGCGGTTCTACGAGGTGGGCGAGACCGCCACGGTGAAGGTGCTGGCGGACCCCGCCGACGACTTCAGCGGCGTCGCGGGCGTCGCCCTGGCCGACGTGCTCGTCAACGGCGAGCCCGTGGTCCACAAGGAGGCGGCCTTCAGGGACCGCGAGGCGGCCTTCTCGTTCAAGGTCACCAAGGCGATGCTCCCGGCGTTCGAGCTGCAGGCGGGCAAGCTGTCCGTGATGAGCTACGAGCAGTACTGGAGGAAGCAATCCGGATATTTCACGGAGGACGTCTACCCCATGCAGTTCACCGACCGCTACACGATGGCCCGCGACCGCGTCTCCATCGGCGTGGGGCTCAGAAGCGAGCTCGACGTGTCGGTCTCGGCAAGCAAGGGCTCCCTCAAGCCGGGCGAGCAGGTCGAGCTGTTCTTCAAGACGATGAACGGCACGACGCCCGTGAGCGCCGCGCTGGCCGTCGCCATAGTCGACGAGGCCCTGCTCTCGATGGGCGGAGAGAGCGCGTTCGACGACATCCGGGCGGACCTCTCCCAGGACCCCGGCTACCAGCAGTACAGCATCTACTCCTACGTCTGGGGCCCGGTGGCGGTCAAGCGGGCGCCGATGTTCTCGGCGTCCGTGTTCTACGACTACACGCCCTCCGACGGCTTGCTCCAGTACTCCTCGATGAACAAGGCCGGCGACAAGGTTTCGGCCGTGCCCGACGCGGGCAACATCTCGAAGCTCTCGCTGGGGCTCGCCCTCTTCGGCGTGCTGGGCTATTTCGGGGTGATAGGCCTCGGAATCATGTACCGCAAGACCGCGGTGGCCCTGCTGGCCGGGAGCCTCCTCCTGATAGCGGCGGTGCCCCTCGCCATGGAGGGCGCCCTCAAGCCCAAACCCGTCGAGTACGCGGACACCTCCCAGCAGCTGAGCTTCAACCAGTCCTCCAGCGGCCCCGGCCTCTACTACCCGGCCGAAAGCGGAGGGGCAAAGAACGGCGGCGCGGGAGCTCCCGCCCCGTCACAGTGGGATACCCTGGGGCCATCTAGGTTTAGTTGGGGCGCAAGATTGGTTGACTCCGACTCGATGGACGGCCCGGGTGCGTCGGGAGGGACAGGCTCCCTCGTCGCCCCCTCGAAGGCCGTCACGGTCCGCCGCTGGTTCCCCGAGCTCTGGTACTGGAACCCGATGGTCCTGACCGACGAGAGCGGCCGGGCCTCGATAAAGCTGAACGCCCCCGACTCCATCACCACCTGGCGCATCGACACGCTGGCATCGACCGCCGACGCCCGGATAGGCGTCGGAAACGGAAGCCTCGTCGTGTTCCAGCCGTTCTTCGTCGACCCGGACCTCCCCGTCTCGGTCGTCCGCAACGACCGGTTCACGTTCAAGGTCGCGATATACAACTACGAGACGACCGAGAAGACGGTAGCCGTCCGTCTGATTCCCTCCGGATGGTTCCAGGTGCTGGGCACGGACCAGGTCACGGCCGTCGTGGCTGCCAACTCCGTTTCGTCGGTGATGTTCACGATCAAGGCCCTCAAGGTCGGCGTCCAGCCGCTGACGGTGTCCGGGAGCACGGACACCCGGGAGGACATCGTCACGCGGGAGCTTCGCGTCGAGCCCGACGGCAGGCTCTCCGAGGACATACGCAACGGCCTGCTCGTGAACACGACGTCGGCGGAAATGGCCTTCACGCTCAGCGGGAGCCGCATCGCCGGCTCCGAGAACGCTTACCTGAAGCTCCAGTCCAGCGTCGAATCCATCATCATCGACGGGGCCGAGGGCTTCATCACGGTCGTGTCCGGGTGCGGGGAGCAGTCGACCTCAAGGCTCTCGGTGGACATCCTGGCCTACCAGAACTACCTCAAGGGCGACGTCGACCAGAAGAACCTGAGCCTGTACCAGGACACCATCTACAAGGGCATCCAGCACGAGGCACGGTACCTCTCGACCAACACGGGCGGCCACGGCCGGGCCATAGTGTGGCATTCCGGCGAGAAGCCCGACATCTGGCTCACCGCCTGGGCCATCCAGGCCTACGTGAACCTGCGCGAGGCCGGCTTCAACTTCGACGGCCGGATCATCCCGGACCTGCAGACCTACCTTCTCTCGGCCCAGGCCGACGACGGCTCGTGGGACTTCCCCGACGTCGGCCACTGGTCCATCAACTCGGAGCTCGAGAACAGCAAGGTGGCCGCGACCGCCTACATCCTCCGGGCGCTGATGATATCGGGGCTGGGCCCCTCCCACGCCAGCGCCGTAAAGGCCCGGTCCCACCTCGAATCCAACGTCGCCGCCATGGGCGGGGATTTCACCCGGGCGCTTTCGCTCGACGCGCTGGAGCTTGCCCAGGGCTCCGGCTCCGTGCGCGGCTCGCTCGTCTCGAAGCTCGCCTCGACCGCGGTGGGCGGCGGAAACGGGGCCCTCCACTGGGAATATTCGGACAAGACCTCCTCCGGCCGGGACCACTACCGCAGCGACAACACGGTCGAGACCACGGGCTACGCGGTCATGGCGCTCGCCCGGGCGGGCGCCGGCATCGACCTCGTGCAGGGCGGGGCCAAGCACCTCGTGCTTTCGAGGTCGGGCGGCGGCCACTGGGGCTCGACCCACAACACGGCCGTGGCGTTCAGCGCGCTCAACAGCCTCTCGGAGCTCACCCCGATGAAGAGCATGACCGTGGAGGTCTTTGTCGACGGGACCGCGGCCGACCGCGTGACCATCGACGAATCCAACAAGGACCTCACGTTCCTCACCGATCTTGGGCCCTGGTTCGTCTCGGGCGACGGGCCCGTCGCCACCCGCCAGGTCACCGTGACCATCCAAAGCTCCGGCGAGGGCGGGGTGTTCTACCACCTGTACACGAAGCAGCACATCGACTGGGCGCAGGCCGCGCCGCCGGCGTCGCCGGCCCTGGCGCTTGCCGTCAACTACTCCTCGACGAGCACGGCGGTCGGGACCCAGCTTTCCGCCACGGCCTCCGTCGCCTACAACGGCCCGGCCCCGGGCCTGCAGATGGTGCTCGTGGACCTGCGGGCGCCGACCGGGTTCGTGCTGGACGAGACCAATTTCGACGACCTGCTCTCCCGGGGCGTCATTAGCTTCTACGAGTTCCGGGGCGCAGGCCAGGCCCTCGTGTACATCGACGGCCTGGAGCGGGCGCAGCCGAGGAGGCTGGAGTACACCTTGACGGCGATGACGCCGGCCACATCCCTACTACAGCACGTCAACGCATTCGACATGTACAACACGACGCTCGCGGTGGAGCTGGGGCCGGTGGCGTTCAGCGCCCTCTGAGCGGGACGGGTAAACCGGTAAACCGGGGAACCGGTAAACCGGTACCGGCTTACCGGTTTACCGGCTTACCGGCTTACCCGTAGATACAAAATATATATGCGCCCGTCCGATTTGGGTTCATGGACCTCAAGAAGATAAGGCGCGACTTCCCGACCATAAACCGGGAAGTGGGGGGCAAGCCCATCGTCTACATGGACAGCGCCTGCATGTCTCTCAAGCCCCGGCAGGTCACGGACGCGCTGGTGGACTACTACACGCGCCTCGGGGCCTGCGGAGGGCGCTCCGTGCACAAGCTCGCCACCGAGGTCTCGATAAAGTTCGAGGAGGGCCGCGAGCGCCACCGGCGGTTCATCAACACCAACGACCACCGCGAGATAATCTTCACGCGCAACACCACCGAGAGCATCAACCTGGTCTCGCAGTGCCTGGACCTGAAGAAGGGCGACATCGTCGTCACGACGGACCGGGAGCACAACTCCAACCTGGTCCCGTGGCTCCGGCTCCGCGACACGAAGGGCATAGTCCACGTGCCGTTCAAATCGAACGACGACAACACCTTCTGCCTCGAGAAATTCGCCCAGTTCATGAGCAAGAAGGTAAAGCTCGTCTCGATGGTCCACACGGGCAACCTTGACGGCGTCACCATCCCGGCCGAAGAAATAATCAAGATAGCCCACGACCACGGCGCCCTGGTGATGCTCGACGGGGCCCAGAGCGTCCCGCACCAGCACGTCGATGTGAAGAAGCTGGATGTCGACTTCTTCGCCTACTCCATACACAAGATGCTCGGACCGACCGGAATGGGCGTCCTCTACGGCAAGTACCAGCACCTCGAGAGCATGCCGCCCTTCCTGGTCGGCGGGGACACCGTCGAATCGACGCACTACGACAGCTACAGGATGCTCAAGCCGCCGGCCAAGTTCGAGGCCGGGCTCCAAAACTACGGCGGTGTCATTGGCTCGGCGGTGGCGGCCGAGTATCTCATGAACGTCGGCCAGGAGAACATCCACGCCCACGAGGTCCGCCTGTCGGAGATCATCACGAAGGGCCTGAAGGAGATAGACGGGTGCAGGATCATCGGGCCCCCGCAGGCGGAGCTGCGCGGCGGCATCAACAGCTTCAACATCGCCGGATTGGAGTCGCACGACATCGCCATGATACTCGACGAGGTCGCGAACATAATGATACGGTCGGGTATGCACTGCGTGCACTCCTGGTTCAACGCGCGCAAGATGAGGGGCTCGGCCCGGGCGTCGCTGTATCTTTACAATACGGAAGAGGAGTGCAAGCTCTTCGTGGACACACTCAAGGACGTGGCGAAGAGCTTCGCGTAGGCCCGCTCAGAGGCTTATCCCGTAGATCGCCCCGTACTTCTGCTTGAGATAACGCAGGAAGTGGTCCTCGTTCAGGCCCTCGCCCGTCACGCGCTTGATGAGGTCCGACGCTCCGTAGCGCTTGCCCTGGCTGTGGACGTTCTTCCGGAGCCAGCCCAGGAGGCCCGAGAAGTTGCCCTGGGCGAACTGGTCCTCCAGGCCCGGGAGGTCCTTTTTGGCCTTGTCATAGAGCTGGGTGGCGTAGATGGTCCCGAGGCTGTAGGTCGGGAAGTAGCCCAGCGCGCCTATGGACCAGTGGATGTCCTGGAGGCAGCCTTGGGCGTCATCGGGCACCTTGAGGCCCAGGTAGTTCTCGAACCGCTCGTTCCAGAAGCCCGGTATCTCGGACGTTTTGAGCTTGCCGGAGAAGATGGCGTTCTCCACCTCGAAGCGCAGCATCACATGCAGGTTGTAGGTGACCTCGTCGGCCTCGACCCGTATGAAGGAGCGCTTGACGGTGTTCACGGCCCGCTGGAAGTCCTCGGCCCGCACGCCGGCCATCGACGGGAAAACGGTTTGCAGCTTCGGCAGGAAGTGCCTCCAGAACGGCAATCCGCGCCCGACGATGTTCTCCCACATGCGCGATTGGGACTCGTGTATGCCCAGCGAGATGGATTCCGCCAGGGGGGTATGGTAGTACTTTTCCAAGAAGCCCTGCTCGTACATCCCGTGGCCCGCCTCGTGAACGGCGCCGAACACAGCCGGGCGGAGGTCGTGCTCGTCGTACCGGACGGTTATCCGCACGTCGCGCATCGAGCCCACCGTGAAAGGGTGCGGCGCGACGTCCATCCGGCCGGTGTCGAGGCTGTACCCTATCTGCTTCACGATGTCCAGAAGGAACAGCCGCTGCTTCTCCTCGGGGAAGTCTCCCTTGACAGGGGACTCGTCGACCTTGGTGCTGCAGTCGAGGATCTTCGAGACCACGGGCACGAGCTTGTCCCGGAACCTCGAAAAGAGCACCTCCACCTCGGAGGTCTTCATGTAGGGCTCGTACTCGTCGAGGAGCGCGTCGTAGGGCCTGTCCTCGTAGCCGACGCACTCGGCCACCTTCGCCTTCAGCCCTATCATCTTCCTCAGGAGCGGCTCGAAGGACTTGTAGTCCTTGGCCTTGCGCGCCTTCACCCAGGCCTGCATCGCAAGCGATTCCGTCTTGGAGATCTCCTGCAAAAGCTCCTTCGGGATGGCCGTGGCGCGCTTGTGCTTCCGGAGCATCTCGCGCACGACGACCTTCTGGTCGGGGTTGAGGCGCTTGTGCTTCCGAAGCGATGAAAGCAGGCGCCCCATCTTCCTCGAGGTGAGCCTCTCGTGCACGATGCCCGTGAGCGCCGCCTTCTGGATGGCCCGGTCCGGCACGGCCCCCGGCGGGATGTAGGTCTCCTCGTCCCAGGTGAGCAGGCCGCCTATCTGGTCCAGCGCGCCGAGCTCCCTGACCAGCCCCAGAAACTCCGAATACTCCCTCTCCATGGCGTTTCCACCATCCGTTCCGCGTATATATTATGAATATATGAACGTTCCAACATGCACTCTCAGAAACGGTGAGACAATGTTCATATAGGCCATCCCGCCATTTAAATGGTCCTCCGCTCCGGAAAAGGCAGGGACCGCCATGGCAGGCCGCATACCACCCGAGGTCGTGCACCTTCTCAACAACCCCGAAGGCAGGTTCGTGCTGGTAAAGGGAAAGGCCGGCACCGGCAAGACGCTTTTCTGCCTCGAGCTGGTGCGGGAATGCGGGGGCCTCTACATCTCCACCCGGGTGAGGCCCGACAGGCTCTACGCCGACTGCCCCGGCCTCGAGGAGTGCGTCCCGGCGGACTTCATCATAGACGCCGCGACGGACATCGACGAGAACATACTCAAGGACTACCTGGCCAAGCCCCGGCACGGCGCGGGCGGGCTTCCTCCCCCGCCGCCGCCCCCTTCGAAGAAGTCCGAGGCCGGCTTCATGGCCGAGCTCGCGATGCCGCCGCTGTTTCGCAAGATACTGCACAAAATCGAGGTCGCGCAGATACCCTTCGTCGTGGTCATAGACAGCTGGGACGCGGTGTTCTCCTATTCGGAGGGTCCAAAGGCCGACCTGAAGCGGGGCTGGTCACGCGAGGAGCTCCGGGCCCTGCTCTTCAACGCCTTCCGCAACCGCAACGTGAACCTCGTCATGGTGGGCGAGAACGGGCAAAACAGCGAGCTCGACTACCTCGTCGACGGCGTCATCGACATGCGCCGCGAGCGCTGGAACGGCCGGATCCTTAGGGTGATGCACCTCACGAAGACCCGCGGGACGGAGGCGGTCCACCCCGAGTACCTCTTCACCCTGCACGGAGGGCGGTTCCAGTTCTTCGAGCCGTTCGTGCCCAAGATACCGGCAAGGCCCAGACCCTGGAAGCCGATGGACGACACCGAGGCGAGGTTCTCCTCGGGCAGCGAGGACCTGGACCGCCTCCTCGGCGGGGGGTTCCGCCGGGGCACGACGGTCCTCCTGGAGCTCGGCGATACGGTGCCCGACGAGGCCCTGGAGCAGTTCGTGACCCAGGTGAGCGCCAACTTCCTGTCCCAGAGGAGGGCGATGCTCATGGTCCCGCCCGGCGGGATGGACATGGAGTCCATCGCCCAGAGGGGGATACGCGACGCCGGCGAGGAGGTCTTCAACGCCTGCGTCCGCCTCATCGAGAAGGGCGGGGGCCCGGTCCCGCGGGACAAGCCGTACATAATGTCGCTCAAGTTCGAAAACCCCCGCCAGGACTTCAACGACTGGCTCTACATCTACAAGACCCTGCGGCAGAAGACGGGCCAGCCCGTCTTGGAGATCGTCGGCATCGACACGCAGGAGGCGCGCTACGGCGAGGAGGCCTACAAGGAGCTCCTCAGCGTCTCGTCGGAGTTGACGCGCAAGGAGGGCAACCTCACCATCCGCATCACCCGCCCGGGCATGGAGGGCCTGACCCGCCGATGCGCCAACGTTTCGGACGTCCACCTCAAGATGGTCGAGCTCAGCGGGACCGTCCTGCTCTACCTCGAAAAGCCGCGCTCCGGGCTGTTCTTCATGGACACGGACGCCGGCGGCGGGAACATAAGGATCACCTTGTCGCCGTTGGTGTAGGGCAGCAAGGGAGCAGGGGAGCAAGGGAGCAAGGGACTGGGCGGCTGTGGAAGGATGCCCAAGCCCGTTTCCCCCTGCTGCCTTGCTGCCCTCCTGCCTTCAACAAATTATATAGAGTTCCGCGCCATAACCGCGGCTTGCAGATGGCGAACGAGATCGTGATCGGGGTGGCGATACTTGCCGGGGCCGTGGTGCTGGCCTGGGTGCTCTCCTGGAAGAGCCGCAAGGGCCCGAAGAGGCACGAGGTCGACTGCCCCCACTGCAAGGGCCGGATGCCCCACGACTCCCACACCTGTCCCAACTGCACCAGGCCCATACGCAGGTGTCCCACCTGCGACGCGTACATCCTCGAGGAGGGCGGCAAATGCGAGGTCTGCGGCGAGGGCGCGGCCAGGGGCCCTCGCAAGGTCCACCGGTGCCCGAAATGCGAAAATCCCGTCCCGGGCGACTCACGCCGGTGCCCCCGATGCGGCGAGGAGTACTGGTCGCCGATAGTGAACGGGAAGTGATCCCCCGTGCTCAGTGGCAGCGCAGGTTCTCCGTTATCGCCGGCGAGACGGCGGCCCGGTGGAAGAAGCCCGCCGCCACGGACACGAAATTCTCGTTGCAGAACCAGGCGAGGACGCTCATCCTGGCCACGAGGACGGTCTCGGTCCGGCCGAGGACGGTCACCGTCTTGTACACATTGTAATCCTGGCGCAGGGCGCCATGGCCCTGGACGGTCGCAGTCGCCTCGCCCGAGAAGCGCACGTCCACGTCGATGCCGTACTGGTCGCGCAGGTAGCCCTCTGTGATGCCCTCGGCGCTGCGCATCGCGGCGCTGTAGGCCTTGTCCGGGACCTGGATGGTCCTCACCGTCAGGACGACGACCACGGACCGCTCGACCGGCGCGACATAATCGATCTCGTAGGTGTACGGCAGGGCCTGGTACACCTTCTCGCTGGCCGTGTAGGTCAGCCCCTCGAGGCGCGCCGGCGGGACCGGGTAGGAAAAGAAGCCGATATACATTATTGCCACGAGCAGGTAGCAGGCCAGCCACAGCCCGACGCGCCTTTTGAGGCTTCCGGGGCGTTTCACGGGCCGCCTCTTCTCCGGCGCCTCCCCGTTCCCGGCCTCCTCGGCAATCCCGGGAGCCTCCGCCTCCGCCTCCGGTCCATCGGCCGGCCCCTCCTCCCGTTCCAGCCGGTCCACGGCCAGTTCGACGGCGTTATCGGGCTCCTCCGAAGGGTCGCCCACGACGATGACAGCCGGCCCCTTCTTTCCCTTGGCGCCGCCCGGCATCTAGACCCCTCCGAGAAGGACGATGGCCATGATGAGCACGACCGTCATGAGGACGCCCTGGACCAGCTCCCATTTCAGCCTCGAGCGGCCGTACTCGAGGTAGCCTCCGAGGGCGCTCGTGCCCAGCATTACGGGGAAGAAGAAGCTCCCCGGCATGCCGGCGTAGATGAAGAGCACCGCCAGTATGCCCCAGAACGACGACACGCCGCCGAGAAGGTCCGAGAGGCGCTTCTCGTCGAAGTACATGGCCGCGTTGTAGAGCAGGGTCGGAAGCGGCGTGGCCGCCAGGAGCAGGACGGCGCCGTCCACTACGGCTCCCTCCCTGAGGGTCGGGAGCCGCTTTCGCTGTCGTTGCCTTCGGAAGGAGGTTGGTTCTTCCTCCGCAACAGGAGGAGCAGGGCAGCAAGGATGATGACCGCGGCCAACGCCGCGCCCGCCATCAGGGCGGGGTCGACGCGTTTCGACGAATCCAGCGGGGCCTGGCCGGGGGGCTTCGCAGGCTCCTCGTAGGTGACGGTCCGGTCCAGCGAGGCGCCGTTGCCGGCCGGGTCGGAGGCCTCAAGGCGTATCTGGTTGGGCCCCGGCCTCAGGGAAATGTTCGTGCTGAAATTGCCGTCCGGCGCCACGATGACGGGTGCGCCGTTCACGGAAAGGGCGGCGCCCGGCTCCGTGCGCCCCCTGAGTTGCAGCGCCGCCGATTGCACGATGGTCCCATTTGCCAGGTCCAGGTCGAGGAACGGGGCGGTCCGGTCCAGTGTCACGCTGACCGTGACGGACGCCTGGTTGCCCGCCGGATCCACCGCCTGGACGTGGATGGTATTGACGCCCTCGACGAGCATGATGTCGGTCGAGAAGAACGGGCCCGCGCGGACGGCGCCGGCGCCGTTGACGGCGACGCGGGCGCCCGGCTCGGCCGTGCCCGAGACGGTCATGACGGCCCGCCCCGTCACCTCGCCGTTCTGCGGGGAGGTCAATGTCAGCGCCGGAGATATGGTGTCGCGGGTGATGTTGACCGAGGCGAAGCCGGTGTTCCCGGCGGCGTCTCGGGCCGAGGCGGATATCGTGTTGGTCCCCTCCTGCAGCGCCACAGTCGAGGTGAACTGGCCCAGGTAGAACGGGGCCGCTTCACCGTTGACCATCACGGTCGCGCCCGGCTCCGTTCTCCCCGAGAGCTCGATGGAGGTGCTGTTGACCAGAATGTCCTGGGCCGGATAGGTTATCTCGACGACGGGCGGGAGGGAATCGACCCGGACGGAAAGGGAGGCGGTCCCGGTGTTGCCCCGTTCGTCCGAGGCCTCGGCGGTGATGGAGTTGTCGCCCTGGGCGAGGTCGAGCGTGGCGTTCCATTCCGAGGTGCCGTCGGCGGTCACCCAGTCGCCGGTGCCGGCGCGCAGGCGGACCGAGGCGACGCCCTGGTCGTCGGAGGCGGTGCCCGAGAAAACGCAGGAGGTGCGGTTCAGGAGCGTGTTGTTCGCGGGGAAGTTGAAGCGGACCGAAGGGGCGGTCACGTCGCCCAGCGTGAGCGAAAGGTCCATGTTCTGGTTCAGGTTCACCGAGAGGTTCCTGGCGAGGCCGTCTTTGGTGGCGTTGAGTGAAAGAGGGGTGAAATATGTCGTCCCGTTCCATGTTCTGATATACTCGGTGATCTCCTGGCGGGGCGTCCGGCCGTCGGGGCCGGACCGGACCGACGACAGCAGGTTGCCGGAGCGGTCGGATGTCCGGAGGGTGGCCCCGTCGGCCGGGGTCCCGTTCTGATAGGTGATGGTCGTGTCGAGGTGCCAGGCGACCTCGAGCGAGGCGCCGGAAAATACCATGGAACGCTCCGGCCGGAACGTCGTGTTCACCGCCTTCGTGCTGTTGGCCCAGACCGAAACAAGCGTCCCGTTCCCCGAGAGCGCCGAATCCCAAAGCCCCCATTCTCCGGAGAGGTTCAGCTGTGCCCCCTCGGGTTCCCCCTCCGGGGCCTGGAAACTCGAGCGGCGTATGGCGCCCGTCCTTTTCACCGAGGCGTTCACGGCTTGCAAATTGGCCCCGAAGGTCGAATCGTCCACCGCCAGGTCATCCGCCCACGGCGCACGGATGGAAACAACGCACCCCAGAAACGAGCTTCCCGCGACCGACGCGTTCCCCAGGACGACGAGCCCCTCCGTGCAGCCGCTGAACGAGCAATCCAGGACCGTCGAGTTCCATCCCGCATCGAAACCCAGGGCGCAATCGGTGAACGAACAATCCCGGATCAGGTTGTCCCTGCGGATATTATCATAGTACCAGCCCTGGATCCCGGTGGTGCAGTTGCGAAAATCCGAATCCTCGACCCGGGTTCGGTCGGAAAGGAGGACCCCCCTGTTACAGTTCTCGAACGTGCAATCGGCGATGACCGCGCCGGGCCCGCTGAACGCCCCCTGGGTGCAATTGTAGAATGTGACGCCGGAATACCGGGTGGCATTGTAGAAACGGGCGCCGACAAGGCTGTTTTGGACCCGGGTGCCGTCAAGAACAGGCCCGGGCTCGGATTCGCATTCGAGGACGCCCTCCAGCACGCAATCGGTCAATGACGCGTCCGGCGTCCGGAGGCCCATCCATATTCCCCCGCCGCCGCCCGGCCCTCTCAGGAAGCTGGAATTGTCGATGGACGCGCTCCCTGCAATGGTGAAGCTCAGCTGCCCATCGGGGAGCGCGATGAATGTGCAGTTGCCGGCTTCGATGGACGAGGTTGCGTCGATGGAGATGGCCTGCCTGGTGAGGTTCCCGACGAGCGTCACATTCCTGAATGCGAGTTCGGCGCCGATGACAGTGATGTTTCCGTCGAGGAGAATCGTCTCGTTCTCCACCCAGGTGTCCTGCGTGATGACCCAGTCGCCCGAGGCGGGAGGCGGGTAATCTCCCCCGCCGTCCGATAGGACCGGCAAGGCCGGCATGACGAACATCGCCAGCGCTAGGATGACCGGGGTCCCGAACCTTCTGCGCACGCCATCTTAATGGTGTTTCATCCGATATATATCTTGAGAGGCCCCAGTTGATGGCCGTGACAATGACCACGCCGTCGCAGCGCGAGCCGTCGCTCCTCCGGCCGGGCTGCGGGCCCGCCGGCCTGATGGCCATCATCTCGGACCGGACCTCCGAGAACCGGGCGCCGGGGGCCGCCGCCCAGGTCACCATGAAGGGCGCCCGGGCGAGCTCCGCCGGGCTCGCCACGGGCCGGGGCCGGTACCTGGAACGCCAGGAGGGCCAGCGGAACCTGAACTCCGCGCCCGACTGCAGGGCCGACCCCGCCAGGTAGCCCCCGAAGACGAATGCGGAGAGCAGGAGGTACGCCTCGAGCCCGGCGCCCAGCAGCGCGAACACCGCCGCCGCCGGATAGCTGAGCAGGAGGTCCCCGAGCAGGAGGCGGACGTACTCCCGCCTCGTCTTCGGGCCGATGAACTCGCGCATCGTGAAGTACTGGACGGGCCAGCCCAGGGCGAGTACTATCAGGATGTAGGCCATCGGGACGCTGACGAAAAAGACGGGCAGGGTGCAGAAGGCCATGAACGCCGCCTTGACGGCGGCGCCGTAGATGAAGTAGGGGTGGCGGGCCGAAAGCCCCTCATCGGAGGAGACGCCCGACCGGACTGCCAGGCTCGGTATCCCGAAGCGCCTGTCATTATCGGCGTCCTTGAGGTTGTTGCCCCACTGGGTGAAGAGCACCAATGCGGCCACCACACCGATATACGGCCAGGTGAGCACCGTGGGCGTCCCGACAGCGAGCACCCCGAAGAGCGCAAAGGCCGCATACCCCACGGACTGGGCGAGGTCGTTCACGATGAATGTGCGCTTGCCGGCGGTGCAGTACCACATCATCCACGCCGATGCCAGAAGGAGCGCGAGGAAGGATGGAACACCGAAAACGTACAGCGTTGTGAGGAGCGACACCGGGACGAAGCAGGCGACAAGCCCCCTGGCCTCCTCGGGTGAGATGATGCCGCTGACCAGGGGCTTGCGGGAAAGCGCCCGCACGGCCGAATCGAGCTTTCTGTCCCAGAGCTCGTTGAGCGCGGCGCCGCTCATGTGTGCGAGGGTGGATATGACGGCCATCCAAACCAGGTCGGTCATCGACGGACCGCGGGTGGCGGTCAGGCTGCCCAGAATCGCCACGGCCGCGGTCACGGGAGCGCCCTGCACCCGCCCGACATCCATGAACGCCCGGAACTTCTCGAACGCCATCTTTGCACCCGATGCCCTCTTTTGGACGGCGAAAACTATATTTATTGAGGTTTACATGTAAACTACCATGATACCCCTCCTGAAAATGGTGCTGGAGTTCCCCCTCCGGGGCCAGTACGGCTTCGATTTCAACCGCCTTTTTACCAAGGTGAAGCGCATATCGACCGTCGCTGCGCTCCTTTATACGTCGGAAAGGTTCGTCCTGGTCCAGCGCGTCGAATGGAAGGGCGAGCCCGAACTGGACGCGGCAGGATACCTGGGGTTCATCCACGAGGTCACCGAGCTCCACAGGGCGAAGAACATCTCATTGCTCATGGTCTTCGGAAAGTACCCGGACATCCTCTCCGAGCTCATCAGCGTCATCATCAACGAGTTTCGGTGCTTTTTCGATTTTCCCCTGATCAACGAGCCGGAGCGGATGCAGGTCCCGGTCGTCGGCACGCGCGAGAACCTGAACAAGATACTGGGATTCCTCGAGGGGAACTTCGAGCACCGGGTGCTTTCGCTCTCGAACTACCACGTGAAGGGCAAGGACATCTTATCGGAGCTGACCGACAAGCAGTACGAGCTCCTGGAGGAGGCGCACCGCCGGGGCTATTACGATTATCCCAAGCGGACCGGCGTCCGCAAGCTCGCCGAGCGCAAGAAGATGTCGCACACGGCGGTGGCGAACCACCTGCGCAAGGCGGAAAAGAAGATAATGGACGCGCTGTTTGTTTGATCAAGGTGCAAGGTGCAGTGTGCAAGGCCGAAGGCGCAAGGGACAAGGCGCAAGGGGCAAGGCTGGGAAGCGCACGCGGCATGGCTATGGTTTTTCCGTGTGCCAGCACTCTGAACCCTGGACCCGTGAAGAGGTTGCGGGACGGAAAAGCCTCGCTCGTCGCCGCTTGCCCGTCACCCCTTGCTCCATGTTCCTTGTGCCTTGCCCCTTGAGCCTTGCACCTTGTGCCGTGCGCCTTGCGCCTTCCCATATCACAGTTCCTTGAACATCTTCCAGTGCGGTATGCACCCGTATAGCGTGTACGAGATGTCGAATATCGTGTAGCCGCATTTCTCGTAGAACGGCACGGCCTGCTCGCGGGCGTTGAACCAGGCCACGCGGGCGCCACGCTTTCTGGCCTCTTTCTCGAGCGCGCGCAAAAGGCGGGTGGCGATGCCGCGGCCGCGGTAGTGGCTGTCGACGCCCATGTAGCGGAACTGGGCCTCGCCGGGCCCGTTCAGGTGCATGCGGGCCACGCCGACCACCTTTCCGCCTTCGACGGCCATGACATGGACCGCCTCGTTCTCGAGCTTGTCGCGCTCGGAGCCCTTCGGCTGGTGCCAGGGGCGGCGGAGGGTGTGCCAGCGGGTCTCGTAGTACCGGGCGAGGTCCTCGATTGTCTTGGGCTGCCTGACAACGATTTTCATTTCTCATTCCTCTTCGTCTTTGCTACCGCCTTCCTCCTTCTCCTCCAGCCGGTCATACCGGTTTGCGACATCTACCGCCAGCCCGTCCTCGAAGTAATTGAAGTAGACGAAAGCGAAGATCGTCGAGATCAGAAGGAAGCTGGCGTAGTAGCTGAAAAACGAAATCAGTATGGTCATGGGGTCGACATCGCGCAGGGCCAGGCGTATCAATGTGACAAGCGTCCCCACGGCGACCAGGCTCCCGAACACGCGTGAGCGCAGACCGTCGTAGAGCAGGAATGTCCTGCTGGGCCCCGGTATGCCGGCGCCCAGCTTGCGGAAGATGAACCAGGGCAGCACCAGCCAGGGGATGAATATCGACGCCACCGAGGTGACCGATATCAGCTGCTGGATGGAGAAGCTCTCCAGCAGGAACGGGCTGAAGCTTATGTCGATGGTGATGACCGTCCCGAAGAGCACCGACCAGCCCATGGCCCGCCAGAATGCGGGCCAGGGGAACCGCTTCGACCGGGCCGGCGTGCCCAGCCTCAGCTCAGCCGTCTCGAGGATGTCGGGGATATTGAATATCCAGGCCAGGGCGCTGTACTTGTAGTATCTTGCCGGGTCCTTTTTCTTCGCCTCGTCCGTCGTGGCCCGGCTCAGGCGCCGGATGCGAACCAGGGCCTCGGGCGCCAGCCTGCGCTCCAGGGCCGCCATGACCGCGATGACGCCGAAGCCGGTCGCCAGGAAAAAACAAAGTATACCGAAAAAGGCAAAGAAGACGGATGCGGGCAGGGCTATGACGGCGACGGGGTCCCGAAAGGGCGAGAGGGCCTGCGGCACGGGCGGGCCGCCCCACCATCCGCGCTCGTATTGGAGGAACAGGGCCACGGTCATCACGATGTCCAGTATCAGCGAGATCACCGCGAACCACCGCAGCAGGCTGCGCGTGCGGATGATGCGCGTCATCCGGTTGTACTTGAACGCCGCGAACCCGGTGGTCATGAATGAAAATGCGATCGTCCATAGAACGACCTGCACGAGCGTCATGCCGCTCGTGTCCAGGGCGAACAGGCGCCATACGGCGGTGACGCCGGTGAAGCCCAGGGCCAGCGCCAGGACGAGCACCCAGAGCACCTTGCGGTCGGGGTGCATCGGCGGCCTTGCCGTCGGTCTGCCGGCCGGCTTCGGCTTCCCGGGGGGCTTTCGCATCGGGGTTTTACCGGCCGCCATTATTCGCCGGCCGGTTCATAATCATTGGCACGCGCTGGTTTTTTATGCTTTGACCGGTTCCGAGAATCGATGCGTCTCGGCAACCTGCAGATAGAGAACCCGTACGTCCAGGCCCCGATGGCCGGCTGGACGGACGCGCCCTTCCGGACGGTGGCCCGGCGCTTCCACGACGGATTGCTCTTCACGGAGATGGTCAGCGCCGAGGCCCTGTGCCGGGGCAACAAGCGGACGCTCGATTACTGCAGAATAGACGAGTGCCACCACCCCGTGGCGCTCCAGCTCGTCGGGCACGATGCGGACAGGCTGGCCGAGGCCGCCCGCATCGCCGAAGGCTTCCGGCCGGACTTCATCGACATCAACGCCGGTTGCCCGGACCTGAAGATAGTAGTGCAGGGCGCCGGAGGCGCGCTTCTCCGGAAGCCGGAGAAGCTTGCGGCGATGGTGACGAAGGTCGCCGGGGCCGTGAAGACGCCGGTCTCTGTGAAACTGCGGCTGGGTTGGAGCCGCGACGAATCGGTCCGCATCGGCAAGATGCTGGAGGGGACCGGCGCGGCCTTCCTCTCGTACAACTGCTATCTGGTGACGCAGGGCCATTCGGGGCCCGGGGACCTCGAAGCGCTCCGGCGCATCGTCGAGGAGGTTGACCTGCCCGTCCTGGCCAACGGCGGGGTGCGCGACGAGGAGGACGCCGTGGCGATGCTGAAGTTCACCGGCGCCGAGGGAGTCATGATTGGCCGGGCGACGAGGGGCCGCCCGGACCGCCCGAAAACCGCGTGCGAGCTGTTGAAGGCCGGCAAATTCAGGGGAATGGACGGGGAGACGCTGATGAAGACGGTGCGGGAGCACGCCCGGCTCGAGTGCGGGCAGTTCGGCGAGACGCGCGGCATGAGCCGGATGCGCAAGCACATGCACTGGTACCTGAAGGCGGGCGGGGCGGACAACCGGAGCTGGCCCGTGGACCGCCTTTCCACGCTCGAGGGGCTGGACAGGCTGCTCGAGCGCGCCTGGCATCCTCCCCGCTGAACGGCCGGGGAGCGCTCACGATGTGAGCTTTGCGGCGAAGTCCTTCGCCTGCTGGACGAACGCGCCGCTCTTGACCTCCTTGGAAAGGACCGCCAGGGTGGCCTTCGGCTGGCGGCCGGCCGCGGTGGCCATCTCGGGGAATGTCTTCTCCATGTTGCCGTCGTAGGTGAGGAAGAACGCAATCTCGGGAAATTTTCCGGCGTATTTCTGGAGGTAGGCCAGCACCGGGGTCGACACGGACCAGGCCCACACGGGCGTGCCGACGACCACGAGGTCGTACCAGGACGGGTCCTTCTTGGGGTCGTCTATCTGGGCGGGGATCTTCTTGGTCGAGTCCCGGCCGGAGGCAAGGTAGCCCAGCGGGCCCTTTCGGCCCTTTTTATCGACAATGGTCTCGGTGTCGGCGGCGAGCGCATTCGCCAGCTCCGCCGCGACCTTTCCCGTGTTCCCGGTCCGAGTGTAGTACGCCACGAGCACCTTCATGGTCTTACAGAAAACGCGTCGGTCGTAGATATAACTAGCGCCGGTCGGCATCCAATGAACGGGGCGTCCAGCGGGAGGCGCGAGGGCCGATAATTATAAAACCGAGAAAGGCGGATTCGACAGCCCGATGGAACCGGACAGGCGAACAACGGATACGGGGGGCTGGCAGGCGCATGGCTGAAGCGACCGTCCTCCTTACAGGCGCCACGGGCTTTCTTGGCTCGCGTATCGCCCAGCGGCTGCTCGCCCGGGAGGGCGTGACCGTCCTGGCGCTCGTGCGCGGCCCTTCCGGCGACGATGTCCGCCGCAGGCTCGAGCGCAACTGGTGGGACTTCCCGGAACTCGTCGCCGCGATCGGCGGCCGCGTCCGGGTCGTCCGGGGCGACGTCTCCGAGCCGCGGCTGGGACTTTCCGAGCAGGAGCACGGCCGCCTGGTCCGGGCCGTCACGCACATCATCCACACCGCCGCGGACATGCGGCTCGACGGGCCCATCGAGGAGCTGCGCCGCGCCAACGTGCAGGGCACGGCCAACGTGCTGGAGCTCGCCCGCGCCGTCCAGGCGGACCACGGCCTAAAGCGCATGTCGCACGTGTCCACCGCGTACGTGGCAGGCGGTCGGACGGGCGACGTGCCGGAGGACGCGCTCAGCGACGATTTCGGGTTCTCGAGCCGCTACGAGCTCAGCAAGTTCGAGGGCGAGAGGCTGGTGCGGCAGGCGATGCCCGGCCTGCCCGTATCCGTCTTCCGCCCGGGGCTGGTGGTCGGCGATTCCAAGACGGGTGCGATAAAGACCTTCAACACCCTCTACTTCCCTCTGCGGCTCTACCTGACGGGCAGGCTGCGCGTTCTCCCCGCCCGGCCCGACCTCCGCGTGAACCTCGTGCCCGTGGACTACGTGGCCGAGGCGGTGGAGCGGCTCACATTCGACGAGCGAGCCTCGGGGCTGTATTTCCACCTCACCGCGCCCCACTCTTCGCTGCCGACGGCCCGCGAGCTCCTCGACGGCGTCCGCGAGTGGGCAGAGAAGAACCTGGGCCACCGGCCGCCGCGGGCGCTCTTCGTCCCGCTGCCCGTCCCGGCCGCCCGGGGCCGCTACCGCACCCAGCGTGCCCTGAACAGGAAGGAGCGAGGCATCTTCGACGCGCTCATCACCCTGGCGCCCTACTTCAACGAGAGGCGCCGGTTCCTGCGCGGCAACCTGGACCGCCTCCTCGGCCCCTACGACCGGGACTGGCGCGCAATGCTACCGCCGCTTCTCGAATACGCCACCTGCATGAACTTCCTCCACAGGTCCGACCGCACCGTCCACGAGCAGATACTGTTCCGCCTGGGGAGCCGGAGCCGGCCCGTCACCTTCCACGACGTGCTCGAGGGCGGCCGCGAGATGACCAGGACGGCCGACGAGGTCAGGCGCGACATCCTGGCGGCCGCCGGCGCGCTGGCCTCGATGGGCGTGCGGCGAGGTGACCGCGTGGCGCTCGTCGGCCAAAACAGCAGCCGCTTCGTCACGCTCGACGTCGCCATCGGCATTCTGGGGGCGGTGAGCGTGCCGCTGTACTATACGAGCCCGCCCGAGGAGGTGGACGGGATACTCGGGGACTCGGGCGCGCGGCTGCTCCTCGTCGGCGCCCCGAAGGTACTGGCACGCGTGGGCGAGCTGCGCTCGGATGTGCCGGTCGTCTCGTTCTGCCGCACCCCCATGCCCGACGGGCCCGGGCGCGAGGTCGTTTCCTGGGAGGCGTTCCTGGCAAAGGGGGCGAAGGCCGGTGAAACAGGGGCGGCGCCGGTCGGGCTGGGCGACCTGGCGACGCTGCGCTACACCTCCGGCACAACGGGACGCCCCAAGGGCGTGGCCTTCCGCCACGAGGGCCTCCGCTGGATGGCCGAGTCGCTCGTTTCGATGCTTCCCTGGATGACCCGCAACCGGCACATATCCTACATCTCGTTTCTGCCGATGAACCACGTCGTGGAGGGCATCCTGGCCGCATACGCGCCCTACTTTGCGGCCGCCAGCCTCGACCTCTATTATGTCGAGGAGCTCAAAGACCTCCCGCCCACGCTGAAGCGGGTCCGCCCCTCCATATTCTTCGCCGTGCCACGTGTCTTCGAAAAGGCCTGGGAGTCCCTCCTCAGGACCGGTCCCGGACGGAGCTACGTGGCGGCGCCGGAGGGCCTCAAGAAGAGCCTCCTGAGGAAGATCATCCGGCGTGCCCTCCTCCGGCGCGCCGGCTGGGACAGGTGCGCCCAGCTCATCGTGGGCTCGGCTCCCATCGGCGCGGACCTCGTCTTGGCCTACCGGGGCCTCGGCATCGAGGTCCACGACGCCTATGGCCTGACGGAGGCCCCGCTAGTGACCATGAACCGCGTGGGCCGCAACCGGCCCGGGACCGTGGGCGAGCCCCTCCAGCGCACCGAAGTGCGCATCGGCCCGGACGGCGAGGTCCTCGTGCGCGGGCCGCAGGTCGCCGCGGGCTATTACCAGGAGGGAGCGATCGCCCCGTGGGACGGCGGCTGGCTCCCGACCGGCGACCGGGGCAGGATCTCCCCGGAGGGCAGCCTTGTCCTCGACGGCCGCAAGAGGGAGCTCATCGTGACGTCCTACGGCAAGAACGTCTTCCCGGTGAAGGTGGAGTCCATTCTCCGGGACATCCCCGGCGTGGCCAACGCGATGCTCGTGGGCGAAGCCCGCCCGTTCTGCGGGGCGCTGCTCTGGCTCGACGAGGACCACCGCGACCCTGCCTCCCTGGCGGCAGTGGCAAGGGCCGTCCAGGCGGTCAACAAGCGGCTTTCCCATCCGGAACAGGTGAAGCGCTGGGCCCTGCTGCCCAATGATCTCTCAATCGAGCGGGGCGATCTGACCGCCAGCCTCAAACTCAAGCGGGAGGCGGTCTCGCGCCGGCTCTCCGACGTTATCGAGGCGCTCTACGGCGCCGATGAGAAACCCGCCTCGGTGCTGGAGCTCGGAGGAACGGCCAGGGAGTGAGCGGGAAGCGGGCAGCGGGACCGCAGGCGGGCCGGGCCGATAAGTATTAAACGCGCAGACCGCATTTCTCGTCATGATGTCGCGGGAGGGCCCGGGCAGGCAGGCAGCGCCCAGCGTGCTACTCGTCGGCTACAACGGCGCCAACAACACCGGCTCGGAGGCGCGGCTCCTCTCCATAATCGAGGACGTCCGGGCGGTCCTGGGGCCGCAGGCCTGCATAACGGTCCCGACGCTCAACGAGGGGAACCTGCGCCGCTACCTGGCCGAGGGCCCGGCCCTCCGCATCGCCCCGGTGCCGTCCATATTCTTCTTCGCGCTCCGGCGGCTCGTGAAGCGCAGCGACCTCGTGATGCTCGTCGAGGGCAGCTGCTACATGGACACCTGGACCACGGCCCTGCTTCTGGCCTTCACCTCGGCGACGAAGTACGCCGCGGCCTACCGCAGGCCGTCATTGGCCTATGCGGTCGACGCTGGGAACCTCTCGCCGGCCAACGAAAGAAGGGTAAGGAGGGAAGCGAGCAAGACGGACCTGATAATCACGAGGACGCAGGCGGCCGCCGGCCGGCTGAAGGCGCTGGGCGTGACCGCGCCCATGGAGGTCACGGCGGACACGGCGTTCACCTACGAACCGGACAAGGCCGACGCCGGCTTTCTGCGCCGGGCCTGGCCCGAGGCGAAGGGCGGCGTGGCAGGCCTTTCCGTTGTGGATTTCAACCTGTGGCCCGTGGTCGTCCGCCTTTTCGGGAGGGCCGAGCACTGCTACAAGTGGCCATACTACTTCTCGCGCTCTTCGGAAAGGTGCCGGTGCACGCTGGAGCTCGCGGGGCGGTGGGCCGCCGAGGCCGACCGCATCGTCGAGAAGCACGACCTGGACATCGCATTGCTCGCGATGGAGGAGCTCGACACGCCCCTGGCGCAGGAGGTGCTCCGGCGCATGAAGCACGCCGGAAGGGCCCGGATATTCAGCTCCCGGGACCACAACGCCTCGAAGATGACCGCCGTGCTCAGGGGCCTTGACATCCTCGTCACGTCGCGCTACCATGCCGGCGTGCTGGCGATGGCAAAGCCGGTCCCGATGGCGGCCCTGGCCCACGACCCGCGCCTCGACGGGCTCTTCGGCGAGCTGGGGATGGAAGACCTCCTCGTCGACCGCGATGCGCCGGATGCCTGGGCCGGGCTGTCTGCCATAGCGGACAGGCTGGTCTCCGAAGGGGAAGCGATCGTGGAAAGGCTGCGGGCCGGGAACGCCGCCCATGTGGCTAGGGCCCGGAGGAACCGGGAGCTTCTCCGCGATTTCTGCCAAAGAAGGGGATGGGCGGTGGGCGCCTGAGCCTGAAGCTACGGGTGGCCACCTGGCTGGCCGGCGAGGGGGCATTCGTCCGGCTCCTCGATGAAGTGGAGAGCCAAACGCTCGCCGCGCTGGACGCGCTGCTCAGGGAGCGCGCCCCGGGCGCGGCGATCGGCCCCGCCGTGCGGACGGCAGCATCCCGGAGAACGCTCGCCGAGAGAAGGGCCGCGATGACCATCGCCCAGAACGAGCGGGTGCGGGCGCTCGTGGAGGCCCTCGGACGCGACGAGGCCATCCGGGCCGGCCGGGAGGCGCTGTTCCCGGCCGGGGTCAGGCTTGGCACCGGCGCGCGGGAACAGCTCGGCGTCGGCGACACCGACGGCGACCTGGAGCGGGCGGCGCGCCTGCTCTACAAGGCCCTCGGAATAGACTTCACCCTGGAGCACCGCGCCGACGGCACGATGACCATGCATGTGCACCGGTGTGCGCTCGCCGGCCACTACATGCCGGAGGCCTGCGAGATCCTGAGCGCCGCCGACGAGGGCGTCGTCGCCGGCCTCAGCCCGAAACACTCGATGCGCTTCGAGGAGAGGATGACAACGGGGAATGCAGAGTGCCGTGCGAGGATAACGGAGGCGGGCAAGTGAGGGCCGTGGTGGTCGGGACGGGGGCCGGAGGGGCGACGGCCGCGCGTGAGCTGGCCTTGAACGGGTGGGAAGTGCTCGTCCTGGAGGACGGTGGGCCTTTCAAGCCCTTCACGCGCAACATATCGTGGGCCGCTCCCCTGAGAAGGGCGGGGATGCTCGGGAGCGAAAGGACGATAAGCCGCATCTTCCCGGCGCTGCAGGCCCGGCGGAGCTCGGAGGAGCTCGTGCTCGTAAGGGGAATCGCCGCGGGGGGATGCACGGTCCTGTCCTGCGGGAACCTCGTGCGCGCCGACAACGGCCTGAAAGCACTGGGGCTGGACCTCTCGGCCGAGTTCGACGAGCTTGAACGTTTGGCCGGGGTGAGCACGGTTCCCAGGGAACGGTGGAGGCCGTTGTCGGGAAAGATGTACGACGCGGCGGACAGAATGGGACTTTCCCCGGCCTCCACGCCGAAGGCGGTCGACCTGGAAAAGTGCGTCTCCTGCGGGCTTTGCGAACTGGGCTGCGCCACAGGCGCCCGCTGGGATTCCCGGCGGTTCCTCGGGGACCTACTGCGAAAGGGGGGGACGGTCCGCTACGGGATGCCGGTGCGGAAGGTGCTCGTCGAAAAAGGGGCGGCGCGGGGCGTGCTCGCCGGGAAGGAAGGCGCGCCCGAGAAGATAAAGGCGGACGCGGTAGTGCTGGCCGCCGGAGGAATAGGCGACGCGCAGATACTGAAGGCGTCCGGCCTGCCGGCCGAGGACCGGTTGTGGGCCGACATCGTGCTGACTGTGGGCGGCCGGAGCCCGGGCGCCCGGATGCTCGAAGAGCCCCCGATGGTCTGGTTCGCCCGGCGGGAGGGCTACATGCTCTCGCCCTACATCGACATCCTGTCGCACTGGTTCCACGGGCCGTGGAGGAAAGTCCCGGTCGGGGACCGCGTCGGTCTGATGGTGAAGCTCGCCGACGAGGGGAACGGGCGCGTGGATGCGGACGGGACTGTGGAGAAGGTTGTGTCCGCGAGCGACCGGAAACGGCTGGACGAGGCCGCGTTGATGGCCCGGCGCCTGATGGAGGCCGCCGGCGTGGAGGGGCCGTTCGTCGACGGGATGCTCAACGGCGGCCACTTCGGGGGCACAGTGCCGCTGGACCGGGCGACCGCAAATACCATGCGGCCCGCCGGCCTGCCGGAGGGGCTGTGGGTCGCCGACCTTTCCCTGGCGCCGAGGTCGGAAGGGCTGCCGACGATGCTCGTCGCCTCGGCGCTGGCGCTGAGGGTCGCGCGGCGGATCGCCGGGCCGGCGCATTAGGGCTTTTCGATGATACACGAAACATAATATATAGTCGCGCGCGTATTGGATAAAACATCGGGACGGACCTCGCCGGGCACCGCGCCGGCGCGTCCCGGTTGCGGGGGAAAAGGGATGGTCCGGTCTGGCAAATTGTCGTCGATGCTCCTTACGTTCATCCTGGTCGCCGGCCCCCTGCTCTCCCTGCCGCCCTGGGCGCCCGCGCCCGCCGCCGGCGCGCCCGCTTCCTCGGCGGGCTCTTGGAGCGACAGCTTCGATGCACCGGACGAGTGGTCCGGCATTTCATATTCGGAGAACGCCACCATCGAGCGGGGCTCCGTGGCGCCCGGCTGGTCGGTCGACCCCGGAACGGGCGCAGACGGGGACCTTTCGGCCGGGAAGCCCACCTACACCGACACCGTCCGCACCGCCCTCTCGGGAAGCATCCAGGCGGGCGGCCAGGACTGGCTGCCGGTCGCCGACTCCTCCGGGTTCTCGGCGGGCGACGAGGTCCTGGTCATCCAGATGACGGCCACCACGGCGGGGACCTGGGAGTTTGGCCGGGTTTCCGGCACCTCCATATCGCGCCTCACACTCACCGGGCCAATCCACAACTCCTACATGTCATCGGGCTCCAGCCGGGCGCAGGTCCTGCGCGTCCCCAACTGGCGTTCCGTCACCGTCCTTGCCGGCTCCTCGATTTCCTGCGCCGCATGGGACGGCTCCACGGGAGGCGTTCTCTGCTTCCGGGCCTCGGGCGAGGTGGCCGTGGCAATCGGCGGCGCGATCGAGGCCAGCGGCAAGGGCTTTTCAGGTGGCGGGACCACCGCCGGGGCGTCCGGCGGGGCCGGCGGCGCGGCGGGCCAGGGCATGGGCCAGTCCACGAACGGGGAACCCGGCGGGCTCAGCGGAGCGGGGGGCGCCGGCGGGACGGGCGGGAGCGGCGGGGGCGGCCGGCGGGGAGGCGACGGCGGGGCCGGCGGAGGCGCCGGCGCCGAGGGCGCCAAGGGCGCCGCCGGGAAGGCGGGCACGACCTCCACCGGAACGGGGCCGGTCTCCGGCGGGGGCGGGACCAACCGCGCCTCGCAGGACCTGGTCAATTTCCAGATGGGCGGGGGCGGCGGGGGCGGAACGGGCGGGAACGGAGGGGCGGGCGGGGGCGGCGGGGGCGGCGGCGGGGGCGGCCGGAATTCCGGGGGCGCCGGCACCGCCGGCTCATCGGGCGGGACCGGGGGCACGGGCTCGGGTGGGGGCACCGGCGGAGGGGCCATAATGGTCATTGCTCGCGACATCCGCGTCGAGGGCGCCATACGCGCCAACGGCACGGCGGGCCAGAAGGGCCTGGCCGGAAGCGCCGGCTCCGGCGGCGGGAACGGCGGCCCCGGGGGCCCCGGCGGGGGGATGTTCCCGTACTACTACGATGGGGGCGGCGGGGGCGGCGGCAACGGGGGCACCGGCGGCCAGGGCGGCGGCGGGGGCGGCGGAGGCGCCGGTGGCTCGGTATGGCTCACCGCGTTCAACCTCTCGCTGGGCCAGAACCTGGTCCAGGCGGTGGGAGGCGGCGCCGGTCAGGGAGGGACGGGCGGCGGCGGCGGTCCGGGCGGGACCGGCGGCGCGCGCGGGGGCAACAGCGCCCAGCCCGGCCAGACCGGCGGCCCCGGGCCGACCGGCGCCGCCGGGAACGGCGGCTCGGCCGGCGGGGCCGGCCGGATAAGGCTCGATTCAGGCTCCTCGGCGGGCTCCGTGACGCCGGCGCCGTTCATAGCATCCCTATCGCGCCGGGAGCACGCCACCGTCGTCTCGACGGCGGTGGCCCCGCCGTCGCTTGCGCGCTGGGAAACATTCTCGGTGGAGTACACGCTGGCGGGCGCCTCCAGCATCGTCTTCCAGCTCCAGGACGTGAACGGGTCCGTCCTGGGCGAGTGGCCGACCTCCGGCGAGGGCCGGGAGGGCTTCAACATCACCGCCGTCCTCAACGCAACGGTCCGCATGAAGGCCAGCCTCCACGGCAGCGGGGCGGATTTCCCGTATTTGGATTCCTGGGGCCTGCAGTGGTCCCCCAACCGGGCGCCCTCGGCCCCCCGGGAGCTCACGGTCGAGGGCCAGGCCCCCGACACGCCCGGCGCGCTGAACATCACCACGTTGACGCCGGAGTTCGGCTGGAAATTCTCCGACAACGACGCAGGGCAGGCGCAGGGCGCTTTCAACATTTCGGTGTGGACCGGGCCGGGAGGCACCGGGACGCAGATGTGGCGGGCGCAGGGGGCGGGAAGCGACCGGACAGCCGTGTACGGAAACGGCTCCTCCGGGGCGGCGCTCAGGTGGGGCTCCGATTACTATGTCCGGATATCGACGCGGGACGCGCCATTGGCCGGCCCGCTCTGGAGCCCGGCCGCCGAGATGCGCTTCCACCTGAACTCCCCACCGGCGGTGCCCGCTTTGAGGTCCCCGCCCGACACGGCCCCCGGGGTCAGCCGCCCTGCGGGCCTGGGCTGGAACGCCTCCTCCGACCCGGAGAACGGCACCCTGAAATACGAGTGGGAGGTCTCCACGGACGCCGGGTTCGCCACCCTCCGCGCCAGCGGCACGACGGACCAGACGTCCGCCACGGTCGACCTTGCGGCCAACGCCAAATACTTCTGGCGGGTCCGCACCGACGACGGCTTCTCGAAGTCCAACTGGAGCAGCGTCTGGAGCTTCACGGTGACGAACAACCGCCCCCCGTCCGTCAAACCCATTCCGCGCCTTGGGCTGTTCTTCAGGGAGCAAAAGAGCCTGGACCTTTCGCCCTACGGCTCGGACCAGGAGGACGGCCAGAACCTCACCTGGCAGGCCGAGCTTACGGGCGGGCCGGGCTACAACAGCTACCCGCCCCCGCTGTCGCTCGAGGTCGTCAACCGCAATTTGACGGTGGCGGCCGGCTCGGTCGAAGGCGCATTCAACGTGACGCTCACCGCGGCCGATTCGACGGGCTCCGCTGCCACCGGCATGCTTTACGTCACCGTCTCCTACACACCGCCCAACCAGCGGCCCCAGCTGGCCTTCAACGGCACCTCGATAACCGGCGGCAAGAAGCTGCTCATCGACCTTTTGAAGGTGGTGCGCGACGAGGAGCCCTCGACGCTCCGCTGGGAGGTCGTGGCCAACAATTCCCTGCTCAGGGCGCAGATTCTGGGCAACAACCTGGAGCTTCTGGCCGGAAACCCCAAATCGTCGACGCAGGTCCAAATCAGGCTGCGCTGCACCGACCGGTACAACCTCTCCGACGAGGCCAGCGCGATCTTCACGGTGAAGCCGGTGAAACCGGCGGCCGGAGGGGAGTTCCCCTGGGCGATCGTGCTGGTCGCGGTGGCGGCGGTCATCGCCGTTGCGGCCCTTGTCATGTTCGCGGCATCGCGCCGCAAGGCCCCGGCGCGCCCCGCTTTCGGGCTGGCGGCCGAAAGGAAGCCCGGACCGCCCGCAGAGCCTGCCCCGGTAAAGGCCCCGGAGCCCGAGCCTCCCGCGCCCGCCCCCGAAGCGTTGCCCGCCGACGGGGGATTCGAGGACGAGATAGTCCAGATGGAAGAGGCGCCCGCAGGGCCGGCCCCGGTTGCCCCGCCCCCGATTCCGATAATCTTCCGCACCGCCGCTCCATCGGCCGCGCCGGCGGACCGCGGCCCGGCGCCCCGGCCGCCGCCGGCCGCCTGGCCGGCCGGGCGGGCCGGACCGGTCTCCGCCCCGCGGCCACCTCCGCCGATGGCCCGGCCCCCTCCGTCATTGGCCCGGCCCCCTCCTGGCGCAAGGCCTCCCGCGCCGCCGCCGGTGCCGGCGCCCGGGCCGGCCGGGGATGACCTGCCCCTTCTCGATGAGCTCGAGCCGGTCCGGCCCGAATCCCGCGTGCAGGCCCCGCGCCCCGCCAAGGGCTCGGGAGACCTCGACGAGATCATGGCCCTGCTGAATAAAAAGAGGTGAACAAGTTGGCAAGGAACGAAGTTGACACGTTCGCTTGTCCGTCAACTTGTCAACATGTCGACCTGCCAACTTGTCAACTTCACCTGTTGACCTGCCAACTTGTCAACCTGTCAACTTCGTCGTCGTTTCAATAGCATTGCGCCCCCCAACGCCAGCGCGGCCAGCGCCAGGCCCGGTCCGGGGAGGAAGCTTCGGCCCGGATCATCTGCGGGCTTCTTGGGCGGATTGACGACGACCACGGTGATGCTCCGTTTCGCCGAGAGACCCGCCTGGTCGAACACCTCCACCGAGACGGTCCAGGCGCCCGCCGGCGTCCCTTCCGGTATGAGATAGTCGAGCCGGAAGGTGCCGTTGCCGGACTGGTTGACCTTCACCGAGGCGGGGCCGTTGAGCTCGGAGAGTTTGAAGCGGGCCCAGGCGAGGTCCGGGGCGCCGTTGTCGTCCTGGGCCTCCACCGTCAGGCGGAGCACGCTCATTCCGTCGTTTCGGGGCTCGGCGGGCCCGGAGGTGAACGATATTATCCTCGGCGGGAGGTTCGGGGGCGGAACCACCGGCGGGGGCGGGGGCGCCTTCACGAGCACCGAAATGCCTTTGCGCGCCGTGTTGCCGTGGCCGTCGGAAACCTCCACCGAGAGCTGGACGGCGCCCGGCGCGGCCGGGGCGGTCCAGCGGGCGCCCGCCCCGCCGGGAACGACTGTCCCGGCGGTGCAGTAGTACTTGAAAACGAGCGGGTCGTTCTCCGGGTCGGAGGCGGAGACCACGAGCGTCAGGCTCTCGTTGGGCAGGAGCTCGCTTTTCGAGGCGGTGAATGAGCTGATGACGGGCGGGAGGTTCGCCGGCCGCGGCCGATTTACCTGGACGGCGCAGCGGAACACGTTGTTGGAGGCGTCCGGGTCCCTCGGGTGGACCGCCTCCACCGTCGCGTACATAAAGGCGTCGCCCTGCCGGGACGGGCTCCACGAGAGCCGGACGGTGCGTGTCCCGCCGGGCCGGAGCGCCTCCGAAAGTCGCTGCTCGTCGACGATGCTCCCGGCCGGGGAGCCGGTGCGCAACCGGACGAGGAACGCGGTCGCGGGCTCGTCGCCGGCGTTCCGCACCGTGATGTCGAAATGGCCGGCGGCCCCGGACTCGATGGTCGCCGGATGGTCCACGCCGGACACTTCGAGGTCGGCGGACCTCCCCGGCTCGGTGAGATGATGGACCTTGTTGGGCTCGAGGCCCGTTATGGTCTGCGTCCTCCACGGGCTCCAGCGGATGACGGCGTCCACCTTGCCGTTGTTTGCCCCCAGCCCGAAATGCTGGACGAGGCTGTTGCCCTGAGAGTGCGTCCCGGACTGGCTCTGGACCTCCCGCATCTGGCGGGAGCCGTCTGAGAGCGTAATCGTGACGCGCGCCCCGATGGCCTCGTCGTTGATGCGCGTGCCCCGAAGCTTGAAGCCTATCCAGTTGTTGGAATTGCCCTGGTTCCGGAACAGGCGGTGGGCGTAGGTGCCGTTCTGGTAGGGCACCTTGCCCTCTGCGATCATGTCCACGTCGCCGTCCTGGTCGTAGTCGCAGAAGGCCGAGGCGACCGTGTTCCACACCCGCAGGCCCGTTTCGTTGGAGACGTCCGTGAACGTGTTGTTCCCGTTGTTTCGCATCATGTACGAGTAGGCGTAGTCTATGTCGTCGTGCACGAGCGGCAGGAACATGTCCTGGTCGCCGTCGTTGTCCCAGTCGGCGAAGTTCTCCCCGAAGTAGAGCTCCTCGTTGCCGCCCGGCGGGTAGTAGGGCACGCCGCAGCTGGTGAAGATGTCGGTGAAGTTGTAGCCCGCGGCGGGGCCGTTGTTGTGAAAGAAGTACGACGAGTCGCAGATGTTGGCCCGGTAGTAGTCGCGGTGGGCGTTGTTGGAGCAGTAGATGTCGAGGTTCAGGTCGTTGTCGAGGTCGACGAAGGCGCCCCCAGGCGAATGCCCGTAGTATTCGGTCCCGAGGCGCGTCGTCGCGTGGCCCTCGACGCCCCTGCTGGCCGCGACCTCGGTGAAATGGCCGTTTTGGTTCTCGTAGAGGTAGTTGGCCCGGAGGAAGTAGCAGCCGACGTATAAGTCGGGCCAGCCGTCGTTGTTGTAGTCCCCCCAGCAGGAGCCCATGTTTCCCGCCGGATTCGCCGTCTCGTCGGCGCCCGAGGCCACCGTGGCGTCGGTGAACGTGCCGTCGCCGTTGTTGTGCCACATCCTGTCCGGGTAGTAGATCGTCTGGTCGGTCGCCCAGTTGCAGATATAGAGGTCGAGGAAGCCGTCCAGGTCGTAGTCGCCCCACGAGGGCGCGTGGCTCGGGTAGACGTCGGTCACGTGGCCCGCCGCCTCGGTCACATCCGTGAATGTGCCGTCGCCGTTGTTGTGCCACAGGTGGTCGACGGACGGGTCGTTGATGTCCCCGCCGAAGAAATCGAGCCAGCCGTCGTTGTCGTAGTCCCCCCAGCAGGCCCAGAGCTTCGTGGTGTTGTAGATGCCCGCCCTTGCGGTCACATTCGTGAAGTCCCAGCGGGGCGGGCCGTTGTTTCTGAAAAGGTAGGTGCCGAGCATCAGCAGGTCCTCGTAGCCGTCGTTGTCGTAGTCGCCCCAGGCCCAGTTCTGGGCGGAGGCGATGCCGGTGAGCCCGACGGATTCGGAGACGTTCTCGAAGCGGACCGGAAGGTCGATGCCCCCGGCCAACGAGGCCCGGCCCGCATCCCCGGCGGGCGCTGGGGCCAACGCGGATGCCAGCGAGCCCAGGACAACGAGCGCGGCGAGCACCGTCGGGGAGCGCATGGGACGTGGAACTGATTGCGGTTATTTATTTGCTACTAGGGAAAAGTTGGCAGGTTGGCAGATCTCCGAACTTGCCAACCTGCCTTCTTGCCAACCCGTTTACAGGATCGCATCGCGTATGTATTCCACGCCGTTCCTGAAGATCGCCATGCCCTCGCCCTCGGCGGGCAGCTCCTTTCCCTCGCGGCGCAGGAGCGACCGGCGCCTCGTCCAGCCGTCCTGGTTTTGGGGCTCGATGGCCCGTTCGGGGTGGGGCATCAGCATGAGCACCTGCTCCGAGGCCAGCCCGGCTACATCGTCTATGGAGTTGTTCGGGTTGGCCGGGTAGCGCCCGCGCGCCGGCCTGCCGTTCTCGTCGACGTATCTGAGCGCCACGAGCTTTCCGGCCGAAAGCCGCCTGAGGATTCGGGGCGCCGCGTAGAACCGGCCCTCGCCGTGGCCCACGGGGATGTTGCGCAGGAGGTCCAGCCCCCTGAGCCAGTGCGATCGTTGGCTTGCGACCTTCAGGTGGATGTTCCCCCGGTCCTCGTAGCGCGCGGAGCTGTTGTAGGTGTAGGCGAGCTCGGGCGCGTCCAGGACCGCCCCGAACGCGGGGACGAGGTTCATCATCGTCCCTATCTGGTTCCCGTTGCACACGCCGAACACGAGCCGGCCGTCCTCCAGGTGGCGCCGGAAGGCCTCCCTGAGCGGGTTGAATATTATCTTTTTGGCGAAGATGTTCCCGGCGAAGGTGTCGTCCCCGAACGCAAAGCCCCCGGGCAGGGCCAGTATGTGGTAGCGCCCGGCCAGTTTTCCGTCGAGGAGGTCGTTGAGGTGGACCCGGTCGGCGTCGGCGCCGGCCCTCCGGAACGCCTCCTCGAGCTCCCGGTCGCAGTTTATGCCGTGGCCGACGATGACGGCCGCCTTCGGGTTCATCGGGCGCCCCCCTTCCCGTGGAGCTTCGAGGAAAAAGTCGACTGCCAGCTCCTCTTGAGCGCGGAGGAGGGCTCGCGGAGCAGGGGCCGGCCGTCCGAGCCGGTGATAGCGAGCGTCCCGCGGGCGACCTCCCCAATGCGGGCGGCGCGCCTTCCCAGGGCCTTTTCGAACGCCCCGGCGCTGCCGGGCGCCACGCTCACGACGAAGCGCGAGGCCGTTTCGGAATAGAGCAGCCTGAGGTCCCGGCGCCGGTCGCCGGAGGGGATGTCCGTCGGCACCTTGCGCAGGTCGACCCGGGCGCCCAGGCCCCCGGCGAAGGCCGCGATCGAAAGGGCGACCGCAAGCCCGCCCTTCGAGCACACCTTGGCGGATTCGACCAGGCCCTCGCGGACGGCCCTGAACAGGGCCCTGTAGGTTTCCATGGACGCCGCCAGGTCCACGCCGGGGACGTTGCACCCCGGGTTCTCCAAAATCTCGTAGAGCTCGGAGCCGCCGAGCTCATCGCGCGTCGGCGGCCCGACGATGTAGACGGCGTCGCCGGCCCGCTTGAAGTCGGCCGTTTCGCAAAGCGAGGCGTCGGGGACGTGGCCGATGGTGGCGAACTGTATCGCCGGGAGGCCGAAGACGCGGTGGCGAATGCCCTTCCTGTCCAGTATGTTGCCCTGTATCTTCATGCTGTCCTTGCCCGAGATCGTCGCCACGCCGGTCCGGGTCGCGAAATCGTACTGAGCCTTTGCGGCGCGGACGAGCTGCGCCGTCTTGTAGGCGGGCTCGTCGCTCTCGCCGGGCAGCACGCCGGGCCAGCAGTAGTTGCCGTTGTTCGCGGACCGGTCGGGGTCGGCGCCCGCGGCCACGACGCGCATCAGGCCCTCGTTGGCCGCCATCATCGCCATGTGGTAGGTGTCGACCTTCCCGTAGTCGGGGTTGAGCCCGATGCCGCAGGCCACGGCGCCCTTCCCGCCGTGCTCGAGCTTCTGCACGAAGGCGTCGCTGGGAACGTCCGACCGCTCCCCGATGAACGCCGGTATCACGGTCCGGCCCTGCACGCGGGTGTCGTACTCGCGCTGGAGGAACTCCTTGCTGGCGATGTTCTCCCTGCGGAGCATCCGGTGCAGGAGCTTCCCGGGAGGGATTCCCGCCAGGCCTTCGAGGGCGGGCTCCCTGAGGCCCCGCTCATCCGGGGTCTTCCATTCGGCGCGCAGGCTTTTCTGGGGCACGCCCTTGTGCAGGAAATCGATGTCGAGGTAGCCCACGGTCCGCCCCTTGTGCAGGAGGTGGAAATGGCCGGAAGTCGTGAACTCGCCGATGTCGCGCCACTCGACGTCCCATTTCTCCGCTATCTGGGCGAACCGCCGGACCTTCGACGGGTCGACGGCAAAGAACATCCTCTCCTGCGATTCGGATTCGAGCATCTCCCACGGCGAAAGGCCCTCGTACTTGAAGAGGTCCCGGTCCAGTTCGATTCTCGCCCCGCCCGAGTACTCGGCCATCTCGCCGGCGGCCGAGCCTATCCCGCCGGCCCCGCTGTCCTGGGCGAAGTTGATGAGCCCCTCGCCGAGGGCCTCGAGGAGGAACTCCTGCACGTTCTTCTGCGTGTAGGGGTCGCCTATCTGGACGTGGCCGGCGGGCGTGCCCTCGGAGTACTCCTGCGAGGAGGCGGTGGCCCCGTGGATGCCGTCCTTGCCGACGCGGCCCCCGGCGACCAGGATGCGGTCGCCGGGCCGGACCCATTTCTCGTAGCCGGGCTTCCCGTCGACGAGCTTGGGTATCAGCCCCGCCGCGCCGACGTAGACCAGGCACTTGCCCAGGTAGCCGTCGTCGAAGAACGTGCCCCCGATAGCCGTGGGCACGCCGTGCTTGTTCCCGCCGTCGCGCACCCCGCGGTGGATGCCGTCGAGGAGCTGGTCCGGGTGGAGCGGCGGCCGCAGCGGGCCGTCGTAGAACGGCGACCCGGTGCAGTAGCCCCACACGCCGAACGTCAGCCGGGAGCCCCGCCCGGTGCCCATCGGGTCGCGGTACACGCCGACGATGCCGGTGAGGGCCCCGCCGTAGGGCTCCATGAACGACGGGCTGTTGTGCGTCTCGCACTTGAAGCACAGGTAGTGCGAGGATTGCGGGTCGATGTCCACCACGCCCGAGTTGTCCCAGAGCACCGACTTTATGAAGTCCGGCTTCCTCTTCTGCACCCCGAGCGTGGCCGTCCGTATGAACCGCTTGAAGATGCCGTCGGGGATGCGCTCCTCCCTCCCTCCCTCGACATAGGTTATGCCGGCGTTGAACACCTTGTGCTTGCAGTGCTCCGACCAGGCCTGCCCGAGGTGCTCGAGCTCGACGTCGGTCGCCTTCCCCGAAAGGCCCACGGAAAGCCGCGCTCTTGCCGTCTCCGGGCGGGAGTAGTGCTCGCGTATCCTTTGCATCTCGGAAAGGTCCAGCGCCAGCATGCGCTCGGCGCTCAGCTTCATCAGTGACTCGTCGTCCACGGCCAGGTCGTACTGGCGCACCGGCCCGGGCGGGGGCACGCGCACCGTGGGGATGTAGGGGGCGATGCCCTTTTTCCATTCACTGTAGGGTATGATGCGGAATGTCTGGACCGTGTCGTTCGAGAACAGGCCCGCCACCCGCTTCAGCTGGGACGCGGTGAGCTTCCCGCGCAGGAGCCGCTGCTGCTGGACCGCCACCCTCCGCTCGAAATCGAACCGCCGGCCCAGGACGTAGCCGGCGAGGAGCTTTGCCGAACGGCCCTCGGGGTCCATCACGCCCGGCCGGTAACCGACCTCGATGACCGTGTCGAAGGGGCGCGCCGGGGCGGCGCCCACCGTGGCGGTGTGCGTCACGGGGTGGGCGAGCTCGCGCGCAAAGCGCGCCAGCTCGTCTCCCGCAAGCCCCAGGTCCTCCGTGAATATCTTGCGGCATTCCAGCCGCACGCGCAGGCCCAGGCTTTCCCGGATGCGCCGCTCCTCGATGTGCCCCTGGGCGTCGAACAGCCCCGGCCTGAGAGCCACCTCGATGCGGTTGATGCGGACCCCCAAAGGCCCATCGGGAACCGGGCTATTATTCCTTTCTGCGGGCGGACCGGGCCATCAGAAACGGCCCTCTTCCAGGTCGATGTCTCCGACCAGGTATGTCCTCGCCCTCCCGGCGATTCTCACGCGGTCGCCGGCCAGGGCGCACCGGAGCCGCCCGCCCCGCTTGGAGAGCTGGGCCGCCTCCATCACCGTCTTGCCAAGCCGCCGCGCCCAGAACACCGCGAGCGTCGTGTGCGCCGAGCCCGTGACCGGGTCCTCCGGCACGCCGACCCGCGGGCCGAAGAAGCGGGAGACGAAATCCGCCGAACGGCCCGGGGCGGTGGCGATGACGCCCCGCGCCCTGACCCCGGAGAGCGCCCGCATGTCCGGCCGAAGCCCCTCTATATCATTCTGCGAGCGGAAAAGGCACAGGAGGTCCGTCCTCCCGCGCCAGGCCTCCAGGGGCCTCCGGCCCAGGGCCCCGGCAAGGGATGGCGTGAGCGGTGCGCGGCGTATCCTGTCGGCCGGAAAGTCGAGGACGATGCGGTCTCCCTCCCGGGCGGCCAGGAGCACGCCGCTTTGGCGCGTTCCGAAGGAGATGGTGCCGGAGGGATGGCCCAGGTGGTTGAAGAGGACGTGCGCCGAGGCCAGCGTGGCATGTCCGCACAGATCCACTTCCGTTTCCGGGGTGAACCAGCGTATGGCGTATCCGTTCCGCCCGGGGACGACGAAGGCGGTCTCGGACAGGTTGTTCTCAGCGGCGACGGCCTGCATGAGCCTTGGCGGGAGAGGACGCTTGAGGACCACCACCCCGGCCGGGTTGCCCGAAAAGAGCCGGTCGGTAAATGCGTCCACGTGGTAGAGCCGGAGCTTCATGCCAAAGGGTATGCGCGACGGGGCAGATTGCTGTTTTGGTGTTTCCGGTCAAAAAAGCGTTCTCTGGGCCTCCCCGAGCTCGTGGTACTGCCTGGGAGCGATGGTCCCCGGGCCGTCCTTGGCCATCCCCGCCCCCGTGAGCGGGGCGACGGTGTAGGCCTCCAGCGCCCCGTCGTCATAGGGGCGAAGGAGGGAGCGGACCTCTTCGGTGGAGAGCCCCCTTTCGAGCCAGCGCCGCTCGTCCTGCGGGCGCAGTATCACAGGCATCCGCTTCTTCGTGTTGTGTATGCGCGCCATGAGGGGGCTCGCCTCAGTCGTCACGACCGAGAAGGTGCGGACCGGTTCCCCGCCCCCCTTCCATTCGTCCCAGATGCCGGCGATGGCGAACGCCTCGCGGCTTTTGAGCCGGATGTAATAGGGGTATTTTCTTCCTTCGACGTGCTGCCACTCGAAGAACCCGTCGGCCAGCACGAGGCAGCGCCTGTCCTTTATCGGGGAGCGGAACGACGGCTTCTGGAAGATGGTCTCCGCCTTGGCGTTGTAGGTGCCCTTGCGCATTTCGGAGGCCTGCTTTTCCGTTTTCACCCACCGCGGTATCAGACCCCATTCGAAGAGCCGGATGCGCCCCGGGTCGTCGTCGGCGATGACGGGGTGCTTCGGCGACGAGAAGGCGGCCCGGTGGTAGACCGGCCCGTATGAACCAGGCTCGTCGAGGGCAGCGCCGAAACGGTTCTGCAGGTAGAGCAGGTTCTGGACCAGCGAGAGGTGGTAGCACATGCTCGTCCTGCGGCCGGGCCGCCTCATTCCTCTTCGTCGTGGAACTTCTTCTTCGCCCAGGCCTCGAGCATCATGCGGGACAGCCGCTCGAAGGCCAGCTCGACGTTGAGCCCGGTCTTGGCGCTCGTCGCGAGCACCGGGATCTTCCTCCGGCTGGCCAGCGTGCGCACGTCCTTGAGGTCCGCGTCCGAGGGCTCGGCGAGGTCGCACTTGTTGAGCAGGAACACTATCGGTATGTTCGTGTTGGTCCGCTCTGCCATCGAGAGCGTGGCCTTGAGGCTCTCGAAGGTGTTCTTCCGCGTGAGGTCGGCCACGGCGAGCACGCCCTCCATGCCCTTCATGTGCATCTCGTGGAATGCCCGGTACTCCTTCTGGCCGGCGACGTCCCATATCATCAGCGTGAGCTTGACATGCAGGTCCCGCTCGGGGATGTCCAGCACCAGGCCCTTTTTGGTTATCTTGGCGCCGATGGTGCTCAGGTAGGAGTCGTCGAACAGGTCCGTGACGAACCGCCTGACCAGGCTCGTCTTGCCCACGCCCGGGTCCCCCAGGAGGCACACCTTCTTTATGAGCTCGTATTCCCGCGCCAATCCGCCGCCCCTTGCAGAGTTTCTGAAAGGATTATAGTATATATAATAATAGGTAAAAAACGGGGCAATGCGGGGCGGGCGGGGAAGCACGGGCAATACGGGCAATGACGGGTAATACGGGCAATGATGGGCAATACGGGCGACGGGGTCGTCCCGCATTGCCCGTTATTGCCCGTACGCCCCCGCATTGCCCGCATTGCCCGTGCAATGAGCCTACTGCGGCGGCGTCGCCTTCCTACGCCGCAGCAGGAAAACGCCCGCCCCGGCGGCCGCGGCCCCAAGCAGCGGGGCCGTCATGCCCGGCGAGGGCTTGTCCGCGTCCGCCTTGGCCACCGAGACCTGCTTGAGCGGGCCGGCGGCGGTGTTGGCGCCGGCCGCCTCCGCCTTGACCGAGACGCCATGGCTCCCGGAAACGGCCTTCCACTGGAGCGTGGCGGTGCGGTTGGCGCCGGGCTGGAGGACGTCCAGCTGGACGGTCCCGGCCACCGCGCCGTCCACGATGAACGACACGTTCACCGCATAGGCGGGGCCCGCCCCCGTGTTGGACACGACCGCCGAGATGGTCACGGACGAGCCCTGGCGGAGCTTGCCCGAAAACGACGCCTCGCCGACCGACAGGACCGGCGGGTGGACCTCCTCCTCGGCCAGCGCAAGCTCCAGGGTGAAGCGGTTGTTGGTCTCGTTGAGCTCGGCCACCTCGCCCTTGTAGTCCACGGTGATGTTCAGAACATAGGCCGCCGCCCGGAAGCTCCGGGTGTCCCTCGAGACGTTGACGCGTGCCGAGCCGCCCGCCGGTATCGCCGGCACCGCCGCGGGCGCATCCGTGAACTTGAGCACGGCCGTCCCGCTGTCGATGTAGACCATCAAGGTGCTCTGGGGGGCCTCGAGCCGGCCGGCGTTCTCGACCAATATCGACAGCGTGAGCCGGTCGCCGACCCTCGGCGCCGCCGGCTCGGGCGTCACCTTCCCGACGCGCAGGTCCGGGGCGGGCGGAGGCTCCAAAAGCGCGAGCACCTCCGCGACGACATTGTTGTCCTGGTCGACGTCGGGGGGCAGGTCGTCGAGCGCCAGCACGTAGTCATAGTTCCCCGCCGGGAGGCCGGCGGTGGCCCAGGCGAGCGCCACGTCGGCCGAGCGGCCCCGTGAAAGGGCCCCGATGGACCGGCGGTCCACCGGCATGCCGTTGATGCTGAGCGAGAGGTTGGTGGCCGGGGCCGGAAGGGTGCCGAGGTTCCTGACCTGCACGGAGAACTGGACCCCGTCGCCGGAGCGGGCCGGCCGGGGCTTGATGGTCAGGTTCTCCACCGCGAGGTCCAGCTCGCCGACGATGCCTATTTCGAACCGGAAGTTGTTGTTGCTCTCGTTCATCTCGGCCACCACGGTGCCGGAGTCCACCTGGAGCCTCAGGTAGTGCGTCCCGGCCTCAAGGCCGGTGGTGTCCCAGAGGAGCCTGAACGGGGAGGACTCGGACGGCGCAAGCGCCGGAACGTCTTTCTGGAGCACCGGCGCGGGCGAAAAATCGACGAACAGCCCCAGGGTGCAGGCCCGGGCGGAGAGCCCCCCCGCGTTGAAGGCCTCCATCGTCATCACCACGGACTGGTCGACGCGGGGGCTGCGCGGGTCCCAGCCGACGTTGCGGAGCAGTAGGTCGGCGAGCCGCATCGGGCCGAGCACGACCGTCCTTTTGTCGTCGATGTTCCCGGCCAGCAGGCGCAGCGTGTGGTTGCCCGGCGACAGGAGCGAGGTGTCCGTTTCGGCCGAGTTGGACAGGGTCGCCCCGGGGGCGAGGCTCGCCGTCTGGGCCGGGGCGAGGTCCTCGCCGTCCAGGGAAAGCCGGACCGTGAAGTTCTCCGCCGGGCGTGCCCCGGCGTTGCGGACCGTCCAGTCCACGGTCATCGTGTCGCCGACATGGAGGTCGGCCGGCCCGGCCTCCAGCTTCAGGACCTCGAGCTGGAAATCGGGCGCGGTGACCGTCACGGGGGCCGTGCCGTTGTTGTTCGAGTAGATGTATTCGTCGATGCTCGTGAAGAGGAACTCGGGGTTGACGTGCACCAGGAGCGCGTGCACGCCCGCGGACACGGCGGCGGTGTCCCACCGGAGGGAGACGTTGCGGACCTCGGACACGTTCACGGCCCCCACATCGACGTAGTTGATTGTCTGCTGGATGTCGTCGAGGTAGGCGTAGACCCGGAAGAACAGGGCCGCCGCCTCGCCGACGTTGGTGAAGCTCACGTTGACCGTCGCCAGGTCGCCTTTGACGGGAGTGGCGGGGCTGACCGAAAAGGCCAAGAGCGAAAGATCGGGGAGCCGGGGCGGCCCGAGCGACTGGACCTGCTCGAACTGGTTGTTGGTCTCGTCCGATTCGCTTATCCGGGAGGTGTAATCCACCTTGACGACTATCTTGTAATCCACGCCCTCGTAGTACATGAAGGTCTCGGTGTTGGCGGTGGCCCAGTTCACGGAGACGTTGGCGGTCTTCCCGGCGGCGAGGGAATTTACGGAGGCGGTGCCGATGGACTTCGTCGTGTTGTTCAGGTAGAACGCCACCTGGAACAGCCCGGCGTCGGCGTCGCCCTGGTTGACGACGGTCACGTTGATGCGGACCGTGTCCCAGAGCCGGGGCGGGTTCGGGACGGTGGCAAAGCTCCCGGCGACCACGGCGAGGTCCGGGGCGGCGCGGCCCGAGGCCCCCTCTTCGGGGGCGGCGGCCAGGGCGGGCGGAAGGCAGAACAGGGCCACAAACAGGATGGCGGTGGCCGGGCGCAATGGAGAGCTCATGATGTCACGGTCCTTCTAATCATATAGTATGGCCTAGAGGTTACTAAATCTTGTGGAGCAGGTTGAAAAACCAAAAAAACCGGGGCCGGACGGCAGGCTGCCCGGCCCCTTCGCGCTTCATCGTGACTACTGGTACCTGAGGGCGTCTCCCGGCGGGATGCGCACCGCCCGCGTTATGGGCACCTGTATTATCAGCGCGCCCGCGCCCACCACGAGCACCAGGGCGACCAGCACCCAGAAGACCGGGAAGGCGAACGGCATGCTGATGGCAAGCGAGTCCAAAAACATCTGGAAGAACCCGAAGCCCAGCGCGTAGCCCAGCGGTATTCCTATCGCCCATCCCGCGAGCATCAGCACGGCCCCCTCGCTCGAGAACACCGACCGGATGCTCCCGGCGCTTGCCCCAATGCACCTCATCATGCCTATTTCCCTCGTGCGCTCCAGCACGTTCATCGTGAGGTTGTTCGCGAGCCCCACCATGCTGATGAGCACGATGATGAGCCCGAGGCCCTGGATCATTATCATGACGTCGTTGATGCCCTGGATGTTCTGGCGCTCCAGGACGTACATGACCTTGATCTCGACCATGTGGCCCGCCTCCTTCAGCGCCTTCTGGATGCCCAGTGCCGCGGCGTCCACCGAGCGCGTGTCCTTCTTGTCGAGCTGGACGGCGAACCCGCTCACATTATGGCCCATCCCGAGAAGCGATTGGAGCGTGGGCATCGGGACGACCACGAGCCTGCCCATGTTGAATATCGTGTCCATTACGCCGACCACCCTGAAAACCCGCTCCCCGGCCGCGGTCATCATCTTCACGTCGTCCCCGACCGCGATGCCCTTGTTCCTTGCCATGGTCGTGGAGATGACGGCCACGAGCCGGGACTGGTTCGCCTCGTCGGGAGTGAACCAGCGGCCGTCCGAGATGCGCACCGCATGGGTGCGGGAATCCAGCAGGAGGCCGTAGGCGGTAACACCGTCGCCCGCCAGCCTGAAGTTGCTTATCGCGTACGGCTCGGCCAGCTTCACGCCCGGCACCTCCATGATGTGTTCCCCGACCGACGGGTCCATGGACCCCATCCCGCCCTGGCTGGTTATATCCAGCTCGTAGCGCTCGTCGTCGAAGGCGGTCTCGATGGCCACCTGTATGGAGGCGCCTATCGAGGCCACGCAAAGCACCGTGCCGACCGCCAGCGCGAGCTGGAGGACCGTGGCGGCGCTCCGGCCGGTGTTCCGTCCGACGTTCCGGGAGCCCATCTGGACGGTGCGCGGCACCTTGCGGCTCCCGGTCAGCACGCGCAGGACCCGCCCGGTGCCCGCGTAGCCCTTGGTGTTGTCGTCCAGGGCCTCGCGGGTGCCCAGGCGCATACCGCGCCAGAGGGCCGGCCCCGCCGCCGCCACTGAGACCCCCACGCCGGCCAGGAACGATATGAGCAGCCCGGGCAGGTACACATCGATGCCCGGGGAGATGGCGAATATCGGACCCAGGTTCTGGACCATGAGGTTGGCTATCACCACGCCGAGGGCGATGCCCAGGGCCGAGCCGATGACGCCGATCATCGCCGCCATCGACAGGTAGACCCGGGCCACCTGGCCCCGGGAGGCGCCGACCGCCTTGAGGCACCCTATCTCCCGCGTCTGCTCGAGCATCGTCGTGTTCATCGTGTTGGATATGAGCACCACTCCGGTGATGAGCGCAAGCCAGGTGATGATGGAAAATCCCATCATCATGTTCTGGAAGCCCTCCTTCCCCGGCCACTTCTCGTCCGGGACGAGCTCCGGCGTGGCCCGCATGACCGCGCCCGGCTCCACCTTCGCCAGCGTGGACTCGACAGAGGCCGTGGCGCTCTTCATGGCGCCGTCGCTGTCGTCCCGAAGGTCGATGTCCAGGAATGTCGAGGCCGCCGGCCCGGCCAGCGACCGCACCGTTTCCGAGGTGGTGTAGAAGACCGCCCCCACCCACTGGGTGTAGCTTGAGAACTCGAGGCTCCGGCCGGAGCCGGTGATGTTGAGGGCCACTTCACGGCCGGAGGCGTCCAGCACGTGGGCCACCGCGCCCTCGCCGGCCGAGAACTCGGTGTACTTGCCGTTCAGGATGTCCACGAGCGCCCCGAAAGCGCCGGGCGCCCGCCCGCCGGCCAGGATCACCCGGTCCACCTCCTGACCGGAGAACGAGTCGAGTCCGATGATGACCGCCTTGCAGGTCCTCTGGCCCACCTTCACCTCGGTCATGAAGAACGTGTGCGCCTCGACGCCCTGGATGTTGTGCAGGGCGGCGATGGCCTCAACGTCGCTCTCGTTGAGGTCCGCATTCACCAGGAGGTACCGGATGTTGTGGAGCCGGCCCGCCTCCACCTCCTTCATCATCGCGTTGTCCATCATGGGGGAAACAAAAAGAAGCCCGAGGCTGCCAACCGCCAGGGCCACCGTCACTATCGTGAACACGGTCCGGGCCTTGCGCCGGGACAGGTCGTTCCACGCCTTCTTCGTGAGAGTCGACACCATTGCGTCCACCCCCGCTCAGCCGGCGACGATGCGCCCGTCGCGGATCGTGATCACGCGCCTGGCCTTGCGCGCCAGCTCCCGGTCGTGCGTCACGAAGAGCACGGTCTTCCCGGCGTCGTTGAGCCCGCAGAGCAGCCCGAACATCTTCTCGGCCGTGGCCGAGTCCAGGTTGCCCGTGGGCTCGTCGCCGACGATCATCGCCGGGTCGTTCGCGAGCGCCCGGGCGATGGCCACGCGCTGCTGCTCGCCCCCGGAAAGCGCCCGGGGGAGGCTTTCGAGCTTCGAGCCCAATCCGACGAGCTCGAGCGACTTTCTGGCCTTCTCCATCCGCTCCTCGAGCGTGCCCCGCTGGACCAGGTCCATCGGGAGCATGGCGTTCTCGAGAGCCGTGAGCGTCGGGAACAGCTGGAAGAACTGGAACACGATGCCGACATTCTCCCCGCGCCAGCGCGCCAGGTCGTCCTCCTTCAGGTTGTCGATGCGCCGGCCGTCCGCCCGGACCTCGCCCTTCGTGGGCCTGTCAATCCCCGTTATCATGTTGAGGAGCGTGGACTTCCCGCTCCCCGACGGCCCCACTATCGCCACGAGCTCGCCTTCCTCGATGGTCAGGTCGACGCCCTTGAGGGCCTGGAACTTGAGCACCTTCGAGTTGTAGGTCTTCTCGACCTCGTTGAGCTCGAGCCTCATGCCCCGCACCCCCGGATGCCGACCTCAGGGTATCCCGTGGTCTTCCAGCCCCGGAGCCCCTGCCCGTCGCCGTCCTGCGTTCGCCCGTCCGTCCCCGCCTGCCTGCCTTCGCCTGCCATTATCCTACACCTCTGGAACAGGCCACGGCCGGTTTGGGATATAATCCGCCTCGAACGGCTGGTTCGAAGATATCATTCGATATGTATTATATAGATGGAGGATTGCGCATGGCAGGCATTGACTAGCGCATCCGACGGAGCAGGTGGAGAATGCGGCGGCCCGCTACCTTGACCCGGCCGGCCTCGGCCACCGTCCCTTCCCGTACTTCCACCAGAGGAAAACGCCGACCGCCACCGCAGCGCCGATCCCCAGCGGGAGCACCAGTCCGCCGAGCGACGGTCCGGGTGGGGCGCGCAGCCTCACCGTCACGGTCTCCCACCCGGTCATGTTGTCCCGGTTGGTGACCAGCAATGTCAGCCTGTACGTGCCCGCCTTCCGGTAGGTGTGGCCGGCCTCCGGGTCCTGGCCCGTGCTGTTTCGCCCGTCGCCCCAGTCCCAGGCGTAGCTGGTTATCCCCCGGCCGTTCTGGTCGTACGAATTGCGCCCGGTCGCCGAGACCCTCAGGCCGTCGGCGGTGTACTCGAGCTTCGCCACCGGGCCGAAGCCCTCCTTCAGGAACGGCCCGCCGTCCTGCCGGGCAACCATGATCTTCGACTGGTACTTGCCCGGCCCGTCGTTGCCGTCATTGCCGAAGGTCATCATGAGCCGGCCCATGTCGTCGACGTCGCAGCTCATGTAGTCGCCGAGGTCGCGGTCGGCGGAGCCGCTCACGCCGGACGTCCTTATCGTGCCGCCGTGCACGGCCGGCATCACCGTCGTGTGGTAGAAAGTCACGTTGGGGGCGAAGACATCCGTGCATACCGCCGCCTTGACGTCCCAGGTGGCGCTCTCGAGCTCGTCCGAATTTCCCGTTTCGTTGGTCTCGTACCACACGATGCCGGCGCGGCCGTCGCCGCCAGCGGCGACCCAGGGCAGGACCCGGGTCCCGTTGCCCGAGGTCACCGTCAGGAAGCGCCAGCTCTGGGCCTTGTCGGAGCTCACGGCCAGGGTGACGTTGCGCTGGTCGGTCCAGGCCAGGTAGAGGTTGCCCGCCTCGTCGACATCGCCCACCACGAATATGCTCTGGAAATCGTCCGGCGAGCCGTCCATCACGGGCTGGCGCGTGAAGCTCCGGGCGCCGTCCGTGGAGACCCAGACCTCCAGCCCGCTGGTGGCGGTGTTGGGAAGGTAGATGGTACCGTCGTGCGGGTCCACGGTCATAACATCCCGGGCGTGCGTGTCCGCCGTTATCGGCCGGCCGCGGTTCCCCGGCTTCCACCCGAGCCCGAGGCTCGTGAACTCCGAGGTCATTATCCAAAGGCCGGTGGGAATCTGGTTGTAGCTCATGTAAAGGGTCTCGGCCTGCTGTATCCCGGACCCGCCCACGGTCGGCCCCACGGAGAGCCACTGGCGGTCGTCGATCGGAGTGACGGAGGCGAGCGGATTCCGCACCCAGGTCAGCCCGCCGTCGCGCGAGGCCTGGATGGTCGATGTGATGAGCAGGAGGTCGGTGAAGTAGATGACGCCGTCCCGCGTGACGGCGGTGTAGGAATCGCCCGAGCCGCCCCAGCTCCCGGAAACGACCCCTTTCGGCCGGAAGGCCCAGGTCTGCCCGTAATCCTTCGATACATAGAGCCACCCGCTTTCCTGGCTGCCCAGCCCGGTGGGTGAATCGACATAGTACCACTGCCGGCCGTCGACTCCCGGCGCCGCCAGTATGTGCGGCTCGAAGCCCCCGCCGACCGAGTCGGGGACCTCCACGACGAAGAAGCGCATCGTGGCGTTGGCGTCCACGATCTCGGCGGCCTCGACATCGGCCGCCCGGGCCGGCCCGATGCCGGTCATGGGGAACGGGGCCGGAAAGAGCATCGCGAGCACGAAAACGGCGAGCAGGCGCGCGGCGACCTGTCTCCCCCTCGACCTCGGCATGCCATCCCTCCTTCCGCCGGCCACGGGCCCACACATCCCAGCCGCTCGGACCGTCCGGGCGCTTCCCTGTTCCCTTTGGGAGAAAGCCCGCGACAATATATCTTTATTGGAGAGTGGCCGAGGTGGCAACCTTTAAGTCCATTTGCGCCAATGAAGAGGCGGGGGACCATGAGAAAGGCTGCGACCGCGGTGGCCCTGGTGGCGATAACAGTGCTGGCGGGCCTGGGCCTCATGTTCTACAAACCGGCCGCACCGCCCGGGAAGCCCCACGGTCGCCCCGCGATGCCCGTCTGGCCCTACATCGACAACGTCACCAACAAGGACAACTTCCCGCTCTCCACTGGCGGCAGGCCCTCCGCCGAGACGCACGCGATGGTCAATCCGATGGACCCGAAGAACATCGTCGCCTCGTCCAACGATATGAACAATCCTTCGCAGGATACGTGGCTTCATTATTATACCACAAAAGACGGGGGAAAGACCTGGTCCGACAAGATTATCCCCGGCTACCGTGGCGGCCCTCCTTCGGTGCTCACGGGCTTCGGCACCTCCTGCGACCCGGCGATAGGTTTCGACCTGAACAACAACGTCTACCTGGCGGGCGTCGGCTACAACCGTCACATGTACGTCCACACCGGGAGGGCCAATTGCATATTCGTGGCCCATTCCTCCGACGGCGGGGAAAATTTCGATGAGGTCTCCATCGTCCACCAGTCGATGTTCAACCAGTTGCAGTTCAACGACAAGGAATGGCTGGCCGTCGACCTGAACAATGGCAACGTGTACGTCACCTGGACGATTTTTTCCGCCGGCAACATGATAGGCACGATAGTCTGCAGCCGCTCCACGGACCAGGGCCGGACCTGGACCCGCCCCAACAAGATAGCGGACCTCACCGCCGACCTGGGCGCCCAGGGCTCCTATGTGGCTGTAGACAAAAACAGCGCCGTCCATGTCATCTGGCGCGACTTCAACACGGACCAGGTCCACTACTCGCGCTCCACCGATTTCGGAGACACATGGTCGCCGGTGAGGCCTATCCTGGACATGGCCCCACAGCCATACACATTGACGAACGGCACATTCCGCACGCCCACGATGCCGGTGATGGCCATTGACAACACGGGCGGCCCGTTCGACGGGAGCATCTACGTCGCCTGGAACGACTACTCGACGGGAGACTCGGACATCCTGCTTGCGATATCGCGCGATCTCGGCGAGACCTGGAACGAGACCTACGTGCGCGTCAACAACGACACGGCCGGCAACGGCGCCGACCAGTTCTTCCCGGCCATAGTGCTTTCGGACCAGGGCTGGGTCCACCTCATGTTCTACGACCGGCGCTACGACCCCAACCACACCCTCATCGGGGTCACCTACGCCGTGTCGGTCGACGGCGGCCAGAACTTCACCCTTAACCTCAATGTCGGCAACACGCTCTTTGACGGGAACCTGGGCGGCCGGGCCTACTGGACCGAGGCCATGCCGGGGGGCGACGTCGGGTTCGTGGGCGACTACCTCGGAATCGCCGTCAACAACAACTCGGCCTTCCTGACCTGGTGCGATTGCCGCAACGCCACGCCGACCGACGGCAATTCGGACATCTACGCCTCCATCATCACGTTCGCCGACCAGAAGGGCAGCGTCAACGACACCTACAATTACCTGAAGAAGTACGGCCCGGGGGCGTGAGCGCGTGAAATGGCAAAAGCCGCCCGAAAAGCTGGTCCGGTTCTTCGAGGAGAAGGCCGCCCCCCTCGACTGCGAGAGGCGCAAGATGTTCGGATACCCCTGCGCGTTCAAGAACGGGAACATGTTCTTCGGCACGTTCGAGGACGGGATATTCCTGAGGATGGGGCAGGAGGGCGTCGTGAAAGCCCGCGCCATGCACAAGGAGATCAAGCCGTTCGAGCCCCGCCCCGGCCGGCCCATGCGGGAGTACATGGTCCTGCCCGAGAAGATATTCGCCGATGATTCCGTTTTCGACCCTTTGCTGGAGGAGTCCCTGCGGTACGCCGCGACGCTCCCGCCGAAGAAGGCCCGGGCGAAGGCCTGACGGGACGGGAATCCCGCTGTTCACCTGGGCCAATATAGCCAACTTGAACTCCCTTGTATAGACCGGTTTTTTCCTTGTCATGCTTCACCTCCGATGCTTTTGTCGCTATTTAACGTGTCCACTCGGCGGGGTACACTCCACGGTCATAAAGGGGCCAGGCGCCGGTCATAAGCCCCCTTCTGTTATGAGGCGACATTCGACTTAGCGCCCCACTCGGCGCTCCCGGGCAGGTCATGGCGCACTCTCGGGCTTGCTCCGGCGGGGAAGGCCGTTTCACCAGCTCCGCCCGCTCGCAGCTCCGCGGCAACCCGCTTCATCGCTCCCGGGCGGCTGTGTCGTTTCTGCGCGTTAACCGGGGCTCTCGCCCCTCCGGCTTGCGCCGGACCGCCTTGCCCTGTGGAGGGGGGACTTTCCTCAGCACCCTTTCGGGCACCGTCGGTCGCCCGCCGGCTCCTGGCCGGAAAGGATAGGCAGCGGGGTACTTAATAATTATCAAGGCGCAAGGCGCAGGGCGCGAGGCGCAAGGGGCGAAGGCGCAAGGCGCACGGCGCAAGGGGGAACATGCAAGAGCACGGTGGAAGGAACAAGGGGCATCGCCCAAGGCTCTTCCGTCGCCCGGCTGTCTTCACTTCCGCTTCTTCCCGCCCTTCCTCGTCGGCTTCCGGGCGGGCGCCTTCGCCTTGCGGGCGGGCTTCGCCTTCTTCTTTGGCACCGCTCTCGGCTTGGCCTTCTTCCTGGGCGCGGCTTTCGGCTTTGCCTTCTTTTTGGGCGCTGCCTTCGGCTTTACCTTCTTTTTGGGCGCTGCCTTCGGCTTTGCCTTCTTTTTGGGCGCGGCCTTCGAGGCGGGCCGGGCCTTCCTGGCGGGCGCCTTGGGCTTCACGGCCATCTCGGGCGGCGCCAGCGCGGCCTTCCTGGGGGCCTCCTCCTCCGCCCCGCCCCCGAGGGCCTCCCCCATCGCCTTCCCGACGCCCTCCATCGCCTCTCCCATGGCCTTGCCCATCCCTTCCATCATCTCGCCCATGGCGCTGCCGAGCCCGGACATCATCTCGTCCATCTGCTTGACGACCTGGGCAAAGATCTTCATCATCACATCCAGCGCCCGCTGGCCCAGCACCGGGACCTCCTTCTCGAGCCAGGCCCGGTCGGAAAGGAGCGGCTCCTCGCCGATGGCCTGGACGTGCGCCTCGTAGAACGCCTTCGGCCCGCTCCCCGAGGCTACGATGGTCAGCGTCAGGTAGCCCTCGACCGGGAACGGGGCCGGCCCGGCCTGCTCGCCGGGCATCGTGAGCACGATGCCGTCGACGGTCCTGGAAACGAAGATGCTGTCCGGCTTCCCTTCGACGGTGACCTCGGAGTAGCCTATGTTGGCGGCAGCGTTGATGTAATTGACCGCGGAATAGTCCTTTTCCTGGACCTCTCCGTCGGATTCGAAGCGCAGCTTTCCCGATGTCCTGGAGAACTCCTTGAATCCCTCGCCCTCGAAGTCCATGGCCTTCCCCTCCCTTGTCCCTAAAGGAGCAGTTCGACGTGGTACTCGTTGTGGCCCGCCATCGAGCCCATCTCCTTGATCTCGAAGCCCTCCTGGCGGAACATCTCGAGCTTGTCGGCGGTGCGGGTGTCGGTGCTGAATATGCCGCCGGTTATCTTCATAAAGCCGCGCTTTCGCATGTGGCCGATGTACCAGGCCAGCATGCGGTTGCCGGTCTTGTTCTTCTCGGTCCAGTCGTCGATGGCAAAGCCCTGGATCTCGACCGAGTTGTCGGGAAGGATCGCGTAGGTTATCTTGCCGAGTATCTTGCCGTCGCGGGTGTACATGCTGGCGGCCTCCACCTTGTTGGATGAGGCCAGGTTCTCCTCCTTGACGTCGAAGACGACCTTTGGCTTGCCCGTCAGGCGCGCCGAGAGGCCCTCGCCGAAGCTTTCCAGATACAGCGGCATGCGTTTCCACCTGTTCTGGGATGCAAAACACAGTTATTGATTATATACATTGTGCCTCGTGTTCGAGGCCTGTACCACAGTCTTTATCCGTTCGAAAGCGGCCATGATTATTGCATAGGTATATCAAGGACGAGGGTTTAAGGGGCTCCGGCATGAGGAAGACGCTACCTCTGGCAGTGCTCGCCTTCCTGGGCATCCAGGCCGTCCTCTTGCCGATGGCCGGCTGGGCCGCTCCGGCCGCCCGCCCGGAGGTGCTGGACCCGGTCCTGCAGGAGATGCTGGAGCTGGACCTGCCCTCCTACGAGGTCATCGTACAGTTCCGCGGCGCCGTCCTTTCCCCGGACCTGTCCACCATGCGCCAGGCGGGACTGGAGGTCCGGCACGTGTTCCACGCCATCCCGGCCGTGTACGCCACGGGGCCCGCCCTGGCCGTCCTCCGACTGGGCCAGAGCGACCGCGTGTTCTGGATGGAGCACAACGAGAAGCTCGCCTATTTCATGGACCAGAGCCTGCTCACCGTCAACGCCACGAAGACCTGGGACACGCAGGTGCTCCAGCGCGGGGGCGGCGTATCGGACGCGATAGACGGCACGGGCGTCACGGTCGTCGTCGTGGACAGCGGCGTGGACGCCGGCCACCCGGACCTCGACTACGGCTCCAAGGTCATAAAGAACCTGAAATCGGACCAGAACCTGGTCTGGACCGAAATCGAGAACTCCGACACGAGCTCCGGCCACGGAACGCATGTCGCCGGGACAATCGGCGGGACGGGTGAGGCCTCCGGCGGGGCCCGCGCCGGCGTCGCCAAGGGCGCCACGCTCATCGGCCTGAGCACCGGCGAGGGCCCGGCGATATTCAACGCCCTGGGCGCGTTCGAGTGGGTGTACGACCACTCCCGGCCGGGCAACAACCCCTACAACATCCGGGTGTGCTCCAACAGCTGGGGCACGAACTCGGAGTACGACCACAACGATGCGATAGTCCAGCTCACCGAGAAGATAACCTACGACAACAACGTGGTCGTCACCTTCGCCGCAGGCAACGAGGGCTCCAGTAATCACGACGGCTCGACGCGCACGACGAACCCGTACAGCCTGACGCCCGCCGCGATCTCCGTGGCGGCCACGGCGCGGGACGGCTCGGGCATGGCGACGTTCAGCTCGCGCGGCCTCGCCTCGGACAACTTCACCTGGCCGGATATCGGGACACCCGGAGTCAATATATGGTCCACCCAGGCGCGCCGGACCTACATCACCGCCCTCAAGACGCAGGACGGCGACATGTACTACATGGCCATATCGGGAACATCCATGGCCACCCCGCACATGTCCGGCATAACAGCCCTGCTCTGGCAGGCCTGCCCCAGCCTGCGCGTCTCGGACTACCGCGACGACTACCAGGGCGGCGAGCAGTACGACAACGCCACCTACTGGAACGACACCGCCACGCGCATGCACGATGCGGAAGTGATAATGAAGCTCACCGCCGACTACATGGGCCAGAGCGGCGACAACGGCGTCCCGGGAAACTCCAGCCCCGGCCTGGCCAAGCGGAAGATGGACTTCGCCCAGGGCTACGGGCTCGTGAACACCCACCGGGCGGTCGGGCTGGCGCTCGCGCTCCGGGACCTGCGGAGCGCCGACCCCAACGTCACGGTCCTCGACGCCTACCGCGCCTACACCGGGATGTTCGTGAACCGCACGGTCTCGAAAGCGACGGACACCCTGAAGGCGGAGTGGCACGGGGAATGGGCCCGCTTCGACGGCCAGAACGGCTCGGTCATCTACACGAGCCAGGTGCGGAACCTCTACATCCCGCCCGGCGCAGGCAAGCTAGTCCTCGAGATGCAGTACGTCGCCGTCAACCTGGACTACCGCTACATCGGCACGCTGGGCCTGCGCGTCGACACCAACGGCGACGGCGCCCCCGACTTCACCGGCTCGATGGCGCCGACCGTCACCGGCACGAGGCGCGAGGAGCTTGCCATCTCGCAGACGGACATCTACATGGGCGTGGACGTCTCGGGCCAGGGCTTCGGGCTGCGCTGGCGGCCCACCCTCCGGCCGGGCTCGGCGAGCGTCCAGTACTGGGAGCTGATGATAGAGTACGCGGTCACAGCCACCCTCATCTTCAATACAATGCCCAACGGCACGCTGAACCACACGGACTACACGCCACGCGTGGCCCAGTGGCAGTTCGGAAGCCCCTCCGCCGGCTTCATGGGCGGCAACCTCAGCCTGGAGAAGCCCTTCTACGACATGGGCGCGGTCTCGCTGGCAAAGCCCCATGGCCCGCCCCCGGGTGAGAGGCCCGGCCTCCAGTGGTGGCTTGCTCTCGTTGTCGCCATCGTCTTCGGCGCCGGATTCGGCTGGCGCGAGCTCCAAAAGCGCGGCCTCGACAAGAAGTACCTGGACCCGGTGAAGTGGCTGAGAAAATTGCCGCGGCTTGGAAAAGCCTGAAACGAAGGCAACAAGGGAGCAAGGGAGCAAGGGAGCAAGGGTATGACTGTCCGTCCGTCCCCTTGCTCCCTTCCTCCCTTGCTCCCTTTTCCCTAGGCGTACAACGGCACTCCGTCCATCCAGTCGCTGTGGGAGTTTTTGAAAAATACCCTGCCCTTGCGGATCTCGAGGTCGTCCACGCGGACGACGCGGCTGCCGGAGCCACGGTCCAACCAGGCGCGGGCCCGGCCGGGGGCCTTCCTGGAGCAGGAGATGGCCAGTATCACTCCCAGGCGCCGGCCGTCGGCGGTGAAGACCTCCCTTCCGACAAGGTCGGCGTGCATGTCCCTCATCATGGTACAATGGACCGGCGGCTTGCCATAAATACTAATCCTCTCATTCTCCGACACTGAGGGTGGAAGCCCCTTCACCTTCTCCGGCGCGGCCTCGCCAGCAGCCGGAGCGCCGCCACCGTCACGCCGGCGGCCGGCACTGCAACTGCTCCGGCCACCAGCCACCCGCTCCGGTCCGGCGGCGCCGGCAGCGGCCCGGAAACGTACCGCTTCATCAGGGCCGTGTTCCCGGTCTCGTTTGCCTCCGGGACCGTGTCCTCCGGGTCGACAATGAAGACCAAGACGTTTTGGCCCTCTTTAGGTATCCAGATGAAGCTCTCGAGGCGCGATTCCCCCGGCCCGAGGTCGCCCATCTCCCGTTCGATGACGGCCTCCTTGTTGCGAAAGAAGGCCAGCGACGCGCCGAAGGCCGGGGCCGTCCCGCGGTTTTGCACCGTCACGTTGACGTAGACCAGCTCGCCCGGCCGGGGATAGGCCACGGAAGACGCGAGCGAGGCTATCGCCAGGTCGGGGTATTCCAGGACGACCGAGAGCCCGGCGGTGATGCCCAGGCCCGCCGCCCCGGCCGATACGTTCAACCCGGCAAAGGCAAGCCGCGTCCTGTCAGGTATTCGGAGGACCAGCGTGAAATTCTGCGACGAATGCGCCCCGACGACCGCCGTCGACACGGGGACGCTCTCGCGGTCGAGGATGGCGGGCGCCCCCCACCCGTCCGGCAGGTCGCGGCAGGCCAGCTCGAACCGCTCGCGCTGGTTGCCCGCATTGTATAATACGAGCGGGAAGCGGAGCGTCCCGCCGGGCGAGCCGTGGAGGGTCGGGGAGGGGCTGAAGAGCGTGGCATGGCGCACCGGGACGACCGCAGCCTCAAGCTGCAAGCCCCGTGGCTCTCCAACGCCGTCCAGGAACCATCCCGGCACGATGTACGTCCCGGCGAGGGCGCCGGCTGGGGCCTCCACCACGGCGACGACCTCCGCCCTCTCTCCGGGGTCCAGCTCCAAACTCCAAGCGCCCTCGAGGGGCTTCCCGTTGGGAAGCTGGAGCGAGAGGTACCAGCCCGGAGGGACCGTGAACCCCCAGCCTGCGGCCTCGTCGGGGGCGTTGCCAGTATTCGACAAGGCGATGTTGAACACGGCGGTCCCGCCCGGAACGACGGTGGCCTCGCCGGGCGTGACATTGATGTCAAGCCCCCGCACCCTTTCGACGACCGCGGTCACGTTGCGTTCGCTGAAATACCGTTCTTCCGGGTCGTAGCACAGGAGGCGCACCTCCGCCCGGGAGCCGGCCGGCGCGCCCGGCGGGGCGCTGACGCGCAGGACCGCCATCCCCTCTTCCTCGTTGCGCAGCGTGACGGACGCGGCGTCGAACGAGGCATTCCACCCTGCGGCGCCGACCGATGCCGATATCAGGAACTGCATGGCCCCGCCGAAGATCCCGTGGGCCGCCACGGTCACCCAGCAGGCCTCCGTCCCGCCCGGCAGGAGGCTCAGTTCGGCCCTTTCCGGCCGTATCTCGATCCACATGAGGACCGAGACGACCGTGGTGGTCCTCACCTCCGAGAACCTGCTCGGGTAGTTCGAGCACGTCCCCCGGACCTCGACTATCCCGACGTCGTCCTCGCAGGCATCGGCCGGCGGCGTCACGCTCAATACCACGCCGGTCTCCTCGCCGGGCCTGAGCCGGACCCTGTCAAGGTCGAGGGAATAGTTCCAGGCCGGAGGCCCCCGGGCCGAGAGATCGATGGCCTCCTCGACATCTCCGATGTTGATCACGGTTATCGTGTAATGCGTCGGGACGCCCGCCGATGCGGTGTGAACCTTCTCCCAGCACTTGAGCGCGATTCTGTGGTCCACCAATGTGTACACCCTAAACTGCACCGTTTCGTTCCTGGAGGGATTCATCAAGGACGTGGCCCAAATCGAGACCTTGATGTACTCGTTCGGCCCGGCCGTCGACGACCCGCGCACGTACACGGGCAACTTCACCATCTCCTGGGTCTCCAGATCAAGCTCCTTGTATAGCTCGTCGATCCAGACCTTGAATCCCGGCCCCGTGTAGTTCCTGCCGACGCCTCCCGGCTTGCCGAAAAAGTCCACCTCCAATCCGAGGTAAATCGTGTCGTTCAGGCCCCCCATGTTGCGCACGGTGATGTTGGCCGATTTCGTTTCGTTCAGATGAACATACATTATCTTGGCCATTTCATCGGGCGTCATGCCCAGCTCGGCGCCGAATCTATACGAGCATTTATAAAAGACTTCCATGTTGCCGGTGCGGTTGGAGACCCAGGCGACGTGCAGGCCGTCCTGGCCGTCGATGACAAGCTGGGGGTCCCGGTTCGTGCCGTTGCTGGATGTGAGCCGTTGCGGCAGGAGGGTGGCGTTCTCCTTGTTTGGCTCTATTCGCACATAATGGAGCTCGCCATCGCTCGCGTTGCCCCAGGCGATGTAGACGTGGCGCGTCGAGTCGACGCAGATGTCCCCGAAATCGCCGGAGCTGTTGGTCACGACCATGTCATTTGTGAGCTTGGTCCCGTCGGGGGCGAGCTTCGTGTAAAAAAGCGTCCGGAGGCCCGAGGCGGCGGAGGCCTGGAGCAGGTGCACGGCCCCGTCGCTCCCGAAGGCCAGGGAGGGCAGGGGGGCAAACCAGCCGTTGCGGAGGACCGGCGTGTCTATCTTCCTGGATGACTGGTGCAGCTTTCCATCGGGAGTGAACACGCTCATCCAGAGCCCATCGTACATGTTGTGCTTGTAGAAAATGTATGGGTAACCCTCCTGGTTCAGCCCGATGGTCACGCCCTTGGCATCCGAACCCGCAATGTATCCCTGGTGCACGTTGAAATTGTTGTCGATGTACTCCATCTCGGCCCTGTCATGGTCCCAGTTCAGGTACGAAATATAGGCCTGGTGGTTCCTCCCGGCCCCGAGCCCGAACGACTCGGGGGAGCTCCCGACCGTAAGGTCGATGGGCTGGTTGAGTTGGTTGCCGTTCGAGGAGAACTTCAGGTATTGTGGCCGGCCGGTGCCGCCGCTCATGTAAATGAGGTTCAGGTTGTCCTGGCCGTCGACGCCGAGCCTCTCGCCCGGCTGGCCGCAGGGCTGGGCTGGAAAGACCGCATCGGCCAGGTACTTCTCCTCCATGACTATGCTCCCGGGCCTCACCGCCTTGAGCAGGAAAAGCTTCCCCTGACGGAAGTAGGTCAGGTGGGCATAGCAATACGAATCCACCGCCAGGGCGGGATAGGCTTCATCGGCGGCGCTGTCCGAGAGCCTGCTGTCATCCATCCACCAGAGGCCGTCCGGAGTGGCCAGGTCGCGGCCATTGCGGCCCTCCGGAGCCCGGCCCCCTTCCAGAGCCCCCGCCGGCGCCCCTTCCCCGCCCGGCTCCCCGCCCGCCGATCCCGCGGGAACGCCCAGGCTGGCGTTGAACGATATCAACACTGCCAGGAGCGCCGGGAGACGGTCCATCCGGGCACCGCGTCCATCATTCACGGGCCGCATATAAGCATTTGTTGGAACGACCATCACATTGATAAGGGATGACCCCGGCCGGTCACCGCCTGCGTCCCCTTCTCAATCCCAGTGCATAAAGGCCCGCAAGGCCCCCCGCGCCGGCGAGCACTGCCGCGGCCCCGGCGGCCAGCCACCCGCTCCGGTCCGGCCCGGGCGGCAGCGGCCCGGAAACGTACCGCTTCATCAGGGCCGTGTTCCCGGTCTCGTTTGCCTCCGGGACCGTGTCCTCCGGGTCGACGATGAAGACCAGTATGTTCTTCCCTTCCCGCGGTATCCAGATGAAGCTCTCCACGCGCGTTTCCCCGGGCCCAAGGTCGCCCAGCTCCCGGTCGATGACCGCCTCGCCGTGGCGGTGGCACCCGAGCACCACCCCGCGGGCAGTGCCCCGCCCGCGGTTCTCCACCGTCACATTGACCTGGACGAGCTCTCCGGGGCGCGGGTACTGCTTCGAGGGCGCCACGGACACGACGGCCAGGTCCGGAAGCTCGATTTCCACGGTGAGCATGGCTTTCGCAGCGAGGTCGTGGCCGGCTCCGGCCAGCACCTCCAGCCCCGCGAACGCAAGGCGCGTCCGGGCCGGTACCAGGACGCCCGCCGAGAGGTTCACCCCGGAGTGCGCCGGCACCGTGGCCCGCGTGACCGGGGAACCCTCCCGGTCGCGCACGACCGCGGCCGGCCAGCCCTCCGGCAGGCCGCGGCAGGCGAGCTCCAGCTCCTCCGGCGCGTTGCCCCGGTTGACGACGACCAGCGGGAACCGGACGGAATCGCCCGGCTCCGCCGTCAGCGTCGGGTCCGTCCCGTAGACGAGGATGGACCGCACGCGGAGGACCTCCACATCGGCGGAGGCGGCCAGGGGCCCGCCTTCCCCGTCCGTGAACCGGGCGGTGATGGGATACCTGCCGGCCAGCGCGCTTGAGGGCGCCGACACCTGCGCCAGCACTTCCGCCGTCTGGCCGGCGCCAAGCGTGAGGTTCCAGCCCTCCTCCAGGAACTTCCCGTCCGGGAGGGACAGCTCCGCCTCCCAGCCGGCCGGCAACCCGAACGCGGCGGGCAATATGAGCTCCGGGCCGTTGCCGGCGTTCGCAATGTTCAACCGGACCGCGGCCGTCCCCCCCGGCAGGAGGCGCGCCCCATCCGGGATCGCCTCCACGGCGAGCGCCCGGATCCTGGTCACGGTGAGGAATATCCGGCACGTGCCGTTGAATGCAAGCTCCTCGTTCACCGCCCGCGCCACCACTTCCAGCCTCTCCCCCTCCTGCGCATCGGCGGGAATCGTGGCCGAAAGCACAACGTAGGCCGCGTCGTCGGAGCCCAGCATGAGCAAATTGCTGTCCAGGTCGACCTTCGCTCCCTTCCGCGTGCTCCAGGCTTCCAGCAGGAACCTGAACGGCCCCTCGCTGTTGCTTTGGCAATCCAGGGTCAGGACGAACACGGCGGTCCCGCCCGGCGCCGCGGCATCCCCGTACCGGTCGGCGGTCAGCGAGAGCTTCTGCCACGTGGCGAGGCGCGTGGTGACCGTCAAATCGTCGCGGATGCCCGGGTCGGAAACAGCCCGGGCCGAGACCTTCACCACCCCGAATACCTGGCCGGAGGACGAGGCGGGCGGCGTCACGCTCAGGGTGAGGCCGCACGCCTGTTTCCGGTCGAGCCTTACCTTCTGCGGGGACACCTCCCAGGACCAGTCCGGAGGCCCGGCCACGCTCACCTCGGCAGTCTCGTTCGTGTCCCCGATGTTCTGGAGCAGGAGCGAGTACCGCGCCGGCAACCCCGGGTCCGTGGTCTTCTCCCGCTCGTGGCATTCGAGCTTCAGGCGGCTGTCCTTCAAAAGGTAGGTCCGGAACGCCACGCTGCTGTTTATCTTCGTGTTCTCGAGGAGCTTTGCGGTCAGCCTCGTGTCGATATAGTCGTTGGCCGACCCGGCGGGCGGCCCGGTGACGGAGACCCAAATTTTGCGCGTCTCGTTGGGCCCGATTTCGAAGTCCGCCGCCTCGACGCTAACGTTCCATCCCTTGTGTCCGTGGAAATTGACGGCGAGATCGATGTGCACCGTGCCGTTGAGCCCGCCCGGGTTCTGCACCGTGAGGTTCGCCTTTCTCCTCTCCTCCGGATGGACATACATCACCTTGTACAGCTCCTCCGGCGTCATTCCCATCTCGACGCCCCTGGGGAAGCCGATAACGTGATAGATCTCGAAGTTCCCGTCCCGGTTGTCGGACCAGACGACGCGTATATTGCCGTCCGAATCCCGGGCGGCGAACGGCTCCTTTGCTCTCCCTGACGGGTCGCGGTCCAGGCACACGGCCCGGTTCGGCAGCTCGGTGTCGTTCTCGCGGCCGGGCAACACAGGCACGTAATATATCTGGTCGTTCCCGTTGCGGTTGTCCGCCCAAAAGACGTATGCCGTGCCGCGAATGTCCGAGGTGATGGAGGGAAACCCCTTTGCGGTCGGGGATATCGTCAGCGGGATGCCCTCCCCGTCGGGGCCGGCGGCGAGCTTGTTGCCGTTGCTGTCGAGCTTCATGTACATCAGCCGGCCGATGCCCTGGCTCCGGTCGTTCCAGGCGAGGTGGACGGCCCCGGTCGCGTCCGCGTGGATGGTGGGCGGGAACACGCTCTCGAACTGCCCCACCGTCGTGGCGTTGAACATGTATCTCGGCGGCGCCTGCGGGAGCGGATTGCCGAAGTTGTCGAGCTTGGCGTGCCAGGCGCCGAGCCCGGAGGTCCCCCGCACTATGAACGCCGAATGGACGTTGTTGAAGGTGTCGGCGCAGGCCGTCGAGCCGGAGCACATCCAGCCGTCCGCGCTCATCCGGACCCCGTCCTTGTCGATGGTCCCGTCGTTGAGCAACCGGGCGTAGGTGACAGACTCCTCTTCGTACCCGAACCGGCAGTCCTCGTAGACGATGTGGACGATGCCGTTGGGGCTCACTGCGAGGGACGGCGCGTGCGGCGACGAGGCCCCCGAGGGCACGTCCTTTTGCGGGACGAGGTTGTTCCCGTCGGCGTCGTACTTGGCGTATGCGACGACGTATGTGTCGGGCCTGAAAGAGATGTGGAAGCTCCCCTTCGGGTCCCCACCGATGTAGGGCGGCACGAATCCGCTGGCCTGGACCGGAACGGGCCCGGTTGTTATCTGCTTGTCGTATATCTGGACCGCCCCGGTCCGGTTTATCCTCATGAACATGAGCATCGAGCCGCGGCCCCAGACCACCCCGACATTGCCGTTCGACGAGGCGGCGAGCTGGGGATGCCTGTCCTCGGCGCCGTTGTCAGTCAGCCGGTTGGGATTCCCCCAGTAGATGCCGTCGGGCGCGGTCCAGCCCCGGCCTCCGCCGGCCGCTCCCGCCGGCGCCCCGCCCTCGCCGCCGCCATCCGGCCCTTCCTGCCCCCGGCCCTCGCCAGCCTGCCCCCCCAAGGCCCCGCCTTCTTCACAGCCCTCCAGCCCCGCCGGCCCCCCGCCCTCTTCACTGCCGGCCGGCTCCGCCGGAACGGCCAGGCCGGCGGCAAGTGACAGCATTGCTACCAGCAGGGCAAGGGCGCGTCCCATCCGGGCACCGCGCGTTAAATTCCCGCACGTGTATAAGCTTTTATTGGAACGGCCATTAATGTTATTAACGTGACCGGCGCCGGGCTTTCCCGGCTTCCCGTCCCCTTCGCCGCCTCAGCACCAGCGCCAGCGCCACCACGCCCGCCAGCACCGCAACAGTTCCGGCCACGGCCAGTTGCCACGGCGCCGCCCCGCCCGATTTCCCGGGCTCGACCACAATCGCGGCCTCCAATGAATTGTCGTTTTCGAACTGCTCGGCCGTGGCGTTGAGCGGGTCCGCCACGAACCTCAACGTGTGCCTGCCCGCGGAGGCGGTCCACTCGAACTCCCGCACCCAGCCGACGCCCGAATCGAGCCGGCCGAGGTCGCGTGAAAAAATGGTCCGGTTCCCGTCCAGCACGGCGAACACGACATGCTCGAGGTCGATGTCCCCCGTGTTCGTTATTTCCATCCGGAAGCGCACCACCTGGCCCGGCCGGGGCTTTGCCGGTTCATATTCCAGGTTCCCGATTTCGATGTTGACGCTCATTATCCGGAGGCGGAGCCCGACGGAACCCGTCCAGCCCCCGGAGGCGGAGGCCCGCACCGCGAGGTCCAAACTGTCCCCCGTGAAGTCTCCCGGCACCGCCACCTCCAGATACACCCTCACGGTGCTGAAGGGCCCGGCCAGGACCCGGTCCGCCCGCCCCCCGTCGACCGCCAGGAAAACGGGCTTCCTCCAGCCGGCCGGAAGGCCAAAGAGAGAGAGGCTTGCGTTCTCCGGCCCGTTGCCCCGGTTGCGCGCGAAGAGCTCAAAGCGCGCCGTCCCGCCCGGCGCCGCGGA